>Ga0247757_10001573_pt1 | contig 14560 bp, 15 predicted proteins | sample UWRJL126311R4_FD_180929 | JGI IMG/M metagenome (GOLD analysis project Ga0247757, IMG submission 180929) | Plant litter microbial communities from Arlington Agricultural Research Station in Wisconsin, United States - UWRJ-L126-311R-4 | ecosystem: Environmental > Terrestrial > Plant litter >... | reverse complement strand
ATGCAAGAGGCTTATGAGAGGGTGGGCGGATAATAATGCACAGGTTGAGGTACTTAGAGAACAGGTAGGCTTGAGACCGGGAAGGAAGTGTGGAGTGAGGATCGAGGTAGAGGAAGTAAACTTGGGGACAGGAGAAGAGGAGAAAGTGCAAGTAGTACACCAATATGGACACGCCGGGGCGGGTTTTCAGTGTTCGATCGGAAGTGCGATGAAAGTACTGGGAATCATTGAATCACTCATTTAGAAATGTTAAGAGTGCGCTGGAATTAGGCTCAAGAACATGTACTTACTGTAGCAAAAAGACCACAGCATAGACGAAGACAGTTGATGGGACTGAAGATGTATTCTACTACGATGTATAGTGAACATTGTATTGGAGAGACAACTTGATACGAGCTAGTGAAATAAGTTTCGATATGCTTCCTACGTCTAGATCCTAGCGAGCCGCGTAAAGATTCCGAGTATAGCGGCTGCCACATCCAACATCACAGTGACTCAACTGACGACCATTGTCCAGGACCTGAAGAATATTATGCTTCATTATTCAGTTTTTTTTTCTTTTCTGAATTCATACACGCAACGTGGACTTGCGCCCTACATATAAGGAAAGGAATCTCGAGCTAACAGTGTTTTTTCTGTTACAAAAACCCGAAAGAACAATGCCTCGTTATACCATAGGTCTTGCCTCTAAAATGCATGGTACCAGCCCCCTAGAGTCTTAAAATACACGAAGACTTGCCCTCTCTAGACTAGCCACAAATCCTAATTCAATCATCGCTATTCCAATATATCGAGTGCAACGAACATCAGTGGAAACTGCATGGAGATTGATGTGAACAGGAAGCAAATGAAGTCAAGAAATCTATGGTATGCAGTCTTCATAAGTGAGTAGCCCAGTATTTACCCAACATCGGGACGGATGCGTTAACGGTCCTTTCACTGATTAACGAACACTCAATATAGCGACTTCTGTATTCACTGCGCCGAATACCTTGGCAGACATCGCAGCTCAAGACCTCTCCGACAAATACGAGGAAAGATTTCGCAAAAGTCGGACAATCACGTATAAACAACCGCCTGCTTGAGACTGTGCTTGTAGGGAAAGAAACTCTATAGGATAAAACACTATAAAATTCGTATCGTAAATAGGAAGATTTGCACTCCGATTTCCCTTGAGCACCCTAACAACGACCGAGGAAATATAAAAACAGGAAGGCAAGCTTTATGCATCCTTTTAATAGAGGGCCATTCTAACTTGTCAGTAAAGCTTTTATGTTTAAGATACCCCGGAACACCTAAATAACCAGGTATCCTCAAAAGATACCTTTCAACGTAATGATGAGGTTCAGGCCTCTCCCGTAAGAGGTCGCATGTTATCATTCTTTCGGTTTTTTGTAACAGGGGAAGCGCTGTTATCTTGAGATTCTCTTCCTTGCGTGTATGAACTATTTTTCTTTTTTAAAAAATATAATCTGCCGAATAGTGGGATTATTATAGTAAAACATCAACGTTTAAAATAACCAAGTTGCAGTATGACTTCCGTATGTGGTTAGTTCAGTAGCAATTCCGATCATCAAACCGTTCTTATTTTCGCTAGACATGATGTTGAACATTCTATTGGCTTGGGAACTTGGTACGTACAGTCTCTTGGGCTGAGAAAATATGCTTTACTTCGTTTGAATGGCAGTTGTAGAAAAGCACGCCTTTCTCCTACGATTAGAACAGCAATCATTGTGAAGGACATCCATCTTGGCTAACAACCTCGGAACTTTCTTAGAGCGCCACAGTCTAGTCGACTGCGCGAGTCGTGCAGTGCAGCGCGGCCCCACCTACTTGGTGTGCGCAAGCTTCTTTGCCCCTCTTACGATGTATGCAAGTTGTCATTGGTAGAACGACGATGATTTAAACGCTACTTGCCAGTCAGACGGGCTGTTCCTTGCATATATGTTCCTCATGCTGGCGTACGACGTAAGTCATGCCATTGCGCTCGGTGGCGTAATGGCTTCCTAGTTTTTTGAACCGAGGCTACTTCCTAGGCAGTGTCGCCCTACAGAAAATCTCTTTCTGCATAATTTTAAGTGAACTTCGTTTGTATTTGTAAGTCGGACGAAGAGTGGAGAAGAAATCTGCACGTATTGAATCTAAAGAACGTGCTTCGGTGTTGACCGCTTCCGTCTCCTTTACCTTTAAAAGGCTCTACTTCGCTAGCACTTAAGGCATCCAAAAAAGTGTTCCATCGTTCTTGTCAAATCGACCGTTGCATATATTCGTATCCATTCGTATTCTTGCGGAAATGCCATCCCTCCCTACGACGACAAAACAATGGGTTCTCTCCAACCCGCCCACCACAAAAGTCATCCTCGATGGCTCTGAAACCACCTTCAAGCTCGAAACTGCCAGCATTCCCGCCCTCAAGGATGGCCAGGTTCTCGTAAAGCCGCATTACTTTTCGAACGACCCGGCACAAAGAGGATGGATTCAGAAAGGGGTTGATGCTGAGCGTCTATACATTCCCCCCGTAGCACAAGGCGCTGTCATGCGCTCCTTTGCCATCTGCGAAGTACTGCAATCCAAAGCTGAAAACTTGAAAGAGGGTCAGATGGTTTCTGCCGCGGCGGGCTGGACCGAATATGCTGTGATGGAGGCCAAAGACTGCAACCCTGTGCAAGCGGACGAGCAGGCAGGTATCAAGCTCACACATTTTATCGGTTCAATAGGTGCGCCAGGCATCACTGCATACTGGGGTCTTGTCAATGTTGCGGGTACAACTAAGGATGACACGGTAGTGGTTAGTGGTGCAGCTGGTGCGACAGGAAGCATGGTCATGCAGATCGCAAAGCATGTGCTGGGTTGCAAGAAGGTGATTGGTATTGCTGGTGGCGAGAAAAAGTGCAAATGGGTGGAGAGCCTTGGTGCGGATGTGTGTGTTGACTACAAGGCAACGAATTTCAAGGAACAGCTGTGGAAGGCTACCGAGGGCTTCGTCGAGGTCTATTTCGACAATGTTGGTGGAGAGATCCTAGATACGATGCTGAAGCGCATCAAGCGTTACGGACGTATTGCGGCGTGCGGATCTGTGGCGACTTACAATGACCCCGAGTCTCTACGCCTCAAAAACTGGTTTGAGGTCATTGCCAACCGGATTGAGATCAAAGGATTCATTGTGTTGGACGCTTTCTTCCAAGGAAAGGGACCGGCTATCATCGGAGCACTCCGAAATGGAGTGAAGGATGGTAAGATCAAACTTACAGAGGAGGGTGAGACGATCGTGCCCACCAAATTCGAGGACGTTCCGAAGACCTGGACGTCGTTGTTCGAAGGTGGGAACCAGGGAAAGCTGGTTACTGAGCTGAAGGCCTGAAGGGGAGAGGTCTAAGGAGCGTAGAGAGGGGTCTGGTATGGCGAGGAATCAAACACGATAAGGCCGTAAAGAAAAAAATAAAAAATTAAAGGGTGTTGTGGAGAAGCTTTCAAGAATAACAGAGCAAGTGCTAATAGATGACTTCAGTGCATCTGGAGCGTGATAGCGGTCGATCCGGTTCGGCTGACGTGCATGCAGCATCAAGCTACGGGCCGCTGCCCCACGGACGTTCCTTTGTCCCAAACGACGGTCTAACGCGGGAGCAATAAAGCGGTAGACAGATAAAATGAAAACAGATGAAAGCAATGGTTGCTTCCCGTGATCTGAGGTGGGGTGTATGAGCGTCGTTTTTTGGGCTTGCTCGGACTGACATTGTCCCAAGCTACCCCTCCACCCTCCCCCACTTGCCCTTCTCAGCACTGCTTCCGAGAGATTATCAAGCCGCATGGTTTCATTGCGGCGACCTTCTGTGTGGCCCTACTCGTGGTGAAACCAATATTACTCAGAATTTATCCGGTGCCTCAACTCTACTTTACCCGTTTGGCCACGGAAGGGCTTGCGCCTGACAGACCCCACCAAGCCCCGCCATGGCCAGGTACTGCTACAGATGCCAATCAGTAGCATCCCACGCTACCTAGATATGGGATAAAGTAGACTCGCGGGCAGCAGAGTTTTCGATTCCAGCAAGATCGAAGCCGTCAGGTTGCATGTGTTTATTCAGGTCGCTGAGAGCGGCGGGTGCTAACGGTTCGAGAGATAGGTAAAGCTTTGTCTAGCGTCTGGAATACCGTACACGCCCTCGGTCAGCAACTTCAGCGTGTCCCAAGTAGCATGGTATGGAAAGAAAACCACAGGCCGTAGCCCCGGGAACGCGGAAGAATACGACGGCGGCATTGTCAGTGGTTCGCCGCGAAATGGCGCAGTGCCACTGCTCCGGTTGTAGATGCAGGGTCGTTTATCTCGTGGGACACGTGCATTACGCGGATGTGGATATGGTCATGACCTGCCACCGGGACCTTAGAACGTAGGAAGCTTGGTCTCAAGGCAGATGTATTTAAGATTGGGCCGCGGCTGCTTATTTACTCCTCTTTTAAGCTCGGTTCCTCCCCAGCAGTGTTGTGTGGTTGCTCCATTCTATCATATTTTTACCTGAATTAACCCTCGAAAATACCGCCGTTATGACTGTCCCAAGCATCGAGCTCAACGATGGCAACAAGATGCCCCAGGTCGGTTTTGGGCTGTGGAAGGTAGACAACGCTACCTGCGCCAACCAAGTTTACGAAGCCATCAAAGCTGGATACAGGCTGTTTGATGGTGCTTGCGGTACGTTTCAAGGGGATCCAGGCTTTGCGATGATTTGTAGAATACAATCTGGGGAGTCCTATCGCTGACATCTTGCTTGTCACTAGATTACGGCAACGAAGTCGAATCCGGCGAGGGTATTGCTCGTGCTATTAAAGAGGGCATTGTGAAGCGCGAGGACCTTTTCATTACCTCTAAACTCTGGAATTCTTTCCACGACCCCGACCAAGTCGAGCCAATCGTCCGCAAGCAACTCAGTGATTGGGGCATTGACTACTTCGACCTTTACCTTATTCACTTCCCCGTTGCCATCAAATATGTGGCACCTGAGGTGCGCTACCCACCTGGATGGTACGTTGATGATGCTGGTGAAAAGATCGAAATGGGCAATGCAAGCCTCGAAAGCACGTGGAAGGCCATGGAACAGTTGAAGAAGAATGGTTTGGCGAAGAGCGTGGGCGTGAGCAACTACACGGGCGCACTGTTATTGGATCTCTTCACGTACGCTGAGATTAAGCCGGCAGTCCTGCAGATCGAGCATCACCCCTACTTCGTACAGTCTAATCTTGTCAAGCTGGCGAAGCAGCACAACATAGCAATCACGGCATACTCGTCATTCGGCCCATTGTCATTCATCGAATGTGACATGAAGGTTGCCGCCGATACACAGCCGCTGCTATCGCATGAATTGATCAAGAGCATCGCGGACAAGCACGAAAAGACGCCTGCGCAAGTATTGCTGAGGTGGGCAACACAGCGTGGACTTGCCGTCATTCCTAAGAGCAACTCGCCAAAGAGGCTGGCGGAGAATTTGGATGTGGTGAGCTTCGACCTGGGTGACGACGAGATCAACAAGATCTCAGACTTGGATATTGGCCTGAAGTTTAATGTACCGACAAACGTACGTGACCTTTCTTTACTCCTTGCTTTGATCGGAATAGCGGCTGACGGTATACCTAGTACGGCATTCCCTGCTACGTCTTTGCGTGAGCGTACGCCATTTTTTTCCTCTTCTTTCAGCGGGCAGGGCAGTCAGCATGCGGCACCATGTAGACAGGGGGTGAGTGTGATGTGCTGTTGCCAGACGCAGGCGGTGATGGGGACGCCGATGTATGCTCGGCGCATTGCGTGACTTTACAACTACGGGCCGTTGCCACTGAAAAGCTGTGGCGCGGGATGCATATGAGTGGGGTGGATACATGAATGAAGCAAAGTAGCCTCTGTTACTGCCTGGATTGTGTATGATTCCGTTGGGTGATGGATGGGACGAGCAACTTGACTTGACTCGACTCGGAGATCCGAGGCTGATGCATGCACATTGCACCCTTCCGCTGCCGATCTTCCGCTAACCCGATCGGGAGGCACCCGCCTGCCTTCAACTCACATTCCACCCAGCCGTCACAATTGGCCCTTCCGGAGTCTGTATTGTATATACGGTTGTGTCTCCCCACGATGTCCTGGCGTACTGTGGTGTAGTATGCGGCTTGCTATCCTGGGCATCTGTCCCTGGGCAGGTCCGCTCTGCTCCGCTCTGCTCCGCTCTGTAGTCTCGGGCTTTCGGACGCGACAACAGAAGCAGAGCCTCCTGCGCTGGACGCCGCAATCCTGGGTGTGTATTCCGACATGCACGCGCTGTCATTACAAAGAGCCGACTCTAGACAAGGTTTCGGTCCATAATCCAACACATGCATGCGCATGGCCTAAGCTTTCCTCGTAGCTGGATTACAAAATCGCGACCCTGCCAACCCCGCCCTTTCGCGGCCTGCGTTACATGCCTGTCTGCTTTTTCCTTCCCCTAGACCTCATCCTAGAGCTCGACGACTGTGTCGCGACTTGTTGCAGTGCAACTGCATGCCTGGGCGCGTTTTTGCTCCGTCTCTCCCAACTTGACTATCGTATCACGACTTTGTATGACGTAGGGCGCGCGAAACGCGCCGGAGATAGATCGGACGGAACGCCCGGTACAACGCCCAAAGAGAAGCCCTTGACATCGCCTAGCCAGTCGACTTCAAAATCTTCCATACGAAGCTGACACCTTGTGTTTATCTCACTGCCTCAAATCCGTCCATTCCGCCTTTGCCCTCATGGTTTGGGTCGATGTGCCGCAGGGCCGGTAAGTGTCTTCGCCCTGCTCCACCCCGAGCTTTCTCAAGCTCCATTCCCAGGGTGCATCCAAAGTCCTCGCGCTCCGCCCACATCGTGTACACCGAAAAAGGAAAAGGAAAAGGAACCGTTGCTGACTTGAACGTCCGTAGGGCCCTCGCCATCATTCTTCCATTGGTCACCCTCATGGCTCACGCGGCTGCTTTTCTCATACTCGAAGCCGTCTTCGCCGACACCTGGGGCACGTCGTGGTGTGCCAGGTATAACATCCTAGTAGTTGTGGCTAGTGCCATCGGGCTGTTGGGCGCAGTCCAGGTATGCAGCTCATCGACTGCGTAGCTCTGAATCTTGGCGCTAACCTTTGATACAGAGGCGCCGATGCTTGGTTGTGCTTTACCTGGTCATTCATACTCTTACGCTTACTCTGATCACTTCCGTTCTGCTCATCAATGTCCTCCCGCCTCGATCCACCTCCGGCATACCTTTCTTTTCCCAGGTGAGGCGAGGAAAGAATTCGGAGAGGAGCATGTGCCAGGAATTGGATGCCGGCTTTGGGTGGGATGAGCAGTGGCTGGATGATTGCGTTGCAAGTTTCGCCATTCTCAATACCATTGCCATTTGGACGGGCCTAGTCATGATGGCTGCACAGTGGGTGGTGTTGATAAATGTCTGGAGCTGGATAAGAACACTGGGACGCAGAGCACAGAATCTTGGTTGTGGTGATGCAGAAGCTCATGTGAAAGAAAAGCAAGAATTAGATGATAGCAATGAGTATCAGGTGTAAAATACAAAGCAGAAAGTTTGAGGTTAAGAAAGCCGTCTCGTCCTACTATCAACAAACGTCAGTACACTAGGGAGGATATAGCTAAGCGGCCTACGGTGGTAGGTTGCCACCGCTTGCCACAACATCTCGATAATGAACGGGGAGATGCACGATGCGCTTTTCTGCGCTGGCGCCTGTGGCTGTGTCAGTCTTTGGGTACGAGAAGCGCCACATGAGCTCAGCTCTAGCCGACACCAATGGGCCAGTCAACCTACCAGGATCCCACCACTCCTCCCGTACGTAGAGCTGTCCTTCCAACGCATCATCCTGTGCAACGCCGGTTTGCTCGGCAGTGGTTACTCGGCTGAAGTGAAACTTTTTGCATTCGACATCATTGTTAAGGTACCTCGTGTAGGTCCGGACCATTTCGTACCCGCAGCTATCGCAATGACAGTTGCACTCGTCCCAGCCTTCGATGTGGCCCATGCACATGCACATTTTCCTGACGTCGCTCACCCATTCATTCCTTCCTGTGGAGTCCCTGGTGGGCACTATTTTGGTGAGCCGACCGACGTGCCAGGCGCAGAAGGAAGGTGGGAGCTCAACGACATCGGCTCGAGATACGTTTGCCTGGAGTGTGACAAGCATGCACGCCGGGCTGTTTGAGGACACAAACATGCTGACGGGGTAAATCGATTTGCAGAGAATGCACCTCAACTCAGTGGGATTTTCCTTTGGCGACGAGCAGCGTTTTTCGACTGCATAACGGACACATGGGCCCAAAGGGCGATCCCTCAGCCGCGGCAGGATGGGCAAGAGCCTGTTCAAGGTCGAGCAGGTGAGCTTGAGCGCTAGGACCGCGTCTGGTGGTAGAAAGTTGCTGATCTCGAAGAGAAGCTCGGGAGGGAGGGCCGACAGACTGCTTCTCGACGTCTCCATGTAGGTCGGTGTTTCGAGGGCGCTTGGATGAACTGTGTGATAAGAGAGGTTCTGGGATATACAACGGCGAAGATGACGGAAAATGGTCGATGGAGCGGTGTATGGAACCAGCTTGGAAAGCGTGCAAGGGAAGCTGCAGGCGGAGACAAAGATGCGGCGCAACAGCATTTGAGTCAACAGGTCAGACCAACGGGGCCTGCCGAGTGTGAGCCATATCGAAGGAAGAAGAACTTCTCCCAAACCAGCGTCTGCCCAATTTCCATGTTCGGTCCTGTGTCAGTGAAAAGCGTGGGGCTGGGTTGTCCAACGGCTGCGGTAACAGGTGGCCATGGCGGGTGCCGCCCAGTAATACCGGCCGACACGGGCAAGTGGGCATTAGGAAGAATGAGCGATTCAAGTGCGCATCACTGGGTGGAGGAGTCTATTTGCAAAAGCCGCAATCGAGGGGAAGCTCTGAGACAAGGGCTCGCGTGACGGCACTAACGAGCAGGTGACGGGCGTGGTGACGGCCAACATGGCGGGCTGTAGCATGACGTGTGGGTGGGAATGGGTGGAAGCATCAAGGAAGAAGTTTGGGTGCGCCGCCAACCTCAACCTGTGTGGAATGGGAGCATGTGTATGTATATACCAGGCCGGGTTGGGGTTACCCGTATGCATGGGGTAGGGGAGAGGAGGCTGCAGGGATTGCGGGCCACTCAGCCCTGGGGAACTGGAGAGCGGAAACGCCAACAAAAACGTGGGCCATCCTCGCTCTCCGGGGGTGCGGAAGCCCGATACTTGGCAGCCATGGTTTGACGAACGAAACGCAGGGCTCTCAGACGCTCTGGCAAGCGAGCTGCAAAGAAGGGGCATTGAGGTGTTGCAACGTTGTGTTGCCCGCGGCGGGGCCACGCGTGCCAAGGTGAATGAAGCACGTCGAGCGACGGCCGTGGCAGGAGGGAGCAGGTCATGCGGCGGCGCAGGCTTGTTCGAATTGCTTGCCAGCTTCCAAGGTCCCAAGGTCCCGAGGTCCCAAGCCCAAGGGATGGCGACGATGCTGGGAGTCCTGCTGGCGGGAGTCCTACTGGCGGGAGTCTGGCTGGTTGCCGTGCAGCAGCAGCATCCGACGAACGGTCTGTACACTCGCAGCAGCGCAGTAAGCACGGTTCGGTGGCAGTCCCCAGTCCAGTCCCAGCCCAGTCCCAGCCCAGTCCCAGCCCAGTCCAGTTCCCAGTCCCCATACAGCAGTACGCGCTGCAACCGCAAAAAGAGGTGGCTGCGCGTTCCCAACTCCATCTGGCATGAAAGCCGCGCACCGTCGTCGACACAGTGCCCAGATAACGCTGCGGGCTGCACGATCGCGATGGTTGCGCAGCGCGTCGCCCGTCGTCATTGGAGCCCAACCATGCTCCCCCCGGCTCCCCCGTAGCAGAGCTTGTGTGGTCACAGTCTCCTGCCGAACAGAGGACGACGGCGCAGAGACGCAGAGGCAGAGGCAGAGGCGCGCGAGTAGGGGGAGAGGCGAGTGGACGCCCAAGGCCGCCGGCAGTCGACGAGTCCAAGGTGGGGTGTGCAGATGCCAACCCACATGCCTTCTCCTTCTTCGAACCACGTCTGCAGTAGCAGCCTGCAGCCGTCGCACATCGCCCTTGGACCTTCTCCTCCTCCTCTCGCACATGCAACCGCGTGTTGGTCCTTTTGCAGCGCGCCGTCGGTATGCTCCAGCCATGGGCGGGAACGAGAGGACGGAAGGACAGAAAACAGAGGCGTGAGGCGGCGCCATCTAGTCCCTTCCACGCACACAGACTGCACCCAGCGCGGCGAAGGCGTGCCGGCCGTCGACATCGCTAGCCAAGCTCGAGCTGTGCTCGAGCTGCATGTCGCTCTGGCGCCTGGCCTCAGTGCATGTCCTCCCCCCTCTCCCCCCATTCCCAAACGTCATCTGCAAGCCGCCTGTCCGGCCACGGCTACACATGCACCCGCCGTCCAAGTCGAAGCGCACCCAGCAGCGGGATTGCACAGGAACGCGGAGGTTCCGAGGGCGAGGCTGGCGGACCCTGGGAGAACGTTGGTGAGAGGGCGGGAAGCAAGCCTAATTGCGTGCATTCGCTCAAGGTCCGTGATCTAAGCCGAAATTTGAGTGTCTGTGACCCGCTCCGTCGATATTTAGTTCGTGGGCCCCCTGGACGCTCAACCTCGAGGCTTTTCCACGCCGCCTTCTCCCCACACCCGCCCCCTTCCCTCGAGTCTCTGCACTCTCTCGCCGCTTTTCACGCTGTGTGAATTGCCGGCCTGCCGCTCCTTCGTGCCTTCTTCACACCTCGTACGTGCTCTCCACACCTGCCTCTCTGCCCGTCCCTCGTAAGCCCCCTCCCCAGGTCGGCAGCCTACGGCGCGACCCGAACCTTGGGAAAATCTCTGCTACCGCCCTCCATCCCTCCGCAGCCTTTGCCCACTGCATCTGCTGTTCTGCACCACCGCTCCGCCCGTGTTTCAATTGGTGTCTTGGTGACTGATTTGGTGTGAAGGCGCCGCTGCTGCATTCGGATCTCGTCGCTCCCGGGTCCCTGCCTCGGACGCCTTAGTCTTTCTGCGCCCACGCTTGCTTCCCTCCCCCAAGCCAGCTCCTCACCCCCGAGGCCATGTCCTACTACCAGCAGGATCCGTCGTCGTCCTGGCCCGCCCCCGGCCGCCAGTCGTCATGGGAGCAGCCCCAGCCGCCTTCGCGCTCAGGTATGATCCAACGTCCCCGGGCTACACGAACAAGTGGTAACGCGATACAGGCGCAAGTTCGACGGTCAACCGTGAGGAGGCAAATGCCTTTGCTTCCCAGTTTGAGGGTAGGTTGCTCTCGTCTGCAGCAATGTCGCCATCGAAGCGAGATTCGTGATCGAGGCATGATGCGAGGCACAGTCTGGACCCAGCATGGACACCGGCTAACAGTTTGCAGAGGTCGAACGCGCTGTGGAGAACTTGGCCAAAAGCGGAGCGGGAAAGGGGTTTGGTTTCCCCCAGTATAGCCGTCGCGACTCGATGCCCGTCATGGGCGGAGGTCCACGCCCGTATCAGGAGTTTGGTGCGCTTGTCTGCCACACGCATGTAAACGATATCCACTGACCCACCTAGACCCACGTATGGGCGGCCCGCAGCGTCATCACTCGGTGAGCGAATACGACGGAATGCGATCCCACTCGGCGTCCAACGTTCAGGGCTATTATCAGAACCAGCGAAGCTACGGTCCACGTCCCAACGACGCCGATCAGATGGCACAGGCGAAGCGTCGCATGGCCGCCCAGCGCGAGCGTGAGCTACGCAATTATCACCAGGAACAGCAATATCATAGAAGTAAGGACTCGGAATCTGGGCAACAATAGCGGAAGGCGGTGGTTAACTAGGGTAATGCAGATGTTTCTGGGTCCAAGTCCGACCGCTCGATGAGTCCCAATGCGATGAGTGAAGAGGAACGCCGCGAGCTCATCGCTCGCCAGCACCGCGCATTGTACGGCGATTCGTCCTCCTTGTACAGTAACAACAATCCTACTTCGAGCCAGGACGTGCGAGTTTCTGGAGCTGGCCGTGGCCCTTCCCCTTTGGCTTTTGATCCCTTTGGCATGCAGGCTCCCAATGCCTCGAGTGAAGGATCGGTTCAGATGCCTGCGCGGGGTGAAAAGGATGCGGCTGGTGGCGCACAAGAGACTCGTGCCAACAGCAACTCGTCTCCTGGCTCGAACCAACCCCCCGCTTTTAGCCTTTTCGACAACACTCAACAGACGAGCCGCACCTCCAACTCATCCCCCGGTGGATCCCCTCCCCATCAGGGTCCAAAGGGGAATGGATCTGGCGTTGCTCCCATCGGAACCCGCCCGAACGCTAATCAGGGGCAGCCTGCCGGTGCTCCCATGGGCAAGCGCGCAACGACACCTCTTCCGTCGCCCCTCAGCTACAACCCTTACAATGCTAGCGAGCAGAACAGTAACAATAACAACAATAATGCCATCACTTCTGCATCCCTGAACCCCTCCTCCACGGTTACGGAAAACAAAGGCGTTGGCATGGGCTGGAACAAAGGCCCTTGGGGCAACGCTCCCAACCAGGGTGTGCAGGCCTCGGTTTGGGGTTAGACTGATACTTACCATTTTTGAGATTGGGAGTTTGATGCACAATCCGGAGTTTCTGCATTTTCGGTGTCCCGGGCATATATCAGTGTGTCGGTCTTCCAAATTGGGCGGAGCGGGTATCTGGGCGGTTGGTGAAAAATTACCCTTGGGTTCAGTATCACTTCATGGGCGTGTTTGCATCTCAGTGCGCGGATCGAATCATGGGACTTTGGTCAAAGATAATATACCTTTACGGTGTGGCTACATGGGGTGTTCGCTAGTTGGGATCTATCGTTAGGATGGTTCATTTCTCGGTTACGGTGGGGAGTTTGCGGATTGGATGATTTTTAGTTATCGTACCTGGGTGCTATAAAAGGCGGTCTTCGGGCCATAAAGAGGGGGTCTGTCCTTCGCTCCGGTTTTCTAGCGGGGATTTCTTACAAGGATTCGGCAACAACGGGCGTAATACAAAGTGGTTTCAGGGGCATTCATTTTTCTACTAATTGACTATGGATGGTGAGTGTGACCTTGGACGGGAAAGCCGAGTAAGCATTTAGAAAAATGTGCCCGTGTTTACCTGCGCAGCGGACTAGATGGTGTATGTATACGTGTCGGTAATAGTAACATTGATTGGAATGAATCAAGTGGACATGAAAAGCCAAGCTCACGTGATGCAGTGGTTCTCCTGCCGCATTAAGTAAGCCTCAATTGACGGAGTTAGCCGCTATGGCGGCGCACTAACCCTGATCTCCGACCCCAGCTCTCAACTTTCCAGAAGCGTGGCCTTTGGAGCACTCTCCATTCATCCTCCACAACTGCCAATCCGACCACAACGCACGTCGACCATTAGTCTCAGCTGATAATCAATCGATTAGCACACAAAAGACGCCATGGTAAGTAAAAGCCGCATCGGGGACGCTGGGACCAGCCAGGACTATGGGAGGGGTATGCGACTGCGATGATTTGTGGCCGCCGCCTGTGCCCTGTTCTTCTAGCAAACATCGATCTTGACGCTGACTGCTCGTCCAGTCCTCACCACGCCCAACATCCCCCGTCAACACCGCGGCAGGCTCTACCACTGCGCGCCCCGCATCCCCCAAACCCCCGGGTGGTCCTGCCACTGTAATGCGAAGGAAGGCCGCCGCAGACCGCGCAGAGAAGTCGGCAAACCAGAGGCCGAGCAGCACTCGAGCAGCTGGTGCAGGCGGTAGCTCCAGTACGATGTTGAGTAAGTCCATACTCTCGGCCCTTCACAACGAGACATGCCCAAGCGAGTGAAAAGCCCAAGCAAGCATCAACGTAGACGGAGGATCGAACAAGTACCCAAGAAGTTAGACGTTATACATGGACCCTACTGACAACGTAATGTAGAGCTCTACACCGATGAATCTCCAGGTCTCAAGGTCGACCCTGTTGTCGTCATGACCCTATCCGTCGTCTTCATTTTCAGCGTCGTTGCGCTCCACGGTATGCGTCACCTCTATATCATTTAGATGATTCCTCTAATAGAAATCTTTAGTCATTGCTAAGGTCATGCGCCGATTCTCCGCATAATCACTTAACCACTTCCTCGTCGTTTTAAGACAGCAGACGATTCATATCGTCGCTACCCTTCCTCTAACCGACATTCCCGTTGTTTTCTTGTCCCGAATGCTTTAAAAAATGGGGCAGGGGTTTGATTCGAAATACCATGGTTTATATTTGCACTGGGAAGCTGCAGCCGTGCCTGCTCGGTGGTTTGGCATGGTGTATGATAGGTCTCCAATGAAAGATGTCCGACTGGCAAAAGTACCAAGAGTCGATCGTAATGGTGTCGGTTGTGCATGGCCTAAAATTGTGTTGCAGATATCCAATGCCATCAGACTTGGGACACACCTTCAGTTGGGATGCTCAGGGACGAACCTGCAGTCACATGTGATTCAATCCGCACTTGCTAACAAATGGTCGGGTCCCTTTTAGACTCGCATCGGGCTCGGGTTAGCTAGGTATGGACAGGTAACATAAAAGCTGTGTGCC
>Ga0247757_10001572_pt1 | contig 14585 bp, 11 predicted proteins | sample UWRJL126311R4_FD_180929 | JGI IMG/M metagenome (GOLD analysis project Ga0247757, IMG submission 180929) | Plant litter microbial communities from Arlington Agricultural Research Station in Wisconsin, United States - UWRJ-L126-311R-4 | ecosystem: Environmental > Terrestrial > Plant litter >... | reverse complement strand
GCATCAACACCGCGCTTTTCTCGGTGTCGGACGCCCCCGTGCTCGAAATCGCGGAGAACCGCGTCGGCATCGTCACCACCCAGGAGGGCCGCGGCCTGCCCGGTGGTGAAATCGCGGGCCACAAGGTCGAGGGCCACACCTCGTTCCAGAATGGCGACGCGTTCCTGTCCGCCGGCGGCTTCAAGGGCCTGCAGGAACAGGTGCTGCTGGCCGGCCGCTACTTCATCAACCCGCTGTTCGCCACCGTGGAAACGGTCGCGATGACCGAGGTGCCGATTGCGCACGCGGGCGTCGTGATCGCCTACGTGGGCGAGGCCGGCAAAGACGTGACGGGCGACAGCTTCCGCCACGGCAACCTGGTCGAGAAAGGCAAGAAGGGCGTCTGGGCCGAGCCGCTCGACCCGGGCCGTTATGCCATCAACCCGCGGACCCACCGCGTCGAAAACGTGCCGACCGCCAACGTCGTGCTCAACTGGGCCACGGGCAAGACCGAGGCGCACAAGCTCGACGAGAAGCTCTCGACCATCACGGTCCGCTCGTCGGACGGCTTCAAGTTCAACCTCGACGTCTCGCAGATCATCCACATCCCGCGCAACGACGCGCCCAAGGTCATCGCGCGCTTCGGCAGCATGGTGAACCTCGTCACGCAGGTGCTCGAGCCCACCATCGGCAACTACTTTCGCAACGCGGCGCAGAACTCGGACGTCATCGAGTTCCTCAAGTCCCGCGCGGAGCGGCAGGCCGACGCCAAGCGCCAGATCGCCAAGGCGCTGGACGAGTACAACGTCGGCGCGGTCGACACGTTGATCGGCGACATCACGCCGCCGGACGAGCTGATGAAGACCCTCACCGACCGCAAGATCGCGGAACAGGAGCGCGTCACGTACGAGACGCAGCGCCTGGCCGAGGTCGTCCGCAAGGAACTCGAACAGGCCCGCGCCATCGCCGCCACCCAGGCGAAGGTCGTGGACTCGGAGCGCAGCGTGGCCATCGCCGAGTTTGCGGCGCAGGCTTCCGTCAAGCGCGCCGAGGGCGAGGCCAAGGCCAAGACGACCAACGCCGACGCCGATGCGACCGTCATCAAGATGGTCGGTGGCGCCGAGGCCGAGAAGACGCAGAAGATCGGTTTGGCCGAGGCCGCCGTCATCAAGCAGAAGGCCGAGGCCATCAACCGCGAGAGCTACGTCGCCATCGAGGTGGCGCGGGCGCTCGCCAGCAGCGGCCAGAAGCTGGTGCCGGATATCGTGTCCGGCGGTACCTCGGGCAGCTCCTCCATCGTCGAGATGCTGGCGGCCCAGATGTTCCGCGACCGCCTCACCGGCACGACGGTGGCCAAGAACTGAGCTACAGGCGCCCTTCGATAACGCAAAGAGCCGGCCCGTGGGCCGGCTCTTTTTTCAATGGGGAGGCGCTCAGCCAGCCGGCGCGGGCGGCGGGATCTGGTAGCCCGGCGTGGACTTCGAGAGCTCCACTTCGTCGGGCGTCATGTCGTCCGGGATGCCTTCGAACAGTGGCGTCGTCATGTAGCGCTCGCCGGTGTCGGGCAGCATGGCGAGGATGACGGAACCTTCGGGCGCCTTCTCGGCGATCTGCATGGCGACGGCGAACGTGGCGCCCGCGGAGATGCCGACGAAAATGCCCTCCTGTCGGGCCAGCTTGCGCGACCACTCGATGCCAGCGGGCCCGGGGATGGTGACCAGTTGGTCGTAGAACTTTTTGTCGAGGCCCTCCTGCAGGACGTACGGGATGAAGTCCGGCGTCCAGCCCTGGACCGGGTGCGGGTTGAAGGAAGCATGGCCGGCGGACGGGCCATTATCGGAGCCGCGCGCCTGGGCGACGCCGCTGGAGACGAGTGCGGCGTTGGCAGGCTCGGTGAGGACGATCTTGGTCTCGGGGCGCTCCTTGCGCAGGACGCGACCGACGCCGGTGAAGGTGCCGCCGGTGCCGTAGCCGCTGACGAAGTAGTCGAGGCGCTTGCCCTTGAAGTCGGCGATGATCTCCTGCCCGGTGGTGTTCTCGTGGATCGTCGCGTTGGCGGGGGTCTCGAACTGGCGGGCGAGGAACCAGCCGTTCTTCTCGGCGAGCTCCTTGGCCTTGGCATACATGCCGTAGCCCTTGGCGGAGCGCGGGGTGAGGACGACCTTGGCGCCGAGGAAGCGCATGAGCTTGCGGCGTTCGATCGAGAAGCTGTCGGCCATCGTGACGACCAGCGGGTAGCCCTTGGCGGCGCAGACCATGGCAAGGCCGATGCCGGTGTTGCCGCTGGTGGCCTCGACGACGGTCTGGCCGGGCTTGAGGGCGCCGGAGCGCTCGGCCTCCTCGATGATGCTGACGGCGAGGCGGTCCTTGACCGAGCCGGCGGGGTTGAAGAACTCCGCCTTCACGTAAACCGTGACACCCTTCGGCGCGAGACGGTTGATGCGGATGCACGGCGTGTTGCCGATGGTGTCGAGGACGCTGTCGTACAGGCGGCCTTGGCCGCTGGTCTTGCGGGGGGAAGCATTCGAGCTCATGGGACGGACACAGTTACGCGTCCGACTCCGTGAAGCAAGCGCGCGACTGCCGGGGAATTGTCATACCGAGACTTCCCTAATAAATGACCTGCCGGGCCGTGTTACAGGTAGCATGACAACGACAATTCGCGTGCTGGGTGTGGCCTTGCTGGGAGCGGCATTGTTGCTGACTGGCTGCGAGGAGGAGCCGCCTGAGGTCGTGGACAAACGCATGGGACCAGTTCCGGGTAAACCGATCGAGGAGCACCACGCCGTGGTGACTGCCGTGCCGGCGATCCAAAGCAAGGGCGACTACAGTCTGCTTCTGCTGCCGGCGGTCAAAGGTCGTTCTATCCAAGTTATCTGTGGTGCCGACTTTTCACCCTGGTATGCCAGCCTGCCCAAGGGGAAAAAACTGACCTTCACGCTCTGGCAGACCAAGGAGGTCTCGTGGCATACCCCCGAAGGGAAGGAAGACTTCACCTGGTCGAGCGAGATCGAAACCATCCGGGATGGGGACGCCCTGCTCTACGACGCGGCGATTTGTCCCCTGCATCACACCCGCATGGCGCGGACGGATATCGAAATTTCCTACGGATTGCCGATGCGAGAATTCCTGGACGCCATGGAGCAATTCCATGGCGGTCCGGGATTCAGGCTGGGCGGATGTGTGGTATCCGACATCTCGCCCCGCAGCGAGCGGGGCTACAAGTGTGCTGAATGTGTCGCGGCTTATGGGCGTTGGGAGAAAAAGTGGGAGGCGGAGGTGGCGGAGCGGAAAAAAGCCAGGGATGCCATGCCCGGTGGGTGAAAAGAAAAGGGCGACCATGCGGTAGCCCTGAAGAGTGAAGAAGCCTGCACGCAGTACGGGCTCCGCCGTAAGGAGCATGCTACAGGCGGGGAATCGTCATTCCGCCGTCCACGAGAATCACCTGGCCGGTCGAGTACGGGAAGTCGCCGCGGGCGAGCCCGGCGACGGCCTTGCCCACATCTTCCGGGAAACCCCAGCGCGGTTGGACGAAGAGGCCGTCGGCGATGAGCTTGTCGTACTTGGCGGTCACGCCGGCGGTCATGTCGGTCTTGATGACGCCCGGGCGCACCTCGTACACGGGGATGCCGGTGGCGCCGAGGCGGGCGGCGAAGAGCTGCGAGAGCATGCTGAGGCCGGCCTTGGCGATGCAGTACTCGCCGCGGTTGACGCTGACCATCGTGGCGGAGACGGACGTGATGTTGACGATCATGCCGCTGAACGCCGGATCGGCCTGCTTGGCGGCGACCATGTCGCGGGCGAAAGCCTGGGTGAGGAAGAAGACGCCCCTCAGATTCGTGCCGACCACATGGTCATACGACTCCTCCGTCGTCTCGAGGAGGTCGGCCCGGACTTTTGGCGCAACACCTGCGTTGTTGACCAAAAGGAAACCTGAAACCTGAAACCTGAAACCTGAAGGGCAAGGCGCGGCGCCTTGTTCGTTGCTCCAAGTGGCTACGAAGTCGCAGGTTTTTTGGCGAATCGCAATGCGGCCGGCGGCGGAGCCGACGTCGCCCTGGGCGTAGCCGACGCGGACGCCGTGTTTGCGGAGGGCGGCGAGGGGCTCGGCGACGGCGGCCTCGTCGCGCACGCCGTTGATGACGAGGTCCCATTTCTCCGCGGCGAGTTTCTCGGCAATGCCGAAGCCAATTCCACGGGATCCACCGGTTACCAAGGCGACTTTAGACATGAGGAGGAGGGGTTAACCACGAAATACACGAACCACACGAAAGGGATCAGTGGTTTGGTGCTTTCGTGTGTTTGGTGTGTTTCGTGGTGAACAAGGTTACTTCAGGACAGGCACGTCGACCCACTTGCGTTCGGCCCAGGACTTGAGGCCGAGTTCGGCCAACTGCACGCCCTTCGCGCCCTGGAAGAGATCCCACTGGAACGGGGAACCGGTGACGACGTGCTTGAGGAAGAGCTCCCACTCGACCTTGAACGCGTTGTCGTAGGCGCCCTGGTCGGGGACGCGGACCCAGCCGTCCTTGTACTTGATCGGGCTGTCGACGTCGGGGTTCCAAATGCAACGCGGCGTGGCGGCGAGGGACTGCGCCTTGCAATCGCGGAGGCCGGCGACGGCGGAGCCCATCGTGCCGTCGACCTGGAGCGTGAGGAGGTCGTCGCGGTCGACGCGGACGTCCCACGAGGAGTTGAAGTGGCAGATGACGCCGTTCACCAGCTCGAAGGTCGCGTAGGCGGAGTCGTCGGCGGTGCACTTGTAAGGCTTGCCGGCCTCGTCCCAGCGCTGCGGGACGTGCGTGGCGCCGAGGCAGGTGAGGGACTTCACCTCGCCGAAGAGGTTCTGGATGACGTACTGCCAGTGGCAGAGCATGTCGACGATGATGCCGCCGTCCTCCTCCTTGCGGTAGTTCCACGACGGGCGCTGGAGCTTCTCGTGCTCGCCGGTGAAGACCCAGTAGCCGAACTCGCCGCGCACGGAGAGAATTTTGCCGAAGAAGCCGGTGTCGATGAGCCACTTCAGTTTCACGAGACCGGGAAGCCAGAGCTTGTCCTGCACGACGCCGTTCTTGAGGCCGGCGGCGGTGACCTCCTTGGCGAGGGCAAGCGCCTCGGCCGAGGTGGTGGCGGTGGGCTTCTCGCAGTAGATGTGTTTCTTCGCGGCGATGGCCTTGCGGACGCCGGCGGGGCGCTGGCCGGTGAGGGTGGAGTCGAAGTAGACCTGGTTGGCGGGATTCGCGAGCTCGGCGTCGAGATTGGTGGAGACGCGCGAGACGCCGACGCGGGCGGCGAGGGCCTTGAGCTTCTCCTCGCTGCGGCCGACGAGCACCGGGTCGGGCATGATGACCTCGGAGTCGGAGAGCTTCACGCCGCCCTGGTCGATGATGGCCTTGATGGAGCGGATGAGATGCTGGTTGGTGCCCATGCGTCCGGTGACGCCGTTCATGATGATGCCGATTTTGTGGACTTTCATAAAGCTGAGAGCTGAGGGTTGAGAGCTGAGAGAAACTGGGTTAACCACGGAATACACAGAACACACAGAAAGGATCTGAGTTCGTGGAATGATTGGGTCTGCTTCTGTGTGTTCCGTGTGTTCTGTGGTTAATAAAATCAGACGTGATCGCGGTATGCTTGGACGATTTTGGTGAGATACTCGTCCTGATCCATTTCCCAGCAGCGCTTGGAGAAGATTTCGACCTCGTTGAAACCCTTGAAGCCGGTGGCTTCGACCCAGGCGCGGATCTGGCGGAGGGGGATGCAGCCTTCGCCCATGAGGCCGCGGTCGTTGAGGAGATCGACGGTAGGCGTGCGCCAGTCGCAGACGTGGTAGGCGAAGAGGGCCTTCAGCCGGCCGCAGCGGGCGATTTCCGATTCGAGCGCCGGGTCCCACCAGAGGTGGTAGACGTCGGCGGCGACGCCGACATACGGCGACTTGAGCTGCTCGACCATGTCGTTGGCCTGGCCGAGGGTGTTCACCGCCGAGCGGGAATCGGCGTACATCGGGTGGAGCGGCTCGATGGCGAGCTTCACGCCGGCGGCCTGGCAGTCGGGGAGGAGGGCGGCGATGCCGTCGACGATCTGCTTGCGCGACTCGGTGAGGGGCTGGCCCGGGACGGCGCCGCAGACGAGGACGATGAGCGGCGCGCCGAGCGCGTGGGCCTCGGCGATGGCCTTGCGGTTGTCGTCGAGCGCCTTGGTGCGGCCGTCAGCGGTTGTCGCCGGGAAAAAGCCGCCGCGGCAAAGCGAGACGATCGACAAGCCGTGGTCACGGAGGAGCTGGCCGGTCTCGGCGATATCGCGCCCGGCGAGCGTGTCGCGCCAGACCGTGATGCCCTTCACGCCAGCCTTGGCGAACTTGGCCGCCGCCGTCTCAATCGCCCACGGTTTGGTGGTGATGGTGTGGATGCAGAGGCGGTCGGCAGGAGCTGAGAGCATAGAGCTAAGAGCTGAGAGTTTGGGGGAATCGAAGGTAGAATTGGATCTGGAGTGAGTTTGGCTCTCAGCTCTGGACTCTAAGCTCTGAGCTGGGTGTCAGGCTTTGAGACACCCATAGAAGGTGTAGTACGGCTTGTTCTCGATGATGCGCTGGAGGTGGAGGGCGGCTTCGCGGAGGTGGTAGTCGCCCCACATGCAGGCTTCGCCGCAGGGTTGCTTGCGGCCGGCGGGGATGTGGTCCCAGCCGTTCGGACGGTGGTAGATGGTGTGCAGGAGCAGGCCGTGGTGCTGCGGGTCGAGGCCGAGGTAGGCGTCGCTCAGCAGCGTGCGCATCGTGGTGAGGCCGGCCTGCCAGTATTTTTTGCCCTCGGGCGTGGTCTCGCCGAGGTAGCGGCCGAGGCGGAGGAGACCCTGCACGCCGATGGCGGCAGCGGAGCTGTCGACGGGTTCGTGGTCGTTGAAGGGCTCGGCATTGCGCGAGCGCCAGTCGCCGAGCTTGTGCAAGTTCGGTGCGCCGCCGTCCCAGTACGGGATGCCGTCGAGCGCGGTGTTGGCGATGAACCAGTCGCAGGTGGCTTTGGCGCCCTTCAGGATCAGGGCCTCCCACTTCCCACGGCCGCCGAGCGGGGCGAGGTCGGCATCGGGAACGGTCTTGAGGAACTCGAGTTCCTCGGCGAAGCCGACCATCGCCCAGGACAGGCCGCGGGTCCAGGTGGTGAAGCCGGAGAAACCCTGCTGGGAATTCGGACAGCGGTAGCGGCCGTCGTTGCGGTTGAACACGGCCTCGTGCGTCGTGCGACCGCGCTCGGCGGGCACGTCGTAGCTGTCGCGGCCCTCTCCGTAGAAGATGGAGTATTTTGCCGTGGCCTCGATGTGCTGCAGGCCGCGGTCGAGCAGCGAGTGGGCGGCGTCGTTCTCGCCCATGAGCCGGTGGCCGAGCCGGTGCGCGACCATTAGGATGCGCACCGAGCGAATCGTGTCGACGAAGAGGGAGTGCGGGCCGTTGAACGAATAGATGTAGCCGCCGCCGCCGTGGATGGTGGACCAGCGCGCGGCCTGGACGGCGCCGGAGACCTTGAGGGCCAGCTCGCAGGACGCGATCTTGTCGTCGGGCAGGCGGCCCTCGCGCTGGAGGCGCAGCCAGTTGCCGTAGGTGGAGAGGTTGTTGAAGCCGTGGTCGTGCACGCCGACGTGCGAGACGTGCGAGGCCATGCGCTCGAGGGTGAGCTTGCGCCCGATGTCGGCAAAGCGCTGCTCGCCGGTGGCGTCGAACTGCAGAAAAGCGGAGCCGTAGTTGAAGCCCTCGGTCCACTCGGTCCACCCGCGGGTGGTGTACTTGCCGGCGGCGGTGAAAACCGGCGAGCCCTTGGCCGGGTCGTATTCCTTGAAGATCAGGTCGATCTTCGAACTGGAGAGTGCCCAGAACTTCTTGAGGGCCGGGGCGAGGGAGGAAGCGGAGAGGGATTGGTCGATTTGCATCAGAGGAGAGATTCAGGGGTAACCACAGAATACGCAGAACACACAGAAGGGAGCGGGATTTAACAGAAGGGAACGAAGAGCACTAAGGTTTGGTTTCTGAAACTTCGTTTCCTTCGTTAGCTTCTGTGCAAAAGAATTGGGTCTGGTTCTGTGTATTCCGTATGTTCTGTGGTTTAATACCGTTTGTCTTTGCGGAGGTGCAGGATCACGAACTCGGAGTCGGCGAGGGCTTCGTAGCCGTGCTGCTGGATGGCGTCGAACTGGATGCTGTCGCCGGCGCCGAGCTCGAGCTTCTCGTGCGGGAGGGTGAGGCGGATGCGGCCGGTGGTGACCCAGCAGACCTCAGTGTCGTCGTGGTGGATCTCGGGCCGGTTGACCTTCGCGCCCTTTGGGGCGGAGCCGAGGTGGACGACGGCGTTGGCGTATTTCACCTGGCGGAACTTGAAGTCGCCGGAACGGTACGCCTTCTCGGCGGTGCGGTGCGCCAGCTCGGATTCGCACATGGCGAGGAGGTCCGTGGCGCTGAGGCCGAAGGCGCGGGCGAGGCGGTAGAGCGTGTCGAGCTCGGCCGACTGCTGGTTGCGCTCGAGCTTCGAGATGACCGCCACGGAGACGCCGGAAGACTCCGAGAGCGCCGCGAGCGTCAGCTCGTGCTGCTCCCGCAGGGTGCGCAGCACGGAGAAGTCGAACTTCGGGGCGGGGCGGGCCATTTCGCTGAAAGCTAAAAACAGTCAGTTAATTATCGTCAACGAAATAGTCGGATTGCCATTTCCGGCCGGCGGCTCGCAGGGAATGTCACCTAATGGGTGACATTGGGGTTGGGTCCGGGAGCAGATGCTGTTCGGCGAGGAATTTTTTCACCAAGCCGGGCAGCTTCTCCTTCCACTCCGGGAGCGTGGTGCCGTGGCCGCAGCCAGGCATGGGGATGAATTCGCAGCTGTTGCCCGAGGCGGTGAGGGTGCGGTGCAGGACGACCGAGGCCTCGAAAGGCACGGTCGGGTCCTGGTCGCCGTGCAGAAGCAGCGACGGCGGCATCTTCGCATCCAAGTGCTGAGGGGCCGAGCATTCGGCCGCGTGGCCGCCGAAGCGGTCCTGCGTCGGGGAGAAGAAAGTGAAATCGGCGGCCGGCCACATCAGCACGAGGGCGGCGGGTTTGAAGCGCGGGGCCTCGGCGGGATCGCTGCCCGGTGGCGAGGCCGTGATCGCGGTCCAGAGGGCGAGGAGGCCGCCGGCGGAGGAGCCGCTGACGACGATGCGCTCCGGGTCGATACCGAGTTCGGCGGCGTGGTCCTGCAGCCAGCGGAGCGCGGCGCGGGCGTCGGCCAGGCAGGCGGTGCCGTCGGTGCCGTGCCGGTCACGCACGCGATAGTCGGGGGCGACGCCCACCAGCCCGAGGGCGGCGGCCTGTTTCGCCCAACCGGCGGCCTGCGACGGGACGCCGCGCTGGAAGCCGCCGCCGAAGAAATGCACGTAGGCCGGGCGGCGGTCGGTCGCCTGCCAGCCCTTGGGCTTGAAGACGTGGAGCCGCATCGGCTCAGGTGCGACGTCGTGGTAGATGAAAGTTTCGGCGCCGGGGAGAGTGAGCGGGGTTTCGACTTTCTTGCTGTCGGTGTCTTGGGCGAAGGCGGCCAGCGGCAGCAAAAGCGGGATTAGGGCGACGAGAACACGCATGGGGTTTAAGTAGTTTAATAGACTACTTAGTTGCGGAAGGTGCGCGGGTGTTTTCGCTTGGGTCCTTCGCGCGGCCCAGGATGACGGACAAGAGTAGATCACACCAGCTCGCTCAGCTTCTTCGCGGCGGGCTTCAGCGGCACGAGGTCGGTCAGGTTCACGGGCTGGTTGCGCTTGATCGACTCGACGCCGGCGATGCCGACGAGAATGGAGGCGGCGCCCTGCTCGTGTCCGGCAAAGCGCCCGAGCGGGTCGGTGGCGGTGCGCTCCGGACCGAAGAAGGCGCGGTTGAGGATCTCGTCGGCGCCGCCGTGGGCGCCCGTCTGGACGGGCACCGGCACGAGGTAGCTGGGTTTGAAGTGGGGGTAGACGCGGACCCATTCGCCCTCGGCCTCGGCGCCGGGCTTGTCGTCCAGCTTGAAGTCTTTCGGGCGCACGGCGCGGTTCATGTGCGTGCCGATGAACTCGTGGTATTCGATCCGGCCGCGGTCGCCGTTGAAGGACACCCGCATGCCCTCGCGCGGGCTGTAGCAGACGAGGGAGTAGGTGAGCAGCTCGCCGGTGCGGTAGCGGACGTTGAGCGACATCTGGTCGGGGATGTCGATTCCGTCGCGAAATACGTTCTGGTCGCGGATGTAGCCGGAGTCGGCCTCGCCGGCGCGGTAGAGCTTCCGGAACGGTTCGCTGTCGTCGAGGTCGAGGCGGAACGGATCGTCCTTCGCCTCGGGGTGGCCGGTGTAGCGCGGGTACCGGGCGAGCTGGCCGTCGCCGCGGGCGTCGGCGTTGCGGCGGCCGTAGAACACGAGGTCGCCGTACGCGAACACCTGCGCGGGGATGGCGTCGAGCCACCAGTTCACGAGGTCGAAGTGGTGCGTGCTCTTGTGGACGAGGAGCGTGCCGGAGTTGGCGGCCTGCGCATGCCAGCGGCGGAAGTAGTCGGCGCCATGGTTCGTATCGAGCATGTACTCGAGCGTGACCGAGCGCACGCGGCCGATCGTGCCGGCGGCGAGCAGCTCCTTCACCTTGGTGCGGAAAGGGGCCCAACGGTAGTTAAAGGCCACACGCACCTGCCGGCCGGTGGCGGCGACGGCGTCGAGAATGGCCTGGCATTTCAAGGCGTCGGTCGTCATCGGCTTCTCCGTGATGACGTCGCAACCGGCGTGCAGGGCGCGCACGATGTAGTCGTGGTGCGTGGAGTCGGTGGAGCAGACAAACACCGTGTCGGGCTTCTGCTCGCGGAGCATGGCGTCGAAACGGTCGGCCGGGTAGGCCGGCACGGCGTGGTAGCCGAGGTCACCGGCGAGCAGCCCGTTGTAGTAGGCCATGCGGGCCGCGCTGGTGTCGCACAGGCCGACCAGATCGTTGCCCTCGCGCCAGGTGGTGGCGAGCGGTTCGATGAAGGAAAGGGCGCGGCCGCCGGTGCCGACGAACGCAAAGCGCTTCTTGCTCATGCAGGAGTGGGTGGGGTGAAGGTAGAGGGGGCCCGGGGCCGGTCAACGGGGCAATGGCGGCCGGAATCGGACGGTCCGCGCAAAAACGCGGGCGGGCGTTTTACTCCGGCGGCAACCTGCGCACATTCGGGGCGTCACCCCAGCCATGAAGCGTTACCCCGCCGCCTGCCTCCTTGCCCTTTCCCTGTCCGTCGCGCGCGCCCTCGGCGCCGACGCCCCCGCCGCGGCGGCCGAGCCGCCCCGCGAGTGGATCGACCCCGCCACCGGCCACCGCATCGTCCGCCTGTCGGACGAGCCCGGCACCGCCAGCCTCTATTTCCACCAGAACGCGTATTCCCCGGACGGAAAGAAGCTCGTCGTCACGACCCCGCACGGCATCTCGACCATCACGCTCGCGACCCGCGCGATTGACGAGGTGGTGGCGGGCAAGGTGAACGTCATCGTGGTCGGCCGGAAGTCGGGCGACGTCTATTACTCGAAGCGCTCCGAGGAGGGGACCTTCATCTTCGCGACCAACCTCGACACCAAGGCCACGCGCCAGATCGGCAAGGTGCCGCGCGGCGGGGTCAGCTCGCTCAACGCCGACGAGACGCTCCTGCTCGGCAGCTACGCCGCTGTCGACGAGCCGCGCGGCCCGCGCGCGGTGGAGCCCAAGGCCACCACGCCGGAGGCGGCGCACCGCTCGAGTTCCTCGGGCCAGGGCGCCGGCGCCGGGGCGAACGCGACCTACCAGGCGGACTACAACCAGCAGCGGGCGGACGGGCAGCCGACGACCTTCGCCGAGTCGAAGGAGTTGAGCCTCCACGACACGCTGGCGCGCATCCGCAGCCAGCCGCCGCGCACGCTGTTCACGATGAGCACCACGACCGGCGAGGTGAAGATCGTCCACCAGGAGAGCGAGTGGATCAATCACCTGCAGTTTTCGCCGACCGACCCGAACCTGATCATGTTCTGCCACGAGGGCCCGTGGCACGAGGTGGACCGCCTCTGGACGATCCGCACGGACGGCACCGGGCTGACCCTGATGCATGCCCGTACCATGAACATGGAGATCGCCGGCCATGAGTTCTTCAGCGGCGACGGCAAGACGATCTGGTACGACCTACAGACGCCGCGCGGCGAGGTGTTCTGGGTGGCGGGCGTGGAGCCGGCCACCGGCCGCCGCACCTGGTACGCGCTCGAGCGCAACGAGTGGTCGGTGCACTTCAACGTGTCACCCGACGGCACGCTCTTCGCCGGCGACGGCGGCGACCACGAGATGGTGGCGCACGCCCCGGACGGAAAATGGATTTATCTGTTCCGGCCGCAGGGCGTGCCGGATGTGGCCGGCATCAAGGCGCCGAATTCCGAGGGGCTGATCCATCCCGGCCGTTTCGTGAGCGAGCGGCTCGTGAACATGCAGGCCCACAACTACAAGCTGGAGCCGAACGTGACCTTCACGCCCGACCAGAAGTGGATCATCTTCCGCTCGAACATGCATGGCGGCACGCAGGTGTACGCGGTGGAGATCGAGAAGGCGAAGTGAGGGGGGCTTTCCAATGCAATGTAGGGGCGGAGCTTGCTCCGCCCCTACGGGGCATGGCTTGTCAGCTCCCGCGCGGCGTCACATCGCTGCGCTGGGGACTGGGCGCGAGTATGAATGCGGTGGGATCGTCGGGGTGCGCCGGGTCGAAACCGGCGAAATCGGGGACGATAAACTGCGCGAGCGGCAGTTGCGCGTCGCGGATGCCCTGGACCACGCACTTCGCCAGCTCATAGGCGCCGTAGTTGTCGTGGTGGGTGACATCCTTGCCGCCGGCGCTGAAGGCCAGCGGAGCCTTCTCCCGTCCGAGGGCTTCGTAGAAGGCGACACTCATGCGCTCGAGGTCGATGAGCGCGACCTTTTCCTCGGCGGCGACCTCGCGCACCGCCTGCGGGTAGTCGCCGTGCGTGTTTCGGATTTTTCCCTGCGCATCGAAATTGCGCCGCTGCATGGAAGTCACCAGCACCGGCGTGGCGCCGTGCAGGCGGGCCTCGGCGATGTAGGCTTTCAGGTAGGCTTTGTAGGTGGTGTGGGCCTCGACGTAGGTCTGCGGCCACTGCTTCTTTTCGTCGTTGTGTCCGAACTGGAGAAAGAGCCAGTCGCCGGGCTTGAGCTGGCTCAGGACCTTCGCGAGGCGCAGGCCGGAGATAAAAGATTTCATCGTCTCGCCCGACTCGGCGTGGTTGGCGACCGCGACGCCGGCCAGGAAACGCGGCAACATCTGCCCCCAGCTGGCCCCGGGCTCGTAGGGCTGGTCGGTGACGGTGGAATCGCCGGCGAGGTAGATCACGGGAACGTCGACCTTCTCGATCGCGACCGCGGACACGCGCGGGGCGGGGCCGTTGAATTCGAGGGTGAGCTTGTCGTCCCAGCGCAGCAGGCCGGTCTCGCCCTCATTCAGCACGACGGCTGAGCCGCCCGGGGCGTTCTTCTCCGGGGGCGGAATGCGGCTGTTGCGGACATTGACGAGGAAGCTGCGCGTGACGGACTCGCCCGGCGTGGTCGTCACGTGCTCGAGCATCAGCTGGCGCGATTCGGCCTTGATCGTGTTGTCCGAAGCGGCGTGGGCGTCGCCGAACGTGACGATGACGCGGTACGAACCCTCGGGCAACGCGACGGAGAAGTAGAACAGTTTGCCGGCTGCGTCCGGCGCGGTGCCGAGGTCGAAGCCGTGGCCGCGTTCGGAAGTGAACGCGGACTCGGTGGCGAGGTTGAAGGTTTGGGTCTCGGCTCCGGCCCGCCCAGCATTGGTCACAAAAAGCACAAAAGCCGCAAAAAACTCCCGCAGTGTCATCCTGAGCGGGGCGATCCGTGGTTTGGTGTAGCCGGGGTCGCTGAGCCCGGTCGAAAGCGGCATCGCATTCGTTCCGGGCTCAGCGACCCCAGCTACATGTTGAGAGGCGATTGGATCCGTGTTCATTCGTGTAATCCGTGGTCGAACGGTGTGGGGAACTACTTCAACTGCACGTCCCACACCTTCGCGCGGCGCGCGGTTTGGCCATCGGCGGTGGTGACGTCGAGGATCACGACGTAGTTGCCCGGCTTGGCGTAGGCGTGCTGCGGGCGCTGTTCAGCGGAGGAAGTGCCGTCGCCGAAGTCCCACTTCCAGGCGGTGACGGGTCCCACGGAGAGGTCCTTGAACGCGACCAGCCGGCGGTCCATGTCGACGACGGTCCAGGCCCACTGCGCCGCGAGCTTTGGCTGCAGGGCCGGATCGAGTGGCATCAGGCGGAAGGCGCAGAGCTCGGTTGCATCGCCATACATCGTGTGCTGCGGGCTGAGGTTCCAGAAACCGTTGTTACCCTTTTTATCGACGTTGTCGTAGTCGATGACAGCCCAGGCGAGGCCGATGATCTTGTTCTCGCTCAGCACCGACTCGACGGCCCGGGCCGGGCCCTCGGGGCCGGCGTAGTCGAAAGGCGTGATCCAGAATTCGAGCGTCAGCTTGCCGCCTTCACCCGGCTTGAAGGCGAAGGCCGTTGCGGCATTGGCCCAGGGGAACTCCTTGATCCAGGTACCGGCGCCCAGGACGAGGCACCAGTCCT
>Ga0247757_10001571_pt1 | contig 14592 bp, 12 predicted proteins | sample UWRJL126311R4_FD_180929 | JGI IMG/M metagenome (GOLD analysis project Ga0247757, IMG submission 180929) | Plant litter microbial communities from Arlington Agricultural Research Station in Wisconsin, United States - UWRJ-L126-311R-4 | ecosystem: Environmental > Terrestrial > Plant litter >... | reverse complement strand
GGTCAGCCGGCGGAACGCCTTCTCGTCGGTGACGTCGTCGCCGAAGAACACCACCGCCGACGCGTCGTGCTCGCCGCGCAGGATGTCGAGCGCCTCGCCCTTGTCGGTCGAGATCACCGCGAACTCGAGCACCGCCTTGCCCTCGGTGGCGTGGGCGTCCCATCCGGTGGCCGCCTCCTTCGCCGCGGCCAGCGCCGCGTCGGCGTCGGCGGGCGCGGCGTTGCGCACGTGCAGCGCGACGCTGGCCGGCTTGGTCTCGACGGTCACCCCCGATCTGCCGTCCGCGATCTCGGTCAGGGTGGCGACGATGCGCGCCAGCAGATCGCGGTCGATGTCATGGGCGAAACCGCTGTCGAATTCGGCGCCGTGGCTGCCGACCAGGTGCACCTCGGCGGGCATCGACGACAGCACCCGCAGATCGGCCAGCGCACGGCCGGAGATCAGCGCGACCTCGGTGGCTGGCAGGTCGGCCAGCGCGACCAGCGCCCGGCTCGCTTCGGGCAGCGGCCGCGCATCGGCGGGATGGTCGACGATCGGGGAGAGCGTGCCGTCGAAATCCGACGTGATCAGCAGGCGCGGCGTGCGGGCCGCGACTTGCAGGGCAGTCGACAGGTCCGGTGGCAACACGGCTTCAGATCTTAGGCTGCTCGCCGTCGCCGATGAGCAGCCGCATCGCGAGGTCCAGCCGCTTGCTCACATCGGTGGCCGAGGCGCGGCGGGTCAGCCAGGCGAGCAGGTTGGACAGCCAGACATCGGAGATCACGCGGGCGATGTGGTACTGGTCCTCGGTGGGTTCGCCGTCGCTCATGGCGCGCGCGAACATCGAGTCCATCAGCTTGCCCACGTAGTCGACCTCCCCGGCCGCCGATGCGTCGGCGAACACGAAGGCCCGCGTCATCGCCTCGGTGAGAAGGGGATTGCGCTGCATGGCACGGTTCAGCTTGCCGACCATGATGTTCAGCCGCTGGTACGGCGTGCTGCCCGCGGCCAGCGCCGCCCGATCGGTCTTGGCGTCGATCCGTTCGAATTCGCGGCCGAGCGCGGACACCAGCAGGTGGACCTTGGAGGGGAAGTAGCGATAGAGCGTCCCGACCGCGACGTCGGCGCGTTCGGCGACCGCGCGCATCTGCACGGCCTCGTAACCGCCCTTGGATGCGATCGCCAGGGTGGCGTCGAGGATGCGCTTGCGGCGCTCCCGCTGCGCTTCGGACCCGAGCTCGGATTCGGCCAGCACCGCCACGTTCATCACCTGGCGAGGACGCGAGTCCGTTCCCGCGCCGTCGGTGCGCGCCGACGTGCTTGCTGACGACTCAGACCCGGACATGCGGCCAGTGACTCCTTCGTGGTGCGGTTCCGACGGGAGAACGATACGGGTGTCTTCCGTATTTCTCCCACCGCCGCACAGTGCGCAACGACGCCGGAACCGTCGTTGGTCTGCTGCGATGGCGGTCGACTTGACGGTCGAACGCTGGCACTATTAGAACACGTTCTAGTGGGAAAGCACGGTGTTCTCACCCAAACCCTAGGAGTCACGGTGCCGGGTTCGACCTCTGCGACCATTGCCGACGAGCAGTCCGCCGCCCGTGAACTGGTCCGGTCCTGGGCATCCGGATCGGGTTCGGTGGACGCGATCCGCGCGGTCGAACTCACGGAGGCCGACGCCTGGCGGACCCCCTACGCGGCGCTGGCCGAACTGGGGATCTTCGGTGTCGCGCTGCCCGAGGAGTACGGCGGCGCCGGCGGCACGACGGCGGATCTGTGCGCGATGCTCGAGGAGGCCGCGGCCGCGCTGGTGCCTGGCCCGGTGGCCACGACCGCCCTGGCCACCCTGGTGCTCGGCGGCGTCCAAGCCGGTGTCCACGCCGGTGTCCACGCCGACCTTCTCGACGACCTCGCCACCGGGGTGCGCACGGCGGGGGCCGCGCTGCACGCCGACATCACCCTGGCCGACGGCGCGGTGTCGGGTACCGCTGCCACCGTGTTCGGCGCGACCGCCGACGGGGTGATGCTGCTGCCGGCGGGCGAGGTCTGGGTGCTCGTCGACGCCACGTCCGCCGGGGTGCGGGTCGAGCCGCTGCGGGCCACCGACTTCTCCCGCCCGCTGGCCCGGGTACTGCTCGACGGGGCGCCCGCCGCGGTGCTGACCACGCCCGCGGCCCGGGTGGCCGACCTCGCGGCGACCGTGGCGGCCGCCGAGGCGGCAGGCGTCGCCCGCTGGTTGCTGCAGACCGCCACCGACTACGCCAAGGTGCGCGAGCAGTTCGGTAAGCCGATCGGCAGCTTCCAGGCCGTCAAACACCTGTGCGCCGAGATGCTGTTGCGCTCGGAGCAGGCCGCGGTCGCCGCGGGGGACGCGGCGGTCGCCGGGCAGGGAACGGACGATTCGCAACTGTCGATCGCCGCGGCGCTGGCCGCCTCGGTGGGCATCCACGCGGCCACGGCCAACGCCAAGGACTGCATCCAGGTGCTCGGCGGTATCGGCATCACCTGGGAGCACGATGCGCATCTGTACCTGCGCCGCGCCTACGGCATCGGCCAGTTCCTCGGCGGCCGGACGCACTGGCTGCGCCGGGTGGCGGCGCTGACGCAGCAGGGCGTGCGTCGGGAGTTGCACATCGACCTCGCGTCGGTCGCCGACCTGCGACCCGAGATCGCCGCGGCGGTGGCCGAGGTGGCCGCGGCCCCCGAGGACCGCCGTCAGGTGGTGATGGCGGAGACGGGCCTGCTGGCGCCGCACTGGCCGCGGCCGCACGGACGCGATGCCGCGCCGGCCGAGCAGCTGCTCATCGATCAGGAGTTGGCCGCGGCAGGCATCACGCGCCCGGATCTGGTGATCGGCTGGTGGGCGGTGCCGACGATCCTCGAACACGGCAGCCCCGAGCAGGTCGAGCAGTTCGTGCCGCCGACCCTGCGCGGCGAGCTGGCGTGGTGCCAGCTGTTCAGCGAGCCGGGCGCTGGTTCCGACCTGGCCGCGCTGCGCACCAAAGCCGTTCGCGCAGAAGGCGGGTGGAAGCTCACCGGGCAGAAAGTGTGGACGTCGGCGGCGCAGAAGGCGCACTGGGGGGTGTGCCTGGCCAGGACGGACCCCGAGGCGCCCAAGCACAAGGGCATCACCTACTTCCTGCTCGACATGACCAGCCCCGGCATCGTGATCCGCCCGCTGCGGGAGATCACCGGTGACGAACTGTTCAACGAGGTGTTCTTCGACGACGTCTTCGTGCCCGACGAGATGGTGGTGGGCGAGGTGAACGACGGCTGGAAGCTGGCCCGCACCACGCTGGCCAACGAGCGGGTCGCGATGGCGCAGGGCACCGCGCTCGGCAACCCGATGGAGGAGCTACTCGCCATCATCGCGACGACGGAAAGCGATGCGGCACAACAGGATCGACTCGGCGAGCTGATCGTCGCGGCGCAGATGGGTTCGCTGCTGGACCAGCGCATCGCCCAGCTGGCCGTCGGCGGACGGGACCCGGGGCCGCAGGCCAGCGCCCGCAAGCTGATCGGGGTGCGGTACCGCCAGGCGCTCGCCGAGTTCCGCATGGAGCTCAGCGACGGCGCAGGCGCGGTGGACAGCCCGCAGGTGCACGACTTCCTCAACACCCGCTGCCTGACCATCGCCGGTGGCACCGAACAGATCCTGCTGACGATGGCGGGGGAGCGGCTGCTGGGTCTGCCGCGCTAGCCGAAGCGGGTCTGCGCGCAGGCGGTCGGCGTGGTCAGATTGACCCCGCTGTAGACGACCTGGATCTGCGAGCAGGCGATGAAGTCGGCCGTGGTGTTGGGCGTGCCGGTGCGCCAGTCGGTGGGCACGGATTCGCCGTCTGAGGTGAATCGCGGGATCGCGCCACCGCCGAAGTAGGTGATCGACAGCTCGACGTCGTTGATGGACCGGTACATCTTCGACAGCACGTTCTCGTGGTTGGCGCCCTTGAGCTCTCGCGGGTTACCCGACGGCGCGCTGTAGGACGCCTGCTGCCAGACGTCGCGGTCCGAGCTGCGCAGCGTGACGGTCTGGCGGGCCCAGGTGTCACCGGGGAAACCGGTCGGGCCGCTGGGCGTCAGCAGGCTCGCGGTGGTGGTGAAGAAGCACTTTGCTTGCGCAGCATCACAATTGGCCGACACCTGCATCTGGATGGAGGTGGCCGGGTCGACGGGGATCGAGCTGGTCCTGGTGTCCGACGCGGCGGCCGCCGACGCCGGGTGCACGAGTGCGATGCTCAGCAGTGCGGTGGCGCCTGCCGCGGCGAGCCGGTTCATCTTGGCGAACCTATCGTGAGCCTCACTCGTCGTAGGTCACTTCGACCGAATCCGACCGCGGATGCGCCTGGCACGCCAGGATCAGGCCTTCGTCGATGTCCTGGGCTTCGAGCACGTCGTTGACCTCCATCTCGATCTCGCCGGACTTCTTGACCACCGCGCAGGCCCCGCAGTGTCCCTCGCGGCAGGAGAAGGGCGCGTCGAGGCCCTTGTCGAGCAGCACGTCGAGCAGCTTCGCCCGCCGCGGCCAGGTCAGCTCGTGGGTGGTGCCGTCGAGCGTCACCACGGCCGTCGCCGGTCCCTCGTCACCGTCCTCGCCGTCGTGGCTGTAGTCCACCGTGACCGCGGCGAAGGGGTCGGACTCCAGGGACTTGAACACCTCGATGTGGATGCGCTCCGCTGGCGTGCCGCACACGGTCAGCGCCTCCTGCGCGGCCGCCATGAACGGGGCGGGGCCGCACAGGAACGCCTCCCGGCCGCGGTAGGGGGCGATCAGCGCGGTCAGCGCCGCCACGGTGGGCAACCCCTGCACCGATTCGAGCCAGTGCACCACGGTCAGCCGGTCGGGATACTCGGCCGCCAGCCCGCGCAGGGCGGCGGCGAAGATCACCGACGACTCGTCGCGGTTGGCGTAGATGAGGGTGACCCTGCCGCTGCCCTGGGCCAGCGCCGATTTGAGGATCGCCATCATCGGGGTGATGCCGCTGCCCGCGGCCAGCAGCAGGAAGTCTGCGTCGAGGGCGGCGGGCACGAAGGTCCCGGACGGGGCGAGCACGTGCACGCGCATCCCGGGGTGGGCGTGGTCGCACAGCCAGTTCGACGCATAGCCGTCGACGGTGCGCTTCACGGTCACGGTCAGCGGTTCGCCGAGGGCGGCCGCACTGCACAGGGAGTAGCAGCGCGCCACCGAGCCGGTCCGGTCGCTGGGCACCCGCAGGGTCAGGAACTGGCCCGGCGCGTAGCGCAGTGTGTCACCCGGGTCCGGGGCGTCGTCGGGGGTCGTGAACACCAGCGAGCGGGCCTCGGCGGTCTCGTCGATCACCTCGGCGATCTGCAGCTCGAGCACATGGCTGCCCAGCGGCTCGTCGGTCACAGGCGGTTCCCTCTTCCACACCGTCGGGGGTTCATAACTAGAACAGGTTACAGAAATGCATGTGTGCAGGTCCAGCGCCCACAACCAGGCGCTGCTCGACACAAATCGTAACGTGTTCTAATCTTTTCCCAGGTCCGTACTCCTGGGAGGCAAAGCCAGTGACGTCCATTGAACAACGCGACGTGCAGTCCGTCCTCGCCGGCATCGACGATCTCCTGCCCCGGATCGCCAAGCGGGCCGCGGCCGCCGAAGAACTGCGGCGGCTCCCGGACGACACGGTCGCAGAACTCGACGACGTCGGCTTCTTCAAGCTGCTGCAGCCCGAGCAGTGGGGCGGGTTGCAGTGCGACCCGACGCTGTTCTACGAGGCCGTCCGGCGGATCGCCAGCGCCTGCGGCTCCACCGGCTGGGTGTCCTCGATCATCGGTGTGCACAACTGGCACCTCGCGCTGTTCGACCAGCAGGCGCAGGAAGAGGTGTGGGGCGACGATCCGACGGTGCGGGTGTCGTCCTCCTACGCCCCGATGGGGGCGGGCACCGTCGTCGACGGCGGTTACCTGGTCAGCGGCGCGTGGCAGTGGTCGTCGGGCTGTGACCATGCCACCTGGGCGTTCCTGGGCGGTCCGGTGATCAAGGACGGCAGGCCGGTGGACTTCGGCAGCTTCCTGATCCCGCGTTCGGAGTACCGCATCGACGACGTGTGGAACGTGGTGGGGCTCAAGGCAACAGGGAGCAACACCGTGGCGGTCAAGGACGTGTTCGTGCCGCGGCACCGGTTCCTGTCCTACAAGGCGATGAACGACGGCAGCGCGGGCGGTTATGAGACGAATTCCGCGCCGGTCTACCGGATGCCCTGGGGCACCATGCATCCCACGACGATCAGCGCGCCCATCATGGGGATGGCCTACGGTGCCTACGACGCGCACGTCGAGCACCAGGGCAAGCGCGTGCGGGCCGCCTTCGCCGGTGAGAAGTCCAAGGAGGATCCGTTCGCCAAGATCCGGATCGCCGAGGCCGCCAGCGACATCGACGCCGGCTGGCGTCAGTTGATCGGCAACGTGGGCGAGGAATACCAGCTGCTGCAGGCCGGCCAGGAGATCCCGTTCGCGCTGCGCGCCCGCGCCCGCCGGGACCAGGTGCGCGCCACCGCCAGGGCGATCGCGTCTATCGACCTGCTGTTCGAGGCGTCCGGCGCCACCGCGCTGAACCTCGACCAGCCGGTGCAACGGTTCTGGCGAGACGCGCACGCCGGGCGGGTGCACGCGGCCAACGAGCCCGAGCGCGCCTATCTGATCTTCGGCAACGACGCCTTCGGTCTGCCGCCGCAGGACACGATGGTGTGATGACCTCGTTCGCCGCAGAAGCTGCCCAGCAGCAGGAGATCACGTTCGACTCGACCTCGCGTTACGCCCAGGTCGCCGAGAACATGAGGTTGCACTACCACGAGGCAGGCGATCCGGAATCGCCGACGATCGTGCTGCTGCACGGCGGCGGACCGGGGGCGTCGAGCTGGTCGAACTTCAGCCGCAACATCGGGGTGCTGGCCCAGCACTTCCACGTGCTGGCCGTCGACCAACCCGGGTACGGGCAGTCGGACAAGCACACCGAGCACGAGCAGTACAACCGCTACAGCGCCACCGCGCTGCTCGGCCTGTTCGATCACCTGGGCATCGAACGTGCTGCGCTGGTGGGTAATTCGCTCGGTGGTGGCACCGCGGTGCGGTTCGCGTTGGACAATCCCAAGCGGGCGGGCCGGCTGGTGCTGATGGGGCCGGGCGGGCTGAGCGTGAACCTGTTCGCGCCCGACCCCACCGAAGGGGTCAAGCTGCTGGGCCGCTTCGCCAACGACCCGACCCGGGAGAACATCGAGAAGTTCCTGCGCATCATGGTGTTCGACCAGTCACTGATCACCCCCGAGCTGGTCGAGGAGCGGTTCCGGATCGCCAGCACCCCCGAGTCGCTGGCGGCCACCAAGGCGATGGGGAAGTCGTTCGCGGGTGCGGATTTCGAACTCGGCATGATGTGGCGCGACGTGTACAAGCTGCGTCAGCCCGTGCTGCTGATCTGGGGCCGGGAGGACCGGGTCAATCCGCTCGACGGTGCGCTGGTGGCGCTCAAGCAGATTCCGCGGGTGCAGCTGCACGTGTTCGGTCAGTGCGGACACTGGGCGCAGCTGGAGAAGTTCGACGAATTCAACAAGCTGACCATCGATTTCCTCGGAGGTTGAGGCCGTGACGATCCGTTCGCTGGGTTATCTGCGCATCGAGAGCACCGACGTCGCCGCGTGGCGGGAGTACGGGCTCAAGGTGCTGGGCATGGTGGAGGGTTCCGGCACCACCGAGGGTGGGCTGTACCTGCGGATGGACGAGTTCCCCGCCCGGCTGGTCATCGTGCCCGGTGAGCACGACCGGCTGCTGGTCTCGGGCTGGGAGACCGCCAATGCTGCTGCGCTGCAGGAAATCCGGCATCGCCTCGACGTGCACGGCACGCCGTACAAGGAGGCGACCGCGGCCGAGCTCGCCGAGCGGCGCGTCGACGAGATGATCGTCTTCGACGACCCGTCGGGCAACGTCCTGGAGGTGTTCCACGGTGTCGCGCTGGAGCACCGCCGGGTGGTCAGCCCCTACGGCCACAGGTTCGTCACCGAGGAGCAGGGGCTCGGCCACGTCGTGCTCACCACCCGTGACGACGTCGAGACGCTGCACTTCTACCGCGACGTCCTGGGCTTCAGCCTGCGCGACTCCATGAAGCTGCCGCCGCAGCTCGTCGGCAGGCCGGCCGACGGGGCGCCGGCCTGGTTGCGCTTCCTCGGCGTGAACCCGCGGCACCACAGTCTGGCGTTCATGCCCGGTGAAACACCCAGCGGCATCGTGCATCTGATGGTGGAGGTGGGAGAGGCCGACGACGTCGGGCTGTGCCTGGACCGCGCACTGCGCCGCAAGGTGAAGATGTCGGCGACGTTGGGCCGGCATGTCAACGACAAGATGCTGTCGTTCTACATGAAGACGCCGGGTGGCTTCGACATCGAATTCGGTTGCGAGGGGCTCGAAGTCGACGACCACAGCTGGATCGCACGGGAGAGCACCGCGGTGTCGCTGTGGGGACACGACTTCAGCGTGGGCTTCAAGTAACAGTGGGTGAATCGCCCATCGATCCGCGCACCTTCCGCAGTGTGCTCGGTCAGTTCTGCACCGGCATCACGGTGATCACCACGATGTCCGAGAGTGCGACGGGCGCCGAGCCCGTCGGGTTCGCCTGCCAGTCGTTCGCCGCACTGTCTCTGGACCCGCCGCTGGTGCTGTTCTGTCCGACCAAGGTGTCGCGGTCGTGGCAGGCGATCGAGAGCAGCGGCCGGTTCTGCGTCAACATCCTGCACGAGAAGCAGAAGGACGTCTCGGCCCGCTTCGGGTCACGGGAACCGGACAAGTTCGCCGAGATCGACTGGTCGCTGTCGGAGCTGGGGTCGCCGATCATCGGCGGCACGCTGGCCCACCTCGACTGCACGGTGGCCTCGGTGCACGACGGGGGCGACCATTTCGTGGTGTTCGGGGCGGTGCACTCACTGTCGGAGGTGCCGAAGAGAATGCCGCGACCGCTGCTGTTCTACCGGGGGCAGTACACCGGTATCGAGCCGGACAAGACCACGCCCGCGGACTGGCGCAACGATCTCGAGGCGTTTCTCACGGCGACGACCGACGACACCTGGCTCTGACCAGCGCACTCAGCCATGCGGTGGCGCCCGACGTCTCCGACGACGGCGGGCCGACAACGATGGCCGGGATTCCAGCAAAGAAAGTCGGAGATGCTTGTCGAGCGTCTTTTCTGTTCACGTTGACCGTCGAGATCGTCTTCGTGGCCGATCTATCGCCCCGGGAGGGCCGCGATCGGGGAGTTGCTCGCGCGAATCGAGCAAAACTCACCGTGATGTCGGGTGTGGCTGTTACGTTGCCCGAAGGTCGTTCTGAGAACGACCTGTGAGCGGGCCTCGCCCGACGAGCTTCGAGGGGCAACATGATTGAGCACGTCAATACGCTCGCGTACCGGATCGCGACGATGGCCGGCGCAGCATTGGTCGCGGGAGCAGCGCTGCTGTTCACCCCGTCACCTGCGGGTGCGCAGACTGCTCCGCCAACTGCTGCCGGCAATTACAACTTCGTGTACAACGGACGGCCCGCAGCTGTCACCGTGGCGCATGACTGCGGGCCCGATTGTTTTTCGGTATCCGGTCGTACGGCTCACTGGGAAATGCGCTTACAACCCCAGGGGATCTGGGTCGACCCCACTCAGGGAGTGTGGACTGGCGACGGCGTCGCGTTCACCACCCAGACCGGTAACCAAGGAACTCTGATCCCGGCCTGACGTCGGGGGACTTCCAGAACGTCCAACCCGAAGCAGGCGCGATCACCTCCACCACAGCCGAATCACACCGGTGTCATTCATCCACACTGTGCACAACTCCTGTGGATAACCTGCCCGGCACGCCCAACAGCATGTCGTGGGCGTCGGCCATCTCGGCGGTGATGGCGTCGACGACGGCGCTCACCTCCGGCCGGCGCAGCGTCTCGGGCCGGGTGACCAACCAGTAGGCGAGCCGGACGGACACCGTGTCGGTCAGCACGCGCACCAGGTCGTCGTGCCGGTCGGCCATGAAGCAGGGGAGCAGGCCCAGACCCGCCGCCGACCGGGTCGCCTCGACGTGGACGAACACGTTGGTCGAGGTCACCGACTCACGCATCGCGGGTGCGAAACTGGCGGCCACGTCCAGGTCGTCGACCTGCAGCATCGAATCGATGAAATACACCAGCGGGAAGCGCCGCAGATCGGCGACGTCGGTGGGTGCGCCGTGCTCGGCGAGATAGCTGCGCGAGCCGTACAACCCGAGGCAGTAGTCGCCGAGGCGGATCGCCCGCGCCCGGTGCACCCGCGGCTGTTCGCCGACGGGGTCGCCGACGACGACCTCGATGTCGAGGCCGGAGCGCTGCTGGGTGGCTCGCCGGGTGGTGGCGACGATCTCGACCGCCACCCGGGGGTGCCTGCGCTGCACGGCCGCCGCGGCGGGGGCGGCGATGTAGGCGGAGAACCCGTCGGTCGCCGAGATGCGCACGACGCCCTCGAGCGTCCGGTTGCCGCCGGCGTCGACGGTCAGTGACCGTACCGCCGAGTCGACCGCTTCGGCGGCGGCCAGTGCCTCGCGCCCGAGCTCGGTCAGCTCCCAGCCGCCGGCCACCCTGGTCAACACCCGCCCGCCGATCGCCGATTCGAGCGCGGCGATGCGGCGACTGATCGTGGTGTGGTTGAGCCCCAGTTCGTCCGCTGCGGTGATGTAGCGGCCGGTCCGGCCGACGGCCAGCAGCACCAGCAGGTCGTCCGCGTTGGGTCGCCGCGCCGATGCCGTCATTTCTGCATTTTTGCAGACACCTGCTGCAGTGTTGGGCATTGCTGTGGAGGTTGGCTGCAGGAATACTCACTCTGAACTGTGGTCGGCATCACAACGGAGAGGTGCGCAATGAGCACACAACACGACCAGGGGTCCGACGGACCCGGGTCCGTCACCACCGGTCTCAAGCGCGTCGTCGTCGCGTCGATGGCGGGCACGGTGGTCGAGTGGTACGAGTTCTTCCTCTACGCCACCGCCGCCACCCTGGTGTTCAACAAGATCTTCTTCGCGCAGAACGGCGAATCGAAGGCGATCATCGCGGCGCTGCTGACCTATGCCGTCGGCTTCATCGCCCGCCCGCTGGGCGGCGTGGTGTTCGGCCACTTCGGTGACAAGCACGGCCGCAAGAAGCTGCTGCAGTTCGCGATCCTGCTCGTCGGTGTCGTCACGTTCCTCATGGGTTGCCTGCCCACCTACGGGCAGATCGGCATCTGGGCGCCCGTCCTGCTCGTGGTGCTCCGCTTCATGCAGGGTTTCGCTGTCGGCGGGGAATGGGGCGGCGCGGTGCTGTTGGTCGCCGAGCACAGTCCCAACCGCGAACGGGCGTTCTGGGCGAGCTGGCCGCAGGCCGCCGTCCCGGTCGGCAACATGCTCGCCACCGTGGTGCTCCTCGTGCTGACCGGGACGCTGTCGGATGAGGCGTTCCTGGCGTGGGGCTGGCGGGTGGCGTTCTGGCTGTCGGCGGTGGTGGTGCTCGTCGGCTACTACATCCGGACGAAGGTCACCGACGCCCCGATCTTCGTGGCCGCCCAGGAGGAGGTCGAGCGCGTCAAGGCGGTGTCCTACGGTGTGGTCGAGGTGCTGAAGCGTTATCCGCGTGGCGTTTTCACGGCCATGGGGCTGCGGTTCGCGGAGAACATCATGTACTACCTGGTCGTCACGTTCTCGATCGTCTACCTCAAGACCCACGTCGGCGCCGACACCAGCGACATCCTGTGGTGGCTGCTGGTCGCGCACGCGGTGCACTTCCTGGTCATCCCGCAGGTCGGGCGACTCTCGGACCGCTTCGGTCGCCGCCCGGTCTACATTGTCGGCGCCGTGCTGGCAGCCACCTGGGGGTTCGTCGCCTTCCCGATGATGAACAGCGGTGACTACCTGTTGATCATGGCCGCGATCATCCTCGGCCTGATGATCCACGCGCTGATGTACGCCCCGCAGCCCGCCATCATGGCCGAGATGTTCCCCACCCGGATGCGCTATTCGGGTGTCTCGCTCGGCTACCAGGTGACCTCGATCGTCGCCGGATCGCTGGCGCCGGCGATCGCCACCTGGCTGCTCGACGGCTTCGGCACCTGGGTGCCGATCGCGATCTACCTGGCCGCGGCCGCGGTCATCACGCTGATCGCCGCCTGGTTCACCCGGGAGACCACGGGTCTGGACCTGAAGACCCTCGACGAGGCCGACCGCGAGCAGCTCGCCAAGGCGGGAATCGCATGACCGACCTGACCGGCCGCACCGCGGTGGTGACCGGCGGCGCGGCCGGGATCGGCGCCGCCTGCGCGCGTGAACTCGCCGCACGCGGGGCCACCGTCACCGTCGCCGACATCGACGACGTGGGCGCCAAGGCGCTGGCCCACGAGATCGGCGGCACCGCATGGGCGGTCGACCTGTCCGACGTCGGCGCCCTGGAGGACCTGGAACTCGAGGCCGACATCCTGGTCAACAACGCGGGCATCCAGCGCGTCAGCGAGATCGCCGAGTTCCCGCCCGACCGGTTCCGCGCCATCCTCGCGCTGATGGTCGAGGCGCCGTTCCTGCTGATCCGCGCGGCGCTGCCGCACATGTACCGCGAGGGGTACGGCCGGGTCATCAACATCTCCTCGATCCACGGGCTGCGGGCCTCCCCGTTCAAGGTGGCGTACGTGACGGCCAAACACGCTCTGGAGGGGCTGTCGAAGGTGACCGCGCTCGAAGGCGGCCCGCACGGCGTCACCAGCAATTGCGTCAATCCCGGATATGTGCGGACCGCGCTGGTCACCAAGCAGATCGCCGACCAGGCCACGACCCACGGGATTCCCGAGGAGCAGGTCGTCAGTGACATCCTGCTCAAGGAGAGCGCGATCAAGCGGCTCGTCGAACCCGAGGAGGTGAGCTCGTTGGTGGGATGGCTGGCCGGCCCGTCGGCAGGCATGGTGACAGGTGCGTCGTACACGATGGACGGTGGATGGAGCGCCCGTTGACCGCGACCACCGACGCCCCGCAGTGGGTGCCGAGCGAGCAGGACATCAGCAGGGCCCGGATCACCGACTTCGCGCGGTTCGCCGAGGCGCGGACCGGTGCGAGCTACCCCGACTACGACGCGCTGTGGCGATGGTCGGTCGACGATCTCGAGGGTTTCTGGGCGGCACTCTGGGACTATTTCGAGCTCGGCGAGCGCGGTGCCGTCGTTCTCGACGGTCGCGAGATGCCCGGTGCCCGTTGGTTTCCCGACACCTCGTGCAATTACGTCGACCAGGTCGTGCGCAACGCCCGCACCGACCGGCCCGCGATCATCTCGGTCTCCGAGCAGGGGCCTGACCGTGAGGTCTCCTGGGCGGAGCTGCTGGGCCGGGTGGCCGCCTTCGCCGAGAAGTTGCGCGGCGCCGGCGTCGAGCCGGGGGACCGGGTGGTCGGTTATCTGCCGAACGTCGCCGAGGCGGTGGTGGCGTTCCTCGCCACGGCCAGCATCGGCGCGGTGTGGAGCGCCTGTGGGCAGGACTATTCGGCCAAGGCCGCCCTCGACCGGCTCGGCCAGTTGGAGCCGAAGGTGCTGGTGGCCGCCGACGGGTACCACTTCGCCGGTAAGTACCGGGACAAGCGCGCCGACGTCGAGACGCTGCGGGCCGCGCTGCCGACTGTGACGGCCACGTTCACGCTGCAGGATCTGGCCGAGGTGAGCCAGGGTGAATTGCGGTCTCTGGCACTGCCTTTCGATCACCCGCTGTGGATCCTGTTCTCGTCGGGCACCACGGGGCTGCCCAAGGGCATCGTGCACGGCCACGGCGGTGTGCTCGTCGAACATCTCAAAGCTGTTGCGCTGCAGGCTGATATCGGTGTCGACGACACCTTCTTCTGGTTCACCAGCCCCAGCTGGATGATGTGGAACTTCCAGGTCGCGGGGCTGCTGGTCGGTGCAACGATCGTCTGTTACGACGGCAGCCCGAGCGCGCCCCAGCCCGACGCGCTGTGGTCGATCGCCGCCCGCGTCGGCGCGACGGTGCTGGGCACCAGCCCCGGCTACGTGCTGGGGTGCATGAAGGCCGACGCCCGACCCGCGGACACCCACGACCTGTCCGCGCTGCGGTCGGTCGGCATCACCGGATCGTCGCTGCCGCCGTCGTCGTCGCTGTGGCTCGCCGATACCGTCGGTGTGCAGGTGTCGTCGATCAGCGGTGGGACAGACGTCGTGTCGGCGTTCATCGGCGGCGCCCGCACCGTCCCTGTGTGGCCGGGCGAGCTGTCGGTGCCCTTCCTCGGGGTGGCGCTCGACGCCTGGGACGAGGCGGGACACCCGGTCCGTGGCGACGTCGGTGAACTGGTCGTCACCGAACCGATGCCGTCGATGCCGATCGCGTTCTGGAACGATCCCGACCAGAGTCGTTACCGGGACGCCTATTTCGCGGTGTACCCGGGGGTGTGGCGGCACGGCGACTGGATCACCATCACCGACCACGGCAGCATCGTCGTGCACGGCCGCTCCGACTCGACCCTGAATCGGCACGGCATCCGGATGGGCAGCGCCGACATCTATCAGGCGGTCGAGAGCCTGCCCGAGGTGGCCGAGGCGCTGGTGATCGGCTGCGAACAGCCCGACGGCGGTTACTGG
>Ga0247757_10001570_pt1 | contig 14596 bp, 10 predicted proteins | sample UWRJL126311R4_FD_180929 | JGI IMG/M metagenome (GOLD analysis project Ga0247757, IMG submission 180929) | Plant litter microbial communities from Arlington Agricultural Research Station in Wisconsin, United States - UWRJ-L126-311R-4 | ecosystem: Environmental > Terrestrial > Plant litter >... | reverse complement strand
CAGAAAACTGGTGTCAATCCTGCCTGTGCTGAGACGAAGCCAACCTTTTCTCTCGGATAGAGACCACAGGGTGTTGTCGGGATGGTGGTTCCATTGCCATACAAGAGGCAGTAAGGGTTCTTTCCTGCTACGCTTAAAATCATCGGATGCGACTATCCCCGGGATCAATCCTTTCGAAGCAGGCAGATCAAGTTGTTCGGGTACTTTGCCCTCTGTGCCCAATACAGGCCAGCCGTTTTCCCATTTCACCGGAACAAGATAGGGGATCCGTCCAACCGCACCGAAATCGCGGAACAGGTAAGCAAACCATCTGCCGTCGGGCATGTCTATCAGTCCTCCCTGGGCCACACCAAGATCCTGCAAGCCGATCTTCCCTTCCCATGGGCCTGTAATCTTATCGGATCGGTGTATCACCACCGTGCGCATACCACCGGGAGGCCAGGTGATATTGAAGAGATAATATTTGCCATTGATCTTATACAGCTGCGAACCTTCTGCGCCCAAACCGCCGGTCTTTCCTTCCACCTGGCTTGGCTTACTTGCATTGTCAATGACAACCTGGTTGATGCCACCGGGTTTCAAACCAGTAAGATCATCCTTCAGTTCAGCCAGCGTTAACTTGCCATTTCCATAAAGCATATAAACTTTCCCGTCATCATCAAAAAACAAAGAATGATCATGTAAGCTTGGAGAAAATGAAGTTGCTTTCCACGGTCCCTTCTCGATATTTTTTGTAGCATAGATATGTGTCTTGCCGGTTGTTTGCGCAAAAGTGGTTACATAGAATGTTCCATTGTGATAGCGGATGCTGCTTGCCCATGACCCGCGTCCATACGTGCTTTTTCCGTTGGTGAGATTTAATGCATCAATATTGGCCAGTGTATCGTAGGCATAATTGATCAGTTTCCAGTTTACCATATCATCCGAACGCATAATCGGCACACCGGGACTCATGTGCATGGTTGTGCTGCTCATGTAATAGGTATTGCCAACTCGGATCATCGACATGTCAGGCACATCTGCGAATATGATCGGGTTCCTGGCGGATTGGGATATAGTTGTTGAGCTAAGCCCCGATAACACCAGCACACATAATATCTGAAAGGATTTCTTCATAACGATGATCATTAATAAAAAAACTATTGTTGCCTTTGTTCTCCTATGTTCCTATGTGTTATTTTTTTGTTCAACACATAGGAACATAGGAAGGAAATAGGACACACAGGAGTACCACTATCTTGTTTTTATCCGGATGACAGTGAGAGAAACGGGTAAGGTCTCATACTCAAATTTTTTAGTCACCTGGTAGTTGTCATCAACAGGCTGAACCAGTTTTGGATGTTCGAACGAATTGGCAGCGTCACTGTCACCACTGAATACGGTTCTGGCGGCGTCGGGTAAATACTTTTCAAAAGAAGAGAGGTCTACTTTGAAATGCTTTGATGATTTTCCCGCATTTACAAGTTTCAAGATCAGATCTCCTGATCGGTCATCATATACACATGAAGCTGACAGCAATGAATCGGACTGGTCCTTTGTAATGACTTTGTCGATATAATAACTACCGGTATTCAGTGAGAATAATTTCTGCACATGGTAGTTGGGTGTAAGATAATAGCGCTGGTTATCGAAGAAGATCATATCCGTTCTCCATTGTGTGAAATTGTTTTTGGCAAACAATGGCGCATAGGATGCCATGCTCACGATATCGCCGTTGCGTTCCAGTCCGGTCATGAACAAAGCCTCTGAATATTATCTGGAAACGTTGCTCAAATTCCGGTGTGATCTTATCCTCGTTGCCGATACCGATGTATTGCAGTTTGAAGGGCGCGGGATGTCCTGCCGCTGCGCGTTTAGCACCCCAAACAGAAGTCACAGGGCCATTTGCCCATTCTATCAGGTCGTTTATTTCCTGGATATAGTCTTGCATTTCTTCCAGCGGCAACGCTTTTTGTCCTGTACCGCCGATCCGCCAGGTGCCGCCTGAGTTCTGGCAACTTACGGCTGCGGGTAACACTGGCAGCGGTTTGGCACCGATATCTTCACAGAACTGGAAATACTCGTAGTAACCAAGTCCAACTGTCTGGTGATATCCCCAGAGATTTTTCTGTTCGCTGCGTTGTTCTATCGGACCGATGGTTGTTTTCCATCTGTACATATTTCCCAGGCCATCGCCATGTGCAAGACAGCCGCCAGGAAAACGGATGAACGCAGGTTTCATGTCTGCAAGCAACTGCGCAAGATCAGGGCGCAAACCGTTTTTCCTGTTTTTAAAAGTGTTGGCAGGAAACAGCGAAACAACATCCAGCGCCAGTTTGCCCTTTGTTACGCCAAGCACTGTTAGCAATGCACTATCCGTATTCTCATTGGGCATAAGTGTACCGGAATAACTGCTCCAGTTTTTTTTGTTGATCGACAATTTGCTTTCCGCGAGTATTTCTCCTTTTTTATTCTGGATACTTACATATACATCAACCGGGTTATTGGACAATTGTTTACCCATCAGCGAGAAATAAAGCGGTTCACCTTTTTTTACCGGTATGTTGCCAAACCCGGTATTCCTGATACCTACACCCGGTCTTCCATTGGTGACGGATGCAGGCAACGGCTGGCCTTTATTTTCAGTTGGGACCACACCAACATGTTCTATTGTCAATACGCCATAATGTGGGTTGTTGCCATGAACAGGGGCATTGGTCTCAATATTGAAGCCGCCATAGGAAAAACCCGGTGTGATATATTCCCAGAAGGAGAGTGGATGCCATTGGCGGTTATCTGCCGGCGAATATTCAAAAGACCGGTTCTGTACCAATTCCGCATATAACCCGCCGTCGGCAGCATAGTTGATGTCTTCAAAAAATAATCCAAACAAGTCGGTGCTTATTTTTTTTGCTGTTGGAATTTTTTTAATGTCTGCTACCTGCGCGTCTGCAACGGTAAACAGGAGAAAACAGATAATTGTTAACAGAACGACCACTGCTCCCGGCGTATCAGGTTTCTTCATATAAGGGAATGCTGCAGTTGTTATGTTTGATGAAAGCTGCTCCATCAATTGTCTGCCTTTCCGTTACATGAATATATTTTGAAAAAAGGAACAAAAGAAATCAGACGGGGAGAATATCGAACAAGGAACAGGGAATGTCGAATATCGAATGGAATTTGGAATTTGGAATGAGGAATCAGTGACGCCCTTCGATATTCCCTGTTCCTTGTTCGATATTCAAAAAAGACCAATCGAACGATTGGTCTTTTTTGTTGGTCGGGACGACAAGATTTGAACTTCTTTATAAGTTATTAATTACCAAATCGGTACAAATGTACCTTCAAAAAACTCACGGAATAACTCATAGTCAGATGAGATGTAAAAGAGCTAGATCAAAAATATTATAAAACCATGAGCAATTAGTATGTGTTCGGTAAAATCAAGACAATTGTATAACAAATCTTGGTATTGTGGAATAGAGCTTGAGCGGAAGAGGAGAACAATACTTAACCTCATCCTTAATTAGTTAGATTATCCTGTTCGCCGTTTGTTCGCCAATAAAAAAATAGACTACGGCTAAGTTAAAAAAGCTGTGAATCGAAGGTATTTTTTTTGTGGCAGAAACCGGCAAAAAAACGATGAAAATATTTTCAATATTTCAGACAGAGTAAAGTCAATTGCTCAATAAAAACAAATCGTTCTTTGTGGCTGTTTAAAGATGATACCTGCTAAAATGATGATTTTTGCTTCAGCTTTTTACGCAAATTGGTGACTATTAAAGACAATCCCTAACATAAAGGTCAGGGATTGTTGGAGTCATATTTAGGTGTAGAAATAAAATTTCAAAAAATCAGACACAAATACAAGTGTATGATTTCAACTGTTATCATTTTTTGTTATTTCTAGTTCGCGGCTCTTCATCAAAATCATTATGCAATCTTGGGCCATTGTGAAAGCCCTTTACAGCACTAAATAAAAACTTACCTTCTTTTTCGTAGATTACAACAAAAGTTTCAGTCCTGAACAAGCCGTAATCTCTTTTCGAAAACATTGAAGCTATTTCATCAGGTGTTATGAAGTGTATTTTGTCGATGCTATTCTCCCTGCGAAAAGGTTTAGTCTTTGACACAAATATGAAATTTCTCCATTGAAATTTCTCATCAGCGAAAACAAGAAAATTTCTTATTTCATCATCTTTGATTACCGGGTTACCCACAACTTTATAATGTAATGAATCTTTACTATCAATACGGACATAAAAGGTATCTGCTCTTAACTGATCAAGCGGTTTTATAAGGTTGAAGCTTTTTCCGTTATTGGTAATTTTTGTTGTATTAACAAACGGACTTAACAGTAACAAGATAAGTATAGAATATATCGCCATAGTCGTTTTTTAATTACAATTGTTTACACCTACAAATTTAGCAATATTTGTTTGAAATGTGCTGTTGCTACTTGAAGAGTATTGACTTTTGAAAAACGTAGTACCCTCCAGTCCCATTAGACACAAATCCCTAATATCGGTAGAACCTACTGAGGAAAATGTTGTAGGATAATTACTGTGTATAAAGGACGTCATAGCCTCTTGCATTTGGTCGATGTGAGTAGCCATATAATCATGCATCGCACCATTCCAAACACCCAAGTCTTTAGCATGATTTTCTACATATTCAGCTAATTCTTGTAATGTCATGTCATTAATTGGCTTTGGCCAGCTAGCGACGTCCATTGATCCAAATACGGCAATCGCCTTTTGTGCCAACATAGCATGGAATCCTTCATGTATAAATGTCGAGGCTAAATAAATGGCAGAATAATCCGGATCCAATGCATTATTACGATTTAGCCAGATTTGATAACTTCCATTTCCAAGTGGATGAGTTTTTCCATCCGTGGATAACGTGTCGTTTAAAACAAATTGTAAATTATAACCAGTTTCACCTTGAAAAGCAGCAGTTAGTTTTGAAAGGCCATACCGGCTTGTATCTGCAAATAACTTTGCATATAAGCATTTAAGTCTTTGATTATTAGTTATCGAAGAATCTGGCGTAATTGTAACTGTTTCATTCTCGGAGCCGTTTCCTGAGCTCCCTGAATTTGGTATACATACCGAAAAAAGGAACTGCCATTCTTCGCTTCCGTCCCAGTTGTAGTATACCAACCAATATGTTAAGGTCGCACTACAACTACCACTTTCATTGGTAACTCCCCTAGAAGAGGCAATTCTTTTTTGAGATTTAATTGAATTAGCAACGATGCCACCAGAATTTGAAGAGGATTTTAGGTTCGCGACCTTAGCACTTCCATCGATCAATTGTCCAGATTTAAAGACTTTACTAATAACATATTTATGGTTAATATCGTAGATTATTATTGCCCCTGTAAAATCGGGGATCTTTTGCTGGCCAAAAGCAGAAATTAATAAGTCTCTGTTTTGTGGAATAAAATCTTTAGCTCCAAATACTTCAATAATCCGGGCAGTAATAATTTCCCCACCCTGCTCTTTAAAAACGTAGAAACGAAGTAGTGACAACTTTGAACTATCGTTAAATTTAACCTTGCCAGTGAGTGCTATTACCGATTTTGATCCATCAGCCAGCTTTGTTTCAAAGGCGGTTTCCCATTCAGGTTTAAGATTTTCTTTTGAAGCAGTGCTATCATTTTTTGCATTATTGTCATTATAAAACTGCTTCGCCTGTTGAATCGTCGTTTGCCCAGGTGTAAGATCATGTGCAATCTTTCTACAGGCTAAGAAGATCACTAAGGGTAGTATTGCCAAGGCAATAACAAAAAAGCTTTTACGGTTCATTTCTTTATTTTTGACAATATTATATTTTTTATAGATATTACAAAAGTATTTTATATATTTTTTTACTACTTATTTAGGTATGCAGAAAGCGGGTCGATCTCTCAAAAAATATACTTACCAGTTTGGACCGCAACGTTTAAAAAAATGAAACATTTTCCTGCTTTATCTATACTTTTTTTATTTATATCCTGTAATGCAGAATTCGAGGTTGAAAGAAAATTACCCTATGACATTCATAAAAGGCTTGTCTTTTCTGAACATTGCAAACAATTAGTCATTTCCTCTAATCAGGATGGCTATTTTAAGCCACTGGTTATTTCTGAAACCAATTCAGAGAATCCAGTTACAATTCCAATCAAGTATGCCTGGAATGCTAATGCATACCCACAATCAATTTCTTGTGATTGTCAAAGCATTTCAATAATCGTTGAAAACGTCAAAACAAACGGTTTTCAGCTAATTCTCTATAACCAGACAACCCAAAAAGCAAAGTTGCTTACTGATAAAATTGATGAAGATGGCGGTTCATCGATGTTCTGTCCCTCTAACAAAATACTGGGATATCTGGCATCACACAAGCCATTTCTCTATCTGGTTGAAGAAGATAAATCGACTCCGATCAATTCACCACCTGGTGTAGACTTTAAAAATTTAAACTGGTCCGTTAATGGTAAATACCTGTTCTTGGAAGATTATTCGGGGGATATCTGGAGGTATGATGTTAGTACAAAGATATTTAAGATTCTATGGGAGTCAAATTCGAACACCTATACTATTGATCGCCTGGTAACTCCCTCTGCTGAAGATGAGGAGGTTTTCTATTTTGTGTCCGACCATGAATCAGAATTTAATCAGATTTACAAGTATTCTACTCAAAAAGGGATAGAGCGTTTTGTAATGTCCAGTTTTGACAAGTATCTATTGAAAAGGCCTATACATGAAAATAATTTTTATTATCGCGTTAGTGTGAATGGCAGATATTTTATTCAAAAGCATGTCGAAAACAATCTCTTGAATCTGAATCCAACCAGAGGCGTTGTCTATGATTATATTACTGGTCAAGATTCAGTTGAGTATATACTTGACGCTCAACCCGACTCTGCGGTGGAAATCCACCGCAGAAAAAAAAGAAGGGTTGTGACGCTTACTAAGCAATCGGCCCTAACTGATGCTCCTATTCCTGAAGTTATATTTAATAAAGAGGGCATCCATCATCTTATTTTCAGGCCCAAGGGTAAATGTTTAGGTTGGTTAATTTGGCTTCATGGCGGGCCTTATGAACAGGTATCTATGCGATACAATCCCTATATTGCAAATCTTGTGAATGAAGGATGGAGCATTATAGCTATCAACTATCCTGGTTCCACAGGCATTGGGAATCAATACGAATCAAGAGATAACGGGAACCTGCTCTCCGTTCAAATAAAAACTATACGTCGTGATCTAAATGATTTAATGGCGAAATTTCATTTTCAGCGCTATGGTATAATTGGAATAAGTTACGGATCTATTTTGGCAAATGAATTTGCGCATTCATTTGGTTCTGAAATAACCTCAATTGTAGAAATCTCCGGAATAAATACCAAAGTTTATCCTTCAGCCCTCCCCAGCCTTTTAATATTTGGGAAATACGATTATATGTTACGAAATGAATTGCGTCTCCGCATGATAGACGAAGAAGTTACAAACAAATCCGTTCAATTTCTTACGATTGAAAATGAAGGACATAGCATCAGTCAGAACAAAAATCAAAGCCTAATTCTTAGTAAAATAGCCAGTTTTTTAAGACAAAATGATTTCGGTAAAAAATAGAATCAATTTTATCGACAAGTCTGTATTAATTGCAGAACTGTTCATATTGGCGGGATTTCTTTTCCTGCATCTTATATTTCTTGAAAATAGCGAATCTGTTTTTATTGAATATGATAATCATTTCTTTATTCTGTCTGCTTCCATTTTATTAGGATTAAAATCGATACATCGTTTAATGCGAAATCCAAGGTGTATTCTTCGTGTATCCCGCCTTTCTCTATTTATAATCGGCTTCGTGTTATATATTATTATACATTCGGCCGTTATCGGAATTAATAACTATACTTTAATAGTGAAAATAATTCTGTTGGCAGCGTTGTATTTTTTGATTGAAGATCTTTTTCGCCGGGTCAAATACCACCATTTCATTCTTTCAATTTTCTTATTAGCTGTTTTTCTGGTTCAGATATCCTTAATGTTTAACATTAGCCTAGTTACGTTCCGTTCGTTTTCAAACCCACTGACAGTCATTTCGGGAGGCAACGCTTGCTTTTTGGTGGCAGAATTTCCATTTATATTTAGTTTGCTTTTTCAGTTCAAAAAAGCTACTAATTCCAATAAACTTTTCTTTTTCTCAGTTTGTCTGGTTACCCTGGTGAATGTCTATCTTTTGATCGTCAGTCATTCTAGAACCTCCTGGGTGGCATGTGGTGCTTCCTCCTTTCTGATTCTATACTATCAATTCCGAAAAAAGAAAGGAATAATAAAAGTTTTTGAAAGCCGGGTTTTTAAATTTTTCATTTGTTTCACATTGCTTCTGACGCTAATTTTAATTGCAATTGCTTTGTATAGATTCAATCCCGGGTCCGCCAATGGTCGCATTTTGATCTATAGGGTTGGTTTACGGATGATGTCTGAACATCCAATTTTCGGGCTAGGAATCGGTCAATTCAAAGATCTTTATAATCTTTTCCAAGGGAGCTATTTCGCAAACAATAGTTCTGGATATTCTATGCAATTGTTAGCAGGAGATGTTTTTTATGCGTTTAATGAATATTTGCATATTGGAATCGAATTGGGTATTATTGGTTTATTGTTTTTCATTGCTCTTTGCGTTGAGGTATTCAAAATATTCCGGAAAACCAATAAAAAGGATTTAAACAATCTACCAAATATCCTGATGTTTGGCTCATTCGCTTCTCTATTCTCCATCTCAATTGCAGCCTTGTTTTCATACCCTTTTTCAATATTGTCGGTAAACTTTTTGGCAATTATTTACTTGGCGATTATGTCAAGTCAGACCGAAGGTTTAAGAGCGAGAATTCCATTTATTTATTTTGGAAATATCATTTTAATTGCCCTCATTATTTTCATATTCAGCAAGGCTGTAGTCAGGATGAACGCATTCAGGAAGTGGGAGATAGCTGCAAAATTGGCGGAATCAGATAGATTCGTGGAAGCTAAATTGTACTACGAACAATGTTACCCGATTTTAAAAAATGATGGCCGATTCCTATTTAATTATGGGGCTGAAATGTTTATTAATGGCAATAGCCATCAGAGTATTTTAATTCTTGAGAATTCGAGGAAAAATTTTGCACATAGCGACCTTTACTTATACCTGGGCAAAAATTATGACGAACTTGGCAACTTTAAAAAGGCAGAAGAAAACTATAAAGTTGCTTCAAATATTCGTCCTTCCAAATTTCAGCCAATGAAACTATTACTTGATCTTTATATTAAGTATGACCAGCTTTCTGCTGGAATCGATTTAGCCAAGAAAATCGTTGTTTATCCTATTAAAATTAATTCCGACACTATCCGCCAGATCAAATTGGATGCAAGGAAGTTCTTGAAGTATAATAGGGTCCAAGACACCCAACAATAGCTATTTTTTAATAGCACCTAGTTATTTTGTAGTACCTAGGAAATGCAGGTATACATTTTCTATCCACCCAATCTGGGCAGTTCCTTGTACCCAAAGGATCAGTTCAACTACCACAAATTCATGTTCCACTTTTCCTGAACCGATCCAAAGTCTTTTAGTTCATGCTTTGCGTTTTTGCCAAAACCTGTAAAGCTTATAAGACCCCGTATTCAATCCTGAAATTGTATCGCTTTTAAAGTCTGGCTACCAGCTAAAGAAAGTGAGCCCACGAGGACGGCGTTCAATGCCAGACATTGCCGACTTGCTTTCTGGCACTTAGGATTCTCCCAAATCCGCGCAGCAATTACGCGCCACATGGTCTTAAGTACTTGACAAACCCCCGTATGAGCGGAGGGAGTTTGGCTAGTAACGTGCAGCTACATCTGGCTTTCTTTTTCTTCCAGCAGACGGTCGATTTCGGTTTTGACCAGGTTCCTAATGTCCAGCTTGATCTGGTAGAAGTTATCCTGTACTTCCTGTGGGCTGATATCATATACCTGCGGAATAGGTTTGAATTTCTTCATTTCCGCATTGATCTTTTCGGTGTCTTGGATAACAGCACAGTGGAACATTTTCAGCTTTATTTTTTCATCGGGGTTGTCAGCAACCATGCCGACAAATTTGCCGGAAGAAAGAGATGCAATTTTGGAAGCCGGAATGGCCTGCTCCAGTTGCCAGGATTTGGTAGTAGAGGTGTCGTTGCTATTAATAGACATACTTTCCCGTTGCTGGACGATCTTGCCGAAACGTTCCGACAGTTGTTTGGCGGTTTCGCCCGTTACCTGGCCGGACAGGATATTGCCGCAGATGTTCGTGATCACCTCTGCCTGCTCGCGGCCATAATCTTTTTTCAGCTGACTGAAATCCTGCATCGCAATCACGGTCGCCACCTTGTTACTGCGGGCGGTGGCAATCACGCTGTCGATGTTGTTGAAGAAGATCGTCGGAATTTCATCGATCACCAGACCGCATTTCTGTTTCCCTTTTCGGTTCACGATCTTGATGAGCCGGGAGTTGTATAAGGATAGCACTGCGCCATAAATGCTCTGTTTTTCCGGGTTGTTGCCCATACAAACGATCTTTGGGTGGTAGGGATCGTTGATGTCGAGCGTAAAATCGTTGCCGGACAGCACCCAGTACAACGCAGGCGAAACCAGCCGGGCCATGCCGATCTTGGCGCTGGCGACCTGGCCTTCCAATTGCTCCATGGCGTCGTTCTGGAACGCCGTAATAAAGGGATTGACCAGCACTTCAATTTCCGGCTCGGAATTCAGCACCGGAAAGAGGTCATCGTACACTACCTGCATAAGTTCGATCACATGGGGCAGGGTACAGTAAATACCGTCCTGGTATTTGCGCAGGAACCAGATCACGGCAGTAACGAAATTGATGGGCGACTCTACAAAGAAATCACCCTGCTTCCTGATCCACTCCCGGTTGAGACCGAGCAGGATCGTGCGCGCTGATTCTGCGGCATCGGTGATATCATTCATGGCATCCGGGTCGAGGGGGTTGCAGCGGTGAGAACATTGTAAGTTGTCGAAGTTGATTGCAAAGAAGGATGGTTTATGGTGGTATGCAGACCTGCTTTGCTGCAGCCAGTTGTAGGCCGCTCGGGAAAGATCGTCGTATTTAAAATCGTAGATAAACATCCCGTATCCTTTTTCGATCATCTGGCGGATCAGCGGCAGGACGATGAACCAGGACTTACCGGCACCGGGGCTTCCTGTGACCAGCACGCCACGGAAGGGGTTGATGATATTGATGTATGCGTTTCGGGTTCGGGTTCTGAGTTTATAATGGGTCCGGTAATTGATTGAGTATTCATTTGTTAAAAGGCGCTCTTCCTGCGGGAAAGTTTCGTTAAGTTCATTGAAGGTATCCTGGCCGAGCGTGGTGGTGACAAGCCTTTTGAGCCGGATACCGCCGGACAGTACCAGGCAATAACCGGCAGTGCTTGCGATAACATAAGCGGTATGGGCGTGGATCCAAACATTACTTAAGAAAAAAAAGAGAAGGCCCAGGCCAAGCGTCGAAAGTGTGCAGGATAATTTTTGCGTTACTTCCTTTTTTCCGCTTGCACCCAGCAGTGAGATTGCCAGCAGCATGAGTGAAAGTAATTTCGATGTCAGCGGTGTTTTGAAAATGCCTGTACGGGAAAGGGCTTCCAATAGTAGCGCCTCGAACGGGGAATCCGGTACAGTGCAATAGTAAAAAAAGTGGAGCAGTAAAAGGATGATGCTGATCAGCCTTGTCATATCCAGAATCTTTCGCTGATCCTGTTCATTTTCACCTGTGGACATGGGCAATGATTTGATGGTTATTGATTTCGTTTCTTTTTTTTCTTTTTCAGCCGTTGCGGCGTGGGATTGAATTCGGGTTCGGCGCGAAGTAGATCGTCCAGAATTCCGGGCTGGTCGATATTGTTGGACTGTGATTTTGTTCCCGTGGTTTGGGGATGTTTTGCGGCGATCTGTTTGTATAGTCCCGCGATGCTGTAAACCTTATGAATGTCTGATCCGTTGAATACGCTGCGGTAGCGGTGGTCAATAAAGGTGATGCCGTAGATGCGGCCACCGGCGTTCTGGCGCAGAACGGTGGTGATCTTCTGCATTTGCAGCAATTCGATCAGTTTGTCAATGTTTTTTGGATGTTGCTTGAGTGCATGATCAATTGTATGTTGGAGTGAGACTTTCAGAACATCACGGTTGATCGCGTTTTTTTCAAATTGTCGTTCGAGATATTTAAGCGTTGGTTTACCCGCGATCGTGCTGGCTTTGATCGGGACACCTTTTGGATTGCCGTGCGCATCCAGCATGCGGTATAACAATCCACCTTTTCGCCAGGTAAAACTGTCCCTGTTGCCGCGGTCCGCCATTGCGCCATATCCTTTTAGCACAGCGTTGAGTTCTGCCAGAGAAGTGTATTTGTAAACAGTCAGCACCTGCTTCAAGGCATTGGCGATGCTGCGTTTGGTTTCTGCCTTTCCATAGACGAGGTTTTCTGTTCGCTCCGGCACCTGCGGTTTCAGTTCGCTTTGTGCACGGATGAGTTTGTATTTTTCTTCGATCTGTTTACGGGCAGGTTCCGACCGGTCGCGGCCGATGTTATTGGTGTAAATGCGGGTGCCGTCCTCCCTGATCAGCGTAGACAGGATATGGATATGCGGATGGCCGGCGTCATGGTGGCAGTAAATGAGGTAGGGCTGGTCTGCAAACCCGATGCCCTCCATGTAGTCGTTGCCGATATCGATCAGCTTGTTGTAGTCTGGCTTTTCGGAAGGATGGAAATTGAGCGATACGTGCAATGTTCTGGTCGAGGCGCGCTCATTTAAAGCATTGCGCTCTTCAAACCAGTGCAATTTGTGGTAAAAGTTCATGGCAGAAACAGGCAAAAGAAAATTCCTTTCGGCGATGCACTCGGCAACCCCTTTTTTCACCTTGTGCTCGTTGTAGTTGAGCGCCTCCTGAAGGCTTTTTGGGAATGTTATTCTTGCCACCATTGATCTGTTGCTTTTTGAAGAGTGAGAAATATCTTTTCCGTTTGAATGGAAATCTGCTGACGGGTAGTATCGTACTGCTGGCACCAGGATCGGAATTCCGGAATCATTTTTAAGGTGTGGAGTTTGTGCACGACCTGGTTCAGGTTGTTGCCGATTGAATTGAGTTCGCGGCGAAGCTGCACCAGTTCATTCCGGAGGTCGTCTACGGAGGCGTTGCGGGTACGGATGGTTACAGGCTGATTGAGCGCCAGTTTGCGCAGGTAGGCGCTGTTAGTTTTTTCGGTGGTTTTTTTACGGCACTTTTCGAGCGTTTCAAATTCATTGGCGTTCATGCGCAGGGTGACGATGCGCTCCCGCAGCTGGAGTGTTTTTTCTTTCATCACGGTTCGTTTTCACAGTTTCTTCATTGAGTGCGGTGCTCTTACCACAACCGAGTTCCGAGGGTGTGGCACTGAACCCAAACGTATTACGTTTGTACATCTTGCAGTCGGCGGTAAGACGGCTGCCATGAGAAAGCAGCAGTAAACCTAGAGTGTGGTGTTACTGCCGGTTGTATAAAATTAAACGAGGAACGAAAGAGCTAGGTACAATGCCTGAATATCAGGCAATAGATGAGGAGGTTAAATTTTTGACACGGGGATAGGTTGTGTCCGGAATTCTTTCAGATTAAGAAACAGGCCACGTGATGTGATCATGCCTTCACGGAAGAGGCTCCACAGGAGTGAACAACCGAATGAACTCAGCGTGCTATTGATGAACAGATCCTGCCGGTGTAATGCTTCTGCCAGCGAGCAGCTTGGAAGGTCTTTATCTTCCACATTTGCCAGTGCAGTTTTAAACTCATCTGTAACACACGGTAGGTGGCCGCAGGGCTTGAATTTTTTGGATTCCGGTTGCCTGACTTCTGCTACCGTTGCAAGGAGAACCTGGCCTGTATTCAAACCGTTGCCAAAATCCATCCAGTAGATCGGCCGGTCATCGGCAATATTGGAGATGTTTTGTCCTTTAAGGATTGTGGCTATTTCAAAGCGGGTTGAGGCTTTATCGACGCATGAAATGGTAATATTGCTTCTCTGAAGATCAGGAGCAGTTGCAATGCAAAATTGTTCACAGATGGCTTTCCAGTTTGTGCCGAAGAATCGGTTGATGCGGCTGATCAATACAGAGGCTTTGTAGAGACCGATTTCACTTTTTGCAAATAGTTGTCTGCCCAGGTTTGCAACAGTTACCACATCAGCGTCAAAATGCCTTACAAATATTCCAGGATGCCCGAGTGCAACAAGGGATTCATTCATACGTGCCAGACCAGTTAAAACCTGGCTACCTGTGCCGCCGGCACCGATAAGGTTTATCAGGATAGGGTTTTGCGGGGAAAGAAGGTATTTGTCTGTAAAATGCACGGTTTGTTTTTGCGCTTTCATACAAGGAGATTTTTCAATGATTTTGAATGGGGTTTCAAGCAATCCACAGGAAACTTTTTTATGCCTAACAACTCTGACCATCTCTGTATGATATTTCCTTCCATTGGACTGCTGTTGCCAATGACATGGGAGAATTTACTGTTAAAGAAATAGTCCTGCCATAGCTGCATGAATTCTTCAAATCCGGTATTCGTGGTTACAT
>Ga0247757_10001569_pt1 | contig 14607 bp, 8 predicted proteins | sample UWRJL126311R4_FD_180929 | JGI IMG/M metagenome (GOLD analysis project Ga0247757, IMG submission 180929) | Plant litter microbial communities from Arlington Agricultural Research Station in Wisconsin, United States - UWRJ-L126-311R-4 | ecosystem: Environmental > Terrestrial > Plant litter >... | reverse complement strand
CCCGACTGGCCCAAGTCCCGCGTTCTCGAGCTCGCCCCCGCCTATTTCGAGCAAACCCTCCAGCAAGAAGAAGCTAAGCGGCGGCTCGATGAAAATCCCATCCGCCGCGCTCTCTTGGCTTTCGCTCGCTGACTCGCACATCTCTCAGGCGTTGTACGTCGCACTACCCCTCCGCGTCAGGACGCGGTTGCCCGGACGGATACGTTGGCGCGACAGGCTGCACTCACGTTACAGGAGCTTGAAAAGTTCTGTCCTCCGGGGGTTCGCCCATTCGGCGTGACCGCCAAGGTCTTTTTGACTCTCACTGCCGTTTTCCCGGATCTACCTCCGCCCGTAGCGATGCTCGCCGAGAGGACCGTCGGTTACGGCCGAGCCAGTCCGGCTCGAATCGGGTCACCCCTCGCGTCGTCGGCAGTGTTTCTTTGGCAGGGTGTGATCGAAGGCCACAACGACATCGTCCGGGTTCAGCTACCCGTTCCACTAGACTGGGTCGCGGAAGCAAACCAACCCGAGCTGAGACTTGTTTGCTCCTGGGACCCTCCGGTGAACGAAGCCGCGCGAGACATCTGGGCGTGCCGACGAATCTCAGCGCGACTTCGTGCGCGCCAAGGGCAGCCGGCACGGCAGTCCCAAAGTTCATCATGGAAGTTATCCACTGATTGACCGGACCTATAGCCTCGCGAAAGACAAGCTCGCCAAACTCAAGCCTCAGCCGAGCGAGTCTCTATGGGTTATCGAACTCGCCTACGAGGAGATCGCCGCATACTATCCCGCAATCACGTTTGCGCCTCATCAGAGAGTGGCATTCGCCGCTGAGCTTGTCGATAGAGGCGCCACTCCTGTTAGTCCCCAAGGGGCGGTTCAGCGGCTGCCGGCTGCAGCTTCGATGACTCGACTCGGGATTCCCGGCGTTCCACTTGAGGTACCCGTTATTCTCAGGCGAACGACGTGATCCCACGCAATAGGATCCAAAATCAGATCGCCAGCAGTTTGTGGTGAATCGCTCGCGCTCTCTCGTCGGACAGCCCAGCGACGAAGTCCTTTGCTTGGATCAACTGCTCGCACGGGATCTCCCAATCGCCTGCACCGGCTTCACCCGATGCAAAAATGAAGGAGAGCATTTCCCCAGGAACTTTAACTTTCGCTCCGGTTCGGCGCCTATAGAAATGCATGTACTCCGTCTCATTCAACCGACGATGTCCGGCACTGAATCGCTCATCCACCAATTCGGGAGAAGTCGCAAAAAGAAGCGTTAATTCGCGCACTATGCGCGCCGCGCGCAAGTTCGCTATACGAACTCGCGCGTCTCGATGCAATTTTCCGGCTTGAAGAAGTTTCCAAACCTCGTTTATCTCTTCAGCGAGCTCGTCCGAGTGACTGACAGTGTAACGCTTTGCCGTCCGGACCTCACTAAGTGTCCCAATTCTTTCGAGACGTTCGGCGCTGCTGTCTATGATGTCCTCCATCACGATCCCCAAAAGAAGGCTGCGCTGCGAAATAAATCGCTCGTGGAGCGATTCGCCAGGGGCCAACACCAGGTCAATTGGCGGCCGGCGAAGCAGTTGACAAGAAAGCAAATCCTCAAGCTTCAGCGCGCCTACGCGAATTCCGTCCTCGAGATCGGAGACCAAATAGGAAACTTTATCTGCGATTCGAACGGCCTGACCCTCGAGGTGACACAGGTCGTCGGTAAAGTAGTCTCGATGTTTGCTCGCGCGGTAGAGCTCTCGCTGACAACGTTCCCCGCCGGTTTGGCAATAGGTGTGCTTAAAAATGCATTCAGCAACTTCCGAAGTGATATTGAGGCCCGGCAGTCCGCCCAAGGCTGGAGACTGATAAGCATCCTCCAACCAACGCACTACGTCCACACCGTGCTCGTAGTGGTTGAACCCGAGGTCGGACTTGATTCCTTTGAACAGCGAGTCGAGTGCGTCCTCGCCAGCATGCCCGAACGGTGTGTGACCGATGTCATGCGCAAGCGCTCCGGCCTCTATTAAGCTTTGGTTGAGCTCAAAGCTTGCTCCTATCGTCGATGCAAGCTGCATGACTTCCAGGCTGTGTGAGAGGCGGTTTCGGAGATAGTCCCCGCTACCAAACGGGAACACCTGAGTCTTATTGGCGAGTTGGCGTAGCCCGTGTGACCACGTAATGCGATCGCGGTCGCGTTGGAATGGTCCACGATAGCCGTCGTCGTCATTCTTGACGTACGGCCGTCCGCGACTACTCGAGGTGGCAAGGTCCGGGCGGCGACGAGCACGCCCCGTGCCAAATTGCGTCCAGAGTCCAAGGATCTCGTCAAGCTCCCGGCAGAGCATCCGAGCGTTGTCTCCAGTCGCTCCGCACTCGGTCAACTTCTCCCTCGTGGCTTCGAGATCTAGACCATCTTGCCACCAGCTGAGCGCCTGCTTTGTCAGACCGTGGTCGCGAATGTACCCACCTCGCTTATTGGTCGTCCACCAATGAAGGCCTGCCGGATCGACAATACGGCGACTGACAGTGCGCTCAAATTCAGGTACTGCTGTGACCCAGCGATCAGCCCCCGGCGTCTCATCATCGACCCGTAGAAAAACACGGTAGCGTTTGGGCACACGTGAAAACACCGCGACGCGTGCCGGAAGTACAGTCGGGCACGGGAGCGAGCACTTTCCCTTTTTTCGAACATGTAGAAGGTCGCCCGATCGCCACGATCTCCCGTCGAAGAGAGATAGATCAGCGAGTGCTGCTCGTTCGAACGCGGGGACCAAATAATGCGTCGCGGCTCGCTCAAGACTCACGATATCAGCCCCGGCTGCGAGCAAGGCGTTTAGGAGATTTTGTCGCTCTCGAACGATGCCCGGTCTGGTCAATCGTGGCGGCAGTGAGCACAGAACGCTGCCAGTGTCGTTCGCTAGCTCTAACGCGCGAGAGAGGAAGAGCGTCAGTAGTTCTGGATACCACGGAGGGTCCGTTAGAACGACATCGCAGGAGCCAACGTTTTCGCCCGGCAGCGGGTGCGCAGCGTCGTAGATCCTCGCGTCCGCGGTGCCTCCTCTTTGAAGGACAGAAACGACATGCGGGTCGAGATCGAATACCGTGGCATTCCCGAAGCGCCTTCCGAATTGGTAGCCGACCGTCGGTGCGCCCAGGAACCCCACCTTCGCACTCGGCGGCGCGATCTGGGACACACGCGTCGCAAGGCTTTCGATCGTGTCGAGCGTGAACCACCATTGGCACGCGACCGGGTCTGCCGCAGGAAATAGCGCACCGAGCTCGCTCGTCTCCCTCCTTGCTGTTGCAGTGCGAGTCGGTGGTTCGTCGCCTCGCAGCGTATCGTACACTTCCGTGACCAACCTAGGATCCGCGCCTTCGCAATTGAGAAGGACGTCATGGAAGTCGGCCGCACCATGCGCCAGTGCCGCACGTACAGCGCGGGCCACGTCCTCCTTGAGATCGATTTCGACTGTCATGCAGCTACGTTACTACAGTTGGCTATTCCCGACCCACGGGATAGAAGCAGGCGCTACGCATCCGGATCGCTCCACGGAACTTCCCGGCACCAAGCTCGGTGCCAGGCGGCCTCACCTTCATCGGGCTCGCGAAGATCGGTTCCGGTGAGTGTCGACACGGTCTCGTCGATCATGCGCTCCAAGTCCTGAACGATAGCCACAGCAGTACGCGTCTGAGCCAGACTACCGCTGTTGCCGACCCCGTCGCTGCTCGTCCGCAGGTAGTGCCAGTGTGTTCTCTCGGCGACGACTTCGGACACGTATTGGTCGGGGCCTCCGCTGGAGAAGTGCTCGGGCGGATAGTAGGAAAGCAGCGTCACGAGTGCGTTCGTGAGTACGTCCTGCAGCCCAAGGTATGCCTCGACAGTCTGGATGGTGGTGATGGGCTTCTGAACGTGCATGAGCAAGTAGGCTCGTCGTCGAAAGTCAGGCAAGATCCGTATGTACTCCTCAAGGCCGGCACGGCTCGGAAACGGGGCTCGAACTTCCGGCAGGGCCCAATACGAAGCGCTCCTGATCTGGGCAATTGCCTCGCTTGTCGAGCTGGACATCGCAGCAGCCGCAAGCGCGTCGGCGGCGTCTCGGCGCTGACTAACGCGTGCAATCCAATCGTCGCGGTACTTCGTAACCTCGCCGGCTGAGAGGCGGCGGCCGAATCCTCCGTGGAGCTGAGTCTCGTTATGGCATTCGAGGCATAGGACGGCGAGGTTGCTCAACGCGTTGTTCGAAGGGTCGTCGTCGATATGATGAATCTGGAGCGTTCGGCCCGGCTGGCAGCATTTACAGCAAGTTCGGTGCGCAGCGAACAGTACGGACGCGGCAACCTCTGGAGCAATCGGGGTACGCTCTTTGGCGCTCATCTGACAATTCTCCGAGTCCATTCAGATTTCGATGTGAGTTCCGATGCTCGCACCCGTATGCCGAGCTGTTCGGCACAAGCCTACTTAGCGGTCTCTCCAAACACAGCGGCGATCATCGCCATTTCCTGGGCGCAGAGGTAACCGAGATGCGCCTCACACCACTCCAGAAATGTGATCGTATTTGAAAGCTTTTGCGCAACCGCGGGCGAGAGCGCCCCGTCAGAATGGCTGTTGAATGCATGCCTGGTCTGCTGGCGAAAGGCGGCGTATTCCGGGCCTGCCGTTGGATGACCACCTTCGGCGGTTACAAACCTCGCAAGCGGGTTGATTGCTCGGGTCGAACATGAGCCGCCGGTGCGGAGGGGTACATCACACAACAAGGTCGGAACTCGCGAACCATTCCAGCTGACCCAGTGATCGAGCGCGCCAGGTGCAAACCAAATGATTGCCGCATCTGCCTGTTCGTACAGGCTTGCCGCTTCGTCGACGGCCGCGCCCACTAGGACGTCGGGGGTCGCAATCAGCTCGCCCACAGCGATCGTACCTCGAAAAACGAGTGGCGGGTCGCTGGCTAGGCCCACGTGAACCACTTGATCGACGACGTCAATAATCGCATCGAGGACGTTGTGCATTCCGAGGGTCCGATCCTTAGAACCGGGCTTTGGGATGGCGCCGATGGCGATCGTATCGGAGAAAACATGTGCAAACAGGTCAGCCTCGGTGGCAGCACTTACCGCTGCTGTTTTCAGCGCGGTTAGTGTGTTCGCAATCGCCGGGGCCGGAAAGCGCTTCCAGATGCCCTTGAACCCCAAGGCGTCGAAGAGGGCCACGGCTCCGGGTGCGAGTGTCGCTGCAGTGCGAGTGTCCAGTTGGGCGTTCTCTGTGGAGGCTACACGGTAGCGGTCGGAACGGGTCACCCGCAAGCCATTGCCCTCCTATTGCCCCGGCCCACGTCCCAGAGCGTCCTATCGCCTCGCGTTCCGTCCCATTCGCGAGCGCCGCCTTCGTGCCGCAACTGCAACGGCCACAGCCGTTTTCGGGTTGTTTCTTCGAAGAAGAAGGTAGCGCCCCCAGCAAGGATCGAACTTGCGACCTTGGCTTTAGGAAAGCCCCGGCCCTTCGCTGGAGCCCCCAGTGCCCCCCAACCGCCCCTCACATCGTGTGCTCGAACGAAAACACCCGCGCAATCACCGAATCCCCCGCTTCAGAGCGCGCCGTAACGGATGCCGGCTGACTCGGCGCGGCATCCTCATCGAACGACAGACCGCGTTCACGCGAACACCCCCCAGCCGGCTGATCCTCCTCGAAGGAAAGCGCGCGCGTCTTCGGACAAGCCGCCGGCTTATCCATGCGCGTCAACGCCGCAACGGGACCCGCAGGAGCGCCGCCACCCTGCAACCCACTGACGGCTTGCGCGAGCGAACTCTGCGGCTCGAGCGACGCCACGACATACACGCGCTCGGTCCCGATATCCGCCGTATCCAACTTGAAGCTCGCGCCGCCTTGCGGAATGCGCAGCTCTTGCCCCGCCGGCACCGGGTTCTGCACCGTGATGCGCGGATCCGGAAACAGCACGTTCAGATCGCCCTTGGGCGACTTCTGGAACAAGTAGACGTACGCCGCGCGCGACACGTTCACGGAGAAGGAGACGCGCGAACCACTGGGTAGCTTGGTGCCTTCTTGGATCGTCGTGGCATCCGTCTGCGTGGGCGTTCTTGCTACGACCGCCAAGCTGAGTTTGAGTTCGGTGCGGGTCTCGTCGGGGACGAGTTCGTGATAGGCCTTGGAGAGGGCTTTGCGTTGTTGTTCGGGGTCGGCCGCGGCGCTCTTGAGGCCTTCGTACAGTTCGGGCAGCTTGGCCATGCGGCGGCGTAGGTTTTCGGCGCGCAGGGCGTAGGTTTCGCGGTCGACGACGCATTTGTTGTATTCGTCGCACAGGCGGCGAGACTGCACGATATACTGCTGAGTCTCGGTGTCGATTTCGCGCAGCGCCTTTTGCTCGGTCTTGGCGTCGAGGGAGCCGACGCCGAGGGCGCTGAAGCCGCCCTGCATGTTGGTGGCGTCGTAGTTGAACTCGTTGGAGCAATCGAGTTGCGGGCGTTCTTCGCCGCCGCAAGATCCGGCCGGGGTTTTCGCGGCACCGCCGCCGCATGCGACCAAGCTCAGGGTGAGACCAGCAATGAGAGTGGTTTTCATGTGTTCATTCCTCACTTGGAGAGTGCGCGAGTGCGGTACACGGCCCAGCGCACGCCGGGTCCGGCGACTTGGGTGGCGGGGGTTTTGGCGGCGCTGAATTCGCCCGCGCAGATTTCGAGCGTGGCGAAGGGGCGTTTGCGAACGTCGGCGAAGCGTTGGTCGTCGGTGGTGAGGCTGACTTCGCCGGTGGTGTCTTGGCTGGCCGCGACGGCGAGTGCGCATTCACCGGGGGCGAGGGTGATTTCGGCGGTAGGCAGCGTGTTGCCGGCGGGGGTGCTGGCGTCACCGTAGCGTTCGGCTTTGATCAGGCGTTTGCCCACGACGTCGAAGGCCATCGCGTCGACGGTTTCGTAGCCGGGTTTGGCGCTGCCACCGGAGGCGGCGAGGGCGCGCAGGGCGGCGTCGATCGCGCCTTGGCTGAGCGCTTCGCGCAGGCGTTTGATGGCAACGTCGGAGGCGCGTTGGGCAAGGTTGGGCAAGATCGATTCGGGTGAGTCGATGAAGTCGCGCCGGGCGGTATGGCCTTCGACGTTGTGGGAGGCATCGGCGACCACTTCGTAGTCGGTGGCTTCGAATTCGAGCGGGTCGGTGGCGTGTTTTTGGCCCTGGCTGCTACCGCTGTCGGTTTGGATCACGGCGCTGACTTTGCGCGTGTAGTCGATGCGATCGTAGGACCAGTCTCCGTACACGGTGTTGGTGACGGTGTCGGGCTCGGAGGCGTACACGTTGCGTGCGCGTTGGAGATCTTGTTCAACCGAGTTGATGCGCTCGTTGCACGAGTCTTTGGCGCTGGAGCTGCCGCCCGCGTCGCGGCAGGTGAAGCCGCAAGTAGCGGCCGCGAGTCCGCCGTTTTGGGCCACGCAGCGGTCGACGCACGCTTGGGAAGCGTTGAAGTCGGTGCTGGGCATGGAGTTGCACTCGCTGCGCTTTTCGTTGAGTAGGTTTTCGGCGCGTTCCAGATCCGCGCGCATCGAGTCCTTGGCCGCGTTGCGCACTTGCTCTTGGCGCACGATGTAACGCGAGGTTGGCTTAGAGCGCGCGGTGCGCAGTTCGCCGATGGTCACGTCGCGAATGGAGATTTTGACGTTGGTGGTGACGGCGGAGTCGCCGAGCGGGGCGATGCGCACGCTGTCGTCCCCGCGGTTGATTAGCTCCGAGGCGGCCGTGCGAATCGAGGCGTAGAGCGTGGTTTCGCGGGCGTTCGTCGCGCGACCGGTGTCGATGGCGACGACCGCGCGCGCGAAGTTTTTACCGGCAACCGGCTTGCCGTCCACGAAGTGGATCGGGCCCAGGGTCCGGCGCACGCCGCGCAGACCCGCTTCGCTCTGTTGCCATGCGCCGACCGTCGAGCGGCAGGCCACGTGCGTGGTGAGCACGCCCTTGTCCGTTTCACAGCGTTCACTCGGCACGCGCAGGTAAGCGAGTGCGCCGAGGGGCGGCAGGGCCGCGTCCGGAGTGCCCGTTTCGGCGAAGCAGTCGCGCAGGGTGTCGGGGGTGACGAGTAGGCTGCCGCCGCTCAGGTTCACGAGCGGGCCACCACTGCCGAGGGTGACGCTTTGCGCGGGGAAGGCCGCGCCGTTCGGCGGTTGTTGCACGAGCGCGGGGAAGGCGGAGCCGCCCGCGACGATTTCACCACAGGTGAGCTTCCACGGAGCCCAGCTGAAGCTCTTGCCGAGGGCGGCATCGGCTTCACGCACGCCAGGCAGTGCGGGGTACACGCAGGAGAGCTCAGTGGCTTCCTTCGAGTACAGCCATTGGCGTTCGTTCGTGCCGGCCTTCTCGAGTTCGAGCAGCACGTTCGGCACTTCTTTGCCGCGGTCGTCGACCAGTGAGCTCTTCACGGTCCACGCGGAGGCGGACTTGGCCCAGGGCGTGTCACTAAGCGTGGTACCGCCGCCGGAGAGCAGTTCGTCTTTGGTTTTGGCGACTTTGCTCGCGCAGCCGGGGCCCGCGGCATACAGCACGACGCTTTGGCCTTCGGCGACCGGCTTCCAATCACCGTCGGAGAGGGAGCTTGTCTGGTGAATGCCAGTGTGGCCGCAAGCCGCAAGGGTGACTAGCGCGAACGTGGAAATGAGGCTCGTTTTCGGGGCGTTCATGGTGGTCATCACGCTTCAGTAGTTGCGGAAAGAGAGGCCGAGCGAATAGTTGAGCGGCATCGTGCCCAGCAGGCGTTCGTCTTGCGAGGCAGCGGCGCCCGCGGTCTGCTTCGGTTGCTCGCGTGCTTCCCAATAAAAGGACCAGCCTGTGTCGTCGTCGTCGAGCCCGCCGACCTCGATGCGCCGATAGCGCCCGGTGGCAAACTCACCCACGCGCCATGCGTAAGAAACCTCGACGAAGAAGTCGTGGCCAATGCGAGCGCGCGCGCCGTACAGCGGGCCCTTGCCGGTGCCACCGCCGCTCGGCTCGCCCGGCAGGTTCTCGAGGCTGGGCGAGTACACGTTCAAGTAGCCGCCCGCAAAGCCGCCGATTTGGAACCAATCGAGCGGAGCAATGTCGAGGCCCACGCGCGCGTCGGTGTTGAGCGCCCACATTTCGTAGTCGCCGCCAGAAAACACCAGAATTTTCGGAGAATCACCGACTTTGCCACCCGAGAAGCCGACATCGATCGAGGGCACGAGGAATTTCCACAAGGGCAGGCCCGCGCCCAGGTGCACGTCCAGCATCAAGCCGCCCGTCTTTTTTTGACCGGCAGTTTGGGTTTCGAACTTGTAGCTCGTGTAGGCGAGCCCGAAGTTGTAGCGCATGTACAAGTTGTCCCAGACCGAGCTTTGATCGAGCTTGGGCACCTTGACGTTGATCGGCACGCCGTCGGTCTTCACCGTGCTGGCCGTGCCATTGCCACCGAGTACGAAGCCGAGACCGGGCTGGTATGCCGCGCCGCCCACGCCGTTGAAGGCTTGGTCGCCAGTGCTGGCGCTGGGCTGCGTAAAGCCGGTGTCCGTCGGCGGTGGGGCAGCGGGTGCCTGAACCGCGGTCGCGGGCGCAACCTTCGCCTTGGCCGCGGCGTACGCGCGATCGGTGGGCGGTGAAGATAGGCCGCCGCTGGCGTCGAGGTTCGGGTTGATGGCGAGCGCATGTTCAAAGCTCGTTTGGGCGGCTTTTTCATCGCCGCCTTCGGCTTGCGCGATGCCCAGATAGAACTCGATTTGCGCTTGGTCCGCGGTCGGACACTTGTCGGCTTTGCACAGCTCGAGCGCTTTGCTCAGCTTTTTCTTGGCGGCCGCATAGTCCTTCTTGGGCCGATCCTTGGTCATGGCATCGACCGCGAGCTGCAGGCGCTCACGCTCCTTGGCCGGCAAGTCCTTGGCGACTTCGACTTTGGGCTGCGCCGAAGCAATTTGGGGCGCGAGCGCGATGACCGAACAGGTGAGCCCGAGCGCAATGCGCAGCGCGGGCAAGGATCGCGAATTCATCGGTGGTTTCCTGAAGTACTGGGAGCCGCGTTTCGTTTGCGCCGAAGCGCGAGAACACAGAGCGAGAGAGCAGCGAGACCAATGCCCGGCGTCGATTCGGGCGCGGCCGCGGCGCGACAACCGCAGCCACGTGCCCCCGGTTCGACCTTGGGCACGCTCTTGGCGGCCGTCGTGTCGACGTCGGCCGCTACGCGCGCGCCAGACAGCGCGCTCGGGTTGCCGTTGAGCGAGAACGCCGCCCAATAGTAGGGCGTTGCGCGGTCGGCGCGGGCGATGAAATCACGCTGCACGTCGCGCAGAGATTCGGCGCGGCCGCCCCCGCGGGCCAAGCGCGCGTAGTACGCGGCCATCAGATCGCGCGTGGCTTCGTCGCTCACTTTCCACAAGCTCGTGAGCAAGGTTTCGGCACCCGCAATGGTGAACGCGCGCGACAGGCCTTGCACTTCGATGCCGTCGATCACTTCGCCCAAGCCGGTCTCGCACGCGGAGAGCGTGACCAAACGCGTGCCATGCAAGTCGAGTCCGAGCGCCTCGTACGCCGACAGAATGCCGTCGTCATTCGCGCCGCGCGAGTTGGCGCCGGCCAACGCCAAGCCCGAGCGCACGAACGGATCGTCGACGCGCGGCAACACCGCGCGCAGGAGATTGCTATCGGCGTCCGGACGCGGCCCCTTGCTCTGCGGCACGAAGAAGCCGTGCGTGGCGATGTGCAAAACGCGCGGCCCGTGCACGTCACGCAGCGCCGCCGTCGACGCCTCTTTGCCGAACAGCACGCGCGCTTCGCCCAACGCCGCCGCCACCGCCTTGCCCTCGAGCGCGGTGCCCGGCAAAGGCGAAAACAGCTCGTCCGTGAGCGAGAGCGCGCGTTCGTCGGCCGCCGCCGCAGGCTTCACCGGCTGCGTCACATCATAGTCGGGGTTCGCGAGCACGAACGGCGCGGAAGCGTCGTGGCTCGGCGCGCGAAAGCGCACCAGATCCCGCCCCGAACCCACGAACGAGAACGAGTATCGCTCGACCAAGTACTCGCCGTGCGGACCCGTCAACGCCGCGAACGGCAGCGTCGCGAGCGCGCCATCGGTCGAGAGAAACAACTCGCGCTCGGCGGACAGTTCTTTCTCGACGGGGTCGAACATCAGCTGCGCGACCGCCCGGCCTTCCGGGCGCGGATCGGGATGCGCCGGATCTTGGATCTTCTTGCGAAACGCCTGCACCGCGCGATCGATCGGCGCGCTCGGTCCGAGCTTCACGAAGCCGAGGCGATTGCCCTCGTGCAGCACATACGCCGCGTACGCGGGCTCGCCCCAACGCTGCGAGGCACGCTTGGCCGTGATTTGAAACGGGTAGTACTTCACGTACTCGACCAAGGCAGTGTGCGGGGGCAATGCCTGCGCTACGTCCGCGCGCGAAAGCGGCGCGCTCGCGGCGCGAAACGCTTCGCTCTTCTCGCTCAGTTCGCGCTCCAACCCGAGCAAGCGCGCGCGCAAATTGGTCTCCTTGGCGAGCGCATCCGCGCCACGGGCACCACTCAGCAAGTAGCCGGCCAACTCTGCGCGCACCTCGGCGGTCTGCTTCACCAACGCGGCCACCGCGGGCTCACGCGCGCCCGCGAGCAGCGCGCGGTCGCCTGCCAACTGATCGAGCAGGCGGCCCTTGCGTCGCAATACGGTTTGATACGCCAAATCCGCCAAGCGCGCGTCACTCGGTTTGGTCTCCAAGTGCAGCGACAGCGCATAGTTGGTCTCCGCGTACAGCGAGGCGTACACCGCGCGGCGCTGCGAATCGCTGCCCACCGCGAGCTGCACAGACAGGTACTTCTCGCGAATGTCCGAGCCTTCGCGCAGCGCCCCGACCGCGTCATCGAGCTTGCCGAGGGCCGCCTGCACGCCGGCTAGATTCAGCAAATCTTGCGCCACGTCGGGATGATCCGCACCCAGCGCACGGCGCTCGCTGCCGAGCGCAAACTGCAGCTCCGCCTCCGCCTCTTTCAGCTTTCCCTGATACACGAGCTGACTGCCGATCGAGGCGCGCAGCGTGGCCACGTACGGATGACTCGCGCCGTACACTCGCTCGTAAATCGTGAGCGCTTTGCGGTCGAGCTCGAGTGCCTTGTCCGGCTTGTCCGAAGCGTCGTAATACGCAGCCAGCGCCGTGAGCGCGGTCGCGTAGTTCGGCGAGCTCGTGGAGACCGCGGCTTCGATCTCCGTCAACCGCAAGAGTGATGCCTCCGCGGCCGCACGCTCTCCTTTCAAAGTCTGTAGCTTGGCCAGCACCTTGAGCGGCTTCGAAAGCGACGGATGCTGCTTGCCATACGACTTTTCGTAGCTGGCAATTGCCGGCAACAGCACCGCTTCCGCCGCGCCGTAGTTGCCCAAAAGCACGAGCAAATTGGCCAAATTCGTGCGCGCGAGCGCGACGTTCGGGTGATCTTCACCGAGCGCCCGCGTCGAGATCGAAATCGCCGCGCGAAAGCCCTCCTCCGCGTCGCGGTAGCGACCCATCGCCACCAGAACCTCGGACAAATTGTTCGCCGCGAGCCCGACCTGCGAGCTGTTCTCGCCATTGGCCGCGCGATACATGGCCATGGCGCGGCTGAGCAGCTCTTCGGCTTTCTCGTAGTTCGCACGCGAAAGCGCAATCGCGCCCAAATGCTCGAATGCGAGCGCCACCGTGCTCAAATCTGGCTTCGGCGCGTTCTGCAAAATCGACAGCGCACGCTCCGCACACTGCGCCGCGCGGTCCAAATCGCCCAGCTCGCGATACACCCCCGCAAGCCCCGTCAGCGTCTGCGCCACATCCGGGTGATTCGCCCCCACCGCCGCTTCACGCACCGAAAGTGCGCGCTCGAAGCTCGCCTTTGCGCCCGCAACATCACCCACGAGCAACTGTGCGCGCGCATAGTTGTGCAGCGAAGTACCGGTGAGCGCGTGGCCCGTGCCGAACACCTTTTGCGCCACCGCGAGCACCTGCTTGCGCAACGGCAAGGCCTCGCGCACCTCACCGCGCGCCTCGAGCAGGCTCGCGAGCGCCGCCATCGCACCCGCCGTGTTCGGGTGGTCCGCGCCCAGGCTCGCCGACCAAGCGCTCACCGCATCGCGATAGCGCGCCTCCGCCCCGCGCTTGTCACCAAGCCGCTCCAAAAAGCTCGCGAGCAAATTTGCCCCTTCGCCGTATTCCTCGCTTTTTCGGCCAGAAACCGTATCGAGCTGAGACAGCACTTGGAGCAAGCGCTGCACGCCATGCTGCAGGTCACCGCGCCCGCCGTCTTCGCGCGCCACCTGAATCGCGGCCTGCGCGTCGGCTGCGCTCTCCCCCGCGTGTGCGGGCTCCGCGCAAGTTAGACGCAGCGTCAGGGCTGCCAAGTACCCCCAGCGAAAACGAGATCGATGACGTCTCAAGCGATGCCTTCCGGAAGCCACGCAAGAGAGCACGCAGCGGTGAGCGGATGGAAGCTCCCGATCACGATTTCAATGTGTTACCGTGGAGGATTGGCGGCCCCGCCGTCGCACGTCGCAGCACGGCCTGGCGTGCTCGCTCCGCTGCGCGCGCCAGGGGCCCCCAAACGCCGGCTCCGCCGGCATGGAGGCCCAACGCCTGTTCGCAGTTCCGCAACGACGACGTCCGATCGTTCGGGACTGCCAATCAAGGAACAGCACACCGCGCTGAGTCGGAAGCGCGGTCACGATGCGTACTACGGGATCACAGGCAATGCGCGAGCACTCTCGCTGCTGCGCTGGCTGGTACGACGCATCTGGCAAAAGGGGCTCAACCGACCCTCTTCGAAAACAGCGTTGACCTGGGCGCGCATGAATCGGTTGCTAGGGGTCTCCCCTCTGCCACCCCCTCGTGTCGTGCACTCGGTCTATCTCTCAGTGAAACCATGCTGACGAACCGGATGCGGGAAATCCGCACGTCCGGGTCCGTGGGAGCTTTTCGCTGCGAGCCTCGCGGTGGTAGCGGCGGTCGCCTCCGCTCCCGTTGCGCTGGTCGTGGGTCCCGTCGTGGGCTTGTATTTCGCCTATGAGAGGTTGGACCAGCACTTCGGCTGGTCCGGCGGTACGCCTTACGAACAGCTGACGCCAGAAGAGAAGAGCAAGGCAATGGGGCGGCTCTTCGGTGGAACTGCCGTTGCGCTCTGGGTGGCCTCGGGATGGGGCGCCTGCTCAGCGGTCCGAAGGGCGGGGTACCGCTCGAGGAAGCCCCAGGCAAGACCGAAGGCGAGGGGGCAAAGGTCAAGGAGGCGAAGGTCGAAGAAAAACCAATAGAAGACGTCGATCAGCTCATCTCCGATCTGCAGGTGTTGATTGAACTTGGTGCCTGCTCGACTTGGGCGGCGGGACCAGATCGTGTCGTCAACCCGCTCGCTCTCGATGCTGTTTACCACCGAGCGCCTGGCGATGACGCTGACGACGGCGTCGAGAGCCCATTCCCCAAATGGCCGATCGATCTCGACCATATCGAAATCGCGCACGAATACGCGCTCAAGGACGGCAGCAACCAGCGGCTCCTGACCACCGACGCTGGACCTATCGTCTACAGTCCGCCGCTCGTGCGGGGACTCTGAACATGTTCTATGCGCAGCTCGACCGTGTCCTGAAAGCTGACATCGAAGATCAGATGGAGCGAACTGGCGCCGCAGGCTACAAGGCATAC
>Ga0247757_10001568_pt1 | contig 14615 bp, 8 predicted proteins | sample UWRJL126311R4_FD_180929 | JGI IMG/M metagenome (GOLD analysis project Ga0247757, IMG submission 180929) | Plant litter microbial communities from Arlington Agricultural Research Station in Wisconsin, United States - UWRJ-L126-311R-4 | ecosystem: Environmental > Terrestrial > Plant litter >... | reverse complement strand
CTGACGACCTTTGAGGAGGATACCGAGATCTTCGAGGCCATGCGCGCGGGCGCGATGGGTTACCTTCTGAAGGCCTGTTCCGCCGACAAGCTCAACGAATCCGTCCGCGCCGCCGCCAAGGGCACCTCCGTCCTCGAACCCGCCGTGACCGCCCGCATGCTCGCCGAGCTCAACCGCCTCTCCGCCCGCGAGGGGAAGAAAGTGCCGCAGGCGCTCGCCGACCCGCTGTCGGAACGCGAACTCGGCGTGCTCAAGCTGCTCGCCGAGGGTTGCAGCAACAAGGAGATCGGCTCCCGCCTGAATATCACCGAGGGCACCGTGAAGAACCACATGACGAACGTCCTCGGCAAGCTCGGCGTCCTCGACCGCACCCAGGCCGCGCTGCGGGCGCGGGAGATGGGGCTGCTCTGAATTAAAGCTCAGAGCTAAGAGCCCAGAGCCTAGAGCAAGATCCGCCAAGGCAAACATCCTGGCCTTGCTCTCAGCTCTAAGCTCTGGGCTCTCAGCAGGGTGACCCAAGGTCACCCTCCACCATGACCACGACCCTGACTTAGGTCCGATCCGTTTGCGCCGGCGTTCCGGTATGGTCTGGGCGTGATCTCCCGCCTTGCCTCCGAACTGACCGCCGCCGTCCGCCAGCTGCGCCGCGCGCCCGGGTTCAGCGCGCTCGCCATCGCCATGCTCGCCCTCGGCATCGGGGCGAACGTCGCGATCTTCTCCATCTTCCGCTCCATCGTCCTCAACCCGCTGCCCTATCCCGGCGCGGATGAACTCGTCGGCTTCAGCGCCGCCAATCCCGGCAAGGCCCTGACCATGCCGGCGCTTTCAGTGACCGATTTCCGCGACCTGCAGGAGCGCGCCCAGTCTTTCGCCGCGCTCGCCGCCTACCGGCCGAATTTCGTCTCGTTCAAACCCAATGGCGGCGACGCCGTGCAGCTCGTCGGCGCCTTCGTGACCGAGGAATTCTTCCCGCTCTTCGGCACCGCCCCGCTGCACGGCCGGGCGTTCAACGCCGACGAGTTCAGCGCCGCCGCTGCCCGTACCGCGGTGCTCTCGCGCGCCGCCTGGCGCCGGCACTTCGGCGAACGCGCCGACGTCGTCGGCTCCACCCTGCTCCTCGACGACCAGCAGGTCACAATCGTCGGCATCATGCCGGAGGATTTCCGCGAGCCGGAGTTCGTCGACATCTGGCTGCCCTTCCCCGCCGAGGCGCCGGAGAACCTGGCGCGCGACTCGCGTTTCTGGTCGACCGTCGGCCGGCTCAAACCCGGCGCGACCCTGGCCGCCGCGCAGGTCGAAGCCGCCACCATCGCGGAGTCATTGGCCGGGGAATATCCCGCCACCAACAAGGGCTGGGGCATGACGCTACGGCCGCTGCTCGAGCAGCGCGTCGGCAACCTCCGCAGTTCGCTCCTCCTGCTGGTCGGCGCCGTCGGCCTCGTGCTGCTCGTCGCCTGCGTGAACCTCGCCAACCTGATGCTGGCCCGCGGCGTCGCCCGCCTCGGCGAACTCGCGGTGCGCCTCGCCCTCGGGGCCACGCCGCGCACGCTCGCCCGCACCGTCTTTTTCGAAAGCCTCCTGCTCGCCGTCACCGGTGGCGCAGTCGGCGCCGCGCTGGCCGCCCTCGCCCTGCCCCTGCTGGCGCACACGCTGCCGCCCGGCCTCGTGCCGCGCTCCTCGGCGATCGCGGTCGACGGCGACGCCCTCGCCTTCGCCCTCGGCGTCTCGGTGCTGACCGGCCTCATCTTCGGCCTGCTGCCCGCGTGGCAGGTGTTGCGCGCCAACGTCAACGAACTGCTCAAGTCCGGCGGCGCCCGCGGCGGCACGAGCCGCTTTGCCGGCCGCGCCCAGGCGGGCCTCATCACCGGCCAGGTGGCGCTGACGCTCATGGTGCTCTCCGGCGCCGGCCTGCTCGCCCGCAGCCTGCTCAATCTCCAGCACACCCCTCCCGGCTTCGATCCGACCGATGTGCTCACGCTGCGCGTCGCCCCGCCCGAAACGCGCTGGCAGGATTTCGTCGGTCTCTCAGCCTACTACGACCGGCTCCTCGACGAGGTGCGCCGCCTGCCGGGCGTCGAGGCCGCGGCCTTCGACTCCAGCGCTCCGCTGTGCGGCATCAGCCTGCGCTACCCGTTCTGGGTGCAGGGCCGCCCGCGCGCCGAAGGCAGCGCCGACGACGCCGTGTTCAACGCCGTGTCACCCGACCTGCTCGCGACCCTCAAAGTCCCGCTGCTGCGCGGCCGCTTCCTCGCCGCCTCGGACGAACGCCAGAACCTCAAGGTCTGCGTCATCAACCAGGCCCTCGCGAACCGGATTTTTCCCGGCGAGGATCCGATCGGCAAACGGATCCAGACCGTGCCATTCCTCGTCCGCGACTACCGCGAAATTGTGGGGGTCGTCGGTGACGTGAAACAGGACAACCTGTCCGACCCGCCGCCACCGCAGATCTACGTGCCGCAGGCACAGTCGCCGTGGTTTTTTGCCACGCTGCTCGTCCGCATCAAGGGCGGCGCCGCCCAGCTGCCGGCCCTGCAGGGCGCGCTCCGCCGCGCCGACCCGGCGCTGGCGCTGAACCTCCGGTCGCTCGAAGACAACATCGCGCGCACCGCCACCCAGCCGCGACTGCGCGCCGCGCTCTTCGGCCTCTTCGCCCTGCTCGCGCTGGGCCTCTCGGCCTTCGGCATCTATGCCAGCATGGCCTTCACCGTCGGCCAGCGCACCCGCGAGATCGGCGTGCGGCTGGCACTCGGCGCCACCCCCGGTGTTGTGCTCGGCTGGGTGCTGGGCCGCGCCCTCCGGCTCTGCGCGCTCGGAGTCGGGATCGGTCTCGTCGGCGCCGTCGTCCTCGGCCGCCTGCTGCGCAGCCTGCTCCATGGCGTCGAGCCGGCCGACCCGCTCGTGCTCGCGACCCTCGCGCTTTTCCTCCCGCTCGTCGCCCTCGCCGCCTCCGCCATCCCCGCCTTCACCGCCGCCCGGCTCAATCCGACCCAGGCACTCCAGCAAGAATAAATTCCCTCCGGCAATCCAACCCATGAAAACCAAACTCCTCCCGGTCCTCCTCGGCGTCGTCGCCCTCACCACGACGGCCTTCGCCCAAACGCCCGACGCCACCACCCCGCCGCCCGACGCCGCCGCGCTCCACCAGCGCGGCATCGAACTCCTGCAGCAGAAGAACGCCAAGGAGGCCGTCGAGTGCGCCGAGCAGGCGACGAAGGCCGACCCAACGAAGCCCGAGTACTTCTCGCAACTCGGCATCGCGCTCAGCCAGCGCATCAACGAGGTCAACTTCATGCAGATCCCCGCGATCTCGTCCAAGATGCGCAAGGCCTTCGAAAAGTCCGTCGCGCTCGATCCCAACCACATCGCGGGCCTCATCGGCCTGACCCGGTTCTACGCCAACGCTCCCGAGATCGCCGGCGGCAGTCTCGAGAAGGCGGCGGAGTTCGCGCAGCGCGTGCAAAAAATCGACCCGTTCCTCGGCGCGACGGAGCTCGGCCGCGTCGCCGAGAAGGGCGAGGATCTGCCCGCCGCGCTCACCCACTATGAAGCCGCCTGCCAGCTCAAGCCCGACAGCGCCGGCGCGCACAACGCCTGCGGCCGCGTCCTCGCCGCCCTCGGCCGCAAGGACGACGCACGCACGCACCTCGAGGCCGCGCTGAAACTCAATCCTGAACTCGAATCGGCGAAGAAAGCTCTGGCCGCGCTCAATGCGCCGCCGGCGGAAAAGAAGTGAGCCGTTCGCGCGCAACCCATCCCGAAAGGGTGTAGCTGTCGGGCCCCACGCTGGCGGAAGGACGGACTAGAACGTGCATTTAAAAAATGTCATTGCGAGAAGGCCCACGAAGTGGGCCGACGAAGCAATCCAGCTGGATCGCCACGGCCCGCGGGGCGGGCCTCGCGATGACAGCGATATTTTTAAAAGCACACCCTAGCCGAACGGCCCGGATTCTGGGGTCTTTTCTTCATCGACGCGCACCGCCGCACTTTTCAACCTGCTGGCTTCATGCGCGCCGCCGTCCGTGTTTCCCTTCTCGCCCTCGGCCTCCTCCTGGCCGTGGCCGCCCGCGCGCAGACCTTCGTGTGGACGGGCCTTGGCTCGGACAACAACGTCCTCACCGCCGCCAACTGGCAGGGCAACGTCGCCCCGACCGGCAGTCTCACGGAAAACTGGGAATTCCCGGTCATCTTCCCGTCGTCGTGGGTGCAGTTTTACCCGACCCTGACCGCGCCGCTGTCGGTCAACGACCTCACCTTCAACCATCCGTCCGGCTTCTATACCATTTCCGGCGGCTCCGCGCTGACGCTCGGTGGCGACATCGCCCTCTATTCCGCCGCGCAGATCTCCGCCCCGCTGGTCCTGACCGCGGGCCAGCACGTGATCGACGCCTATGTGAACGGCGACTCGATGAACTACGGGTCGCTGCGGATCTTCGGCGGCATCACGGGCGGGGGCGGCATCACGAAGATCGGTGATGGCGCGCTCACCATCACCGGCTCCAGCGACTACACGGGAGATACCATCATCGACGACGGCATGGTGACGGTCGGCGGCTACCACCCCCTGGGCTGGGGCACCATCTTCCTGAACGGCGGCTTCTTCCAGGCCGACTCCACGGGGTCCTACCTCCCGAACGACTTCGTGCTCGGTTCGAGCGTCACCTTCTCGGTCAGTCTCATCGATGGCAGCTTCTCCCTGGGCAATGGCGACGGCTCGTCCATCCGTCCCGCCAGCGGGCTGACCTTCGTCAACCTCAACCTTTTCGGCTCCAGCCCGCTGTATCTCGACGGTGACATGGAGGACGGCGACAGCGGCCCCACGACCTACCATTTCTCCGGACTCAGCCAGGGGGCCTCGCGGTTCTATCTCGATGCCTCCAATTCCTATACCGGCGGCACGGTTGTGACCCCCGGCGCCTCGGTGATCTTCGCGGGCTCCTCTTCCCTGCCGGAATCGGGCCTGGTCACCGTGCAGGCCGGCGGCTACGTCGGCCTCGGCAGCGAGTTCATCACGCCCGCCACCTTCATCAGCCGGATCGACGCCGCGAATTCGTACGGCACGGTCGGTTTCGACGGGTTGACGGTGACCGACGACGTCAACCTTTCCGCCTTGTTCAACGTCAGCCTCGGCACCCGCTCCGCCGCCACGCTGACCGGCCAGATCACGCCGGCCCAGGGCGGCAACTACCTCTTCATGAGTAGCGGGCGGCTTTACCTCACGGGCACCAACAGCCTCACCGGCAACCGGGATCTTTCCTCCGAGACCATTCCCCTGGCGAACGACCCCCGCGGCATGCTCGTCCTCGGCCAAAGCGTGGCCAACGATTACAGCGGCGAAACCGTCGCCAACCACGCCGCCATCATCTTCGACCAGCCCGGCACATTGTCCGCCAACACCAGCATCGCTCTGCTCGACGGCGGCTACGTTGGCTTCACTGAGACCTCCGGGCTTACCGTGGAGGACATCGCCTCCCAGATTACCTACCAGGATGCCACCCCCGGGGTGATCGGCATCGATTTCCACGACAGCATCTTTTCCTACGCCGGCACCCCGACAACCTACTCCGCCAACATCGACCTCGGCAACCTCGCCGACCCGGTTTACCTCGGCACGGCCAGCCACATGACGCTGACCGGCGACATCTTCACGACCGACGACGGCACCGACGACTATTTCTTCACCGGCTACGACGGCGGCCAGCTGACGATCCAGAGCCAGCTCACCGGCTCGCGCGCCGTGCACATCGGCCTGCCCGGCGAGCCGAACAGCTACTCCTCGGTCACCCTCGACAACTCCGACAACTCCTTCACCGGCGGCATCGTCCTGAACTCCGGCGTGCTGTTCGCCCCCGGGCCGTCCTCGCTGGGCAGCGGTCCCATCACGGTGGATTCACAGTATACCGATGCCTTTACCGCGCTGGTGACCAGCGGCACGCTGTTCAATCCCATCGACCTCCAAAACAGCAGCACGCTGGACATCTCGCTGCACGATGGGCCGCTGGAACTGGCGGGTAATATCTCCGGCAACGGCTCGCTCGCTATCCGGAGCCTCGAGGGCGCCCAAGTCACGCTCAGCGGCGCCAATTCCTACAGCGGCGAAAGTATTTTCGGCAGCCGGGCCGTGGTCACCGCCAACTCCGACACCGCCCTTGGCACCAGCAGCGTGCATCTGACCGAGGGCGCAGCGGTGCATTTCACCACGGCCGCGCCGGTGATCGGGTCCCTCGTGGAAGGCAGCGCCTATGTCTACGACGTGGACGGTTACTATCAGCAGGACGCCGCCCTCATTGTCGGCGGCGGCGGTCCCACCAGCACCCTGACGATCAACCAGGGGGAGGATTGGGGTTACTTCGAAGGCTCCATCCTCGAGGACGGTACCACGCTCACGCTGGTGAAGAACGGCCCCGGCCAGCTCCAGATCAACGGTAACAACTACGACAACAACAATCCTTACTCTGTCTACAGCGGCGGGACCGTGATCAACGCCGGCGTGCTCGTCGCCGGCTCCGCCGATGCGCTCGGATCGGGAACGATCACGCTCAACGGGGCCACTGCTGCCCTCAAGACGGCCGCCGGCGTCACGCTGACGAATGCCATCACGTTCGGCGGCAACGGCGGCATCCTCGGCGGCAACGGCACCATCGCCACGCCGATCACCGCCGGCACCAATGTCGTGCTCGCCCCCGGCAACTCGCCCGGCACCCTGACCTTCGCTTCCGGCCTCACCCTCGCCCCCGGCGGCAGCCTCAACTTCGAGGTCCAGTACGCCAATGGCGCGGCCGGCACCGGCTATGACCTGGTGAGCATTTCGGGCGGCACGCTCGACATCACCGCCACCGGCGGCACGCCGTTCACGATCTACCTCACCTCGCTGAACATCTTTGGCGGCCCCGGCGATGTCAGCGACTTCTCGGCCACCACGAGCTACTCGTGGATGCTCTTCGAGGGCAATTCCGGCGGCGGGATCAACAATTTCAACGCCAGCAGCTTCACCCTCGACCTTTCCAATTTCAGCAACAGCTACGGCGCCGGCGTCTTCTCGCTCGCGCAGGGCGTAAACGGCGGCAACCCGGCGATCTACCTGAATTTCACCGCCGTGCCCGAGCCCTCGACCTGGGCGCTGCTCGGCGTCGGCCTCGCCGCCGGCCTGGTCGCGCGTCGCCGCCGCCGGCGCGCCTGAGCCGTCGACACACCCCGCCCTGCGGGCACCCCTCTTGATAGAGGGGACTTCGGCTGCGGCTATCATTTGGATTCCCCTCTATCAAGAGGGGTGGCGCGTAGCGCCGGGGTGTGTGAGGCATGCACGAACGAACATCAAGTTTCCCACGTCGGGCTATCATGGGATCCGGCAAGCGCTTCCTCACCAGTGTCGGCGCTTCCAATTTCGCCGCGCCTGGTTTTGCATCGGCGCATGAGTTTCGACTACCCCGCCCGCCGCGCCCGCATCGCCCCGGCCCTGGGCCTTACGAATGAAATCCTGCTCGTCGGCGCCGGCCAGCCGGTGCCGAAGGCCGAGATCAGCGACCAGCATCTGCCCTTTGTCGCCCACCAGGAGTACCTGTACCTCGCCGGCCACGAGGACGCGCCGGGGGCGATCCTGGCGCACGACTCGCAGACCGGCGAATGGGTGTCGTTCGTCCCGGAGGTGACCGAACTCGACCGCGTCTGGGAGGGCCGCCAACAGCTTCCCGGCGAACTGCTGGCCAGGTTTCCCGCGTGGTTCGCCTCCCGCCGCCACCGCCCCGTGGTGATGCTCGGGGCGCCGCTGCCGGGCGTCGTTGCCGACGAACGCCGGACCGCCGAGGTGCGCGAACGCTACAAGCACGCCCGCCGGCCGAAGGAACCGGCGGAGGTCGCACTGATGCAGCGCTGCGCCGCGATCACCGCCGCCGGCTACGCGAAGATCCAGCCGCTGCTGCGCCCCGGCGTCAGCGAGCGCGCCCTCCAGATTGAACTGGAGGCGGAATACTTCCGCGGCGGGGCCCAGGCGACGGGCTACGACAGCATCGTCGGCGTCGGCGTGCAGAGCGCGGTCTTCCACGGCTCGCCCTCGCCCGACCGGGTGGCCAAGGCCGGCGATTTCATCCTCATCGATTCCGGCGCCCAGCTCGACCGCTACGTCATCGACGTCACCCGCACCTACGTGGCCGGCGCCGCCGATCCTTTCCGGCGCGACCTGCACCAGGCGGTGTTGCAGGCGCAGGTGCGCACCTGCGCCAAGTGCCGGGCCGGCGCGGAGTGGAAGGAACTCCATCTCGCGACCGCCGCGGACCTGCTGGGCAGCCTCGTCGCGATGGGCGTGATGCGCGGCAATCCGGCCTCGCTGGTCGAACAGGAGGCGCACACCCTTTTCTTCCCCCACGGCCTCGGTCACATGCTTGGGCTCGGTGTGCGCGACGCCGGCGGACTCGAACCCGGCCGCACCAAGGACCCGCGCCCGAGCCTGCGCTCCCTGCGCATGGACCTCGTGCTGCGCCCGGGCTACCTCGTGACGGTCGAGCCGGGACTCTACTTCATCCCCGCCCTGCTCAACGATCCGGTCCGCCGCGAAAAATACCGCGACGCCGTGAACTGGCCGCTGGTGGAGAAACATCTCCACATCGGCGGCGTGCGCATCGAGGACAACCTCGTCGTCACCGACGGCGAACCGTTGAACCTGACGGCGGCGATCCCCAAGGCGCTCTAAATCGCGCCAAATTCCAAATCCCAGCGCCCAAGTTCCAAAAAGTTCAAAGCCCGGCAACTTCGAAACCTGGAGCTTGCTGATTGGAGGTTATTTGGCGTTTGGAGTTTGGCGTTTGGAATTTGCCGGTCACTTGATCGGGCTCGCACTCCCCGCCCCGCGCTTGCTCCAGCCGAGCTCGGGCGCGAAGATCGTCACCAGCAGCGTGACGATCAACAGCGCGAGCACGAACACCGCCACGCCGGCCGCGACCACGGGCCAGCTGGCGAAGGCCAGCAACAGGCCGCCGAAGAAGCGCGAGTCCTGGGTGTAACGGTCGCGCAAATTGTTGCCCTGGCTTTCCACAAAATCCGCCGCCGCGTCGAGCGTCAGCTGGTAGTTGTCGTAGGTCGGCCGCAGGACCTCGATGTTGTACTGGTTCGCCTCGGCCATCTTGTCCGCGCTGACCAGCGCGAGGAAGTGGCGGGCCTTGCCGTCATAGTCGCGGCTCATGCCCGCGATCGCGTCGACATGGGACGTGCCCTTGAACAGCTCGGCGTTGCTGATGTCGAGGGCGTGGGCCCGCGCCCGCGTGCTGTTGTCCTCCAGCTGCCGCGGCAGTTCCTTCCAGGCCGGCTCGTGCGCCGGGTCGGCCACGCGCCGGGCCAGGCGCTGCATGCCGCCGAGCTCGCGGGTCAGGGTGCGCAGGTTGTTGACGACCGGGATGCTGCGCTCAAACAGGAGCGCGTAGCGCTGGTTGACCGACCGCAGGAAAAAGAGGCTGAGGATGCCAACCCCGAGGTTGGAAATGAGCAGGCCGACCACGAGCCAGAAGCGGACACGACGGGAAAACATATAGGGTGTCTCTTCTATACTCCGGTAGGTCTATTTTGCATGAAAAATCTTTCATCTAACCCGGCTATTTCACACGACAAGGTGTGAAATGGCCGCCCTATCGGGCCGACCGCGTCAGGGTTGGCCGCGACAAAGTCGCTCCGCCCAAAGGGAGGACGGAAATTTCTCCGAGCGAACGCTTCATGGGTATAAAATTTCCGGGCTATCGTTCCCAGACCGACCGCAACCCGCCGCCGACGATCGCCAGCGAGGCCAGCGAACTGATGGGCATGAGCACGGCCGCGACCAGCGGGTTGACGTGGCCCAGCAGCGCCAGGCCGACGGCGAGGGCGTTATAACCCACCGAAAACAGCAGCAGCCAGAGGTGGGTGCGCCGCCGCGCCGCATTGACCTCGAACAGGCGCCGCAGTCCGGCCAGCCCCCGCCCCAGGTAATAAAAATCAGCCCACCCCTCCAACAGGCCCCGATGCACCACCGGCGTGCCGCGCGCAAAGGCCGCTTCGAACGCCAGCGTGTCGTTGGCCCCATCGCCCAGCATGAGCGTGTCCCGCCGGTCGTGGGCGCGGATCCAATCCGCCTTCGCCTCCGGCGTCGCCCCGCCCATCGCCTGGCCGCCCGGCAGCCCCAGCGCCGCCGCCAGCGCCGCCACCTTTTCCGGATGGTCGCCGCTCAGGATGAAAACCTCACGCCCGTGCGCCCGCAGCGCCGCGATCTCCTCCCGCGCCCCGACCCGGGCTTCGTCGGCAAACCGGAACCGCGCGACGGTGATCCCGTCATGCGAGAATTCAGTGACGGCCTGCTCGGGGTGTTTGTAATATAATGTATTACAATCCCCCCCTCGCGGGGTGCTCCAACCAGGTTTGCCCAAGGCCCATGCGCCCGAGGTGGTCGCGAGCTTCGTTCCCCAACCTGCCTCCTCCGCCAACGTGCCCGTCGCCGCCTGTAACCCGGCCGCATCGGGCCGGCCCAGCAGCGCTTCCAGCAGGCTGCGGCCCACGGGATGCAGGCTGTCGCGCACCAGCGCCAGCAACGCAGCCCGGGCTTCGGGCGTCAGCGCATCCAGTGCCTCCGGGTTTTGCAGGCCGGGGTTTTCCAAGGTGAGCGTGCCGGTCTTGTCGAACACCACCCGACGGATCCGTCCCAGCCGCGGCCACAGGTCGGCCACCCGCACAAAAACGCCCGCGCGGCGCAACGCGACCGCCGCGAGTTCGTCCGCCAGCGGAAACGCCAGCCCGACGGCACAGGGGCACGAAACCACCAGGACTGCGATCGTCACCTCCATGGTGCGCAGCAGATCGTGCGTCAGCAGCCACCAGCCCGTCGCCGCCGCCACGGCACAAACGAGGATCGCGACGAGATAGCCGGCCACGATGCGTTCCAGCGCGCGGTGCCGGAAGTTGTCACGCGCCGCCGGCTGCAAGAGCCGGGCCAGCAGGGATTGCGACCAGGCCTCCGTGGCCCGCAAGCGCACGGGCTCCCGCCCGAGGGAAATCGCCCCCGCTGGGACGAGTCCGCCGGCGCGGTACTCGCGCGGCTCGGCCTCGCCCGTGATCCACGCTGTGCCGAACGCCGCCGCCGGGGTCTCCAGCTGTGCCGCCACCGGCACCACCTGCCCGGCACGCAACTCAAAGACATCGCCCGCCTGCACCTGCTCCGCCGGCCGCGAGGTCGTTGTCGTGCTGGTGATGAGCGTCACCGCCTGCGGCCCGGCCTGGCCCTGCAGCAAACGCCGGCGGTTGCGCTCCACCGCCGCCACCTGCGCCCAGCGCCCGACGAGCATGAGGGTGATGAAGGCCCCCACGAAATCGAAATAGATGAACTGCTCGCGATCGAGCGCCCAGCCCGCCACGGAACCCGCGTAGGCGCCAATGATGCCGAGCGCGATCGGCAGGTCGATGTGCAGCGCGCCGTGCCGCAGCGCCCGCACCGCCCGCCCAAGGAAATGCGTCCCGCCCACCAGCACGCTCAGCGTCGCGAGGACAAGGCCGAGCGTGTCGAACAGCCGCGCGTACGGGAACGACGCTTCCATGCCGAAGTAGCGCGGCAGCGAGAACAGCATCAGGTTCATCGCAAACGCCGCGCACAGGCCCACGCGCCGCAGCAGCCGGCGACTCTCGCCCTCTTCCTCCGCGGCGTTCGCCGCTCCCGCCAGGTAACCGAAACTGTGCAGCGTCCGGGCAAAGGCCACGGCATCGAACCGCCCGCGCGCCCAGCGCAGGCGCATCCGGCCCGCCGGCGCGTCGGTCTCGATCGCCAGCGCGCCCGGTTGCTCGTGAAACAGCTTCTCGATCAGCCACACGCAGCCGGCGCAGGAGATGCCCTGGACGCCGACGATGAGCTCGGGCACGCCGACGTCAGCCTCCGCCGCGAGCACCTGTTCCGCGAGCGAGGCGAAGTCCCGCGGCTCGAACACCGCCGGATCCACCGGCGGCACCACGGCGTCGCGGATGCGATAGTAGCCCGCGAGCCCGTGCTCGTGCACGAGGCGATGAACGTAGGCGCAGCCGGCGCAGCAGAACCCGCTCTCCTGCGCGGCCGCCGTCAGCGCGGCGCCGCAGTGGCGGCAGAGGTGGACGGGGGCACCCCGGTCGGCACGCAGTCCACGCACTCGCGCCGTGGCCCGTGCACCCCCGTCCACCAAGTCGTTGCCCGGATCCTGCAGGGCGGGATCAGGCGATCCCGGCCTACGGAAATCGGATTCTGTCGATGTCTCATTCACCTCAGAAACAGGCAAAGTCGTTGAGTCCCGGACCGCCGAGGCCGAGGGTGCCGCGGAGGCGCCAGGCAATCACCGCCGCCACGGCAAAGGCGAAGACCGTGCGCAGGCGCGCGAGCCGCTCCGGCCCGATCCGCCCGCGCAGCCAGTGAAAATTCACCTGGGCCAGCCACAGCAGCGGCACGGTGCCGAGGCCGAACGCCAGCAGCGTCTCCGCGCCTTTCGCCGCCGAGCCCGACAGCAGCGCGAGCGACAGCAGGAAATACAGCGGCCCGCACGGCAGCAGCGGCGTCGCCACGCCCAGCAGCGCCGCCGCGGACACCCGCGAGCCGCCGCGCAGCCGCGCCGCCAGCGCCCCATAGGCGCGGCCCAGCACCGGCAGGCGCGGCAGGCGCTGGTCGAGCCGCACCGCCATCGCCACGAAGAAAAACACCAGCAGCCACGGCAGGTAGCGCGCGACACTGGAATCCAGCAGGGAAAGCGGCCACCGGCCGAGGCCACCGAGCAGCGCGCCGAGCACGGTGTAGCCCGCGAGGCGCGTCACGTGATAGACGGTGCTGACGACATGCGGATCGGCCTCGTCGCGCCGCGCCGGCATCAGCGCGCACGCCAGCGGGCCGCACATGCCCACGCAATGCAGGCTCGTGATCAGGCCGGCAACCAGCGCCGCTCCCGGACCCGTGATGCCGGCCAGTTCGCCGCTCATGGCTTCGCTCCTCCGGTCGCGAGCGGCACGTCCTTGATCTGCGCGGAGTGCGCGGCGCTGAACGCGAAATAGTACGCGATGACGATCGCCAGGATGCCGGCCAGCGCGCAGATCCACACCCATTTGTTGGAGCCCGGCTTCGTAGCAGCGATCGTCAGATCGCTGGCCTGTCCGGCCGCGCCAGCCGTCTCACGACGGCTGCTACTTGACGATAGCGCTTCCGCCGTCTTTTCAGCGCTTGATGCCGTTTTCACGATCGTCCTCCTGGAGTAGTTTCGCGTCGGGGCCCAAGAATTCGACGGTGCGGGCCAGCTGGTAGGTCTTCGCCTCGTCCTGCACGGTCACGGTAAAGGCGAACGGGCCGGTGTAATCGCGGCGGTTGACCATGACCACCAGTGGTCCGACCTGCTCGCCCTGCGCCGGGAGGGTCACCGGGCCGGCAAATCCATTTTGCACCGCCGCCGCCGGGAGGCCGTCCGCGTGCACGAGGAAGGTCGCGGGCGTCGCCCGCTTGTTCACGAGGCGCACGAGGAACTGATTGCGCACGTCGGCCTTGTCGACGAAGTACGCCGCGCCCGTCATGCGGTAGACCAGGAAACTGGCCGGCTTGACCGTCGAGAAGGCGAACGACGCCACCGCCGCGCCCACCAGCAGCAACACGCCATAGACCACCGTGCGCGGACGGATCCAGCGGGTCTTGCCGCCGCCCAACCCGGTGAGCGAGTCGTAGCGGATGAGGCCCTTCGGCCGCTCCACCTTTTCCATGACCTCGTCGCAGGCGTCGATGCACGCCGCGCAGCCGATGCACTCGAGTTGGAGCCCCTGCCGGATGTCGATGCCCGTCGGGCAGACCTGGACGCAGCGGTTGCAATCGATGCAGTCGCCTGCGGCGCCTGCATCTCCAGAGGACAGGGGACGGAGGACAGGAGACAGACCAGCCGAAGCCGCCACAATCCGGCTGTCCTCTGTCTTCTGTCCTCTGTTCTCCGTCCCCTGTCCTCTGTCCCCTGTCCTCTGAAGCTTGCCGCGGGGTTCCCCGCGGCGAGCGTCGTAGCCGATCACCAGTGAATGGTCGTCGGTCATCGCCGACTGGAGCCGGCCATAGGGGCAGATGACGATGCAGAGCTGCTCCCGGAACCAGGCGAAGTTGAAGTAGAGGATGCCGGCGGCGACGAAGACGAACAGGAACGCCGCCCAATTCTCGCCCGGGGCCTCGCGCATGAAACCCCAGAGCCGCGGCAGGCTGACAAAGTACGCGAGGAAGAGGTGCGTGATCAGCAGGGCGACCAGCGCGTAGAGCGCGTGCTTGAGCACGGCGCGCAGGAACCGTCCGGTCGTGGCCGGCGCGGCGGCCAGGGCGCGGCGCTGCGTGGCGTCGCCATCGATCCAGCGCTCGATGCGGCGGAAGACATGCTCGAGGAAGACGGTCTGCGGACAGGCCCAGCCGCACCAGAGGCGGCCGAAGAGCGCCGTGAGGAAGAACAGGGCGAAGCCCAGCCCGCTCACGCCGAAGAACAGCAGCCACACATCCTGCGCCGCGAGCGTGAAGCCGAAGAAGTGGAAGCGCCGCTCGGCCACGTCGAGGAACACCGCCGGCGCCCCGTTGACCGGGATCCACGGCAGCAACAGGTAGACCGCGATCAGGACCCACGCCGCGATCCGGCGCGCCGTCAGGAAGC
>Ga0247757_10001567_pt1 | contig 14616 bp, 1 predicted proteins | sample UWRJL126311R4_FD_180929 | JGI IMG/M metagenome (GOLD analysis project Ga0247757, IMG submission 180929) | Plant litter microbial communities from Arlington Agricultural Research Station in Wisconsin, United States - UWRJ-L126-311R-4 | ecosystem: Environmental > Terrestrial > Plant litter >... | reverse complement strand
AGATATTAGTCTATATTTTATAGTTATAAAGTGATACCTTTATATATATAAATATATATAAAGATATAATAGATATAAGAGTAAAAAACTATTAGGTAACTAACCTTCTTTTATTATTAGCTTTACTATAGGATTAAGAACTTTTCGAATATAGTTCTTATTAGTAAAGCTAGAAGCTATATTTGGTCCAGTTATAAAGGCTAGTTTTAATCTTTTACCTATATATATAGAGCCCTAAACTTTAAGGGATATATCTTAGCCTATAATTAAGTTAATAAAATAGTTATTATAAAACTAAAATTATAGAATTAAAATGGACTAAAATTAGTCTATTTTAGTATAAAAAAAGTAGTAGAAAACTTACTAGTTAAATGGCTAGAAACAAGTTCTTTTCCAAGTTTCTTATTTCTCTTTTTTCTTATATATTTAGCCCTAGAACCGTATCCTTATTGAATAGAGCACTCGTCTAAGAAAATAACCTTATTAAGATTAATTTCTTTTTTTTTAATTCGTTTTTAGCGTAGGTATCTCGATTTTTAGCCTTTTTAGTATTTAAAATCTACTTTTTAGTAGCAATGTTAATAGAATAATCTTCCTCTTTTAAAAAATATTAAAGAGTTCTTTTACTTATTTCTAGATTATTTTTAAATAATAATCTTCTATTTTCCTTTTTAGGGCTTCTAGTTAAGTCCCTATTAATAGCTCTTTTCTCTCTAGGAGATAACTTATTAATTCTTCCCTTTTTAACTCTATTTAAAATAGAGTTATTAGCTTTTTTTTTTCTATTAATATATTATATAGTATTATAGATAGATATTTAAGGTTTTTTTAAAATAGTAGAAATAGTAGAAATAGAAGTATTAGCTTCTAAAAGTAGGTTAACTTTTAATTCAAGATTAGATAATTAAGGAACCATTCCAAGGATTTAAGGAACTAAAATTTGAAATTAGAAAGATTTTTTTATATATTATAATCTTATTAATCTATTATATAATTTTGCTTAAATTATTATATAGCTCTATTTTTAGATTTATTATAATTCTTTTAAAATCTTATAGAATTATTTAAAAATCTATATATAGAGACTTTACTAAGCCTATTATAGTTAGTAAAAGTTCTAGCTAAAAATATAAATAAGGAATAAAGTTATTATAATATAAACTTTAAGGTTTTTTTTTCTTCTAGTTTAATTATTTATTATTCGTTTATATTACTAACTAATCAGGATTACTAATTATAGAATTAGTATTTAGGATTTTCTCTTTAAAATTCTAGTTTTATTTTTATTATAGCGTTAAAATTGATAGAGTTATAGCCTTTTAAAAATCGTGTTTTTTTTTATAATTCTTTTTTTATATCACCCTACTATAGAATATATAATAAGAGATATAATAAATATAAATAAAAAGGGACTTTTTAATATTAATGAAGATAAATATAATAAGGAAGTATAAGTTATAAAGAATTAGTATATATTCTATATATATATATATCTATATCTATATCTATATATAGAAGATATATTTAATACTTTTATATAGCAAGAATCTATTATATAACCTAGTCCTAACTACTTATAAATTTATATAACTATTATAAAAGAGAAGAAAAATAAATTAAAATTAATATTATTATATAATAGGCTATCTACCTAACTAACTATATAGGGAAAGCTAATAAAATACTACTAGTAAACTAGTAGCTTTCTAATAATATTTTCTAAATATTTTAATAGTATTCTCTAGATATTCTAGTAGCTTTCCCTAGATATTCTAGTAGTAAGCTAGTATCTTATTTAAGATATTTTAATAATAAGTTAAAAGTATTCTTTTAGAATACTAATAAAAAATTAGTAGTAGATAGATAGCTAGAAAGTTAATAGTATTCTAGGGGTAAACTAATAGTTTTTAAGAAGTATTCTTTAGGTTTTCTAGTAAAAGATTATTTAATAAAGAAATAGATAAAAGGATTCTCTAAAAGTATATATATATTTTATCTTCAACCCTTAATTAAAGTATTATCTTTAGTTATCCTAAAAAATAGAGGAAACTTTTAATTATTATCTATTATTTTATATTAGAATATATAATTATTTATTAAATATTTATTTCCCTTCTACTTTAAAGTATCCTCTAAATCTACTTACCTAATTAATTATTAATACTTTTACCCTTCTTTATTCTTTTCTTATTTAATTAATTATTTATTTAATAATATTATATACTTAGTAGATTTAAATATATTAAATTTACTATATATTTCCTATATTACTTTAATAAGAGAGAAACCTATATTTCCCTATTTTCTATAGTAGTTCTTCTAGATAATATATCTTTTATATCTACCTATCTCTTATATAATAATAAGAAGAAAAAGGAATAAATTACTATAATAAAAAGAATAATAACTCCTAGTAGACTAGAGCTTAATATTAGCCTATTAAGCTTTCTATTTCTAGTAATTTAAGAGTTAAAATACCTAGGTAACTAAATATATTATAAGTATTTCTTTATTCTTAATAATAATATAATTACTATAACTATTAGTTTCTAGCTTTTATATTAATCTTATTACTTTAATAGTTCTAGGGATAAATATTTAAGTAAAATATCTATAAGTTTTAAAGGATAAATCTAAAATATATATAATATTATATTAAAATAGGGGTTATAATAGATAAAGATCTTTATATCTAATAATTAATATAATCTTAATAAGTTTTCTAGATTTACTAAAAGGCTAGAATATTACTCTTAACTAGTTAATAAATAATAATATAATAATATATAGTATAGGATCTATATTAAGATATATAGGTTTATATTTTCTATATATATTTTATTTTATTAGTATTTAATAAATCTAAAATATAATCTAGGAATATAGTATAGATTTATTAAAATAGTAAAGGGGGTCTATTTTCTAAATCTAAAAGTTATTATAGGGTATCTAGATATTATATAGAAAAGAAAAAGGGTATAAATATAATAGTAAGATTAGATAGTTATATACTATAATAATAATATATATTTTAAAGATATAAGTTAATAGAGAAATTAGATTAAGTAAGTATAATATTTTATATTACTAATATCTATCTAACTATAATAGAATAACTACTATAGTAGAATACTAATAGTATATTCTATTATAATATTACTAATAACGACTATTTAGCTTAGATACTCTTAGAATAGATACTTAGGCTCTTTAACTTCTTATATACCTGATATTTTTAGTATAACTTTCTTATTAACTTTATAATACTATATTATACTACTTATACCTATAATACCCTTACCTTAGGCTACCTTAGGTCGTTTTAAAGCATTATATATCTATCTAAAAGCTTATTACGCGAAAGAGAGGTATAGAGAGATTATATCCCGAGCGAACTACTACGCTAAAAGGTATAGTTATGTTATAGTAGTTAAATATACTTTAGTAAGCTAGACGGCTAAGTAGGGACCTATATCCTCGCTATATTAAGCGCTTAGAATAATACTAATCTAACTATAGGATTAGGAGTAATACTAAGATTACTAGGGGCTACAGCGCTCGGTAGAGCTATCTTATATATCTCGAGACATAGTCTAGCGTATAGCGACACCCGCTTTATAATCTAGATATATACTATTAAGCAGCCCTCTAGAACCTACTATTATTCTTTCTACTAACTAAATAGAGGACTTAATAAAGCCCCTTATATATCTCGAGATGCTACCTAACGCTTAGCGATATCTACTTCGTAGCGTAGAAATATATTATTATAACGCCCTCGAGCTCTAGAGTCTACTATTATTCTACGCTGACCGAGCGAAAGACCTAACTAAGCCCTACCGCGTCCTTATACTTTCCGTACCAGCGCCTATTCCTAGACTAAGTAGCTACCGAGCTCTAGTCGACTTATTAAAGGAAAATATAATATAATAGAAGTATATAAACTAAGGTAGAGCTTAGTAGGCCTAGAGATCGAAGCCTATACTTTAGTACGTGGGTGTAACTAAGCATTACCGGCGATACGCTATCGTTCTATGCGCGTCTAAAGATAGAGAAACTTTACGTATATAGCTATCGTACGGTCGATCGACTAGCAGCTCCCTATATAAGTACTATAATCTCTAGGGCTATAGAAAGGTGCTTCGGTTTAGCCCGTACGGGTTATAAGGAGTTTTAAGTTATTTATATTCGTAAGGAATAAGTACTAGCGGTTATAGTGGCCATGCTTAGTAAGACTATATATTATTTAAAGCTCTATATAGCTTAGCTATATTTATAAACTATCGCCTCCGGCGTAAGGTCAGGGTATATACGGGTCGGCTATTATTCCCGTATACGGTAGTAGTGTAAAGTACTATACTAGTTTTTTTACTGCTACTTTAACCTATAGGTTTATTTATATATCTTACTTAATTAGTACTCTCTATATAATCTAGAGGATAAATAATAAAAAGTGGATAAATAAATTCTATTCTAAGCTAGTATAGCTATACAGCTATATACTAAGATTATAATACGCTCTTGGATATAAGTTAAGAAGGATAATTAGGCCTATAGACTTCCCGCTTTAGTTGAACAATATATTCTAGCAGCGCTACCACCTCTTTAACCTATTTATTAGCTTGGTATACCCTAGTAAGCTCGTGCTATAATACTAGCCGAGAGGGGTGTATCTCTATTAGTATAGTCTTATAGACCTTAATAACGCGCTCTAGTAGTGCTACTACTTCTTTAACCTATCTATTAGCTTAGTATACTATAATAAGCGCGTATTATAATACTAGCCGAGAGGGGTACGTCTCTACTAGCGTAGTCTCCTCGACCTTAATAATATACTCTAGTAGCGCTACTACTTCTTTAACCTATCTATTAGCTTAGTATACTATAGTAAGTATATACTATAATACTAGCTAATTAGGGTGCGTCTCTACTAGTATAGTCTCTCGGACCTTAATAACGCGCTCTAGCAGCGCTACTACTTCTTTAACCTATTTATTAGCTTAATATATACTAATAAGCTTATACTATAATACTAGCTAAGAGGGGTATATTTCTACCAGCGTAGTCTTATTAATCTTAATAACGCGCTCTAGTAGTACTACTACTTCTTTAACCTATCTATTAGCTTAGTATATATTAATAAGCTTATACTATAATACTAGCCGATTAGGGTGCGTCTCTACCAGCGTAATCTCCTAGACCTTAATAACGCGCTCTAGCAGCGCTACTACTTCTTTAACCTATCTATTAGCTTAGTATATACTAGTAAGCTTATACTATAATACTAGCTAAAAGGGGTGCGCCTCTATTAGCGTAGTCTCCTGGACCTTAATAACGCGCTTTAGCAGCGCTACTACTTTTTTAACCTATCTATTAGCTTAATATATACTAGTAAGTTTATATTATAATACTAGCTAAAAGGGGTATATCTTTACTAGCGTAGTCTCCTTAACCTTAATAACGCGCTCCAGCAGTACCACTACTTCTTTAACCTATCTATTAGCTTAGTATATACTAGTAAGCTTATACTATAATACTAGCTAATTAAGATATATCTCTACTAGCATAGTCTTATAGATCTTGATAACGCGCTCTAGCAGTACTACTGCTTCTTTAACCTATCTATTAGCTTAGTATACTATAGTAAACGTATACTATAATACTAGCTAAGAGGGGTGCGTCTCTACTAGCGTAGTCTTATAGACCTTGATAACGCGCTCTAGCAGTACTACTACTTCTTTAACCTATTTATTAGCTTAGTATATATTAGTAAGCTTATACTATAATATTAGCTAATTAAGGTGCGTCTCTACTAGTATAGTCTCGTAGACCTTAATAATATACTCCAGCAGCGCTACGGCCTGCTTCGCTTTATCTATATAGCCTATATTTCTTACTACCAAGTCCTATATTAGCAGATACTCCTCTACCGGCTCTAATAGCTTAATCTAGTACTTAGCGTAGATACTATATAGGAGTTTCTCAAGCCTATCGTCTTCTTTTATTATATTAAGTATCTAACTATATATTAGTAGGATAGGGAGTACTACCTTCTATAGTTTAGAGTAGAGAGTAGTATTAATCTTAGTCGAGAGGAAGGACTGTAAGTACGGCCGTAGCTCCTTTTCGCGTACTCGCTATAGGCTCGACTACCCTTGGGATAGTATAATTAGATATCTAGTAGATATCTAAGCTTATTATTACTATACCCTCTCTAACTAGTCCTTTACCTATATATACGCTAGTAGGTGTATCGATAGTCCGTTAATACTACCTGAGCCGTACCCTGTAACTAATAATAAGGAGACGAGCTAAGAGATTACCTCTATTATAGGATAGTTATCCTATATATCTACTCGTACGTTTATAAGCTTAGGTAGTTAAGAGACGTGCTATAACGTTATTATATCTCCCTTATCTATTCCCGCGCTGTCCGCGCCATTCCGCTAGAGTACTTTCCTTAATCCTAACTATATATTTTTAAGAACCTAAAGTAGAAATATAGTAGAGTTTACTATAGCTAGAATACTAAGTAAGTCTAACGCGTCCTTACCAACGTTATTATCGGACCGGGAAAGTACCCTAATCGACGCCTTAAAGGTAGTATATATATACTAATATCGCGACTATTCTTATTTTAGGTAGTATTCGAGTAGCCATTTACACTGTCACCGATATACTTAAAGGTACTAATCTAGCTTATAGTACCCTTTAATATATACCCTAGCCTGGATTAGTACGAGTATATACGCACTTAGAAGCTCGACTATATCCTATACTTATTTTTTATAACTCGGCTATATCGTCCTGCTAATATTGGTAGCTTTTAATAGAAGTTTAGTTAAGTTTACTAGATTAAAGCTTCCTAGCATTTTATACCTATCAGAGCTATATTATTGTCCGTACTCGGGAATACGAGATATTATAATTACTACGCCTTCGCTTCTAGATAGAATATAAGCTATATAATTAAACTTAAGGTTATCGGTATTATCTAGAATAAGAAGCTAACGCTGCTTTATATTTATAAGGCCCTAACGCGCTTCGTTAATACTATTAGTAGAAAGCCCTAACGCCTTTACGATAGTAATAAAGTCGTTTTTAGCCGTTAATAGACTACTAATATTAATTTAGAATACTCCCTAGAATCTATTATTATTAGGTAAGTATACTTATTATTAGTAGACGTAATATACTCTTCTCGTATTAGGTTTATAATCTTTAGGTAGACTTTACTCTTTCCTAAGCCTCCTATACTGGTAATAACGAACCGCTATTATATTATAGTATCGGAATATTTGCTAACGTAAAAAGCTTATTAAATTTAATCTATAAGCTCGGCCCGACCGATAAATAGGCTATTAACGGCACGGGGAACGATCTAGTATACATTACCGCGTCGGTTACTATCTATATACTTTTACTATTAGTTAGAGTATATATTAATACTATTCGATTAGGGATTATAATAGAGGATTAAGTAGGTAAAGTTGGTATCTACGTACGGAAACGTCCCTCTACTACGCTTAGGGTATCCTACTCGAACTATTAAAGCTTTACTCATATACTTCTATACCCTTAATAGTCTATACTATTAAACTTAACTATTATTAAATAGTCTATATTAATAGGAATCTTTTCCTTAATAGAGTTAGGTAGTTATAGAAGAGCCGAGTCGGGTTTAATAGCAGTAAAGAAATCGCCTATCCGCTCCTAGCGTCTAGTCTCGCTGCCCTACTACTTATCTTTAGCAGGTTATTCTTATAGCTTAAATTCCTAGGTCTAGCTTTATTTATAATAACTCACGACTCTTCGGTCGCGGATAAGGTTCTTAAAATATACTAGCTAGGACGGGAGAAGATCCAACTCGGTCTTAATCTATTCGAGTAGTACGTATTATAAGTAGTTATTATATTCGTCCAGTATCTCCTATATATTATCTACTACCAGTCCTTTATAAGGGATCCTAAAAAGGAGTATTCTATATATAGCTCTATATAGAGACGCTATAGTTGGGTAGTCCTCTTCGTTAGTTTGGACCGCTTATATAAGATACTAGACTCTTAGCTATATATATATATATAATACTAATAATTACGTACTTAAGTAAGAATAATTCCTCTAAAGCTGTACGCGATAAAGAATATTAGCTACTTCTAGAGCTGGTACGGTAATAGTATTAGTTTAATACTACTACTACCTTCCTAATATTATACCTACCTTTATTATATTCTAAACCTACTTTAACTCCTCTAATAAGCCGCGCCCATAGTTTATAATTATATCGATCCTATAGCTTAATAGTTTCGAGTTATACCTATAAATTATCGTACGGTAGTATAGTAGGTCCCTAGACAGGAAGTCGCGTAGCTATATCCGCCCGAGATTTCCCTTTCCCCTCTATAACCCGTACGTATAGCCGTTAAGGCTAGTAATAGTAATAATACTATATAGATAGTTAGAGTAGATATTCTTCGGTAGGTAAGCGGTATATACTTAGTAGTAACCTATAAATCTGCCTTCGGAGTGTATAGCTACGTAAAGCCGAAGAAGTACTTATTAAAGTTAATATCTATATTGCCTATCTCTACCTACCAGTCCCCTAGCGGGTTATTCTTTAGCCTAGACAGGAATGCAGGTGCCCTACCGTAGAACTCTACTAGTATAACCTTTTTATTATTATTATAGTAAGAAGGGGCGATCGCTATACTAGCGGTCTACTTCTATTACTCTTCTTTAGCTAGGTTATCATCAATAATAGCCTTTAGTAATAGAGTCAGCTCGTCGTCTAGCTGCGAGGCTGGCAGGCCCGTAACGCGGAAGACGGGGCCCTTTATCCTAGCTATACAGGCGCGGGTATAATTTAGGGTGGGCGCTATCGAGTATAGCGTCTACTAGCGTCTTCGCTAGCGCGCAAGGAGTAGGTAGGTATAAGGTCGGCCGTATCGTAAGCTGAAGATAACCGGTCTGTAAGGCTAAGGCGGGCGTCGACGTATTTACTTATCGATAAAGCGTTACTGCCGGCAGGCCGCATCTTATATCCCCGCTATTACCTACTACCACCCTGGTATCTTATACACCTAAACGTTACCTTATATTAAAATAAGGATCCCTCTTCCCTATATCGCTTTTTCTTTCTCTTTTAACTTACTAATTCTAGAATAATATTAGTATATTACTAATAGAAATTCGGTTAAGGTATTTTCTTCCACGATTATATCTACTATATATTATATACTAAAGTTATCTTAAGACTCTCCTTAATAGATAACCCTACTATAAGATAAATAGTATATTTAATAATTTAGTAAGCTTAGGCTTATATCCGGTTTAGGATTATAGGGAGTAAGCAGATTTAGCCACTAATATCGAAGGTAAACCCTTTAATAATTACTACTCCTACTTTAGTTGGCTTTAAAGTAATATAAGTTATAATAGCTTTCTAAGAGAAGCAATTATCGTAAGCAAGCGAAGAGCCATTCACTCGTCTAACTAACGAGCTTAAAATACCGAGACTTAATAATATCTATTATCGCCTTTAGCTCGTAGGCCGCCTAACGGCTACACGGCCTTTATACCGGTAAAAGCTACTAGGGCGTACTATCGTAATTACTGAGAATCCTAACGAATATCTAGTATAGTTCGAAGACTAAATCTTTATTAAGCCGTTACCTAATTTCCTCCTCGACTAGGAATTATAGAATAACTACCTATACTCGGATCGGGAATTGTATAAAGCTATACGCGGCTTACTATTATCCTATATATAGTTTATATAGTATAAAAGTAATCTTATTATCGTAAAAGAAATAGGCCTGCTGTCGAAGGATATTAGATAGGCTAGCTAGGTTAATTTTATAGATACCTTTCTTAAGAATATAAATTACGAGACGCCGAGCGATGTCAACCAACGATACTAATATAGAGAGCTACGATTAAGCCGACTTAACGCTATATATAGAATTCTCCTACCCTCCTATTCTTTTTATAATCTTATCGGAGGATACTAAAGCCGATCGATATAGTACTAAGCGTTCTTTAACCGCTATTTTAAATAGATACTAGCTATATTTACTATCCTTTCTATCGTCTTATCAGTACTGCAGGTCGGACTTGCGATAATAACGTTATAGGGTAATAGTCTATTTTAGCGTATTTTATATAGCTTTACTATAACTTCCTTAGTTATAGTAGCAGTAGGTCTTACTATAGTTTTTTTACTATAGCTTAGTCTATTCTATTATTACTTACTAGCGATATAGTTAAACGATAGAGATATAAAACGTTAAAGATTAATAGTTAAGCCTACTTAAATTATATATAGAATAGGAGTATACTATTAAGGTTAAGGAGACTACGCTAGTAGAGAAGCACCTCTTACGGCTAGTATCGTAGTATAAGCTTGCCGGGATATACCGAGTTAATAGATAGGTTAAAGAAGTCGCGGAGCTACTAGAGTATATAGTTAAAGTTAAATAGAAAGTTTATAGGCCCGATTATCCTTCCCGACTTATATCTGAGAGCGTTTTACAATCTTGGTATATAGCTATATCGCTATCTTAGGCTTAAGCTGATATATATTTCGTTACCTTCTTCGCCTATAGTGATATAGAAGTGTATAGATAGCTAATTAAGTATAATATATAAGTATCCTTGCTATTTAAAGCGGCGGCTTAATGACTAGTATAGTACATTACGTCGCTACCGTATATAGGAACGATAGCCGACCCACACCGGCCCTGACCTTGCGCTGGAGGCGATAGTTTATAGATATAGCTAAGCTATATAGAGCTCTAAATAGTATAGAGTCTTACTAAGTAAGGCTAATATTATAGCTCCGCTAGTACTCTTCCCTTATAAATATAAATAACCTAAAACTCCTTATAACCCTTATAGGTTAAATTAAAGTACCTCTCTATTTCTCTAGAGATTATAGTACTTATCTAGGAGCTACTAGATAACCTAAAGTAGTCTCTCTAGACCTATTATTCTAGCTATACTATATATATATTTTATACTTAGTAAGATATATATTAAGATACGCCTTACTATCTCTAGGCTATAGATAAGGCTTAGTCTTTTTTCGTTTATTAAACCTATATATAGATCTAATTTAGGTTTTTACTATTATAGTATTTATTTATATAATAGCCTTTCTTTTAGTACTTAAAATAAGTAATAGCTTTCTTAATTTAAGGTTTACTTATCCCTAAAGATATTTATAGTTTAGAAATTTCTCTTTTAAATTTTTCCTTTATTATATAGTATATAGGTTAATTATATACTATAGGTATATAGTATAGATACTAGTATAATAAGATCTTTCCTTATTCTAGATACTTAGTAGTAATTTATAATTACCCTTTATAGTTCTAGTTTTAGCTTTAAAAATAGATACTATACCCTTTATTCTTTAGTATAGGGCGTAAACTGGTCCTTAAGGATATCTAGATAGATTATAAAAGAGTAAATAGTCTAATTCTTCTATTATATAGCCTAAGCGTATACTATAACTACTTTAAGTCTATAGTTTATAGGATTAGATAGTAAGTTAAGTATATACTACTTAAAATACTTCTAAGTAGGTTTTTTATTCTAAGCTTTAAAGGTATATTTATAATATATATATAATAATTCTCTTAGGTTTCCTATAAGGTATTATATAGCTTAGAGAACCTTATTTTCTTTACTAAAGGATTTTTATAAAAGTAATAGGAAAGATCCTTTATATAAATAGAAGAATTTATAATATTCTTTAAGATTCTTTTTATAATAAGTAGGGGGGTCTTTTAGTTTAAACGTACGTTTAGTATATATAGATATTATTATTCCTAGTATATCCCTCTTATATATATTAGTTACCTATATATTAGATATAACCTCTACTTCCTTTATAGGTATTATAATAAGGCTTAATATTTAGTTAAGATTTTTAAGCTAAGCTATTTTAGCCTTAAAAATATATAATTACTAGAGGGTATTAAATTTATTATATCTCTATTTAGCTACTTAAATATATTCCTCTATTAATAGAGATAGGCTTATACTAAGTATAGATTCCTTATAGTCTTTATACTACTAAGTAGGTAATTCTTTATCTTTATATAGTATCTATAGGAATACCTAATTAGTAGATTTTCTTATTTAAGGAACTATCCTTAGATTATTATACTAGAAGTATTATTATATAAGGTCTAATTTTAGATAATAAAGTATATTTTATACTAGGATTAATAGTAAAAAGAGAGTAATAAGTATTACTTACTAGCGTCTTACCTAAGATAATAGCCGTATATATAGAATTATTTAGTATAATCTATAATAGAGAAGATAAAATAGTTACTTAGTAATAATCTAAATATTCTATATTAAGGTAGTTATTAATCTTAGAACTAGGTTTAGATTACTAAGTTAACTATAAGGAATTAGAATTACTCTATAGGAAATCCTCTTTAAATATATTCTATACCATCCTTATTTATCTAATTATATATAGTTCTACCTATCCTTAGAATCTACTATATCCTCTATTTTTAGCGAGGTTACTATTCTTAGTAAGGATACTTTCTAGGTTATATAACCCCTAAGTTATCCTACCCTACTATTATATACTATCCAGCCTTCTATAAGATATATTACCTATAAATACTCCTTATATCTCTTTATTTAGTAATTATTATATTATTACGATCTAATAGATAATACTATCCCCCCCTTTAAGGTTATTATCCTAATACCTTTAAGTTTATAACTATACTATAGTATAGGGTATAAAGAGGTAATTTACCCTCTATAGGTTCCTCTTTTATTTTACCCTCTACCTCCCTAACTATACCTAAAGTTATTCGTTTATCTACTAACTACTACTAGAATTATACTAATAAGGTCCTTTTATAGGGTTTAGAAATAGCTCTTAATATTTAATACTATTATTATCTTACTAAAAAACTGAGGTACTTTATAAATATAGCTTCTAGTTAATATACTAGTTATATTGCTATCTAGGTATATTATAGTCTTTATATCCCTAAGGAAGACTAGAAGAGGGTATAAATAGAAAAGGAAGAAAAGCGCCTTACTATTCTTTATACTAAGGCTATAGTTATTACTATAGCTATCTTAGCTACTAGTACCTATATTATATTAGCTAAGGTTAAAATATATAAGTAATCTCTTACTTATTATAATAGGCGCGTCTTTAATACCCTAGCGCCTAAAGAGTTAGATAAAGCTATAAAGAGTATAGATACTATTATTACTCCTAGACTATTATTACCTAAATTATTATCTTCTAATTTAAACTAATTATAGGCTAATTTATCCTTTAACCCTTTCTTTAACCCTTTTATTTTTATTAATCCTCCTATAGATCTAGTTTATTAGGGTTGTACTAATAAAACTTCTATAGTTATTATTTATAATTTATAAGGTTTTATACTAGTTCCTATATATTTTAACTCTCTAGCTATCCTTTCTATTTTACTTTATACTTCTACTAATATTTAACTTTCTATAGGTCCCTAATCTTCTTAACTTTATACTTATTATTTTTAAGTTCTAAACTTATTTCTAAGACTATATCTTATAGTACTAGTTCTAATAGTAATTTATAGAAAATTAGATATATCCTTACTTTTTTTAGTAGCTATAATTTAAAATTTACTAGTCCTTGAACCTCTTTAATTAAGAATAGTCCTTTCTAGAGGTTATCTAATTTTCTATTTAATTTTATAGTCTTTAAATTTTTTATTAAAAGGAATATTTTATCCCCCTTTTTAAAGGTTAGTCCCTTAATCCTTTTCTTATTCGCTTATATAGATAATATAAGGTTTCTTCTTATAATTCTCTATTATAATTACTCGTATAACTTTTATATTAATCGAGCCTTATTATTAGTATTAGCTATAATATTTTTAATATTCTTTAAATCTTGATAAGAGTATAACTCGTATCTATAATTTATATAAAATAGTAAGTAGCTAGTTATACTTAACTTTATACTATTATATACTACTTATACTATAAGTAGTAACTTAACCTAATTTATTTATAGCTTATTTATATAGAACCTTAAATATTATTCTAGTATCTAATTAGTTCTTTCTATTTAACTATCTATTTTAGGGTAAAAGCTTATTATTATCTTATATTTTATTCCTATTTTAGTTATAAATATTTACTAGTATTTAGATATAAAAATCCTTACTTAATCTATAATTAATTCCTCTAGAATACTCTAATTAGCGAAGAGAGTTTAATCTACTTTATATATCAATTCTTCTATTAAAGTTGACTCTTCTATTAGGTAGAACTTAGCTTCTTTTATAAACTAATCTATAAATACTATAATAGAGTTATATACTCTTTATAAGCCTGGCTTAATTAATATTAGAAGCTTTACTATAAAGTCTATTATAATATATATCTATAGTTTCTCTAGTAGTATTAAGGGTTATAATAACCTTTAAGGCTTATATCTCTATAGCTTATTCTTTAAATATTCTAAATATTTACCTATAACTTTTTCTACTTTCTTATATACTCTTATTACTTTATATTCCCCTTTAAATCTTCTTACTATTTTATTAATTCCTAGGTATCCCTATTTTAGTAACT
>Ga0247757_10001566_pt1 | contig 14617 bp, 14 predicted proteins | sample UWRJL126311R4_FD_180929 | JGI IMG/M metagenome (GOLD analysis project Ga0247757, IMG submission 180929) | Plant litter microbial communities from Arlington Agricultural Research Station in Wisconsin, United States - UWRJ-L126-311R-4 | ecosystem: Environmental > Terrestrial > Plant litter >... | reverse complement strand
GGATTTGTTCCTCTGGGTGCTTGATGCGACGCGTCCCTTGCCCGCGCTGCCGTCCTCCCTCGCCAGTCGACTTTCCACGCGGAACACGGTGGCGGTTTTCAACAAGATCGACCTGCCGGAGGCTCAGATGAAGAAACTTCCGCAGGATTTTGCGCTCGCGGAGGTCTCGGCGCTGGCCGGCCAGGGTTTCGACGTCCTGCAGACTGCGATCGTACACCTCGCCGATTCCTTCCAGAGCCATACCGGCGAGGATATGATCGCCATCAACGCCCGGCACGCCCGGGCTCTGGGTCAGGCCAAGACCTGCGTGGAGTCGGCTCATTGGAAACTAGCCGACAAAGAGGCCAGTGAACTCGTCGCCAGCGATCTGCGCGGCGCTTTGGAGGCGTTTGGGGAGATTTCCGGCAAGATCGACAACGAACAGGTGCTGGATCGCCTGTTTGCCACCTTCTGCATCGGAAAGTGATATGATATCAAAATAGTTATTTTAACGTTTCTGTGATCTATAGCGATAAACCCTTCGATGTGATTGTCTGTGGCGCCGGGCACGCCGGCGTGGAGGCTTGCTTAGCCGCCGCACGGATGGGGGCCTCCACCCTGCTGCTCACCGGCAACATCGACACGATCGCCCAGATGAGCTGCAACCCGGCGATTGGAGGCCAGGCCAAGGGACAGATCGTACGGGAGATCGATGCCCTCGGCGGCGAGATGGCAATCAACACCGATGTCACGGGGATCCAATTTCGGTTGCTCAACGAATCCAAGGGACCGGCCGTCCAGTCACCGCGCGTTCAGTGCGATAAGAAAGCCTACCAGTTCCGCCTCAAACACACGCTTGAGCTGCAGCCGGACCTGCAGGTTTTTCAGGCGCTGGTGACCGGACTGATTTTCGAGCAAGGTCGCGTGGTGGGCTGCCGAACCAACCTGGATATCGAATTTCTAGGCCGGACGGTGGTCATAACGACCGGAACGTTTCTGCGCGGCCTGATGCACGTAGGCCAAAACAAGAATGAAGGCGGGCGGCTGGGGGACTTCAGCGCGAAGACTCTTTCTGGCAGCTTGCTGGAAGCCGGAATCGAGCTCCAGCGCCTGAAGACCGGCACGCCACCCCGGATCCTTGGCCGGAGCATCAAGTTTGAGGGCCTTGCCGAACAGAAGGGGGATGCGACGCCAACGTTGATGGCCTTTCACGATACCCGCGGTCCGGAGGACTTGTTCCACGTAGAACGGACAGGAGAACGGCGAATCGGATGGATGCCTGGCGAAGCCCAAGTTTCCTGCTGGATGACATACACGACGCCGGAGTCCGAGCGTATCGTCCGCGAGAACCTCCACAAGTCAGCCATGTACTCCGGAGAGATCGTGGGGGTCGGACCGCGATACTGCCCAAGTATCGAGGACAAGTTCGTCCGCTTTGCCGACAAGCCCCGGCATCTGCTGTTTCTCGAACCGGAGGGCCGGAACACGAACGAGTACTACATCAACGGCCTGTCCACGAGCCTGCCCTTCGACGTCCAGCTCCAACTCGTTCATAGTATCCCGGGGCTCGAGGAGGCTATCCTGCTTCGACCGGCCTACGCCGTCGAATACGACTTCGCGCCGCCGACCCAGCTATTTCCGTCATTAGAATCCCGCAAGGTTCAGGGGTTGTTCTTAGCCGGCCAGATTAACGGCACCTCCGGCTATGAGGAAGCTGCGGCCCAAGGCTTGGTGGCCGGCGTGAACGCGGTTCGAAAGGTAAGGGGAGAAGCGCCGATGATCATCGGTCGCCAAGAGGCATACATCGGCGTGTTGATCGATGACCTCGTCACCAAGGGCACGACGGAGCCCTATCGCATGTTCACCAGCCGCGCCGAACATCGTCTTCTCTTCAACCACGGCAGCGCCGAACTGCGGTTGCGGCATCACGCCAAAGAGTGCAACCTGTTGCCGGGTAGCAGATTGACACGTGTCGAAGCCAAGGCATCCGCAGTCCAGCATTGGCTTAACTTCTTGGAAACCAACAAGACCCACGGCCGCACTTGGGGCGACGCAGTCCGTCGCTCGGCGTTGCTTCCCAAGCTGCCCGACGAGTTCCTCCAGCAGTCATCACAAGTTCAGGAAGAGACGCTCTATCGTGTCCGCTACCGCGGCTACTTGGAGCGCGAAGACCGGCAAATCGAGAAGCTCAAGGAGGTCGAAAAGATCCGCCTCCCCGACTCCATCGATTACCTCAAAATCACCGGCCTGCGCCGCGAGAGCGCATTAAAACTGAACCAACTCCGCCCGGTGAACCTCGGCCAGGCCAGCCGCATCAGCGGCGTGAACCCGGCCGACATCAGCATCCTGATGGTGGCGGTTGCCGCCTCACGCAAAACGTGAGGCCAAATCTCAAATCCCAGCTTTCAAATCCCAAAGAAAGCGAATCATGGTGAAAGGACGGCAAACCGATGCCCGTGGTCCGTTGTCGCTCCATTCAAGCGAGTCCGAACTCAGTTCCGCTTGTTTGGGATTTGCCCATTGGAATTTGTAATTTCGCGCCGCGTCCCGCGGCGCGTGATATCGGTGTGACAATCCTGTGACGCGCGGTAATTCACTGGAAAGAGAACGATTCTCCCTCGAATACTGCGCTCACCATGGAGAAGAAAAAGATCCTTGTCGTCGACGACGAGCCGGACGTCACCGATCTCGTAGCCTATCACCTGAAGGCGAAGTCCTTTCAGGTCGAGACGCTCAATGACGCCACCGCGAGCATCGCCAAGGCGCGGGGCTATCAACCGGATCTGGTTATTTTAGACATAATGATGCCGCACCTGAGCGGCATCCAAGTCTGTCGCATCCTGCGCGCCGACCCGAAGCTCGCCAAGGTCCCGATCGTCTTCCTCACCGCCAAGGCCGAGGCGCCCGACCGCATCGAGGGCCTCGAATCCGGTGCGGATGATTACCTGAGTAAGCCTTTCAGCCCGAAGGAACTCGTTCTCCGGGTGGAATCCATCCTGCGTCGCGTCTCCGCCCCAAAGGAGCCGGTCAGCGCCAAGCTGCGCGTGGGCGACATCCAGCTCGACGGCGAAACCCACAAGGTGACAGTGAAGGGGGAGACCCTCGAACTCACCGCGACGGAATTCCGCCTGTTGCGCCTGATGATGGAACGGCAGGGCAGGGTGCAGACACGCGAGCACCTGCTGCTCAACGTCTGGAACTATTCCACCGAGATCGAAACCCGCACCGTCGACACCCACGTCCGCCGGCTGCGCGAAAAACTCGGCGTGGAGGCGGGCTGGATTGAAACCATTCGCGGCGTGGGCTACCGGGTGGCGGAGAAAAAACTGCCCGCATGATTTACGCCGTCGTCGCCGTTCTCGCCCTCGCCCTGGGCTTCGCCCTGCGTGCGCTGTGGAAGCAGAACCGCGCGCTGACGGAACTCGCGGATGCCGCGCGCCGCGGCCAGCCGCTGCTGCACGACGAAAGTCCCGCCGGCCGCCTGCCGGCGTGGAGCGAGCTGACCGAGTCGGTCAACCGTCTCATCACGCAGAACGCCTCGCTGCAGCAGCAGCGCACCGACCAGCTGGCGCAGCTCGAGGCCACGCTCGGCAACCTGCGCGAGGCCGTGCTGATCGTCGACGGCGCCAACTACATCCACCTCGCGAACCGCGCGCTGCGCGAGATTTTCCCGGCCGCGCGCGACCTGGTGAACCTGCGGCTCGAGCTGATCGTGCGCAGTGGTCCGTTCCTCGAGTACGTGCGCAGCACGCGCGAGGGCGCCGCGCTCCCGCGCGAGGAATTCGAGATCGTCGACGGCCAGAACACGCTCTGGATCGAAGCCTCCGGCGCGCAGATCCCGTCGCCCGACGGCAAGGCGCAGTGGGCGCTCTTCGTCATCCACGACATGACCGGCCAGCGCAAACTCGAGCGCGTGCGCCGCGACTTCGTCGCCAACGCCTCGCATGAGCTGCGCACGCCGCTGAGCATCATCAAGGGCTACGTCGAAACGCTGGTCGACGGCCACCAGACCATGGAGCTCGCGGACCGGGACAAATTCCTGAAGACGATCCAGCGCCACAGCGATCGCCTGAAATCGATCATCGACGACCTGCTCGCCCTGTCGCGCCTCGAGTCCTCCACGCCCGGGCTCAAGTTCGCGCCGCTCGACCTCAGTGTCTATCTCCACGAGCTCGGCCACGAGTTCCAGCGCCGGCCGCAGGGGACGGAACACGAGATCGTCGTCGCGGCGCCGGCGTCACTCGGCCTCGTCGAGGCCGACGCGGAAAAACTCGGCCACGTGTTCGGCAACCTGCTCGAGAACGCCTTCAAGTACACGCCCAAGGGTTCGCAGATCGAACTGGGCGCGGTGGCCATCGGCGCGGACGAGGTCGAGTGCCACGTCTTCGACAACGGCGGCGGCATTCCCCCGGCCGACCTGCCGCACATCTTCGAGCGCTTTTTCCGCGTGGAAAAAGGCCGTTCGCGTGAGACCGGCGGCACCGGCCTCGGCCTGAGCATCGTGAAGCACATCGTGCAGCTGCACGGCGGTCGCGTGTGGGCGGAGAACCGGCCGGAAGGCGGTCTCGCGATCCGGCTGCGCCTGCCGCGAAGGCGGACATCCGGCTGAGGCCGGCCGGTTTGGTTATCGGTTGGGGGTTATTCGTTATTGGTCCCCCGCGGTCACGTACCGGGCGCCGACGATACGCGTCCAATAACAAATAACGCTCATCCCATAACCACCCAACCCGCTTCGCGCTTGCCGCCTGCCGCATCCCGCGCCTCTAAAAGGTGCGCTTGCCCACGTACAAACCCGAATTCCTCGCCCACGTCGCCGCCCGCCGCGCTGCCCTGCGCGCGGAGTCGGCGGCCCTGCTGCCGGCGAACGCGGCCATCGTCCTGGAAATCGGCAGCGGACACGGCCACTTCCTCGTGCGCTATGCGGCCGAACACCCGCAGAAATTCTGCGTGGGCGTCGACCTCATCGGCGAGCGCATCGTTCGCGCCCGGAAGAAAGCCACCCGCGCCAAGCTCCTCAACTGCCATTTTATCCAGGCGGAGGCGCGCGAACTGATCGAGGAGCTGCCGGCGGGCGTGACCTTCGCCGAGGTGTGGGTGCTGTTCCCGGATCCCTGGCCCAAGAAACGCCACCACAAGAATCGCATCCTTCGGCCGGCGTTCTTTGAGTTTCTCGCCCGCCGGACAGGGGAGGGGGCCCGGCTTTATTTCCGGACCGACCATGCGGAGTACTTCCAATGGGTCGTCGCGCAGATGCCCGAGGTGAAGCACTGGCGGCTCGATCCTCAAGCGCCGTGGGCGTTGGAGCACGAAACTGTCTTCCAAGCCCGCGCTCCCAGCTACCAGTCACTCGTCGCGGTCAGAACAGGTCCAGCGACAGCATCAAAATGATCTGGGCAACGGCGGTCAGGGCCAGCAGGACCCAGGTGACCTGCATGAAGACGTTTCGGGCCAGTTTCCGCTCCCTATTGGGGTAGCGGGGCTGGACCGTCCGTTCCAAAAGATCTGGGGAGGCGGGCTCCATGTTTTACAAGTGGGCGGGCCTTGCCGGAAGGGCAAGGCAGGAGAAGCCTGAAATGAACTTCGGCATAGCGACCGCTCCCGCCTTGTTTTCAGGTTTCAGGTCTCCGGTTTCCGGCCTTTGCCTTTCTCCCCCCGTCATACCCCCATCGATAAGCGTCCGTCCACCCGCTCCGCGCCGCTGCTAATTAACCTAAAGTCCACCGCATTTTTGATTTCCAAGGTTGACGTATCTCCGAGCGAAAACCTACCTATTCAACCCCTTTCCTCCCGACACCCTTCTGCCGGAACCATGTTACGCATCAAGCAACTCCTCAGCCTCCTTGCCGTGTTTGGCCTCGCGACGTTTGCGTATGCCAGTGAGGGGGAAGGTGTGGCCCCGGCCGCGGCCAAGCTCGTCGATTTCGGGCATGGTTGGGCGATTACCAATTCCATGGCCACCGGCTGGCTGGTCTCGGCAGCCCTGATCGGCGTCATCATCTTCGTCCTGCGCAGCCCCAAGGTCCTGCCGACCAAGTCGCAGGCAGTCTTCGAGTCCCTGCTCGAGACGCTGCGCGATCTTTTCGAGCCAATTGTCGGCAAAAAGGCGTTCCCCGTCACCTTCCCCCTGCTCGTCACCTTCTTCGTTTTCATTCTCCTCCAGAACTGGATGGGACTTCTGCCCGGGGTCGGCACCGTGGGCCGGGGCCATTACGTCGACGGCCAGTTTCACCTTACCACGCCTTGGATCCGTCCGTTCACGGCCGACTTCAACAGCACCATCGCCCTCGCCCTCGTTTCCTTCGGCGCCTACCTGATCATCATTTTCAAGTACGCCGGCCCGAAGCTCATCCTCTGGGATCTTTTCGGCAACAAGGCCGACAAGAAGGAAACCCCGGGCTGGCTCTATCCGTTTCTCTCCCTGGTCTTTCTCGTCGTCGGCTGCATCGAGGTGTTCTCGATCGCCATCCGCCCTTTCACTCTCTCGGTCCGTCTTTTCGGCAATGTTTTCGGTGGCGAAAATCTCCTGCACGGCACCGGTTTCATTTTCATCTTTTACTTCATGGAGCTGCTCGTTGGCCTAATTCAGGCGACGGTCTTCACCCTCCTGAGCGCCGTCTACATCGGCCTCATTTGCAACCATGGTGATGACCATGACCACGCGGAGGACGGCCACGGCGCCGAGGCGCATCATTGAGAATTTACCGCTGGGAGCGTGCTTCGCGTGCGCACGGCGGCAACCGCAACCACAACCAAATCCACCATATGTATCCCGTCATCGCTGAAATCACCGGTAATATCGGCAGCGCGTTCGGTCTGCTCGGCGCCGCCATCGGCGTGGGCATGATCGGCCAGAAGGCCGCTGAGGCCGTCGGCCGCAACCCCGGCGCGTCCGGCAAGATCCTCGTCCAGGCCATCATCGGCATGGCGCTCGCCGAAGGTCTCGGCATCCTCGCGCTGTTCCTCGCCAAGGCTAATTCGTAATTACCTTAACCGGCGGTGCCGGGCCTAGCGCCCGGTACCGTCAGTCCCTTTCCCGCCATGTTGCCCATCCTCCTTGCCGTCACCGAAACCGCCCATGAATCCGGCGGCATCGTCGAACAGTTCGGCCTCGAGCCGAAGTACGTCGTCATGCAGGTGATCAGCTTCCTGATCCTGTTTGGTGTCCTCTACTTCTTCGGCATCAAGCCCACCATCGCCACGATGGAGGAGCGCAACAAGAAGATCGCCGACGGCCTGAAGCACGCGGAGGAAACCGCCGCCCGCCTCGCCGCCGCGCAGACCGAGAGCGCCGCCATCATCAAGGCCGCCCAGCTCGATGCTCAGAAGGCCATCGACGAGGCCCGCAAGGCCGCCAAGGAATTCGCCGACAAGCAGCAGGCCGAGGCCGTGCAGCGCGCCGCCGACATGCTCGCCAAGGCCCAGCAGGCGATCGAACTCGAGCACAAGAAGATGCTCGAACAGGCCCGCGGCGAAATCGCCCGCCTTGTCGTCAAGACCACCGAGCAGGTCCTCGCCAAAAAGCTCTCCGACTCCGACCGCGCCAGCTACAACGACGCCGCGGCCAAGGAACTCGCCTCTCTCTAAGTTCCAGACTCTCAGCTCTCAGCTCGCCCCATGGCCGCCGACAAACAAACCAAGCTCCTCGCGAAGCAGCTCTTCAAGCTGAGCCTCGTCAACGGCGCCGTGTCGCCCGAGCAGGTCACCGGCGTCCTTGGCTGGGTGGAGAAGCACTCGCCCCGCCGCGCGCTCGCGCTGCTCAAGGTCTACCAGCACCTGATCGCCACCGAGCTGGCAAAGTCCGAGGCCCGCGTCGAACACGCCGGCCCGGTCACCGCCGCGACCCTCGAAGCTATCGCCGCGGCGATGACCAGGAAGTACCGCCGCCCGGTCACCACCACCGCCCGGCCCAATCCCGCGCTCCTCGCCGGCCTGCGCATCCGCGTCGGCTCCGACGTCTACGAGTCCTCCGTCGCCGGCCAGCTCGCCTCCCTTTCCGTCTAAGTTTCCCCTCCGCCACCTCCCATCCTTTTCGCCATGAGCAACGTCATCGCACAAATCGAACAGCAGATCGCCCAGCTTTCCTCCAAGGCGACCAAGAAGAACACCGGTGTCATCACCGCGGTCGCCGACGGCGTCGCCAAGGTCGAGGGCCTCTCCGACGTCATGTACAACGAGATGGTGTCGTTCCCGGGCGGCGTCATCGGCATCGCGCTCAACCTCGGCGAGGACGAGGTCGGCTGCGTCGTCCTTGGTGACGTTTCCGGCCTGAAGGCCGGCGACGAGGTCGCCACCACCGGCAAGCTCCTCTCCATTCCTGTCGGCAAGGCCGTCCTCGGCCGCGTGGTCGACGCCCTCGGCCGTCCGGTCGACGGCAAGGGCCCGATCGACGCCAAGGAATCCTACCCGGTCGAGCGCATCGCCCCCGGCATCATCGCCCGCAAGTCCGTCAACCAGCCGCTCTTCACCGGCATCATGGCGATCGACTCCATGATCCCGATCGGCCGCGGCCAGCGCGAGCTCATCATCGGCGACCGCGGCACGGGCAAGACCACGATCTGCATCGACACGATCATCAACCAGGCCCGCATCAACAAGGTCGGCCTCGCCTCGGGCGACAAGAACTTCCGCCCGGTCTACTCGATCTACGTCGCCTGCGGCCAGAAGCAGTCGAATATCGTCCGCACCATCTCCGCCCTCGAGGCCGCCGATGCGCTGCAGTACACGATCATCGTCGCCGCCCCGGCCGCCGACAACCCGGCCAACCAGTACCTCGCCCCGTTCTCCGGCGCCGCCCTCGGCGAATGGTTCATGGAAAACGGCATGGATGCGCTGATCGTCTATGACGATCTCTCCAAACACGCCGTCGCCTACCGCCAGATCTCGCTCATCCTGAAGCGCCCCTCCGGCCGCGAGGCGTACCCGGGCGACGTGTTCTACCTCCACTCCCGTCTCCTCGAGCGCGCCGCGCGCCTCGACGGCAAGGGCTCGCTCACCGCGCTGCCCGTCATCGAGACGCAGGCCGGCGACGTGTCCGCCTACATCCCGACGAACGTCATCTCGATCACCGACGGCCAGATCTTCCTCGAGACCGATCTCTTCAACCAGGGCATCCGCCCCGCCGTGTCGGTCGGCCTCTCCGTCTCGCGCGTCGGTTCGTCCGCCCAGATCAAGGTCACCAAGCAGGTCGGCGGCAAACTCAAGGGCGAGCTCGCCCAGTTCCGCGAACTCGCGGCCTTCGCCCAGTTCGGTTCCGACCTCGACGCCAAGACCAAGGCGACCCTCGACCGCGGCTCCCGCATCGTCGAGCTCTTCAAGCAGCTCCAGCTGAACCCGATCGCGATCGAGGTCCAGGCTTCGATCCTGTGGGCGCTCCAGAAGAACTACTTCGATTCCATCGAGGTGAAGCACATCGTTGCCGCCGCGAACTCGCTCAAGGACTTCCTCACCACCCGCAAGGCCGACCTGCTCACGAAGATCCGCACCGAGGCCAAGCTCACCGACGAGATCGAGTCCGGCCTCAAGGCCGCCGGCGACGAGTGGAAGAACACCTTCAGCGCCAAATAAATTAAGAAGTACGAATTACGATTTAAGCACCCGAGCCCGCCTCCGGACCAAATCGTTAATCATAAATCGTAAATCATAAATGGCCTCTCTCAGAGACATCCGCCGGCGCATCAAGTCGGTCAAGAACACCCGCCAGATCACCAAGGCGCTGGAGCTCGTGGCCGCGTCGAAGATGAAGAAGGCGCAGCAGGCCGCCACCGCCGGCCGCCCCTACGCCCTCCTCATGGGCGAGATGCTCGCGGCCGTCGCCGGCCGCATCGAGGAGAGCCAGCACCCGTTCCTCGTCCGCCGCGAGGTCAAGGTGCGCGGCATCATCCTCGTCACTTCCGACATGGGCCTGGCCGGCGCGCTCAACGCCAACCTCTTCAAGCTCGTCATCGACGACGTGAAGGGCCCGGCGAAGTTCGCCGTCATCGGCCGCAAGGGCGCCCAGTTCATCGCCCGCACCAAGCGCGACCTCCTCGCCGACTTCCAGATCGTCGACCGCGTGCCGTTCGCCGATGTCCGCGCCGTCGCCGAGTTCATGGTGAAGCAGTACCTCGAGGGCGTCGTCGACACCGTCGAGGTCATCTACCCGCGCTTCAAGAACACGCTCGTGCAGGTCGCCACCAACATCCCGCTCCTGCCGCTCACCAGCCTGGCCGATGCCATCGCGCACCTGCGCGAGGAGGGCGGCGCCGAGTCGGCCAAGCCCGACGACCGCGAAATCCTCTTTGAACCGGACGCCGCCAGCGTCCTCGACGCCCTGCTCCCGCTCTACATCAACCGCGGCCTCTACCAGTTCGTCCTCAACGCCAAGGCCTCCGAGCACAGCTCGCGCATGGTCGCGATGAAGACCGCCAAGGACAACGCCACGAAGCTGATCGGCGACCTCTCCCTCGAGTACAACAAGGCCCGCCAGGCCGGCATCACGCAGGAAATCCTCGAGATCGCCGCCGCGTCGTTCTCCACCTCCAACTGATTTCTACAACCAACCCCGCCCGCTTCTCCGTCATGAGCAACCAAGGCAAAATCGTCCAAGTCATCGGCGCCGTCGTCGACGTGCAGTTCGCCGAGAACACCATCCCGCCCATCTACCAGGCGCTCACCGTCGACTTCACCGTCAGCGGCAAGAAGGAGAACCTGACGCTCGAAGTGCAGCAGCACCTCGGCGAGGGCCTCGTGCGCGCGATCGCCATGTCCTCCACCGAGGGCCTCGTGCGCGGCCACCCGGTCAATGACACCGGCGCCCCGATCACCGTCCCGGTCGGCGAGGGCATCCTCGGCCGCATCTTCGACGTCACCGGCACGCCGGTCGACGGCCGCGGCGAGGTCAAGCACAGCAAGCGCTACCCGATTCACCGTCCCGCCCCGGCGCTCGCCGACCAGGACACCAAGGCCGAGATCCTCGAGACCGGCATCAAGGTCATCGACCTCATCTGCCCCTTCATCAAGGGCGGCAAGGCGGGTGCGTTCGGCGGCGCCGGCGTCGGCAAGACCGTCGTCATTCTCGAGCTCATCAACAACATCGCCAAGGCGCACGGCGGCTACTCCGTGTTCGCGGGCGTCGGCGAGCGTTCCCGTGAAGGCAACGATCTCTACCACGAAATGTCCGAGGCCGGCGTCATCGACCAGAAGGACCTCTCCAAGTCCAAGGTCGCGCTGGTGTACGGCCAGATGAACGAGCCCCCGGGTGCCCGTATGCGCGTCGCGCTCTCGGCCCTCGCGATGACCGAGTACTTCCGCGACGAGAAGAACCAGGACGTGCTGCTCTTCATCGACAACATCTTCCGCTTCTCGCAGGCCGGTTCCGAAGTGTCCGCGCTCCTCGGCCGCTCGCCGTCCGCGGTGGGTTACCAGCCGACGCTCGCGAACGAGATGGGCATCCTCCAGGAGCGCATCACGTCGACGAAGAAAGGCTCCATCACCTCCGTGCAGGCCGTGTACGTGCCCGCGGACGATCTCACCGACCCGGCGCCGGCGAACACCTTCGCCCACCTGGACTCGACGATCGTGCTCGAGCGCTCCATCGCCGAACTCGGCATCTATCCGGCCGTCGATCCGCTCGCCTCCGTGTCGAAGGCCCTCCAGCCCGACATCGTCGGCGAGGAACACTACAAGGTCGCCCGCGAAGTGCAGCGCGTCCTCCAGCGCTACAAGGATCTCCAGGACATCATCGCGATCCTCGGTCTCGATGAGCTCTCCGCCGAGGACAAGCTCACCGTCTACCGCGCCCGCAAGATCCAGCGCCTCCTCTCGCAGCCGTTCGCGGTCGCCGAAGTCTTCACCGGCACGCCGGGCAAGTACGTCCCCGTCAAGGAAACCGTCCGCGGCTTCAAGATGCTGCTCGACGGCGAACTCGACCACATCGGCGAGACCGACTTCTACATGAAGGGCGGCATCGACGAAGTCATCGCGGCCCACGGCAAGAAGTAACCGGCCATGCCCCTCACACTCGAAATCGTCACGCCCGAGGCGAAGGTGTACTCCGACACCATCGACTCCGTCGTCATTCCGACGGTCGAGGGCGAGATCGGCGTCCTCCCGGGCCACATCCCGCTGCTCACCCAGATCGAACACGGCGAGCTCCGCGTCACCAAGGGCACGGCCTCGCAGCTGCTCGCGGTCAGCGGCGGCTTCGCCCAGATCGATGGCGACAAGGTGCGCGTGCTCGCCGAGCACGCGATCACCGAGGAGAAGATCGATGTGAACGCCGTCGAGGCCGCGCTCAAGCGCGCCGAGGAACAGCTGAAGGCCGCCAAGGACATGGATCCGCAGCAGTACGAGCATCTGCAGAGCCTCGTCCGCTACTCCGGCGTCCAGCTCGCGGTAAAGCGCCGCACCCGCTAAACTCTCAGCCCCGGTCGAACCCTTGTTTGACCCGGGGCTTTTTTCTGGTTCTGTCCTGATACTCGGTCTCAAACACAATGTCCGCTTCACGCCAAAACCTTTCCCCGCTTTGCCAGCTGCCCGTCGGCACGACCGGTCGCGTGTGCCAACTCACCGGGGATGAAGGCTTTTGCCAGCGCGTGCGGGAGATGGGCTTCGGCGAGGCCGCCCTTGTCACCAAGATCTCCGGCACCAGCACCAGCCTTTGCCTCGTCAACGGGACCCGCATCGCGCTCAACCACCGCGCGGCGATGAGCATCCTGGTCGAGACCCTTCCGGCCAACGCGCGCTGAGCCCGCGTCGCCGCTCGTGAAGCTTCCTTCGCATATTACCCCGCCGTCACGACGGCGTCATACACCGGCAGGGCGCACCCCGGTGTACGCGATGGTCGGCAACCCGAACTGCGGGAAAACCACCCTTTTCAACGCCCTGACCGGTCTCCGCCAGAAAGTCGGCAACTACCCGGGCGTCACCGTCGAGAAGAAGATCGGCACCACCTATTCGCAACACGGCCACCCGATCCAGGTCATCGATCTTCCCGGCGCCTACTCGCTCGCCGCCCGCTCGCCGGACGAGGCCGTGCTCCGCGACGTGCTCTTCGGCCGCCGCGCGGACACGCCGCAGCCGGACCGCATCGTCTGCGTCGTCGACGCCTCGAATCTCGAGCGCAACCTCTACCTCGTCCACCAGATTCTCGACCTCGGCCGCCCGGTCATCATCGCGCTCAACATGATGGACATGGCCGCCGCGGCCGGGCTCAAGGTCGACGCCGCCGAACTCGAGGGCGAACTCGGCGTCCCCGTCATCGCCTGCGAGGCCGTCCACGGCCGCGGCCTGGTCGAGCTCCGTCTCGCCATGAGCCGCGCGGAGCTCCCGCTCGCCCGCCACCGCTGGGATGTGCCCGCGCCGATCGCGCCGGCCGTCGCCGAGCTCCAGGCCACGCTCACCGACAACGACGGCCGTTCCCCGCTCATCGCCCGCGCCGAGGCCCTGCTGCTGCTCACTGATTTCGACACGGTGCGCGTCGCCGGCTCCAAGCCGCTCAGCGAGCGCACCCATGCCGTGCTGGAACACTGGCGCCAGCGCTGGATGGCCGAGGGCTCCGACTGGTCCGCCACGCTCATTCGCAGCCGGTACGACGCGATCACGGTCATCTGCCAGCCGGTCCTCGTGCGCACGCGCGAGACCGGACCGTCCCGTTCCGACCGCATCGATGCGATTCTCTGCCACTCCGTCTGGGGCTGGGTCATGTTCGCCGGGATCATGAGCTTGATGCTCTATTCGGTGTTTTCGCTGGCTTCGTTTCCGATGGATTGGATCGACGTGCAGGTCAGCCATTTCGCCGATGTCGTGAAGGCGGGCATGCCCGCGGGCGACCTGCGCGATTTGATTACCGGCGGCGTCATCGCCGGCGTGGGTGCCGTCATCGTGTTTCTCCCGCAGATTCTGATCCTGTTCTTCTTCGTCGGGCTGCTCGAAAGCACCGGCTACATGGCCCGCGCCGCGTTCCTCATGGACCGGCCCATGAGCGCGGTCGGCTTGAGCGGGCGGTCCTTCATCCCGCTGCTCAGCTCCTATGCCTGCGCCATTCCCGGGATCATGGCCACGCGCACGATCGAGAATGCGCGCGACCGGCTCGTGACGATCCTCGTCGCGCCGCTCATGAGCTGCTCGGCGCGCATTCCCGTCTACGCGCTGCTCATCGCCGCCCTCCTGCCTTCGGACGAGTCGCCGTGGACCAAGGTCGGCATCGCCCTCTTCATGTACGCGCTCGGCACGGCCGGCGTGTTCCTGTTCGCCTGGATCTTCAAGCGGTACCTCGTGAAAGGCGGCACGCCGCACATGATCATGGAGCTGCCGGCCTACCAGCCGCCGCGCTTCAAGGAAATCGCGCGCCACATGGTCGAGCGCGCCTGGCTGTTTCTCAAGAACGCCGGCACCATCATCCTCGCGATCTCCATCGTGCTGTGGTTCCTGACCACGTATCCGAAGCTGCCCGATCCGAACGCCACGCCCACCGAGCAAATCGCGCACAGTTTCGCCGGCCGCGCCGGCCACCTGATCGAACCCGTGATCAAGTCCCTCGGCTTCGACTGGCGCATCGGCATCGGCCTGATCACGTCATTCGCCGCGCGCGAGGTGTTCGTGAATTCGATGGGCGTCATCTTCGGCGTCGAGGGCGCGGACGACAACACCACGCCGCTGC
>Ga0247757_10001565_pt1 | contig 14627 bp, 11 predicted proteins | sample UWRJL126311R4_FD_180929 | JGI IMG/M metagenome (GOLD analysis project Ga0247757, IMG submission 180929) | Plant litter microbial communities from Arlington Agricultural Research Station in Wisconsin, United States - UWRJ-L126-311R-4 | ecosystem: Environmental > Terrestrial > Plant litter >... | reverse complement strand
GGATGTAGTGCACGCGCTCGGCGTTCGGCGTGCCGAGTTTCTGCCGGATGGTGGCCTCGTCGGGCAACTCGTCGCTGCCATACTTCCCGCCGCCACCGAAACCGCGCGCCCCGATCTCGAGCGAGCGCAGGCATTTTTGGAACGACTCCTTGAAGGTGCGGCCGATCGCCATCGCCTCGCCGACCGACTTCATCGCGGAGGTGAGCGTGGTGTTGGCGCCGGGGAACTTCTCGAAGGTGAAGCGCGGGATCTTGGTGACGACGTAGTCGATCGTCGGCTCGAAGCTGGCGGGCGTGAGGCGCGTGATGTCGTTGCGCAGCTCGTCGAGCGTGTAGCCGATGGCGAGCTTGGCCGCGATCTTCGCGATCGGGAAGCCGGTCGCCTTCGAGGCGAGGGCCGACGAGCGCGAGACGCGCGGGTTCATCTCGATCACGACCTGGCGGCCGGTCTGCGGGTCGATGGAGAACTGGATGTTGGAGCCGCCGGTGGCGACGCCGATCTCCCGGATCACGGCAAAGGAGGCGTCGCGCATGACCTGGAATTCCTTGTCGGTGAGCGTCATCGCGGGCGCCACCGTGATCGAATCGCCGGTGTGCACGCCCATCGGGTCGAAGTTCTCGATGGAGCAGATCACGACGCACTGGTCCTTGTGGTCGCGCATGACCTCCATCTCGTATTCCTTCCAACCGAGCAGGCACTCCTCGACGAGCACCTCGTGCACGGGGGAGATCTCGAGGCCGTTGTTCACGATCTGCTCGAATTCCTCGCGGTTGTAGGCGATGCCGCCGCCGGAGCCGCCGAGCGTGAAGCTCGGGCGGATGATCAGCGGCATGGTGCCGATGTAGTCGGCGGCGTCGCGCGCCTCGGCGAGCGTGTGGACGGTCTTCGACTTGGCGACGTCGAGGCCGATCTTGAGCATGCACTGCTTGAAGAGCTCGCGATCCTCGCCCTTCTTGATCGCGTCGGGCTTGGCGCCGATCATCTCGACGCCGTATTTCTCCAGCACGCCGGCGTGGTGGAGGTCCATCGAAAGGTTGAGCGCGGTCTGCCCGCCCAGGGTCGGCAGCAGGGCCGACGGGCGCTCCTTCGCGATGATCTTTTCCAGGATCTCGACGGTCAGCGGCTCGATGTAGGTGACGTCGGCGAATTCCGGGTCGGTCATGATCGTGGCCGGATTGGAATTCACCAGGATGACGCGGTAGCCCTCCTCGCGCAGGGCCTTGCAGGCTTGGGTCCCGGAATAGTCGAATTCGCAGGCCTGGCCGATGACAATGGGGCCGGCGCCGATGATCAGGATGGACTCGAGGTCTGTGCGTTTGGGCATGGGCGTGAGCGCCCGCGAGGCTTGCCACCCCCCCATGGCGGGGCAAGCGGTAAAGCATGGAATGACGCGCGCGTCAGATCAGCCGGCTCGGATCGACGCCGAGGGCCTTGGCCGCCTTGGCTTTGTCACCGCCCGAGGCGTGCAAAACCCGCGCGAGATACTGCTTTTCCTGCCCGGCGAGATAATCCGCCAGCGTCGGCCAGTCCTTCAGTTCATGCACCCGCAGCGGCAGCTGGGCCGAGGTAATTACCCGGGATTCGGTGGTCGTGATGACTTGGGAGATGACCTGGTTGAATTCGTCCAGGTTGCCCGGCCAGGCGTAGGCCTTGAGTGTGGCCAGGGCATCCGCCGTGAACTCCAGCTGGCGGGCGTCGAACTGCGGGTTGCTGACCTTGATCGCCACGTTCTTGAGCAGCGCGGGAATATCCTCGGGCCGTTCCCGCAGCGGTGGCATGTCGATCGGCAGCGCGGCCACGCGATAGAAGAGCTCCTCGTTGAAACTGCCGTCCTCGGACAGCTTTTCCAAGTCCTCCTCCGTGGCGCAGATCAGCCGGCAGACGTGGGCGGTGTTGCGCAACACCGAGACCAGTTCGGCCTGGATCGGCTTCGGCAAACTCTGGAGGTGGGACAGGTAGAGCGTGCCGCCCTTGGCCTGCTGCACCCAGGTGCCGCCGGCGCCGTTTTCGCCCAGCAGGCCGTTGCGGAGGCTGGCCTCCGAACTCAACCGGCAGTCGATGCGCACCAGCGGGCTTTCGGCCGCGTTGCGCGCGGCATGGAGGAGTTCGGCGGCGATCTCGTGTCCGGAACCGGCTTCGCCGGAAATGAGGACGGGGGTGTGCGCGGTCGCCAGCTTCTTGAGCTGGGCAATGAGGCGCTTGATCCGCTGGCTTTCCCCCGGCAGCCGGGCCTCGAAATCCCCGGCTTTCACCGCCGGCGCCGCGCCCGTCGCCTCCCGCTCCTGGATGGCGTGGCGGAAGATGAGGCTCCGTTTCAGCGCCTGCATCAACTCGTCGACCTTGAAGGGCTTTTGCAGGTAGTCGAACGCGCCGAACTTCAGCGCCTGGATCGCGCTCTCGGTGCTGGCGTACGCGGTCATGATAATCACCACCGCGGCGGGGTCGTAGAGCTTGAGCTGCTTGAGGAGCGTGATGCCGTCCATCGGCTTCATGTCGATGTCGCACAGCACCAGGTCGAACTTCTCGGCCTTGTAACGGGCGAGGCCCTTTTCCCCGTCGGTCGCAAACGCCGTCTTGTGCCCTGTCGGGTGGATCACAGCCTCCAGCATCTCGTGGATCGAGATGAGGTCATCGACGATGAGGATGGAGGCCATGGGGAAAGTTGCGGCAACTTGCCGGCCTCATCATCGGCTCGCAAGCGGCTTTGGCAACGGCAGGGCTTATTGCAGGCCGCCGGCCACCGCACCGAGCTGGAAGATCGGGAGGAACATCGCCATGACGATGCCACCGACCACCACGCCGAGGAAGACGATGAGCATCGGCTCGATCAGCGAAGTCAGGGCAGCCACGGTCGCATCGCACTCCGTGTCGTAGAAGTCGGCGATTTTGTTCATCATGCCGTCGACGTTGCCGGTGGTCTCGCCGGCCTTCACCATGTGCTTCATCATCGGCGGGAAGAAGGGATTGGCGGCCATGATGTCCGAAACCTGCCCGCCCTGGCTGACGTGCTTGGCGATCTCGGCGCAGGCATCCTCGACCTGCACCTTGCCGCTGGCGGAGGCGACGATTTCCAGCGTGCGCAGGATCGGCACGCCCGAGCGCATGAGCGTGGCGTAGGTGCGGCAAAAGCGGGAGAGCGCGATCTTGTGGACAAGGTTGCCGAAGATTGGCGCGCGCACGAGGAACTGGTCCTTCTGACGGCGGCCGTTGGGCGTCGCGATATACTTGCTGCCGAAGAAATAGATGCCGTAGGCGCCGAGGCCGAGCGCCCACCACCAGGCCTTCATGAAATTGCTGAGGTCGATGAGCATCTGCGTCGGCAGCGGCAGCTTCGCGCCGAAGTCGGCGAACATGGCGGCGAACACCGGGATCACGAAGATGAGCAGCACGTTGACCAGCGCGACGGCGAGGCCGATGACCGCGATCGGGTACGTCATGGCCGACTTCACCTTCTTGGTCAGCTTGACCGTCGACTCGAAGTAGCTGGCGACCTTGCCCAGGATTTCCGCGAGGCCGCCGGACGCTTCACCGGCCTCCACCATCGAGATGAACAGCGAGTTGAAGGACGCCGGGAATTTTTTCACGGCCTGGGAAAACGACGTGCCCGTGGAGATATCGTTCCGCACGTCGCGGATGACGATCCGGAACACCTGGTCCTCGGTCTGGTCCTGCAGCGCCTCGAGACAGGAGACCAGCGGCAGGCCGGCTTGCAGCAACGAGGCGAGCTGGCTGGTGAAAATGGAGAGTTCCCCGAGGTCGAGCTTGTACGACTTGGCCTTTTTCTCGAGGGCCTTCTGCTTGGCCATCGCTTGCGCCGCACGGACATTCGATTGGGGTTTCCCAGACGTTGCAGGAGTCGCCATGTTGCGGGCAGCAAGGCGCATTCCCGGCACGGCGGCAATCCCGATTTCGTGTTCGGCCCGGCCCCGCCCGGGCGGAACAAAAGCTTGAACACCAATGAGGCGGACGCACCATCACCGCCGCGCCAACGCGGCTATAGTTTAATGGTAAAACCTCTGCCTTCCAAGCAGGTGTCGTCGGTTCGATTCCGACTAGCCGCTCCACCCGCCGTCGCTTTGCGCCGCAAAGCTATGACGAGGTGCCTCGCCGGACCCGGCATGGCGAAGACGGGCCGACCGCGGCCATCATTTGCGGCGGAAAATTCCGCTCCGCCTGCGTCCGGAAATTCATTCCCCGTTTACCAAAGAAAGTAATTTTCCTCCGGGCCGAGGAAACGGTCACTGGGCGGCTCATATACCACCCGCCAGACATCGGCGTAGCGATTCCAAGGCCCGGGAATGGAGCCATCGAAAACCACGCGTGGCGTCGGCGCGGGCCGGCGCGGGGCCGACCGGAGGCGTTCGAGGAAAAGTTCGTGTCCCGCCTCCGTGGCGAAAAAGAGACTGCGCCGTTCCAGCGGATGGGCCTGGGCGGACAGCGGGGCGGTGATGCGGCCGGCATGGGTCAGCGCGAAATGGGAAAGCACGGCGGCATGACGGTCCATTTCCACGGCCGCCTTGCGACAGGCCGCGCCATAGTCCAGGGCCGAACCGTGACCGTACGCCACGAAACCCTCAGGGGTGCGTCGAAAGAGAATCACGGTGGTGCCCGGCACCGCGGAGCAAATCACCGCCGCGCGTACGCCGGGCCAGGCCGTGGCGGCCTCCGCCGCCGGCAACCGGCCTTCCCACCAATTCAAGAGGTTGAAGCGCTCACCTGCCTCCATCAGCGCACCCGGACGGGCCTGGCGGCGCCAAAATCCAGGATAGGCCGCCATCCCGTTTGTCGAAGGATCCACGTCGAAACCGTACCTGGCCCGATGGGCACCAAGATGAACCTGCCAGTGAGCCCAGCGTTCCATCGCTTCGGACAGCGCCATGAAGCGCGCCACCATGGGCGAAAGCGCCACGCCGCTGCCGCTGGCCGAACCGAAAACCTCACTCCGCCAAGGTAAATCGGCCAACCCTTCCCGAAGAAAGGCGTTGGCCAGAAATTCCCGTCTCCCGAGGATTTGCGTGTCGGCGAGCTCCAGCCTTGCGACGGGGCCCCCCGACGACGCCATGATGGCGCGGTACCGAAATGCGGCAAGATTCAGCATTTGCCGGCCTCAGCTCAGCGGCGACGGATGGAGTAGGTGCAAGGGGAGCACGGAAGGGCCGCAACTTCGGCGGCGGCACCGGTCCGTTTGATCTGGTGCCCGGCGACCGGGTCGAGTTTCTCGGCCACTTGGGTGAGGCCGACGTTCAGGAAGAGGCTCGAAGCGAGCCCACGAAGGGAAGGATGGGTTGTTTTCATCGCCTCCATCCTCGTCCATTTTCGAGCGGCACGAGACTCAGCAAACGACCTATTATCGAGCGTGTCCGACCGGGGATTCTACTGACTCAACCACCTAAATGTAGGTATGTTTTGCCAATTGCCTGACAGCTCGCCGGATAGTACCGTGCGTCCCATGCGGGGGTACGGGAAGGCGAAACTATTGTTTTACATCTGCGGACTCGGGCTGAGCCTGAGCGCCCACGCGGCGTGGTCGGATCAAACCGCCGGTGCTCCCCTTGTGCAGGAGTTTTCCCTGCGTGAAATGGGCATGGACAGCGGTCAGTTCGCGATCGTCAGGGACCAGCGTGGCCGTGTCTTCGTCGCCGGCGACCGACTCGGGGTCTTTGATGGCCAGGAGTGGCGCCGGTACGTCATCGGCAATTCTTCGGTGGTCACCGCCCTGCAGCTCGGTCGCGACCGCATCTGGGTCGGCGCCATCAACGAAATGGGCTACGTTACCGAAGATGGCCCCGACAACTTTCAGTATCATTCCCTGATCGACTTCCTCCCGCCGGAAGAACGCGAAACGGGCCTCAACTGGGGCGTTGGGGTGGCCGGCTCCTCCGTGTATTTTGCCAGTCATCGCAAGCTCTACCGATGGGATGGGCAACGCTTCCGGATTTGGAGCTACCCGGGACAAGCTCGAATCTTCATGTTCCGCCTCGCGGGGGAAACCTGGATTCACCACCTGGAAACCGGGCTTTATCGGCTGACGGAAGCCGGGCCCCAGCTGGAGTTCGGGCCCGACCAGCTGCCGGGCATGGCGTTGCTCGGCATCAGCCGCGACGCCCGGGGGCTGCTGTTTTTCAGCGGATCAGGGGTGTACCGCCCGGGAGCGCCACCCGAGCTGCAGTTTGGGGAGGAGGTAAACCGCTTCATCACCGCCGATCGCCTCGGTTGCTATCTCCGATTGGCTGATGGCGGCCATGCGCTCGGCACCCTGAACGGCGGCATCATGCTGCTCGATCCGGAGGGGCGGATCAGGCGGATTGTGGACGCGCGCAATGGGCTGCCTTTCAGTGGGCCGTACTCTTTCATGGAGGATTCCGCCGGTTACCTCTGGTGTACGTCGCTCGAGGGGCTCTTTCGCTTGGATATCAGCGGCCGGGTGACGGTGTTCAACGAACGCAACGGGCTCGATGGGCCGGTGATCAGCTTGGGGGCGAGAGGAACGCGCGTGCTTGTCGGCATGAGCAGCGGACTCAGCCAGCCCGTCGGCGGGGGTAGCCGCGGCGCAACTCTTGAAGCGCCGCGTTTTTCCGAGTTGAGCCTCAGCGCCGTGCTGCCCGTTCCCTCCGGGTCGCTGCTGGGCCGCCACGGCGGGGTGGACTACTTCGACGGCAACACGCTCACCAACGTCTACCCGCTCACGGCCAAGTCAATTGCGGGCCTCATTCCCTCCCGGCTGACCCCCAATCGCTACTGGTCGCTCGAAACCGACGCCTTCCGTCACATCGACCAACTCGCCGACGGCGGCTTCACCGCCTCTCCCGATGTGGCAGTCAGCCCCCTTGCCGGCGGAATGCACGAAGACTCCACCGGCCGCCTCTGGCTCTCCGTTTTTGATCACGGGATCGTGGTTCACGACCCGCGCGATGGCAGCGTCCGGCCCGTAACGGATCCGGATACGGGGGCGCCCTTCGTCGGAACCTCCGCCATGGAGAACACCACCGAGAACTTCACTTTCTTCTGCGCCGGCAAATTCCTGCAGGCCCGGCCGGATGGTACCGGGCTGAAGACGCTGCTCCGTGTTCCGGACATCAGGTCTTATCTTATGCGGGCGGTGTCCCCGGAAGGGGAATATGTGCTGGCTTTCAAACGCAACGGCCCGCTCACCTCGTCGGCGTGGGGCCAGGGCCTTGGAGTCCTGGTGACCCACGATGACGGCCGCGTCGACTGGAAGGAACTCGATGTGCCGGCACTGGAAACCATCGGTTTTGTGCAAAGCATGGCCGTGGCTTCCGAGAATGGACACCGGGTGCTCTGGGTCGGCGGCACCGCTGGCCTGCTGCGACTCGACTATGACAGCCTGGCGACAGTCCAGCCGCCGGCGCCGCCGCAGGTCGTCCTGGACGCCACGAGCGTCAGCCGGCCCTCGCCGGATACTGTGCCCGCCTTTCCTTTCGACAATCATCGTGTCGGCTTCCGGCTTTTCCTCGGGGACTATTCGCTCAGCAAGGACTGGCTGCTGCAAACGCGCCTGGTGCGCGATGGCGGTGAATGGCCCCCCTCCGCCAGCCGCCGCAGCTTCGAGTTCGCCAGCCTTTCGGAAGGACAGTATCGCTTCGAAGCGCGAACGATCAATGCCGCCGGGCAGGCGAGTGAGCCGACGGTCTTCGCGTTCCGCATCCTCCCCCCATGGTACCGGTCGACGGTCGCCTACGGCGCGTATGCGGTGGTCCTGGCCTTGGGGGTGTGGGGATTGATTCGTTTCCGGGAGCGCCAGATTCGAGCTCGGAACGCGCGCCTGGAGCAGCTCGTGGAGGTACGCACCAGCGAATTGGTCCGCGCCAACGCGGCGAAGGACGAGTTCCTCGCCGGCGTGAGCCACGAGATCCGCAATCCGATGAACGGCGTCATCGGCATCTCCGAATCGCTCAAGACCGGCGGCCTCGACGCCGAGAGCCGGCGCAAGTTCGGCTTGCTGCGGCAATGCGCGAGCCATCTCTCCTCGCTGCTCGAGGATATCCTCGACGTCTCGAAACTCCAGGCGGGCGTCATCGAACTCGAGGTGAAGCCGTTCGATCTCCACGAGCTCACCGACGCGGTCGTCGCGATGACCGCGGCCGACAGCGAGAAATACCGCATCCCCGTGGAGGTCGCCATTTCCCCGGGGGTGGCGCGCCACCTGCAGGGCGATCCGCGCCGGATCCGGCAGATCCTGCTCAATTTCGTCAGCAACGCGCTGAAGTTCTCCGGTCGCGGCCAGGTGAATGTCACCGTGTGGTGCAAACCCGCCGACGGTCCCGATCGCACCGAGGTGATTTTCGCGGTTTCGGATGACGGCCCCGGCATCTCGGAAGAAGAGCAAAAGAAGCTGTTCAAGCGATTCGAGCGCGGCGCTGCCGCCCATCATGGCCGCGTGCCCGGCACCGGCCTCGGCCTGGCCCTCTGCAAGGGCCTCGCGGAAAGAATGGGCGGCCGTATCTGGCTCGAAAGCGAACTCGGCCAGGGCTCCTGCTTCTACTTCAGTGCCACCTTTCCGATCGCCGCGGAACCCGCCGAAGCGCCGCCGGCGCCGGCCGCCGCCGCGAGCACCGCCCTCACCGCGCTGGTCGTCGACGACCAGGAGTACAACCGCATTGTGCTGACCGACCTGCTCACCGATCTCGGCTACGTCACCCAATCCGCCGGCACCGGCGTGGCGGCAATGCAGCTGGCGAGTACACACCATTTCGACCTGGTCTTCCTCGACTATGATCTGCCGGGCATGAGCGGACTGGCGGTCGCCCGCGAAATCCGCGCCCTGCCCACCTCGACGGCGGGCGCCCACATCGTCGCCACGACGGCCTTCACGACGCCGGAAAAACAGGCGCAATGCCTCGCAGCCGGCATGAACACCTTCCTGGGCAAACCGGTTACCTTGGAGCGGCTGCGCCGCGCTTTGGCCGCGACGCCGGAGCCCGTTCCCGCCCCCTCCGCCGTACCGGCGGACCCCCTGGCCAATCTCCGGCTGCTGGCCAAGAAGAAGAACGTCCGCTTCGAGGACGAATTCGCGCTGTATCTGTCCGAGCTGCAGCTCGAGATGGAAAACCTGGGTGGCGCGATCCACGACGAGGACGTGCCCGAGGCGGCCCATTACGCCCATTTGCTGTGCGGCCGCACCAGTTTCATCTACGCGCGCGATCTCGAGCAGAATTTCCGCCGCCTCGAGGAAATCGTGGCGCGCGGCCACTGGGGCGACGCCCGCCAGCTCTTCGCGGAGCTGAGCAAACTGGCCGCCAGCCTGCCGGTCAGGTTGGCTTCCGGCGCCCCAACTGCTCCGCCCGCGTGAGCCCGTTGACGATCGCGTAGTGGATCAGCTTCGGGGTCGAGTGGATGTCGAGCTTGCGCATGATGTCGCGCCGCCGCGACTGGACGGTGGCGGGACTGATGTTGAGCACGGCGGCGATTTCCTCGTCCGACTTGGATTCCCCGATCATCGAGAGAATGCGGGTCTCGTAATCCGACAGCACCCGGATGAACGACTTCGGGTCGCGGCGGATCGAGGCGCTGGACTGGTTCACGACCGGCGTGTAATAGACCCGCCCGCCCAGCACGGCCAGCATCGCCTCCGAAAGGACTTCCGACCGCTGGTCGTTCTTGTCCACGAAGCCGTGGATGCCGATTCGCTGGACCTGCAACATGGTCCACGGGTCATGGTGGGAGGAGATGGCCAGCACCTTCACCCGCGGCAGCTCCTCAATCACGAGCCGGGCGAGTTCCAGGCCGTCGCCGTCCGGCAGCGAGATGTCCATCAACACCATGTCCGGCTTGTGCAGGCGGATGGCCGCCAGTCCCTCCGCGAAGCTGGCGCACTGCTGCACCACTTCCAACCGCAGATCGCGACAGTGAAACTGCAGGAATTCCGCCACCAAGCGCTGGTCCTCCACGATGACGACGCGGCCGATGAAGGAAATTCCACCGCCTTCGCTGCCTGGGATTGAGTCGGGTGATTTCACGCGTTTGATCATTTCGTGGTGGCGACAAAGCGTCGCCCAGGCGTTCGTGGCCCTCTGGTGAACATCATTCTTTTTTCGCCTTCCGAAGTCGAGCTTCCGCTTCCCCGCCGGGACGCGAGGGCCCGTCATATCCTGGCGGTGCTGCGCCGCCAGCCGGGCGACCAGTTTGATGCGGGATTGATCGACGGTCCCCGCGGGAAGGGCACCCTCGTGGCCGTGGAGCCGGAGGTGTTGCGGCTGGCCTTCGCGTGGCACGAGCCGCCTCCGCCGCTGGCGCCGCTCCGCCTGATCCTGGGCCTGCCGCGCCCCCAGACCGCGCGTGACCTGCTGCGCGAAGGGACGGCACTCGGGGTCGCCGCCATGGACTTCGTCCGCACCACGCGAGGCGAAGCCAGTTATGGGCAAAGCTCATTGTGGACGACCGCAGAATGGCGCGAACTTCTGCTCACGGGCGCCGCGCAAGCCTTTTGCACCCGGCTGCCTTCCGTCCGCCACGGGCATTCCCTCGAAGATGCGGTCGCTGCGATCCCGGCGGGATGCACCCGGCTCGCGCTCGACAACTACGAGGCCGCGGCGGGCCTCGCGAGTGTGGCTTTGCCCGATTCACCCGGCGTGATCCTGGCCCTCGGTGCGGAGCGCGGCTGGTCCGATGCCGAGCGCGCGCTGCTCCGGCAAGGCGAATTCCAATTCGTCCACCTCGGGCCGCGCGTCCTGCGCATGGAGACGGCCGCGATCGCCGCCGTGTCCCTGGTCAAGGCGAAGCGGGGCTGGGCTTGAAGATCACGGCGGTGGGCTGGCGCCCGCCCTTGCCGAGTCGCTTCACTGCGATCCAGCCCGCCGGGGCCAGTTCCTGGTCTCCCGGCATTTCGAAAATCACGAGAATATCCGGCTTCGCGGCGCGGAATTCCGCCAATCCCGAGAAAATCGCCGCGGCGACTTCCCCGATGATCTCATAGGGCGGATCCACGAAGACGAGATCCGGCGCCTGCCCGGGCATTACCTTGGTGGCGTCAGCGTTGACCACCTGCAACCCATCCGGGACGCGTCCCAAGCTTTTGCAAACCGCCGTAATGTTGCTGCGGATGAAGCCAGCGGTACGCGCATCCTTTTCCACGAAGACTCCCCCTTCGGCCCCCCGGCTGAGGGCTTCAAGCCCATAGGCACCACTGCCCGCGAACAGGTCGAGAAAACGCGCCCCCGGCACGCGCGCCGCGAGGCTGGAAAAGACCGCCTGGCGGAGCGCATCCGTGGCCGGCCGCACCTTGTCACCCTTTGGCAGGTTCAGGGGAATGCCGCGTGCTTGTCCGCCCGTGATCCGCATGGCTGCCAATCAATTGCCTGAGCCGACCCCGCAGCCCGGCCGCCGGTTTTTCGGGAACACTTCCCGGGGCTTGCGGTTGAAACATAGCGTTTGCTCCGCCATCATGCTGCATCTAACTCCTTCCTTTCGGGAAATGGCCATCCTGACCTGACTGGCCGTCCACCTACTCAAAGGCAATGCCTTACCCTGCCCACCAAGCATGTTTTATCGCCGTCTAATCCAGCTGGCCAGCGTCAGCTTGTGTTTGGCGGCATCCGGGCGGGCCGAGGAGAATGTCTGGCCGCTGTTCGTGATCCGCCGCAACGAGGCGGAAACCGCCGTGTCCGAACAGTACTTGGGCCCGCTTTTCTTCCATCGCTCGGATGGCGTGAAGGACGTGCGGGGCCTGCGCCCGTTCTTCCTGACCCAGCGCACCGGTGAAAACGTCGAGAAGGACATCCTCTATCCCCTCTTCACCTGGCATCATCAGCCGGGCTACAACTGGTTCAGCATCTTCCACCTGATCGAGCGCCGGGACAATGCCGGCGACCAAGCGCCCCCCAGCGGAACCTTCGACATCTGGCCGGTCTATTTTTCGCGGAAGACGGACGATCCCGAAAAGTCCTACCAAGCATTCTTCCCGCTCGGCGGGACCACCAAGCAGCGCCTCGGGCGCGACCAGATCAGCTTCGTGCTTTTCCCGCTCTACCTGCAGACGAAGAAAGCGGGCCGGACGGTCACGCACACGCCGTGGCCCTTGATCCGCAACTACTCCGGACCCGGCTACGAGGGCTTTGAGTTCTGGCCGCTCTTCGGCCGTAATACCCATGCCGGCGACTACGACCACCGCTTCTACCTCTGGCCCCTGGTCAACTATTCGGCCGACCACCTGTCCGCCCCGGTACCGGACAAGCGCATCGCCGTGCTGCCGTTCTACGCCCGGCTGACCGGCCCGGGCTACATTTCCGAGACGTACCTGTGGCCCTTCTTCGGCTACACGGATCGCACATCGCCGGATACCTATCACGAGCGGCGATATTTCTGGCCGTTCCTGGTGCAAGGCCGGGGCAACCAGCACATGGTCAATCGCTGGGCGCCGTTCTATTCGCACACGATTACGAAATCCTACGAGAAGACCTGGCATTTCTGGCCACTCTTTCGCCACATGCGGTGGCAGGACAGCGGCGTCCAGAACGACAGGAACCAGTTTCTGTTCATTCTTTATTGGTCGCTGGAGCAGCACAGCCTGACCAATCCCGCGGCCGCGCCGGCGCGCAAAACGCACGTCTGGCCGCTGATCACCACGTGGGACAACGGCGCCGGCCGGGAACAGGTCCAGATCCTCAGCCCGTTCGAGCCGTTGTTTCAGTACAACACGAAGATCCGCCAGCTCTGGAGCCCGTTGTTCGCGCTCTACCAATACGACCGCCAGCCGGACGGCACCGAGCGTCATGCCTACCTTTGGAATGCGATCACCTGGCGCCGGAGCCCCGGCGCCCGCGAGTTTCACCTCGGCCCGCTTTTCGATCTGCGCCAAGGCGCAGACGGCAAGCGCTGGTCCGTCGGCTGCGGTTTGTTCGGCAGCCAGCGCACCGCCACGGGCGGCTGGCGCCCCTTCCTGTTCGATTTTCGCATGAAAGCAGCTAACAAGGCCGGCAGCGCCTCGTCGCCATGACCTACCTGAACGCCATCATCGGACACATCGGCGGCACCGTGCTGCTGTTCGTCCAGTCGCTGAAGCACCTGCACACGCTGCCCCGGCAGTTCGGCCGCTTCATCGAGCAGTGCTACGTCATCGGCTTCACCTCGCTGCCGATCGTCACGATCCTGACCTTCTTCATCGGCGCCGTGCTGGCCCTGCAGAGCGGCTACAGCATGGAGAACTTCGGCGCCAAGCAGTTCATCGGCACGCTGGTCGGCCTTTCGGTGGTGCGCGAGCTCGGTCCCGTCATGGTGGCCATCCTGATCGCCGGCCGGGTGGGCTCCGCCATCGCCGCCGAGCTGGCCTCCATGAAGGTTTACCAGGAAGTGGATGCCCTCGTGACGATGAACATCCCGCCCGAGCGCATCCTGGTGCTGCCGCGGCTCGCCGCCATCCTGTTCATGATGCCGCCGCTCACGCTCATCGGCATCATCTGCGGCTGGTACGGCGGCGCGCTGGTCAGCCAGTACTCGCACGCCATTTCAGTGGACAACGAGGCGTACTTCGCCGCGTTGAAAAGCTACATGAAATGGCACGACGTGACCGATGGCCTGCTGAAGGCCGAGGTCTTCGGCTTCGTCATCGTGCTCGTCTGCTGTTACACCGGCCTCAACACCCGCGGCGGCCCGCGCGAGATCGGCGCTTCCGTCACCAAGGCCGTCGTGGCCTCCCTCATCCTCATCCTGGTGCTCGACTACTTCGTCACCAAAGCCCTCCTCTGACCCATGGCCACCGCCTTCACCTCCTCGCCTTTCGTGGACAAGACCTTCGGGGTCACGGTCAAGGACCTGAACAAGTCGTTCGGGCGCGCCAAGGTGCTTCGGGATATCAACCTCGAGATCAAGCCGGGCGAAATTTTCTGCATCATGGGCCCCAGCGGCTCCGGCAAGAGCGTCCTGCTAAAGCACATTGCCGGCCTCGAGCGCGCGACCAGCGGCGAGGTGCGCATCGGGGAGTTCGACGCCGGCGATCCCGCCACCCGCGACAAGGTGCATCTGGCCCTCGTCTTCCAGGCGGGCGCGCTGTTCAACTCGCTCTCGGTCTACGACAATCTCGCGCTTTACCCGCGCGAACACCGCCAGTGCAACGAGGCCGGCATCCGCGAGCGCGTGATGAACGCGCTGTCCATCCTTTCCCTCGAGAAGGCCGTGAACAAATTTCCCTCGGAACTCTCCGGTGGCATGAAGAAGCGCGTCGCCATCGCCCGCGCGCTCGTGATGGAACCGCAGCTCCTGCTCTACGACGAGCCCACCTCGGAGCTGGACCCCGTCATGTCCGCCACAATCAGCGAGATCATCGCCACGCTCCGCGAGCAGACCGCGGTCACCAGCATCGTCGTCACCCACGACCGCACGCTGGCCATGAACATTGCCGAGCGGGTCGCCTTCATGATGGAGGGTCGCATCCGCGCCGTCGGCCGGCCGGACGAATTCAAGCACCCGACCGATCCCGTCATCGCCAACTTCCTCAACCCGGCCATCGACCTTAAGAATCCCCGTTTCAAGCAACTGGAGAACTCCCATGAATAACAGCCAACAAACCATCCGCGTCGGCCTCTTCTTCCTGCTCGGCCTCGCGCTTGCCTGGATCACCTTCGAGGCCCTCAGCGGCGGCCAGATCTTCAAGAAGAAGGGCTACACGCTGGTCG
>Ga0247757_10001564_pt1 | contig 14630 bp, 13 predicted proteins | sample UWRJL126311R4_FD_180929 | JGI IMG/M metagenome (GOLD analysis project Ga0247757, IMG submission 180929) | Plant litter microbial communities from Arlington Agricultural Research Station in Wisconsin, United States - UWRJ-L126-311R-4 | ecosystem: Environmental > Terrestrial > Plant litter >... | reverse complement strand
GTGGAAGAAGTCCGGCTCTCGGCCAGGCTCCATCGGCGACCGCTGCGGCTTGACCCGCTGCGAACCACCGACGACCTCTTCGATCGGGACGGGCTCGACGTGGGGGGCCAAGCCCGCGGGCGCGGCGGCAAGAGCGGGGTAGCTGGTGCCGTGGTACCGCACGACCAAAGTGGCCGCTACGGCATCGTGTCCTTCCCGCCAGACTGCCGCCTTGACTGGCACCACCTCGCCCACCACGGCCTTCGCCGGGTATCGGCCGTTGGACACCACTGGTGCGACGTCATCGATCTCGATCCGACCGGCCACCACTGCTCCTTACGCCCGCGGCGGGGGCCACGGGCTACTGAGGGTTATGTCTGCTCGATTGCTTCGTCGTATTCCCTGTCGCGCCCTATACCCACCGTAGTGTCCTGCTCAACCCCATGGGTCGTGTCGAGCATCTGTGCGTGCCCGCTTCTGCGTGCGAAGGCGGGATGCGTCAGTAAGGTGAACTCACGTGAAGGCACTCCGTAGGTTCACCGTCCGCACCCACCTGCCCGAGCGTCTGGCGGCCCTCGAACGGCTGTCGGTCAACCTGCGTTGGTCGTGGGACACGCCGACCCAGGGTCTTTTCGCCACAATCGATTCCGAGCTGTGGGAACAGGTGGGACAAGACCCGGTGGCACTGCTCGGCGGGGTCAGCCCCGCCCGCCTCGACGAGCTTGCCGGTGACGAGTCCTTCCTGGTCCAGTTGGACCATCTCGCCGCTGAACTCGACACGTACCTGACCAGGCCCAGGTGGTACCAGGAGAAGCAGGAGGACGACGGCGGTAGTTCCTGGCCCACCGGCATTGCCTACTTCTCGATGGAGTTCGGCGTCTCCGAGGTGTTGCCGAACTACTCCGGTGGCCTCGGCATTCTGGCCGGTGACCACCTCAAAGCGGCCTCCGACCTGGGGCTGCCGCTGATTGCCGTGGGCCTCTACTACCGGTCCGGTTACTTCCGTCAGTCCCTGACCGCCGACGGCTGGCAACACGAGACCTATCCATCGCTTGACCCGCAGGGCCTGCCCCTGCGACTGCTCACCGACGACGGTGGCGCACCCGTGCTGGTGGGGCTGGCGATGCCCGACTCGGGCGAGCTGAAGGCCAGGGTGTGGATTGCCCAGGTCGGCCGAATCCCGTTGCTGCTCTTGGATTCCGACATACCGGAGAACGAGCACGAACTGCGCAGCGTCACCGACCGGCTATACGGCGGTGACCAGGAGCACCGAATCAAGCAGGAGCTTCTCGCCGGCATCGGCGGCGTTCGCGCAATCCGCGCGTTCACCGCCGTCGAGGGGTTGCCAGAGCCGCAGGTGTTCCACATGAACGAAGGGCACGCGGGCTTCCTCGGCGTCGAGCGGATCCGCGAACTCGTCACCGACGGTGGGCTCGACTTCGACACCGCGCTGACCGTGGTGCGCTCCAGCACGGTGTTCACCACGCACACCCCGGTGCCCGCCGGCATCGACCGCTTCCCGGTCGAGATGGTCACGCGGTACTTCGGCGGGGCGGACGAAGCGACGGTCGAGGAACCGATCGGCGGCTCGTCGAGCCTGCTCCCCGGCGTCCCCCTGGACCGCATCCTGGCCTTCGGTGCCGAGGACGACCCGTCGAAGTTCAACATGGCGCACATGGGTCTGCGTCTGGCGCAGCGGGCCAACGGGGTGTCGTTGCTGCACGGTCAGGTCAGCCGCGGCATGTTCAACGACCTGTGGGACGGGTTCGACCAGGACGAGGTGCCCATCGGTTCGATCACCAATGGCGTGCACGGGCCGACGTGGGCGGCGCCGCAGTGGTTGCAGCTGGGCCGCGAGCTGCTGGGCGGCGAAGACCTCGGCCCGCTGAGCGAGCCGGATACCTGGCAACGGCTGCAGCAGGTCGACCCTGGGCATCTTTGGTGGATCCGCTCGCAGCTACGGGAGCTGTTGATCGCCGACGTGCGCGCCAGGCTGCGCCGTTCCTGGCTGGAGCGGGGCGCGGCGGAGGCCGAACTCGGTTGGATCGCAGACGCTTTCGACCCCAAGGTGTTGACCGTCGGGTTCGCCCGACGCGTGCCGACCTACAAGCGACTCACGCTGATGCTTCGTGATGCCGATCGCCTCGAACGGTTGCTGCTCGACGAGGAGCGTCCCATCCAGTTGATCGTGGCTGGCAAGTCGCATCCCGCCGACGACGGCGGCAAGGCGCTGATCCAGCAGATCGTCCGGTTCGCCGACCGGCCCGAGGTGCGGCATCGCATCGCGTTCCTCCCCGACTACGACATGTCGATGGCCAGGTACCTGTACTGGGGCTGCGACGTCTGGCTGAACAACCCTCTGCGGCCGCTCGAGGCGTGCGGCACGTCTGGCATGAAGAGCGCCCTCAACGGTGGGCTGAACCTGTCGATCCGCGACGGCTGGTGGGACGAGTGGTACGACGGCAACAACGGCTGGGAGATACCGACGGCCGACGGCCTCGCCGACGAGACCCGCCGCGACGATCTCGAGGCCTCCGCGTTGTACGACCTGCTGGAGAAGTCGGTCACGACGAAGTTCTACGAGCGCGACGAGCACGGCACCCCGCGGCGCTGGGTCGAGATGGTGCGGCACACGCTGCAGGCACTCGGCCCGAAGGTACTGGCCTCGCGCATGGTGCAGGACTACACCGAGAAGTACTACGTGCCTGCGGCGCAATCGCTGCGCCGCACGATCGCGGCCGTCGACGGGGTGCCGTTCGGGGCGGCGCGCGAGCTGGCCGGGTATTGCGAGCGCGCCCGCAAGGCGTGGCCGAGCGTGCGCATCAGCGACGTCGACAGCTACGGGTTGCCCGACACCCCGCTGCTCGGCTCTGAGCTGACACTGACCGCAACGGTGTACCTCGACGGGCTGAACGCTGACGAGGTCGTGGTGCAGGCCGTCGTCGGCCGGGTGGACGCCAGCGATGGGCTGATCGATCCGGTTACCGTGCCGATGGCTTACACCGGGGCCGCGGATGGCGGCAGCCAGGTGTTCTCGACCACGACTCCGCTACCGCTCGCAGGCCCGGTCGGCTACACGGTGCGCGTGCTACCGCACCATTCGCTGCTCGCCGCCGACAACGAGCTGGGTCTCGTCACCCTCGCGTGAACCGGATCCTCGAGGTCGCCGTCGACGGCGGACCCTACGCGCTGGCCGCGGGATCGGATGGCGCGATGTGGGTCACCTTGGTGCACCGCGGCGCGATCGCCAGGGTCGACGTCGACGGCAGCATCGCGGTCCATCCCGTCGCGGAGGACTCCAAGCCGTCGATCATCACCGCGGGGCCCGACGGCGCGTTGTGGTTCACCCGCTCGGGCGACGACCGGATCGGCCGGATCTCGACTTCCGGTGAGTTGCGATCGTTCGAATTGCGTTCCGGTAGTGAGCCATTCGGCATCACGGTGGGCCCGGACGGAGCGTTGTGGTTTACCGCGATGGCCACCGGCGTTGTCGGCCGGATCAGCGTCGACGGCGAGATCGTCGAGGTGGCCGCACCGGGCGGCGCGCCATCGATGATCACCACCGGACCCGACGGCGCACTGTGGTTCACGCTGAACCAGGCCAACTCCATCGGCCGGCTCGATCCGGCGGGAGGCGTCACACTGCGCAAGGTTCCGACGCCGGCATCCGGCCCCGTCGGCATCGCGGGCACCCACGACGACGCGGTGTGGTTCACGGCCGTGCTCGCCGACAAGATCGGTCGCATCCCGATGGACGAGGCGCTGCAGGAACTCGACCTGCCCGGCAAGCCGCACGCCGTGGTCGCCGACCCGTCCGGCGGGGTGTGGGTGAGCCTCTGGGGCAGCGATCAGATCGCGCGGGTCGGGGCCGACGGGGAAGTCGACACCATCGATCTGCCCAGGGGCAGCGAACCGCACGGCCTGGCGATCGGGCCCGACGGTGCGCTGTGGGCGGCGCTGGAGGCCGGCTACGTGATGCGCCTACCGACCGTATGACGCGTCTTGCGTGTTGAAACCCGCGCTCGGGTCGGGTTTCAACACACAGATCGCGGGAGGAGTCAGTCGAACCGGCCGAAGCAGCGGTCCTCGTCGCCGAGCACGCCCACCCGGAAGGCGTCGATGCGCGAGAAGCCCGACGGCACCGAGTCGCCGTTGACGTCGCTGGCGACGAGCCCGTTGACGAGCAGGCCGGAAACAGCCTCGTCCACGTCACCTGCGGTCAGCTTGATGGTCGTGCCGCTCGGAGTGGAGATCTCGTCGGTCATCTTGGTGGTCGCGACACCCGTCAGGCACGCCGTGCGCAACGCCGCCTTTGCGGTGTCCAGCGCGAGACCACCGCGCTCCTTCTGGAGTGCCTGCGTGAACCGGGACACGACCACCGAGTAGGCCGTGTTGTCGCCGGTGACCACGCCGCCGTCCACGGACTGCGTGCCCAACTCCTGCAACGCGGGCAGGTCGACGACGATCGTGTTGGTCCCCGGACAGTAGGACGCGGCCGCGCCCGAACGGGCGTCGGGACAGTCGGCGGCGTCGAAGCCGACATCCGGCGTTTCGGCAGGCTGAAACACGGCGTCCATCGCCTCGACGATCGACCGCACCGAGTCCTCGGTCACCGGCAACTCGCCCGTCTCGTCTTCGGGCAACAGCACGGGCAGGTCACCACGCCGCTGATTGATCTCCTTGAGGTCGATCGCCGCGCAGGAGCCCGCACCGTCGGTGAAGCCGAACTGGAACGCCGAAACGCGCTCGAACGCCGAACCGTGCTCGTTGGCGCCCGGCTCGTAGTCGCCTTCCATCAGAACCGGATCGCGGAAGGCGATCATCGCCGCCAGCAGGCTGTTCAGCCCGTCGCCGGTACTGAGGGTGAAGCGGCTGGACTTGCCTTCGGCGACCCAGCGCATGTACACCCCGGCCAGGCAGTCGGCCTGTTGCTCCCGGACCAGGACCGGCATCCCTAGCGATCGGCCCTGGCTCTGGAACTGCACCGAGTGGCCGTACTCGTGGGCCAGCACCATGGTGACCGCCATGTCGCCGTTGGCCTCACGCAACGACGGCAGCAGTTCGCCGCGGTCCCACCCGATGGTGTTCTCGTCGTAGCAGTAGCCGGCGTTGACCAAACCGATCGTGTCGCCGCCGCAGAACTCGGCGTCGTCGTAACGGGTGGAGTCCCAGGAGATCAGCGCGTCGATGGGGGTGAACTCGTCGTCGAACGCCTCACCGAAGGCCTGGCTCCAGAACTCCTCGATGTCGCTGACGGAGCTGCGAGCGAGCTCGTCGATCCTGCTGCCGTCGGTGTTGTCGACGTCGCGCGAGGGCTCCGCAGCGTCGTCACGCAGCCCGGTCGGGCCGTCGACGGCGGGCAGGCCCGCGACGCGGAACGGATCGTTGAACACCGAGACGGCGTTGCCCTGCAGCGTCGTTGCGCACGAGGTGAGAAGCAGTGCCGTGATCGCCACGACCGAGACGTGCAGCCGCCCCATGGACCCCGCCTTTCGCCCCCCGGCGGCCGAGGTCGGCGCGCCCCATGAAGTTGCCAGCCAGGATAGTGAACGTCGAGCTGCTGAGCCGGGGGATACGTCTATCGCGTCCGCAGGCGTTCCAGCGCGCGTCGAACCTGGCTGGTGTCCGTGGTCGCCCAGAACGGTGGCAGCGACGCCCGCAGGAAGCCCGCGTAGCGCGCGGTGGCCATCCGCGAGTCGAGCACCGCGACGACACCACGGTCGTCGGTATGGCGCAGCAGGCGGCCCGCGCCCTGTGCGAGTAGCAGCGCAGCGTGGCTCGCCGCAACGGCCATGAACCCGTTGCCGCCGTGCGCCGCGATCGCCCGCTGGCGCGCAGTGATGAGCGGATCGTCGGGGCGGGGGAACGGAATTCGGTCGATCAGCACCAGTGACAGCGACTGGCCTGGCACGTCGACGCCCTGCCACAGCGACAACGTGCCGAAGAGCGAGGTCTCGTCGTCCTCGGCGAAGCGGCGCACCAGAGCCGACGTGGTGTCCTCGCCTTGGCAGAGCACCGGGGTGTCCAGGCGGGCGCGCATCGCCTCGGCCGTCGCCTTCGCAGCACGCGTCGAGGAGAACAAGCCCAGCGTCCTGCCGCCTGCCGCGGTGATGAGGCCCTCGATCTCGTCGAGTTGTTCGGTTGAGCCGGTGCCGTCGCGGCCCGGTGGCGGGAGGTGGGCCGCGACGTAGAGGATCCCCGACTTCGCGTGCGCGAACGGCGAACCCACGTCGATGCCCTTCCACCCGGGTGGGTCGTCACCCGTGGCGGTCAGCCCCCAGGACCGCGCCATCGCGTCGAACGTGCCACCGATGGTCAGCGTCGCGGAGGTGAGTATCACGGTGCCCTGCTCGAAGAGCCTGTTGCGCAACAGGTTCGCCACCGACAGCGGCGCCACCCGCAAGATGGCGCGCCGGGTACCGCGGTTCTCCTCGTGATCCAGCCACACCACGTCGGTGCGGTCGGGTATCGCTGGACCGAACGAGGCGAGGATGCGCGACGCGGTGTCGCTGACGTCGTTCAGAGCGGTGACCGCCTCGTTGCGCGCGGCGGCTGCCTTCGGGTCGCCGGGCGCGGTGTCGATCGCCGAGCGGGCCTTGTCGGACGCGTCGCGAAGCACGGTCAGATAGGTCGCCATCTCGTCGCCGAGCACGTCCTTGCGCCCTGGGTCCTCGTCGTAGATCGCCGAGGAGAACGTGGCGGTGGCCGCCTCCAGCCGTTGCGCGAGTTCGGGATCGATGAGTCTTGCCGACCGGCGCAACGCCACGCCGAGCATCGTCGCGGATAGCTCACCGGTGGCCACGCTGGTCACTCGGTCCACGAGTTCGTGAGCTTCGTCGACGACGAGGAGTTCGTGTTCGGGTAGCACGTTGATGTCGGAGATCGCGTCGATCGCGAGCAGGGCATGGTTGGTGACGACCACGTCGGCGGTGCCAGCCCGGCCGCGGGCCTTCTCGGCGAAGCAGTCGGTGCCGTACGGGCAGCGGCTGGCGCCGAGGCACTCCCTTGCCGAGACGCTGACCTGGCTCCACGACCGGTCTGCGACACCGGGCACGACCTCGTCGCGGTCGCCCGTCTCGGTGTCCGACGACCACTCGATCAGCCGCTTGACGTCGCGGCCGAGAGCAGTGGTCGCCACCGCGTCGAAAAGCTCCTCCTGCGGCACGTCGTCGGCGGAGTCGGAGGTCGACCCGTTGTGGATCTTGTTGAGACACAGGTAGTTCCCGCGGCCCTTGAGTAGAGCGAACTCCGGCCGTCGAGGTAGCTCGCCGGTCAGCGCGTCGGCCAGGCGAGGGAGGTCGCGGTCGAACAGCTGGCGTTGCAGCGCGATGGTGGCGGTCGAGATGACCACCGGTTCGGCCCGGTCGATCGCTCGCATGATCGAGGGCACCAGGTAGGCCAACGACTTTCCGGTTCCCGTGCCTGCCTGGACGGCGAGGTGCTCACCGGTCTCGAAGGCGTGGTCGACCGCCTCGGCCATCTGGATCTGGCCGCTGCGTTCGGTGCCGCCAAGCGCCGAGACGGCCTTGTCCAGCAGCTCCTTGACGCCGCCCGTGTCTCCTCCTCAGGCCGTGCGCGTCGGGTCGACCATGCGCGTGGGTATCGCCGGCTCGCCGCGAGAGAGCTTCAAACCGTCCCACGGCAGGCTGTGCAGCGCGGCGGCGACACGCGCGCGAGCCGAGCTGAGATCGAGGTCCGCCACGATCTCGCCTGCGCGAACCAGCGGATGCGCTAGCGCCGTGGCGGTCAGACCGGGTTGCACGGCGGGAGGGTGACCCGTCGGATGCACGATCTCCTCGACGACGGTGCCCGTCGCCTTCGCCAACCGGTGGGCCTGCTTGCGGCCGCCGTGGGACTCCTTGTGGCTGCTTCGCTTCTCCACCGGGAGGCCGTCGACCTCGACGAGCTTGTAGACCATGCCCGCAGTCGGGGCGCCCGATCCGGTGACCAGCGAGGTGCCCACGCCGTAACTGTCGACGGGTTCGGCACGCAGCGAGGCGATGGCGAACTCGTCGAGATCACTGGACACGACGATCTTGGTTCCCACCGCGCCGAGGCCGTCGAGTTGGTCGCGCACCTGCCGCACCAGCACGCCGAGATCTCCCGAGTCGATGCGGACGGCACCGAGTTCGGGCCCGGCGACGGCGACCGCGTTGGCGACGCCCGCGGTGATGTCGTACGTGTCGACCAGCAGCGTGGTGCCCACGCCGAGGGCGTCCACCTGGGCCCTGAACGCTGCCTGCTCGTCCGGCCCGTCGGGAGTGGCGTGCAGAAGGGTGAAGGCATGCGCGCTGGTGCCCAGCGCGGGAACGCCGTAGCGGCGCTGCGCCTCCAGATTCGACGAGCCGGCGAATCCGGCGAGGTAGGCGGCTCGCGCTGCCGCGACGGCGGCGTACTCGTGGGTACGTCGGGACCCCATCTCGATCAGCGGTCTGCCCTCTGCGGCACTGACCATCCTGGCCGCCGCCGAGGCGACTGCGCTGTCGTGATTGAAGATGGAGAGGGCCAACGTCTCGAGAAGGACGCACTCGGCGAACGTGCCGTGCACCGAGAGCACCGGTGAGCCCGGAAAGTACAGGTCACCCTCGGCGTAGCCGTCGACGTCGCCGGTGAACCGGTAGTCCGCGAGATAGGTCAGAGTCTCCTCGTCGAGGAAGTCGCGAACCGTGGCCAGGTCGTCGTCGTCGAATCTGAACTGGTGCAACGCATCAAGGAATCGCCCCGTGCCTGCGACGATGCCGTATCGCCTTCCGTCGGGGAGGCGGCGCGCGAACAGCTCGAAGGTGGTCCGCCGGTGGGCGGTGCCGTCGCGGAGTGCGGCCGCGAGCATCGTCAGCTCGTACTTGTCCGTCAGCAACGCCGTGCTGGCACGCTCCTCGCGCAAGCGCTCGTGGAAAGTCACAGTGGCAACCGTAGCCGTTCGAAGTACTGGGGAGACCCCGTCTATTCTGGGCGACATGGTTACGCCAGCGCGGACCCAGCCGGGGACCCGGGAGGAACGCGGGGTCGAAACTACCGAGGCCACCGACAGTCCGTGGGTGACCCTCGTCTGGGACGATCCGGTGAATCTGATGTCATACGTGACGTACGTCTTTCAGAAGCTCTTCGGATACAGCGAACCGCACGCCACCAAACTCATGCTGCAGGTGCACGAAGAGGGCAAGGCCGTCGTCTCGGCGGGCAGCCGCGAGTCCATGGAGGTCGACGTGACCAAGCTGCACGCTGCGGGCCTCTGGGCCACCATGCAGCAGGATCGCTGAGACCCGGGGTACGTGGGCGTGCGCAAGTGGAAACGCGTGGAAACCGCTGAGGGAACACGGTTTCGGTCTGCCCTGGCGGCCCACGAGGCGGCCCTCCTGCAGAGCCTGGTGACCTCGATGATGGACATGCTGACCGATCGCGAGAACTCTTCTCCCACAGACGAACTCGAAGAGCTCACGGGGATGCGGACCGGCAACTCGCAGCCACCCGACGATGACACGATGAGACGGCTGCTGCCCGACTTCTTCCGGCAGCAGCACGACCACCCGGCCGGGTCGGGTACCGCCGAGAGCCTGAACAGTGCCCTGCGCAGCTTGCACGAGCCCGAGATCATCGAAGCCAAACGCCATGCGGGGCAACGCTTGCTGGACACTCTGCCGTCCGACGGCGGCCGGTTCGAGATCGCCGAGGACGACGCGCACTGTTGGGCGGCGTCCGTCAACGACATCCGGCTGGCGTTGGGCACGATGCTGGAGATCGGGCCGGGCGGTCCGGACCAGCTGCCCGCCGAACATCCCATGGCCGGACACCTCGACGTGTACCAGTGGCTGACGGTGTTGCAGGAGTACCTGGTGCTTGGGCTGATGGGCAAGCGGTGACCGCCCCGCAGGGCGATTCGGGCGCGGAAACCGTCGCTGGGCGAACGCAACCGCGCCCAAGTCACAGCCCGGGCTCGATCACCGACGTGTCGGGCCTCCTGGTCGGGCACCATCAGCGCCTCGACCCCGACGCGTCGCTGGGCGCGGGTTGGGCGTGCGGCACCACCGTCGTGCTCACACCGCCGGGAACGACGGGTGCCGTCGACGTGCGGGGCGGTGCGCCCGGCAGCCGTGAGACCGACCTCTTGGATCCGGCCAACAGCGTCCGCTACGTCGACGCTGTCGTGTTGACCGGCGGGAGTGCCTACGGGCTGGCCGCCGCCGACGGCGTCATGCAGTGGCTCGAACAGCACGACCGGGGCGTGGCCATGGACGGTGGAGTGGTGCCGATCGTGCCTGCCGCGGTGATCTTCGACCTCCCCGTCGGGGGCTGGGGTTGCCGCCCGACCTCGGAGTTCGGCTTCGCCGCTGCGAACGCCGCTGGCGTCGAGGTGCCCGTCGGCAACGTCGGTGCCGGTGTCGGGGCGCGCGCAGGCGCGTTCAAGGGGGGTCTTGGCACCGCGTCGATCAGGCTCGACGACATCGGCGTCACGGTCGGCGCGATCGTCGCGGTGAATTCGGCGGGCAACGTCGCCGACCCTCGCACCGGGCTGCCGTGGATGGCCGATCTGATCGCCGAGTTCAAGCTGACCCCGCCGCCCGGCGACCAGATCGCAGCCTTCGCCCGGCGCAACGACGAGATGTCCCCGCTGAACACCACCATCGCGGTCGTCGCCACCGATGCGGCGCTCAGTGCGGCGGCGTGCCGCCGGGTGGCGATCGCGGCGCAGGACGGCTTGGCGCGCACCATCCGACCGGCGCACACCCCGCTCGACGGCGACACCGTCTTCGCGCTGTCGACGGGCGCCGTGGAGGTCGCCCCGCCATCGGACACGCCCGCGGCGATGTCGCCGGAGACGAAGTTGACGACGAGGGTCGGCGCGGCCGCCGCCGACTGTCTGGCCAGTGCCGTCATGGTGGGCGTGCTCGCCGCCGAGTCGGTGGCCGGAATACCGACTTACCGTGGCATGTTGCCCGGTGCGTTCACGAGCTGAGAAGGGGAGACGTGCTGACCATTCGGCGTGACCTGGTCGAGGCCATGGTGGCGCATGCGCGCGCCGATCACCCCGACGAAGCGTGCGGGGTGATCGCGGGTCCGGACGACTCCGACCGGCCGGAGCGGTTCATCGCGATGGTCAACGCCGAGCGGTCGCCGACGTTCTACCGGTTCGACTCCGGCGAACAGCTCAAGGTGTGGCGTTCGATGGACGACGCCGACGAGGTGCCCGTGGTCATCTATCACTCGCACACCGCCACCGAGGCGTACCCCAGCCGCACCGACGTCAGCTACGCGTCCGAGCCGTTCGCGCACTACGTCCTCGTCTCCACCCGCGACCCCGAGGAACACGAGCTGCGCAGTTTCCGCATCGTCGACGGGGTCGTGACCGAGGAACCGGTCACTATCGTCGACCAGTACTAGACCACTAGAGCCAGAAGAGCCAGAGGAGCGTCACATGTCCGTTACGGTGTCCATTCCCACCATCCTGCGCACCCACACCGGCGGGGAGAAGCGGGTCACGGCCACCGGCGACACGCTGCAGGCGGTCATCACCGACCTGGAGTCGAACTACTCGGGCATCACCGAGCGCATCGTCGACGGCGGCAAACTGCACCGCTTCGTCAACATCTACGTCAACGACGAGGACGTACGGTTCTCCGGCGGGCTGGCCACCGAGATCGCCGACGGGGACTCGGTGACGATCCTGCCCGCCGTCGCAGGTGGGTGAGCGGGCGAATGACCCGCTATGACTCGCTGCTGGAAGCGCTCGGCAACACCCCGATGGTCGGGCTGCAGAAGCTCTCGCCGCAGTGGGACGACAGCTCCGAAGGTCCACACGTCCGGTTGTGGGCCAAGCTCGAAGACCGCAATCCCACGGGCTCGATCAAGGACCGCCCCGCACTTCGGATGATCGAGCAGGCCGAACGCGACGGACTGCTGCAGCCCGGGTCGACGATCATGGAGCCGACGAGCGGCAACACCGGCATCTCCATGGCGATGGCAGCGCTGATCAAGGGCTACCGGATGGTCTGCGTGATGCCGGAGAACACGTCGATCGAGCGGCGTCAGCTTCTCGAGCTCTACGGCGCGAAGATCATCTACTCGCCCGCCGAGGGCGGCTCGAACACCGCCGTTGCGATGGCCAAAGAACTGGCCGACGAGCATCCCGAATGGGTCATGCTCTACCAGTACGGCAACCCCGCCAATGCGGCCGCCCACTACGAGGGCACCGGCCCCGAGATTCTCGCCGACCTTCCCGAGATCACCCATTTCGTCGCGGGTTTGGGCACCACCGGCACGCTGATGGGCACCGGTCGGTTCCTCAGGGAGAACGTGCCGGGAGTCCAGATCGTCGCGGCCGAGCCGCGCTACGGGGAGGGCGTCTACGCGCTACGCAACATCGACGAGGGTTTCGTTCCCGAGCTGTACGACCCCGAGGTGCTGACGACGCGCTACTCGGTGGGGTCGTTCGACGCCGTGCGGCGCACCAGGGAACTGGTCCAGGTCGAGGGCATCTTCGCGGGCATCTCGACAGGGGCGATCCTGCACGCGGCGCTCGGCATGGCCGCCAAGGCCCGTAAGGCAGGCGAGCGCGCCGACGTCGTGTTCACCGTGTGCGACGCCGGTTGGAAGTATCTGTCGACCGGCGCGTACGCCGGTAGCCTTGATGACGCAGAGGACGCGTTGGAAGGGCAGCTATGGGCATGACGACTGGGGGGCAACGCCAGTGACGAGCCGCCCCGCGACCCCCACCAACAGGAAGCGGCCTGCGTGGATGGTGGGCGGTGCCACGATCGTCAGCTTCGTTGCCCTGCTGTACGTGATCGAGGCCGTCGACCAGGTGTCCGGAGATCGGTTGGAGGACAACGGCATCCGTCCGTTGGAGACCGACGGATTGTTCGGCATCCTGTTTGCGCCGCTGCTGCACGCCAACTGGGGCCACCTGGTCGCCAACACCGGGCCCGCTCTGGTGCTCGGATTCCTCGTCACTCTGGCTGGCATGTCCCGGTTCATCTTTGCGACTGCGATCGTCTGGATCCTCGGTGGCATCGGCACTTGGCTCATCGGCAACGTCGGCGCCCCGCCGGGGGTGGAGACCAACCACGTTGGCGCGTCCGGGCTGATCTTCGGATGGCTCACGTTCCTCATCGTCTTCGGGTTCTTCACCCGCCACGTATGGCAGATCGTGGTCGGCATCGTCGTGTTCGTCATCTACGGCGGCGTGCTGTGGGGCGCCCTGCCGGGCACCTTCGGCGTGTCCTGGCAGGGGCATCTATGCGGGGGCATCGCGGGCGTGATCGCCGCGTACCTGCTGTCGGGACCGGAGCGCAAGGCCAGGGAACGACGCAAGCGCGGGGCCGCGCCGCAACTGTCGATCTGACGCGCCAAGCCGCTTTGCTGACTGAGGCGTTCACCACAGTGCAGAGCCGACTGGCTCGGCGTCTCGATCGGGATCGCGCCTGCTCCTGGGTCACAATGTGACGCGATGATGAGACTCGCCGGGAAAAGCGGTGATGTTTTCGTCACACGCTGTTGGGGCATGGCAAGCTTGTGTGCGTGCGAATCACCGTGCTGGGGTGTTCCGGTAGCGTTACCGGTCCGGATTCGCCTGCATCGGGTTATCTGCTGACCGCTCCCGACACCCCGCCGCTGGCCATCGACTTCGGCGGCGGCGTCCTCGGCGCGCTGCAGCGTCACGCCGATCCCGGCACCGTCAACGTTCTTCTCTCGCACCTGCACGCCGACCATTGCCTCGACCTTCCTGGGCTGTTCGTCTGGCGGCGCTATCACCCGGCACCGCCCAAGGGTCGTGCGCTGATGTACGGACCCACCGACACGTGGTCGCGCCTTGGTGCCGCGTCCTCGCCGGAGGGCGGCGAGATCGACGACTTCACCGACATCTTCGACGTTCGGCAGTGGGTCGATGCCGAGGCGGTGCAGATCGGTGCGCTGTCGGTGATGCCGCGTCTGGTGTGCCATCCGACGGAGTCCTACGGGATGCGCTTCACCGATCCGTCCGGGGCGACGCTGGTGTACAGCGGCGACACGGGCTACTGCGATCAGTTGATCGACCTCGCGCGCGGCGCCGACGCGTTTCTGTGCGAGGCGTCGTGGACCGACGGCCCGGACCGGCCACCGAACCTGCACCTGTCGGGTGCCGAGGCGGGCCGCACGGCCGCCGAGGCAGGGGTTCACGAGCTGCTGCTAACGCACATCCCGCCGTGGACGTCGCGCGAGGACGTGATCAGCGAGGCCAAGGCCGAGTTCGACGGACCCGTGCACGCCGTGGTGTGCAACGAGACGTTCGAGATCACGGCTCACTAGTCACGGCTCACTGGGCCGTCGCCCGCACCCGTTAGGGTTGGCGGGTGTCCAGACGAGAAGATGGCCGGCTCGACGACGAGTTGCGACCGGTGACCATCACCCGCGGCTTCACCAGTCACCCTGCCGGATCGGTACTCGTCGAGTTCGGTCAGACCCGCGTGATGTGCACGGCCAGCGTCAACGAGGGCGTGCCACGTTGGCGCAAGGGCTCGGGCTTGGGCTGGCTCACCGCCGAGTACGCCATGCTGCCCGCCGCCACCCACACCCGTTCGGATCGCGAATCGGTGCGGGGCAAGGTCGGTGGGCGCACCCAGGAGATCAGTCGCCTGGTGGGTCGATCGCTGCGGGCGTGCATCGATCTGGGCGCG
>Ga0247757_10001563_pt1 | contig 14642 bp, 16 predicted proteins | sample UWRJL126311R4_FD_180929 | JGI IMG/M metagenome (GOLD analysis project Ga0247757, IMG submission 180929) | Plant litter microbial communities from Arlington Agricultural Research Station in Wisconsin, United States - UWRJ-L126-311R-4 | ecosystem: Environmental > Terrestrial > Plant litter >... | reverse complement strand
AAAGGGAGCCAATGTCTCGTCCCAGCGTGCAACTCCAAACAGAATTTTCTTGCCCAATAATGTACATGGAAAAACAAAGGCTAGTAGACGTACGCCTTGCGTGAACTTGTATCATGATCATAGATGCTTTTGGCATGTTAGCGACCCGACCTCGCTTTCGTCTGCGCTCTCCGTTCCTTAGCAACCTCTGCAGCACACGTTAGCCAGACCGCCCTTTACGCATTTATGTTGGGGAGGAAGAACTTACTCTCGTCATACACTAAAAACTCATGCAACCCATTCCCAGCCGGCACCATGGGCAGCACCGGCACCTTCTGATCCGTCACGACCTCCAGCAGGGCCGGACCGTCGCTTTCGAGCAACCACTTCATCTTCTCCTCCAGTTCTTCTAACTTGGTCACGCGATCCGCCTTGACGTACATGGCCTCGGCCAGCTTCACAAAATCTGCGTTGCGCTGATGCGTATGCGAGAAGCGGTCCTCGTAGAATAGCGTCTGCCACTGCGTCACCATACCCTGCTCCTCGTTGTTCAAGACAATAATCTTGACGCCGATGTTGAACTCGGCGGCCGTCGATAGCTCGGTGAGCGTCATGCTAAAGGAAGAGTCGCCGTCGATGTCGATGACGAGAGCGTCCGGACGGGCAACTTTAGCGCCGATGGCAGCGGGGAGGCCGTAGCCCATGGTGCCTAGACCACCCGAGGTGATCATGGTACGCGGGTAGCGCCAGCGGAAGTGCTGCGCGGCCCACATCTGATGTTGGCCGACACCTGTGGTGATGATGGTTTTCTCCTTGATGGGGTCGGTGAGTTGGGAGAGCTTCTCGATGACGGTTTGAGGCTTGATAAGGCCATTTTCGCCTTCCTTTTCGTAGGCCCATGGAAAACGGGTTTTCCAGTCTTTGATCTGTGCGAACCATTCGGGGCGGTCATCGACAGGTTTAACGTGCGGGAGGAGCTGGGTAAGGTTTTGGACGACGTCGCCCTCAACGGCTTCGGTGGCTTGCACTACTTTGTTGATGTTCTTGGGCATGATCTCGAAGTGGATGATGCCACCGCGGCCCTCTGCGGCGGCGGCTCTCGCTTGCGGGGCAAACTTGGCGACGCTGAGCGTGACACGGTCGTCGAAGCGGGCGCCCAGGGCGAGGATGAGGTCCGCTTCCTGCATGGCCATGTTGGCGTATGCAGAACCGTGCATGCCTAGCATGTGCAGGGACTTCTCGTCGTGCTCGTCGTAGGCTCCCAGGCCCTGGAGCGTCGTCGTCACGGGGATCTTGGCTTTCTCGGACAGCTCTTTCAGGATCTTGGGGCCTTCGGGCACACTGACCATTCCCTGGCCGGCGTAGATGACGGGCTTCTTGGCGATGTTTATCAGATGTGCGGAGCGCTTTAGGGAGTGTTCGAGCTGCTGTTTGCTGAGTTCGCGTGCTGCGAGAGTGGCGGCACTGGGGCTGGTTGGCAGGGAGCTAGCCATTGGGATGGGGCGAGTAAGGATACCGCCAGTCACATCTTTGGGGAGATCGACGAGGACGGGGCCGGGGCGGCCGGAGGTAGCGATCTCGAAGGCCTCGTTGATTCTTCGCGGAAGCTCGGCAATGTTCTTGACCAAGACATTCCACTTTGTACATGGGCGACTAATGCCTACGGTGTCGGCCTCTTGGAAGGCATCGGAACCGATGGCGCTGGTCACGACCTGGCCGCAGAAAACAACCATAGGAGTACCGTCCATCAGAGCATCCTGCATGGGGGTGACGACATTGGTGGCGCCGGGGCCAGAAGTGACAATGACGACGCCGGGCTTGCCGCTAGCACGGGCATACCCCTCTGCCATATGGCCAGCGCCCTGCTCGTGGCGGGGGAGGATGAAGTCAAAATGTGGCGAGTTGTAGATTGCGTCGAAGACAGGCAGGATGGCACCGCCAGGGTAGCCGAAGATGTGCTTGACGTCGTGCCGCAGCATCATTTCGTGGAAGATCTCGCCGCCCTTGAGGCCCACGAGGGAATGGTCCATCTCGGGCTGCTGGCGGCGCAGAGGCTGCACATTGTAGTCCTCGCGGTTGAAGGCGGGCGCCGGGCGCGGTCTGCCCTCTGCGGGGACGGCAGCGGCGGTGCTCTGGGGCCTCTTCGCATCCTCCTTGACGACCTTTGCGGCGGCGGTCTGGGTGGCTTTCCGGTAGGGCGAGACGGCGGGCCTGGGCGCTGACGTCGAAAAAGATCGTGTGCCCTTGAGAGCCTGGAGGGCTCGTGTGCGCGACTGCTGCATTGTGCGCGGGGGTCCCTGCGGGCAATTGGCCTCGGGGAGGGAGAGGGAGAGGGAGAGGGGAGAGGGAGAGGGGAGAGGGGAGAGTGCAGCAGAAGGAACTGAGGACGAGGAGGCAAGAGGCGGGAGGACTGCAGGCTTTGAGCGCGCTGAAGAGTCACGGCCCAGGACAGGCCGGGCCTAAAAGTCTCGAGCAGCAGTCGCGGACCGAGTGCGCGCCGCCCCGGCCGCCCATTGGCTGCGCGCGCCTGGCCGCCAGCCAGAACCGTCCTACCCCACAATCCTCGCATGTGCCAGCGCCGCCGATCTCGGGGCTCGACAGCCCATTCGCGCCGTTCTTTTCTTTGCGTCTGCTTCTTCTTCCAGGGAGAGGGAGAGATCGCCGCCGTGTCACCGCCTGCAATATTGCTGCAGCCGCCTCCGTGCATCTGTCCCGCTGTGGTGGCGCTGTAGGTACCGTGTGGTGGTGCAGGCTAATGTCGAGCGGCACGGAGAGGCTGCCTGCTCCCCAGAACAGCAGCGACAAGAAATTGCCGACGTTGCTGCGAAGCCCTCCAACAGCACCGTCGCCAGCGACCTTCATCCGCCATGGCCAGCCACGGACGCGTCGCCAGCGCCGACGAGCGTCGTCGCAGTACGTCTACGTCGACGCTGCAGCTGCTTGCCGGTTGCAGCGCATGCACCGAACGCGAGCTGGCAGAACTGACACGCATGCGCAGTCGCCATCCCCCGCCGCTCGACAAAGGGCCCGCTCGACGCCCCCGACGACCCTCTCGCCGAGTCCGCCCCCAGCACTCCCAGCGCCAGCATCGCCGCCTCGCATGCGGGCGCAGGCCCCGCTCCAGCAGTCGTCCACGAACCGGCCGTGTCGAGGGCAGATGACATGCCACCCAAGGACTTTTCCTTCCTGCAAGACCCCCAGGCCTATCACGTGCTCCCTGCCAGTAACGTCCCTCCGCCCTTCCTCAATGCGCCCAACATCCCCTCCGTCTCATCGCCCGTGGCCTCGCTCCTCCTGTCTGGCCACTACCGCCTCGCTGCCATTGCTGCCGCGCGGAATCTAGTCGCGGCCGCGGCGCCCACGGACTACGACACCCTGTTCCACCTCTTACACATCCGCCTGGCCTGTCTATGCCTTATATCCGAGCACGCCCTGGCCGCTCAGGAAGCAAAAGTCCTGGGTGACCTCAACAGCGCCTTCTACCGCCATCCGCTCTCAGATGCCCACCTCGTGCCCTGGGACTTGCGCCTGCTCGTCGTGCGCCTGGCTGCTCTTGGCTATGGCGAGTGGAGGAAGGGCATCATGGGCTACTATGAGCTCGCCCGCGAGTGCCGCGAGAACATCCTCAAAGCGGATGCCGAGGACGACAAGCAGCTCTGGCAGCACCGTCTGCATGACTGCGGGATACGGGTGGCGAATGTGCTCGTCGAGATGGGCGATCTTGAGGGTGCTGGCCGCCATCTGAGTACTTTATCCGGCGGCCCAACCTCGCGTAGCGTTCGCATCATGGAAACGCTAGTTTGGCTGCGCGTAGGCGACGTTCAAGCTGCGCGACGTGCGCTCTCGTCTGCTACAGAACTAGCATCCGACGAACTGGTTGACGCATCACTAGAAGCGTTGATTCAGCTGGCGGATTCCGAGTACGCAGCTGCAGCTTCTTCCTTCCAAACCCTTCATGAAAAATTCCCCGAAGATGCCATGGTAGCCCAGAATCTTGCTGTGAGTTTGCTGTATACTGGCCGCATCGCCGAAGCAAAGCAACTGCTGGCCGATTTAACCGACGAAAGTCCGCCATTCCATTCCCTAGTGTTTAATCTTAGCACTATCTTCGAGCTGTGCTCCGAGAGAAATAGAGACAGGAAGGTAGCACTAGCTGGTAAGCTTGCTGAAAGGAAAGGCGATGGCCGCGTAGGTTGGGAATTGGCAAATGCCGACTTCAAGCTGTGAGAAGTTACGATAGAGATGCCACTTTGCATCTCTTTCCGTCTGGTCTAAGATCGTCCGTTTTTTCTATACGTAACAACGTGAAACTTGTTTCGAATGCCTCATGCAATATTTTGTGAATAAGTCACGCTCGATGACGTATCGCTAGCCTCGCCTTGGCATATTTGCTTCGTTTGCTTTCTTTCACTTTACGCGTCCTCGCGACGCGTCTCACCCATCACCTCTTCGCGCGTGGGCACCACCACGTCCCACCACCACTCACCACACCACAATGCCCCAAACCACACTAGACGAATGGGTCCGCGATCCTGTCGACCCCGAAATCCGCGCCCACGTCTACAGTCTCATCTCCGCCGTCCGTCTTCCCTTCCTAGGAAATTCCCTTCTCAGCACTAATATCCATTTGTAGCTCGGTGGCATTGGCGACGACGGCACCTACGCACTAGGCGACGATGCGCTACTCTGTCTGAAAGATTTACGGAAATGGCTGCGCTTTGCGGATGGGCAGTTGAATCGAAGGGATGTGGCGCGCTGCATGGCGGAAGCGAATCTCGTAAAGGGCGATTTGCTCGAGATCCTAGCCAAAGTGGCACCGCGCGTTGTCGAGGACCGGCTGAAGCATAGGGTGGCAGTTGCTGCGTGTAGGCAAAGACCCCGCATCCCACATGGAAACCTGTAATCTTCGGAGACTGACCAGCTGGTGCAGTAGAACTCCTGGTCCCGCTGACCTGGCCGTTTGAAATCGACCCCGACGAAGGGACTGTCAACCACCATCGCCATGGCCCATATATCCAACTCGCGCAGATAGGCTACAAGGCTGCGATCCTGCAGTTCGACCGCGCGAAGATTCTGGAGACGGCAGTCCGCATAGCACTGCCTTCCATGGCAGTATCGCTGAAGGAGCGAACGGCGCGAGACGAGGGCATCGTACGCATCGCGCTGTATCTGATACGTAACGTGGCGATGCTTTCGCCGCCGCGGAGTGTACCCATGGACGTCGACGATGCAGAGGTATCGCGCTCAGCAGTCGTGGATTGTTTCCAGAACCAGGATATCTTTCAGGTGCTTCTTAGTGTCGCTTCGAGTATTGGAGAAGATTTTGTGTCGCAGGACGTGGTTGTTCTCGAGATACTGTTTTACTTGCTCAAGGGCATCGATGCTGAGAAGCTATTCATGGAGGAGAAGAAGCTGGCGGGCAAGAATACTGACGAGTTGAAGAGTCTGATACAGAAAGAAAAGGCTATGCTGGCAGGGTACGCACGACATGCGCCTTCGAGGCATAATCGATTCGGCACAATGATTTGGGTCAAGCATGATGATGAGAAGGTGTCAACGATTTCGGGTCAGGATGTACTGGGAAAGGCGCAGAAAACCATGGAAAAGATGGATAAAACGAAGAAGTGGAACAAGCCGAAGACGGGGGGACGCAAACGGGACATCGAACCCGAGCATGAGGAATTCGACTTGCCTGTCGCGTTGACCGCATCAGCCCGCAAATCCATCAAAGCGTTCGTGGAAGAATTCCTAGATTCGTCATTCAACCCGTTGATCTTACATCTGAGAAAGGCTCTCGAGCGAGAGGCAGATCGGGTGGAAACGCGGCATTCGCGGCAGTTCTTTTACCTCGTCTCTTGGTTCCTCCGTGCGGAGTGCTCTCGCCGCCGCACCATGAAAGAGAAAGCTCTCGACTCCAAAAATAAAGAAGCTGTCAGCCCTGAAGACGCTAACTATAGCCTCATCGCCGAAGTGATGAATCAAGAGACCTTCATCCTTCTAAACCGCTTCATGCAAAAGAGCGAGGACGAAAAAGCATGGAAGGACCTAAACGCGGGAATGCGCTGTCTCACCCAGATTCTGCTCACAGTGCACGAAATGTCGGAGTCGGAAGTAGACGACGACCAAGAACTTGCTGAGAACATCCAAAATCGTATATTCTACGAGGAATCGACGCACGATCGCATCCTTCACATCTTGCGCTCTTACAAGAACCAGGGCTTCGGATATCTCGATGCCGTTACGGAGCTCGCACACGTTTTTTTGCGCATGCTGGAACGCTACTCAAAACAGAACGTGGATATGCAGGTCCGGTCCAAGAAGCGGTCACGCAAGATACGCAAGAAGCAGGCGCAAGCACAGGGTGAAGATGGCGCCGATGAGGGCCACATCTCAGAAACGGAAGAGATTGAAGCAGCGCAGCGAACTGTCTCGGAGCGAAAGTTCGATTTTACGCGCTTTGCGGCGAAGTTCGTTAACCAGAGCAGCGTCAACACTTTTGTGGCTTTCATCAAGTACTATAACAATTTGAATGAAGAGCAGCTGAAACGCGCGCATCGTTTCTTCTACCGCGCTGTGTTCAAGATGGAGGTGGGTGTGCTGCTCTACCGCATCGACATTCTCAATCTTTTCAACAGGATGATCAAGGGGCCAGAAGGTCTAGATCCCGACTCACCCTCTTTTAAGGAATGGGATGAATTCGTTCGACACTTCTTCCGTGCTGTTGTGAAGAAGGTCCAGCAACGACCAGAGCTCGTTGTCGAAATGCTATTCAGCAAAATTCCTTCGTCCCTATTCTACCTCGAGCATGGGTACGTCCGCGAGCAGCCAAAGCGCGTTCCCCGCGCCCCGGCCGAAGTCGAAGTCAAACCTGGAATGGAGATGCCGGAGCAGATTGGTGTGGCTGTGAGCATCCTCGTCAACCAACAGAAGTCAGATGCACTCCACTGGGTGCGCGACTTTTTGACTTCTGCAGTAGAAGAGCGCAAAGCCTGGGAAGACATGCACGAGGCGCAGAAAGAAATCGCTGCCGCAGCCACACCCAACGGAGAAACTGCACCCGACGGGAACGAAGACACAGAGACCCGCACAGCTCCTGCGATTCGTGAGTCCACCTACCGAGTACCTTCGACGTTTTGCTAATATAATGGACAGTGATCAAACCCGATAACGACGAGCGCCAACAAGCCCTGTTCAAAGACAACAAACTCCGCCTCCTGCTTAGCCTTGTGGGCTGCATCCGCCTGGGCGCCCACGACGACCCCGAAGCTACCTGGGTCATCCCCGCCGCCTTAACCTCCGCGCAACTCCAGGTATCCATTGACCTCATTCACAAATTCGAATTCGACCCGCCTACCTACGAAGACGGTCAGAACCCAGAGGATCTCCTCCGCAGGAAAACAGCACCTAGAAAGTCAGCCCGTCGCGTGGATTGGGACGACTCGGACAACGATGTTATCGACGATGATGACGTGGAAGATCTAGGTGAATATGGTCCTGACGGACCGACGAGTAGGGAGGCCGATGGGACGAGGAAAGTGCTTAAGCGCCGAAGGAGGGCAAGGTCGCCCGTCGAGCTCAATGACGAGGAGAGGGAAGAGAGGGCACGAGCTAGACGGGAGAGAGAGATTGAGAAACAGATGAAAGTGAAGAGTACAATGTTTGTGCATGATTCGGATGACGAAGATGATGCGGAACGCGATGCTATTTTCTTTGCAGCAGAGGAGTCGAGGAGGTTGAGAGCCGCGGCGGAGGGTGCGTCGATGATGTTGGCAGGAGCGGGACATGGTGGGGGAAAGAAGAGGAAGGCTGAGGGAGGGGGTAGGAACGGGGTGAAGAAGAGGAAGAGTCCTATGCGTAAGAAAAGGGGACCTTTTGATTCCAGCGATGAAGATGAAGATGACGATGGAGATGAGGAGATGGACGAGGATGAGAGCGTGAGTAGTAGAGCTCTATCAGAAAAGAGGGATGGGGAAGATGAGGATAGCGAGGAGGAGGTTGAGGGGACGGATACGCCTCTTTCCTCGCAACCACGCACGTCGACGGAGAAGGCCAATGTATCACAGGCCGTGACGGTAGACAGTGACGAGGTGATGGCAGACGCAAGCGACGAGGAAGACGGGCCGGTACCGGCAAGGAAGCCTGCGGCGAGGAATATGCGGGGTGGGTTCGTGATTGATAGCGATTCTGAGGACGAATAGGGTGAATGTTGCATGAAGGGGCTACGGGCATTGGGCGGCGTTTTGCATGAGACGTGGATACCCTGAAATTATTGTTTACGCTTTATCGCTTATGTTGTTCCTATTGATTTGGAAGCATTTGTTTTATTTTATTAAACAGTAGCATTGTTCACTCCAGGTTGTGGTAAGCTGTTGGTCAAGGATTGCATCTGCAGAAGCTCTGGTCCGTCTTGCAGTGCTTCACTATGCGGCACGTCACTGGTTTCGCGCCTTCCGTTCCCCGGTGAGACGGAGGTTCCATTGTTGACGTTCAGCAGCAGCATCGTGACTTCCTTGTTCCCCCATCACCTCGACATCACACCGCACCTCTGCAACGTCCAATTCTCTTCTGTAAGTTTCCCCATCCTTATCCCGCCTTTCCGCACCGAAGTCATGCTGAGTTATCCAGATCCACGCAAATTCGAGGAGATACGCTCGCACTGGGAGGCAGCGCAGCAGTGCACCATGGTCGGCCGCAAGGAGAAGCCATTCGCCCAGCAGCAGGCCCTCCATGGCGATACCAACAACAACACGAGCAGGTTCCGGCGGAAGCTCAGCCATGGCTTGTCGTTCATCTCAAATCCGCTTTCGCAACGCAAGACCACGCCTGTGCGTCCCTCACCGTCGACGATGGGATTCAGCGGCGCCATGAGGAATCCCTTGTTTTACGAGCCGACGAGGCCTCATTCACCTAAGATAAACAAAGTAGCTGGGCGGGTGTCGCTCGAGCATCACTTGACTACTCCGGAACATAGGGCAGCGACTGGAGTTGTGGACGTAGACGTTGCACTGCGGCCTAGGCTTTTATCACGCTCACAGACTATGAGCTTCATACCAAGGCCGAAAAGAGGTGCGTCGCAGTCTTCGGTGATCGAGTCCGAGTGGGGAAATACACCGCGCCCTACGAATGTGGCTATTGAGAAGGAAGTGCTTGCCATACCGTCGAGGATCCCTTCGCCCGTTCCGCGTGCTATCTCTCAGAGACAAACAAGTCCCAGACGGCACTACCCCAACTTCACCATCCAACAAGAGAAGCGTGTGGCCGCTAGTGACGCGTTTACCGGAGTCACGCACAATCCCTCTCCTTCGCAAGTCTCGGTGCGGTCCTACACAACACCGAACCTGGTTCGAGGAACACACTTATCGCCCACCACACAAGTCATGGACGCGCGAAAGGCAGGTTCTCGAAGGCCATCCAACAATATCAAGAAGGCAGATATGAAAGAGAACGCCACACCTACAACGCAGAGGTACAACAAAAGGCCGTCGCAAATCCAAGAGAAACCGCTTAAGAGTGAGAGTTTGATGGCTCCAACCGTCGCGTCGCAGAGGCGTTCGATAGGTCCAGCCAATGCGCCAACGCACGGCAAACAAAGAAACCGAACCACATCGTCCACCGCCACCAAACGTCTGAGCTCACATGTTACCTGCCAAGATCCTTTAACGGTTCAGCGGGCTTTACCAAAGAGGCAAACATCTGGTGACTATGCAAGTCCGCCGTCCACTGCATCCGGCAGCATTGTCACACATAACCATCTGCTACGCCCGGTCAGTCCGCCCGTTCTCTCATCTTCCGACCATGTCACCGCTATACCGCCGTTGCCTCGAGCGAATACTCAAAAGGATATTCGAAAACAAAGCTTCTTGACGCCGTACAAACGGGGCGGTGGTGGAGTGTTGTCGCGATTGCAGGATGCAGCGAACGACGAGGTAAGCCTACCTCGTTTTTCCTCCTTCCACAATCCCCCTAGAGAGGCTATTACTTCCTTTCCATCGGTACCCCCAATTCCTGAGAAGTGGAAGAGCGTGTCTATGCCTTTGATCGTGCCGGTGCCGGTGTCAAACACGCAAAGCTTGTCAAAGGAAGAGGAGAACTGTAAAAGAAAGTTTGCACAGGTAAAAAGTGGAAGGAACAGTGGCTTTTGCGAAGAAAACGATCCAACCGTTATTCCCAAAATGTGCGTTTTGGATGCTGGAGAGGGAGAGGGGAGTGGCGAAGAGAATCCAGTCCGTCCTGTGCCAAAGACCGTTGCTCCCAGGAAGCTAAAAACCAAAATCAACACACAACCCACGGCATTCCACCATTCCTTCAGCACGCCGTCAATTTTCTCACGAGACTCATCCATCTTCCCACGAACCCTCATCCTCCCTAACAATGCCGCCAACGCCCCTCTTCCCCCGCGTCCCCAAGCATTCAGCCCGTCTTTCACGCACGGTGCTGACATCACTGCCTGTCCGCAGGTCAAGGAGTACATGCCCTCACTCTATTGGGCTGGCCGCTTCCAGACGCGCTTCGACCAGTGGCGCACACAGGCCATGCGCTTTGAGCTGGAGCCAGAGTATGACGGCGAGGGCGAAGACGACCCACTTGCGCAGTGCAGACTCAGCCAAGACAAGGTGGCGGCGTGTCATATCTTTTTGCAGCTGCGGAATTGCTGCCTTTCAGTCAAGGCAGCGGATAGTCTTTGGGTAGGTTCTTCTTTTTTTTATTCTCCTCTGCGGAGTTTTAGGTGCTGTGTTTCATTTTGTCGTGGGGCGCTTCTTTGCTGATGTTTCTTTCCTTCTAAGGATTTCGAGTATAAATATCGTTGCGAGCATAGGATGTTGGGTACGGACGTCGTGCTTCCGATGAATGCAAATCCATCGGCGAGTGCGGCCGTGACGGGAAAAAAGGGGGATGAGATATGTGTAGGTACGAAAGAAGGTACGATTGGAAGGGCGGTACGCAAGTTGACGCCCAGAAAGAGTAGCTTTGTCAGTTTGCTGAAGGGGAAGGGGTGGGGGAAGGAAGTGGGATTGGAGAATGAGGGTGTTGGTGGGGAGAGTTTAGAGGGGAATGGGGAAGGAGTGAGGGAGAATCGGGTGAGGCATTGATGAAATATGGACGTAAAGGAAATGAGCTTACGAATATCGTGTTCGTGAGGCTTGGAGGAGAAGATTAGTAAATCTTGATATGAGTACGTGTGATGGTTTGTGTTGAGTTTTCTATTCACATTACATTTTCCATTATGAGCGGGTTTACCTTGCCGACCGAGGGGACTTGTCCCTTCCCTGGGTTATTATCGTTGCGCCATCTTGAGCTTCTAATGGGCGGTGATGATAAGACAGATGGTGATTTTAGCGGAGCCTCGAATTTATGTATGGATAATGATGAGGACGGAGAGATGGAAAAATGCGAGCAGAGTTTGATTCGGGGTTATTAAAAGGTGTATTTTTGGATGTTTTCGCGTGGTCTATGTCTTCTTCTCGCTTTCCGCTCATCTATGTACAGAACACGTTATTCACATGTATTCGCTTTTACTTCCAGCCTTCTTCCCCTATTCTTAGTCTTACGCGTTTTTCTCACCACCAGACGGAGTACCTTGCTTTTTCTCGGGTTCCGATGATGATGACGGTGATAATTCCTCGACAATGTTGTTAGGATCCTTCCATGCGAGCGCTATGTATTTCGTATGGCTGCCCCTCGCGAAAACCTGGTTTTGCGCATTGAGGAAGCGGATCGAAGTATAGGCTATAGTTTTGCCGACTGCGTTTCGAACAAAACGCCAAAGGTCAGTCATCTACTCTGTATGCAAAAGAAAGAAGAGAACTAAGAAGAAGAAGGGTGAGAAGAAGGGCGGAACAAGGGTGCTCACATTTATCGCATGTCACCTCCGCGCGGATTAGATCCCCAATCTTCCCGCCCGATGAGAGGTAAGTTACGTTAAGGTCGGTGGAGACGCCTGTTGCGAAGAGGCCGCGCGAGGCAACGGCTAGAGAGCCGCCGAGGTCAACTACGTGAATTTTGTTTAGCGAGTGGTAAGAGGAGAGTGGGAGAAGAGGAGAACAGACCCATGCTGGCAATTGTGCCGCCATGAAGAATATTGAGACGGTTCTTCTTGGAGGTTAGTGGGGTGGATGGATGGGGGAAGGGGAGACGCACGGTGTGCTCTTTTTGGATGGGAAGCTCGAAGGCTACGCGGCCTGGGGTGGCGTGGGTGACGCGGAGCTTGGGGAGGTAAATTTAGATATTAAAAGGGATGAATCATAGGAAGATGCGTACGCCGTCGAGCAGTCTGGCGGGCTTATGAGAGGAGGGTGGTATACATTATATCACGGGGACTAACCTCGGCTCTAGGCCTGAGCTGGCGCGGAAGGACTCCCATACCTGAAACGAAGGTCAATTGAAAGAGGGAAGAATCAAATGTAGTGGAAGCATACGGAGCGCACGAATTTCAAGGCAGACATGCTTTGTTAATGGTGGGCCGTGATGGTGAATGCGTGATGTAGTCGCTGTTCCGCTCGGCAGTTGGTGGTGCGTTCAAACGATGCAAGGGTGGGGCGGAGCGGGATCCGCATGTGGGAGCTTGAAAGCAGCTGGCAGCTCCGCGCTTGGCATCGTCTCGACTTCAACAAACGACTGCCTAAAGCTTTTTCTCTTCTTTCAACCGCACTGTCGCCCGGACCTCCGCTACGCTCCCCTGCGGGACCATGATTTATCGGTAGCCAATCTCCCGCATAGCCCTCATCCCCAACGATGTCGGCTTCCTCCTCCCAAGCGCTCGACTACCTCGAGCAGCTGCCCGTGCAGACGCACAGGAAGCTCTACGAGCAGCCATCTACGGTGCTCGCCGTCTTCCGCTGCATGCTTCCCGCGACCGCAAAGTCTATCATCATGGCGATGTTATACATGGGTGCGCCGTTCGCGTCAGCCGACCTGGACGCCTGGCTTCGCCCAGAGGCTGCAAAGGCGAAGCAGGACGCGCTCTTCATCCTTGAGAAGCTGCACATTGTGGCCCTTAAACAGGACGCAGCGCGTCAGACATCATACGAGCTGTCCAAGGGATTCGCGCGATCGCTGCGCCAGGCGCTTGAAGGCAGTGGCGAGCACCGCTCGTTTGGTGTCCCGTCTAATAAACCGGATCCCAACCGCGTCAGCGTCGCCTTCTTAGATAGCTATGCACAGCGGCAATGGGAGAATATTCTTTTCTACATGGTGGGTGGGACGGTGGGCTTTCGCAATTCGGCAGCGCAGGACATAGGGAAGGGGACAAAGAGTCTGCTTGAGGCGGGCGAGTTTGTTCTTGTGCGGAACGGCAATTTGAGTATTACGCGGATGGGGTTTACCTTTGTGCTGCAGGATACTAATGCCCAGGTGTGGAGCTTGCTGATTGAGTACTTGAAGCACGCGCATCAGGTACGTCTGCTGCTCGTACCAAGACGACGAGATGCTAACGACGGCCCAGCTCGGCATGTCAGAAACAGATGTCCTATCCTTCCTCTTCATGCTCGGCTCCCTCGAGCTCGGGCAAGATTACTCCACCGCGACCCTCTCCCCCACCCAACTTCAAATGCTCGAAGACCTAGCTGCCTTTGGCATCGTCTACCGTTCCCACAAAGCAGCCTCTACCTTCTATCCCACGCGTCTCGCCGTGACCCTCACCTCCGACGCCGGCGCTCTCTCTACTTCGACCGACTCCCTTGGCCCCTCTTCGTCCTCGGCCCCGCAGACTGCCCCCTCCAAGGGCTTCATCATCATCGAAACGAACTACCGCCTCTACGCGTATACCAACTCCCTTCTCCAAATCGCCGTCCTCTCCCTCTTCACCAACCTCACCACCCGGTTTCCCAACCTCGTCTCGGGCAAGCTGACGCGGGCGTCCATCACGCGGGCGGTCAAGACGGGCATCTCTTCGTCGCAGATCATCGCGTACCTGGAGTCGCACGCGCACCCCCAGATGCAGAAGAGCGTTCCCTTCCTGCCGCCGACGGTCATGGACCAGATCCGGCTGTGGGAGTACGAGGGCGAGCGCATGGAGGCCACGCCGGGGTTCCTGATGCGCGATTTCGCGACCAGGGCGGAGTATGCCGAGCTGGTCGAGTATGCGAAGGATGTGGGGGTGCTGGTGTGGAGAAACGAGGAGAGGATGTGGTTTTTCGTGAGCTCGATCGAGGTCATCCAGGCGAAGATTAAGAGGGATGCGCAGAAGAAGGGAGGAAAATAGGGTTGAACCCCACACGACGTTTTTGGTTGGATCTCGGGCGGAAGGAGGGGTTTGCCTGTGCTGATGAATTCAAGGCAGGACGAGTACATGCATGTCAAGGCGTTTTTGTCTGGGAGGTGGGGTATATAATAGATGGGCTTTGGTCTTTTAGTTCTCTTCTTTCTCCTCTCTTCCTCTCTCCCTCTCTCTCGGCGAGATACTTGGGGGGGTTGATATTAGACTTTCAGCACGCGGTGTATGAGTAAGCTGGTACTCAAAAGATGGCGAGAAACAACGGCACCTTGTTTCCTTGAAATAGATATCGTGGAATATATAGTACAGTATATCATGCCTTGGCCATCGGATACTGGAACGAAAAAGGGGGCGGCAGAAAAAATGCAAGTGAAAAAAAACCCCGGGACACCGTTGGTGAAATGCTCTTCCCAGGTCGTACATGGATCCGATGACCGTGATGGGGAAAAGA
>Ga0247757_10001561_pt1 | contig 14671 bp, 10 predicted proteins | sample UWRJL126311R4_FD_180929 | JGI IMG/M metagenome (GOLD analysis project Ga0247757, IMG submission 180929) | Plant litter microbial communities from Arlington Agricultural Research Station in Wisconsin, United States - UWRJ-L126-311R-4 | ecosystem: Environmental > Terrestrial > Plant litter >... | reverse complement strand
CGTCATCGTGAGGAGCGCGGGGGTCTCGCGGCGCGCGTCCTTCCACCAGCGCTCGAACGCGCGGACGTTGGTGACGTCGGCCGGGATCCGCGCGTCGTAGAAGTCGACGAGCGTCTCGTCGCCCGACAGGATGTCGCGGCGGCGCACGCGCTCCTCGAGCTCGCCGAGCTCGTGCCGCAGCGCCCGGTTCTCGCGGTCGAAGCCGTAGAGCCCGTTGCGCGCGATGTCGTACGGCCACTCGCCGCCGACGAGCGCGTGCCGGATCAGCAGCTCGCGCGCCTGCTCCGCGTCGATGCGGGCGAGCTGGATGCGGCGCCGCGGCACGATCGGCACGCCGAACAGCGTGACCCGTTCGTCGGCGACCGCCGAGCCCTGCTTCTTCTCCCAGCGCGGCTCCGAATAGGAGCGCTTCACGAGGTCGCCCGCGAGGGACTCGGCCCACGCGGGGTCGATCGCCGCGACGGTGCGCGCGAAGAGCCGGCTGGTCTCGACGAGCTCGGCCGCCATGACCGCGGTCGGCGGCTTCCTGGCGAGCGAGGAGCCGGGGAAGATCGCGAAGCGCTGCTGCCGGGATCCGAGGAACTCGGTCGCGGCGCGGCGGTCCTTCGCCTTCGCGCGCTCGTCGCGCAAGCCGATGCGCGAGAGCAGGCCGGACAGCAGCGCGCGGTGGATCGCGTCGGGGTCGACCCGCGGCGATCCCGCCTTCAGCGAGCCCTGCGACAGGATCTGCCGATAGAGGTCCTGCCACTCCCGCACGCGCAGGTAGTTGAGGAACTCGTTCTTGCACATCCGCCGGAACGCGCTGCTCGAGAGCGCGCGGCGCTGCTCCTCGAGGTGGTCCCAGAGCTTCAGGATGCCGAGGAAGTCGGAGGTCGGATCGGCGAAGCGCGCGTGCGCCTGGTCCGCTTGGGGGCGCTTCTCGAGCGGCCGCTCCCGCACGTCCTGGATCGACAGCCCCGCGACGATCGCCGCCACCTCGCGCACGACGCCGTTGCGCTTCGCCTCGACGAGCATCCGCCCGAAGCGCGGGTCGACGGGCAGGCGGGCGAGCTCGCGTCCCGTGCCGGTGATGCGGCGGACGCCGGTCGTGCGGTCCGGCGCGACGGCGTTCAGCTCCAGGAGCAGGTCGAGGCCGTCCTGGATGCCGCGCGGGTCGGGCGGCGTGAGGAACGGGAACGAGGCGATGTCGCCGAGCCCGAGCGAGATCATCTGCAGGATGACGGCCGCGAGGTTCGTGCGGAGGATCTCCGCGTCGGTGAACTCGGGACGGCGCTCGAAGTCCTCCTCGGCGTACAGCCGGATCGCGATGCCCGGCGCCGTGCGTCCCGCGCGCCCGGCGCGCTGGTTCGCGCTCGCCTGGCTGATCGCCTCGATCGGCAGCCGCTGCACCTTCGCGCGCGGGCTGTAGCGCGAGATGCGTGCGGTGCCGGCGTCGACGACGTAGCGGATGCCGGGGACCGTGAGGCTCGTCTCGGCGACGTTGGTCGCCAGCACGACCCGCGGGCGCGTCGAGCGCGAGAACACCCGGTGCTGGTCGGCCGCGCTCAGCCGGCCGTAGAGGGGGAGCACCTCCGTGTCCGGGAACCGCCCCGCGACCGCATCCGCCGCGTCACGGATCTCCTGCTCCCCGCTCAGGAACACGAGCACGTCGCCCGGGGTCTCGCGCCGCAGCTCCGCGAGCGCGTCGAGGATGCCCTGCTGCACGTCGCGGTCGTCGCTCGTCTCGCCCTCCTCGTCCTCGGAGGTCTCGGCCACGAGCGGGCGGTAGCGGATGTCGACCGGGTACGTGCGCCCGCTCACCTCGACGATCGGGGCGGGCGTGCCGTCCGCGGAGGCGAAGTGCGCCGCGAAGCTCTCCGGATCGATCGTCGCGCTCGTGACGATCACCTTGAGGTCCGGCCGTTTCGGGAGCAGCTCGCGCAGGTAGCCGAGCAGGAAGTCGATCGTGAGGGAGCGCTCGTGCGCCTCGTCGAGGATGATCGTGTCGTAGCGGCGCAGCTCCCGATCGCGGTTGATCTCGGCGAGCAGCACGCCGTCCGTCATGAGCTTGACGCGGGTGTCGCGCGCCGAGCGGTCGTCGAAGCGCACCTGGTAGCCGACGATGCCGCCGAGCTCGACGCCGAGCTCCTCGGCGATGCGCTCCGCGATCGACCGCGCGGCGATCCGGCGGGGCTGCGTGTGCGCGATGCGCTCGCGGCCGAGTTCGAGGCAGATCTTCGGCAGCTGGGTCGTCTTGCCGGATCCCGTGGCGCCCGCGACGATCACGACCTGGTTCTCGTCGATGGCCCGCGCGAGCTCGTCCCGCGCCGCGCTGACGGGCAGCTCGGGCGGGTACGTGATGCGGAGCGGCGGCGCATCGGGAGCGGAGGACATGAGCCCTTCAGAATACGTGCCAGGCTGGAGTCATGACCGTCCCCCAGCTCTCCATGAATGACGGAAAGTCCATCCCGCAGCTCGGCTTCGGTGTCTACCGCGTCGATCCCGCCGAGACGGAGCGCATCGTCACCGACGCGCTCGAGGTCGGCTACCGGCACATCGACACCGCGGCGCTCTACGGCAACGAGGAGGGCGTGGGCGCGGCGATCGCCAAGTCCGGCATCCCGCGCGACGAGCTCTTCATCACCACGAAGCTGTGGAACACCGACCAGGGCGAGGCCGCGACGCGCGCCGCGTTCGCGTCGAGCCTCGAGAAGCTCGGCCTCGACCACGTCGACCTGTACCTCATCCACTGGCCGGCGCCGGGCCAGGGCCTGTTCGTCGAGACCTGGCAGACCTTCGAGACCTTCCGCGACGCGGGCACGGCGACCTCGATCGGCGTCTCGAACTTCCGCACGCAGGACCTCGACCGGCTCGCGGCGGAGACCGCGACCGTGCCCGTGATCAACCAGATCGAGCTGCACCCCTTCTTCATCCAGCAGGGGCTGCGCGACTACGACGCGGCGCACGGCATCCTCACGGAGTCGTGGGGGCCGCTCGGCCACGCCGTCGCCGACGTGCTCGGCTCGGGACCGCTCGCCCCCATCGCGCACGCGCACGGGGTGTCGCCGGCCCAGATCGTCATCCGCTGGCACCTGCAGCACGGCCTCGTCGTGATCCCGAAGTCGAACAACCGCGACCGCATGGCGCAGAACTTCGACGTCTTCGGCTTCGAGCTGAGCGAGCACGAGATGGCCGCGATCGACGCGCTCGACACGGGCGTGCGCTCGGGAGCCGACCCGGACACGCTGAACTGACCGTGCCCTCCCGGCTCGCCGACTCGGCCAGCCCGTACCTGCTCGCGCACGCGGGCAACCCGGTCGACTGGTGGCCGTGGAGCCCGGAGGCGTTCGCCGAGGCGCGCCGGCGCGACGTGCCGGTGTTCGTCTCGGTCGGCTACGCCACCTGCCACTGGTGCCACGTCATGGCGCGGGAGAGCTTCACGGATCCGGCGATCGCCGCGGTGCTGAACGAGCGCTTCGTCGCGATCAAGGTGGACCGCGAGGAGCACCCCGACGTCGACGCGGCGATGCTCGCGCAGGCCGGCGCGTTCACGCAGAACCTCGGCTGGCCCCTGAGCGTCTTCACCTCGCCGGACGGCGCCGCGTTCTACGCGGGCACCTACTTCCCGCCCCGCGCGGTGCAGGGGGTGCCGTCGTTCCGCGAGGTGCTCGACGCGATCACGGAGGCGTGGACCGAGCGGCGCAGCGAGGTGAGCGCCATCGGCTCCGCCCTGATCGAGGCGCTGTCCTCGCGCGCGCCCGCGTCCGCCGCGTCGGTCGATCTCGACGCGGCGGCCACGGCGATCGAGGCGCTCGACGATCCGGAGTTCGGCGGCCTCGGCCGCGGGCCGAAGTTCCCCAACACCCCCGTCCTCGCCTTCTTCGCGGAGCACGGACCGCGCGCGTTCGCCGAGCGCTCGCTCGACGTCATGGCCGGCTCGCCTTTGCGCGACGCGGTCGACGGCGGGTTCTTCCGCTACGCGACGATGCGCGACTGGTCCGAGCCGCACTACGAGCGGATGCTCTCCGACAACGCGCAGCTCCTCGCGCTCGCCGCCCGGCTCGGCCGGCGCGACGTCGCCGAGGGGATCGCGGGCTTCCTGCTCGACACGCTGCGGCTCCCGAGCGGCACGTTCGCGTCGGCGCAGGACTCCGAGAGCGAGCTCCACGGGGAGCGCAGCGAGGGCGGCTGGTACCGGCTCGACGCGGGGGAGCGGGGGCGGCATCCGGCGCCCGCGCTCGACCGGAAGGTGCTCGCGGGACTCAACGGTCTCGCGATCGGGGCGCTCGCCGCGGGCGGGCAGCGCTTCGAGCGTCCCGACTGGATCGCGGCCGCCGTCGCCGCCGCCGACGCGCTGCCGGTGCGGGAGGACGGTCGTCTCGTGCGCTCGTCGCTCGACGGGCGGGTCTCCGACGCGGTCGCGACGCTCGAGGACTACGGCGGCGTCGCCGGCGGGCTCCTGCGCCTCGCGCTCGCCACGGGCGACGTCCGGCACGCGATCCGCGCGCGGGAGCTGATCCGTGCGGCCCGGGACGGCGCGCCCGACGGCCCCGACCCCGTGCTCGCGGCCCAGGGTCTCGCCCTCGCGCCCGATCTCGCGGACGGCGCCGCGCCGTCCGGTCCCGCGCTGCTCGCCGACGCCGCGCTCCTGCTCGCCGTGCTGACGGGTGACGATGCGGCCCGCGCGCTCGCCGAACGGACGATCGCGCCGGCGCTCGCGGAATCCGCGGGCCGGGCGAGCGCCTACGGGGCGGCCCTCGCGGTCGCGTCGCGGCTCGCGCGTCCGGCGCGGCAGCTCGTCGTGGTCGGCGACCCCGGGTCGGCGCTCGCCGAGGTCGCGCGCGCCGCCGACGCGGATGCCGTCGCCCTGGTCACCGGAGAGCAGGCGGCGGCGTTCGCCGATGCGGGCTTCGAGCTGTTCGCGGCCCGCACCTCGGTCGGCGGCGCACCGACCGCGTACTGGTGCGAGCAGTTCGTCTGCCGCCTGCCGACGACGTCGCCCGCGGAGCTCTCGACCCTGGTCCTCGCGCCCGCCTAGTCTCGGAGACGATGATCCGCCGCCCCGCCCTCGCGCCCGCCGGGGTCGTCGTCGCGGGCGTGGTCGCTCTGGCCCTGGCCGCGTGCACCCCGCTGACCGCGGTGGTCGGTGCGAGCACGGAGCCGCCGTCCGGCTCGTCCTCGCCGAGCCTTCGCCCGGTGCCGCAGCCCTCCGCGACCGCGGTGATCCCGGCCCGCCCGACCGTGGGCGCCGCCGGCTGCACGCTCAGCACGCCCGGCGCCTACCGGGTCGGCGACTGCGACCTGCTCCTCGTCCAGGGCGACGGCATCACGGTCGTGGCGGGCACGGCCGGCAGCGTGCGCATCCAGGGCAACCGCGACCACTTGGTCGCGGACGGCGCCCCGGGACTGCGGGTCGAGGGCCAGGACAACACGGTCGTCGTCGGCGGCGACGTCGGCGGCCTCACGATCGCGGGCGACCGCAACACCGTCACGGCACAGGGACGGATCGGGTCCGGCGACGTCACGGGCAACGACAACAGCGTGAAGGCGGCCGGCGGGGTCGGCGACGTCACCGACGGCGGCGCCCGCAACAGCATCGGCTAGCGGGGCGGAGCCTCTAGCGCTGCGCGCCCTTCTTCGACGAGATCACGCCCGTGTCGAAGCCGAGCAGGTGCAGCCCGCCGTGGAAGCGCGCGTGCTCCACCTTGATGCAGCGGTCCATGACGACCGTGAGGCCTTTCGACTCGCCGTACTCGGCGGCCTCCTGGTTCCAGATGCCGAGCTGCACCCAGACCGTCTTCGCGCCGATCGCGAGCGCCTCGTCGATGACCGAGGGGATGTCGCTGCCCTTGCGGAACACGTCCACGATGTCCGGCACGACCGGTAGGTCGGCGAGGCTCTTGTAGGCCGGCCGGCCGAGGATCTCGGTCGCATTCGGGTTCACGAAGTACAGGTCGTAGTCGCCCGACTGCTGCAGGTAGGTCGACACGAAGTAGCTGGAGCGGGCCGGGTTCGGCGAGGCGCCGACGATCGCGACGGACTTCGCCTCGCGCAGGATGCGCTGGCGCTGGAGCGCGTCCGGCCCGTGCCAGGTGCGCTGCGACTTCAGCAGCTTGGCGAGCGGCGAGCTCGACGGGATGGAGCAGGTGAGGCCGTTCTGCAGGTTCACGGTCTCGAGGTCGGGGGCGTCCGGGGTCGCGGTGCTCACGGGTTCATTCTCCCTTGAGCGCGGTGTTCAGCGCTCGGTCGAGGTCGTCGATGATGTCGGCCACGTCCTCGATCCCGACGCTGATGCGCACCAGGCCGGGCAGCACGCCCGCGTCGACGAGCTGCTGCTCGGAGAGCTGCGCGTGCGTGGTCGAGGCCGGGTGGATCAGGAGGGTCTTCGCGTCGCCGATGTTCGCCAGGTGGCTCGCGAGCTCCACGCTCTCGATGAAGCGCTGCCCGACGCCGCGGCCGCCCTTCACGCCGAAGCTGAAGACCGATCCGGGGCCCGACGGGAGGTACTTCGCCGCGCGCTCGTGGTGCGGGTGGGCCGGGAGCCCCGCCCAGTTGACGAACTCGATGCGGTCGTCGGCATCCAGCCACTCGGCCACGGCGCGCGCGTTGTCGACGTGCGCCTGCATGCGGAACGGCAGCGTCTCGACGCCCTGTGCCAGCAGCCAGGCCGAGTGCGGCGCGAGCGCAGGACCGATGTCGCGGAGCTGCTCGGCGCGCAGACGGGTGAGGAACCCGTACTCGCCGAAGTTGCCCTCCCAGCTGAGCCCGCCGTAGCTCGGCGTCGGCGCCTCGAACAGCGGGAACCGGTGGCTTCCCCACGGGAACCGGCCCGACTCGACGACGATGCCGCCGAGCGTCGTGCCGTGCCCGCCGAGGAACTTGGTGGCCGAGTGGATGACGATGTCGGCCCCCCACTCGATCGGTCGGTTGAGGTACGGGGTCGCCACGGTCGAGTCGATGACGAGCGGCACGCCCGCGGCGTGCGCGACCTCGGCGAGCCCCTCGATGTCGGCGATCTCGCCGGACGGGTTCGCGATCGTCTCGGCGAACACGAGCTTCGTGTCGTCCGTGATCGCCGCGGCGTAGTCGGCGGGGTCGGTGCCCTGCACGAACGTCGTGTCGACGCCGAAGCGGCGCAGCGTGACGTCGAGCTGCGTGACCGTGCCGCCGTAGAGCTGCGACGACGCGACGATGTGGTCGCCGGCGCCCGCGAGCGCGGCGAAGGTGATGAACTCCGCGCCGAGACCGGAGGCCGTGGCGACGGCGCCGAGCCCGCCCTCGAGCGACGCGACGCGCTCCTCGAAGCTCGCCACGGTGGGGTTCGCGAGGCGGGAGTAGATGTTGCCGTACTTCTGCAGCGCGAAGCGGGCGGCGGCATCCGCGGTGTCGTCGAAGACGAACGCGCTCGACTGGTAGATCGGCAGGGCCCGCGAGCCGGAGACGGCGTCCGGGATGTTGCCGGCGTGGATCGCGCGGGTGCGGAAGCCGTACTGGCGGTCGGATCGGGCGGAGTCGGCCATGCTCCGAGGCTATCGGCGCGGCACGACGTCGGCTGAGCCCGTCGAAACCGGCGGTAACACGTGCGCTAGATCCAGGTCGGGAACCAGAAGTGCAGCTGCAGGTACCAGCGCGGGATCGTCATCCCCGTCCACATCGGGAAGAAGAAGATGCTGAGCAGCACGCACAGCCCGAGGAACACCCCGACCACGCGCAGTCCCTGCAGCCGCCGCCACTCGGGATCGTGCCGTGTGCCGAGCAGCAGCCGGATCGCCGCGACCAGGCACAGCAGCAGGTAGGGCTCGAAGGTGATCGAGTAGAACTGGAAGATCGTGCGGTTGAGGTAGAGCAGCCACGGCAGGTACCCCGCCGCGAGCCCGGTCAGCACGAGCGCCTCGCGCCAGACGCTCCGCCCCCGGATCGCCTGCACGATCACGAATACGAGCAGGAAGAACGCGGCGGCGGTCGCCGCCCACCAGATGAGCGGATTGGCGAGCTCGAGGATCTCGCCCGCGGTCCCGTTGCCGTAGTCCTTGAACCACATCGAGGTCGGTCGCACGAGGAAGAGCCAGGTGAAGGGGTTCGCCTGGTAGGAGTGCGGGGTCCGCTCGTTGATGTCGTAGCCCCAGATCTCCGTCTGGTAGTGCCACCAGTTCTGCAGCGCCGTGGGGACTCCCGCAAGCGGGCCGGTCCAGCGCTGGCCGCCGCCCTGGATCCACTGCCGGTCGTAGCCGCCCGACGTCGCGAACCATCCGGTCCAGGTCGCAAGGTAGGTCGCGGCGCCGAGCGGGACCATGAGCAGGAACGTCGCCCACGACTGCTGCAGGAAGGCGCTGCTGCCCCAGAATCCGATGCCCGCCTGACGGCGCAGCAGCACCTCCGCGACCACGACGTAGACGCCGAAGACGGCGAGGAAGTAGACGCCGCTCCACTTCGTGCCGCTCATGAGCCCGAAGGACACCGCGGCGAGCAGCAGGAACGGCCGCCACCACAGGATCGGCCCCCAGTCGGTCGTGCGCCCGGTGGCCGCGCGCGCCGCGACCCACCGCTCGAGCCGCGGGAGCGTCCACCGCCGATCGAGCAGCACGAGGATCACGCCCACGAGCCCCCAGAACGCGACGATCCCGTCGAGCAGCGCGACCCGGCTCATGACGATCGCGTTGCCGTCGATCGCCACGAGGCCGCCCGCGATGAGGGTGAGGAGCGTGGAGCGGAACAGCAGGTGCGCGAGGACCATGACGAGCGCGACGAGCGCGATCCCGACGACGGCCACCGTGATCCGCCACCCGACGCTGTTCGCGGCGCCGCCGGAGAGCACCATGCCGAGGGCGATCATCCACTTGCCGAGCGGCGGATGGGCGATGAACTCGGGGTTCGTCGTGAACGTGTTCACGTCGCCGTTCTGGAAGCCGGGGTTGGGATCCGCGCCCCAGGCGCCCTCGTAGCCCAGGTGCCAGATCGTCCAGGCGTCCTTGACGTAGTACGTCTCGTCGAACACGAGCTCGTGCGGCTCGCCGAGGCCCCAGAGACGCGCGACCGCGGCGACGATCAGCACGACGAGCGGGCCGCCCCACGCGACGAGGCGGCGGGCGACGGGGCGGGCGGAGAGGTCCTGCCACCAGTCGTCCAGCCGCGACCCGGTCAGCTGGACGAGGACGGTCACGGCCACGACTCTAACCAGCGGAGCCGAGCGCACCCGACCGACGGACGGGTCACCCGATCAGTCGACGGGCGTCGTGGTGGTGACGTCCTGGGTGCCGAAGGGGAAGGGCGCCATCCAGTGTCCGGGCGTGGGCCATCCGCCGAGAGGAGCCGTGAAGAACCACACGTCGGCCAGCAGCACCGAGCCGAGACCGATGCAGACCGCCGCGATGACGGCGCGGTCGAGGATCCGGAGGGCGCGCGCGGCGTCGACGGACGGCCTCAGGGCCAGATGGACGGCCACGAGGTACACGGCGGCGAGGGCGGCGTAGACGATCGGGCTGGGGTGCAGGGTGAGGTCGACGAAGAGCCGGCGGCCGGACGCCGACGTCGCGGCCCCTCCGCGTGATCCGACCGTGACGACCGAATAGAGGACGCCGATGACCGCGCAGGCGATGAGCAACCGGCGTGAACGGCGGAGCATCGACCGCTGGACGACCATGACCTCGTCGTCGGCCGTGTCCACGCTCTCGATCATCGGCGCCGCCCTCCTCGTCTGAGTCGCCCTCAGGATCGCACGCGGACGGGTCGAGGGGCCAACACCGTTCGAAGGTCGTTCCGCCGGCGGCGCGCGCGGGAGACTGAGTTCGTGATCATCCTCGGCGCCACCCCCATCGGGAACCTCGGTGACGCGTCCCGCCGCCTCGTGGAGGCGCTGTCCTCCGCGACGGTGGTCGCCGCCGAGGACACCCGGACCGCGATCCAGCTCATGCGCGCGCTCGGCGTCGAGAACCGGCCCCGACTCATCGCGCTGCACGAGCACAACGAGACCGAGCGTGCGGCCGAGCTCGTCGAGCAGGCGCGCGAGGAGGACCTCCTGGTGCTCACCGACGCGGGCATGCCGACCGTGAGCGATCCGGGGTATCGGCTCGTCGAGGCGGCCGTCGCGGCCGATGTGCGCGTCACCGTCCTGCCGGGCCCGAGCGCGGTGCTCTCGGCGCTCGCCGTCTCCGGCCTGCCCACCGACCGTTTCGCGTTCGAGGGCTTCCTGCCGCGTACCGGGCGGCGCGCCTACTTCCAGGCCCTCGCGGAGGAGCGGCGCACGCTCGTCTTCTTCGAGTCGCCGCATCGCATCGGGGCCGCCCTCGCCGACCTGGCCGCGACGTTCGGCGACGACCGGCGCGCAGTGGTCTGCCGGGAGCTCACCAAGCTCCACGAGGAGGTCCGCCGGGGCACGGCGGCCGAGCTCGCCGCGTGGGCCGCCGACGGGGTGCGCGGGGAGATCGTGCTCGTCGTCGCCGGGGCGCCGGAGCGCGCGGCCGATCCCGGCACCGCGCTCGCCGAGGTCCTGGCCCTGGTCGAGGCGGGGGCCCGTCTCAAGGAGGCGAGCGCCGAGGTCGCCGCGGCGACCGGCCTGAGCCGTCGCGAGCTCTACGAGGCCGCGCTGGGCGCTCGCCGACCATAGACAACTCTGTTGACCCCCTTGCGGGGGGCGCGATCCCGTAACTACCTTCAGCCTCACCGGTGTTTTCGCATCGGAAACACCTTCATCGGGGAAGCGAGGGATGCACGTGCGTGCATGGACGAGGAAGGCGGTCGCGCTGGTCGCGGCCGTCGCGACGACGACCGGACTGGGCGTCGTCGGAGCGGGGGCGGCCTCCGCAGCAGACCGGCCGTCGTTCGCGGGATCGGTGCCCGGCTGGGCGAACGCGACGAACGATCAGGGGGCGGCGCCCGCCGACGACACCGAGGAGGCGGAGATCTACCTGCCGCTCCGCGACCCGAAGGGCGCGCAGCAGCTCGCGACGCTCGTGGGCACGCCCGGCGTCGCGAACTTCCGTCACGGCGTCTCGCCGCAGCAGTGGATCGCGCGGTTCTCGCCGACGCAGTCGGACTTCGACGACGTCCTGAACTTCCTGAAGGACAACGACCTCACCATCACCGCGTACCCGCAGTCGCGGCTGTTCGTGACGTTCCGGGGCACGGCCGACCAGCTCGGCTCCGTGTTCGGCACGAGCATCCACTCCTACGGCTACGCCGGACGGAGCCTGCTCGCGCCGTCGTCGGCGCCGTCGGTGCCGGCCGCGCTCGCGGGCAAGGTCGCCGGGATCGGGCTCGACCAGTCGAAGCTGCTCACGCATCCCGACAACAAGCCGGCCGACCCGGACACCACGCCGGCGGCCAAGGCCGGGGCCGTCCAGCGCTTCGCCGCGCCGCAGGCCCTCATCAACGCGCCGTGCTCGAACTACGCGGGCGAGCACACCGCCACGGTGCCGGCGGCCTACGGCAAGACGGTCTTCCCGACCAACATCTGCGGCTACAAGCCGGCGCAGCTGCGCAGCGCCTACGGCGTGCAGTCGCTGCAGTCGAAGGGGATCAACGGATCCGGCCAGACCGTCGCGATCATCGACGCCTACGCGTCGCCCTCGATCGTGCAGGACGTGAACACCTGGGCCGCGGCCGCCGGTGAGCCGGGCCTGGCCGCGGGTCAGTACTCGCAGATCGTCCCGACGCCGGACCAGTTCCTCGACAAGGACCTGTGCCAGGAGCCGAGCGGATGGCAGACCGAGCAGACCCTCGACGTGCAGGCCGTGCACGGCATCGCCCCGGCCGCGAAGGTGCTCTACGTCGGCGGCTACAACTGCGGCGGCGGCCTCGACATCGCGATGTCGAAGATCCTCGACGGCAAGCTCGCCAACATCGTGAGCAACAGCTACGGCAACGGCACCGAGGCGCTCCCCGCCGACGTCATCGCCGGACAGGACAACCTGTACATGCAGGCCGCGGCCGAGGGCATCGGGCTGTACTTCTCCAGCGGCGACGACGGCGACGACGCGGCGCTGAACGACGGGGTGGCGCAGCCGTCCTGGCCCTCGTCGAGCGCCTGGGTGACGGCGGTCGGCGGCACGTCGATGTTCGTCGACCAGAGCGGCCGGATCACGCAGGAGACCGGCTGGGGCAGCGTCCGTGACCAGATCACGAAGGCCGCCGACGGCTCGCTGCAGTACAGCCAGCCGCTGCCCGGCACGTTCTACGGCGGCGCGGGAGGCGGGGTCAGCACGATCATCCCGCAGCCCTCGTACCAGCGCGGGATCGTGCCGTCGTCGCTCGCCAACGGCAAGCGCGTCGTGCCCGACGTGGCGGCACTGGCCGACCCGTACACGGGCTACCAGATCGGATTCCGTCCGATCATCGACGAGGACACCCTTGCGACCGGCGATTACACGAACGCGACCTACGGCGGCACCTCGCTCGCCTCGCCGCTCACCGCGGCGCAGGTGGCCCTGGTGCAGCAGCAGACGCACGCGGTGATCGGGTTCGCGAACCCGACGCTGTACGCGATCGACCGCATCCTGCCGTCGTCGTTCCGCGACATCGTGCCGTCGAACGGCCCGGTCGCCGTGGCCCAGGTGAGCCCCAGCACGGGCAACTCGTACCTGGTCACGTTCGATAAGGACACCTCCCTCCAGACCGCGCGCCGCTACGACGACGTGACGGGCATCGGCGAGGTCTCCTTCACGCTGCTGAACCTGCTCGCGCAGGGGCGGCACTAGACCCGGGCGGGCGCCGGCCACGAGCACGGCGCCCGCCCGGTGAATGTTTCCCGGCGATCCGCCGCCATCGCGTGCGGCGGGTCGCCGGGAGGCGTATGCCGGGGGATATGAACGCAGTGCGCATCCCCCGGTTCGGCGACAGCGGCGTCCTCACGCTGGAGGTGGTCCCGGAGCGGGATCCCGGCCCCGGCGAGGTGATGGTCGCCGTGCGGTTCGCCGGCATCAACCCCGGCGAGATCCCGATCCGCGAGGGGCGATTCGGCGGCGAGCCGCCGTTCGGCCAGGGCAGCGACTTCGCCGGCGACGTCGTCGGCCTCGGTGAGGGCGTCACCGGGTGGCGCGTCGGCGACGAGGTCATCGGGATGTCGGACGAGCGCAGCGCGCAGGCCGACTACGTCACGCTCGCCGCCGACCGCGTCGTCGCGAAGCCCGCGGGGCTCGGCTGGGCCGAGGCCGGCTCCCTCTACGTCGTCGGCACCACGGCGGTCGCCGCGGTGGACGCGGTCGCTCCCAAGCCGGGGGAGACCGTCGTGGTCGCGGGAGCGGCGGGCGGCGTCGGGATCCTCGCGGCGCAGCTCGCGAAGCGTGCCGGCGCCCGCGTGATCGGCACCGCCTCGGACGCGAACCACCTTGCCCTCGAAGACCTCGGCATCGAGCCGGTCGCCCACGGCGACGGGGTGGCCGACCGGATCCGCACGATCGCCGCGGGAGGCGTCGACGCCTTCATCGACACCCACGGCTCCGGCAACGTCGACCTCGCGTTCGAGCTCGGCGTCGAGGCCGACCGCATCGAGACGATCATCGACTTCGCGGCGGCCTCGCGCGGCATCCGGGCCGTGGGGATGTCGTCGGTCGCCGACCCGGCCGCCGCCGTCGCGCTCGTGGCCGACCTGCTCGCGCGCGGCGAGCTCGTGCTCCCGATCAAGGCGCGGTACCCGATCGACGAGGTCGCGACCGCGTACGACGCACTCGCCGGTCGGCACGGGCTCGGCAAGATCGTGCTGCAGGTCGGCGCGGGGGTCTAGGGGAGTCGTGCGGACGACCCCAGCACGCGGGACTGATCCGTCGCCGCGACCGGCAGCGGTAGCGTCGCTCCCGTGATCGACGCGACCGTCGTGGGATCCGGTCCCAACGGGCTCGCCGCCGCCGTGACGCTCGCGCGGGCGGGGCTGCGGGTGCGGGTGCTGGAGCGCAACGCGACCGTCGGAGGCGGGGCGCGCTCCGCGGAGCTCACCCTGCCGGGGTTCGTGCACGATGTCTGCTCGGCGGTGCACCCGGCGGGGCTCGCGTCACCGTTCTTCCGCGCGTGGGGGCTCACCGATCGGGTGCCGTTCATCGTGCCGGAGGCGTCGTACGCGCATCCGCTCGACGGCGCCGCCGCGGCGATCGCCTGGCGCGACCTCGGCCGCACGATCGACGGGCTCGGGCGCGACGGCGCCGCCTGGCGCGCGCTGCTCGAGCCGCTGGTGCGGCGCGCGGAGCAGGTGACCGACTTCACGGGATCGACCCTCCTGCGCCTCCCGCCGCACCCGTTCGCGGCGACCGCGTTCGGGCTCCGCGCCCTCGATCAGGGAACATCCGGCTGGAACGGCCGGTTCCGCGGGGAGGCCGCCCCCGCGCTCTTCACGGGCGTCGCCGCCCACGCGAACGTGCCGCTCCCGTCGCTCGGCGCAGCGGGAGCCGGCCTGCTCCTCGCCGCGCAGGGGCACGCCCGCGGGTGGGGACTCCCGATCGGCGGCACGCAGCGGATCTCCGACGCCCTGGCCGACGACGTGCGCGCACACGGCGGCGAGGTCGTCACCGGCGTCGAGGTGACGGGATCCGCGGACCTGGAACCCTCGACCGTCACGCTGCTCGACACCTCGGCGGCGTTCCTCGACCGCTTCGGCGGCGACCGGCTCCCGGCCGGCTACCGCCGCGCCCTCCGCGCGCTGAAGCCCGGTGCCGGCGTCGCGAAGGTGGACTTCGCGCTCTCCGCCCCCGTGCCGTGGACCGACCCG
>Ga0247757_10001559_pt1 | contig 14682 bp, 9 predicted proteins | sample UWRJL126311R4_FD_180929 | JGI IMG/M metagenome (GOLD analysis project Ga0247757, IMG submission 180929) | Plant litter microbial communities from Arlington Agricultural Research Station in Wisconsin, United States - UWRJ-L126-311R-4 | ecosystem: Environmental > Terrestrial > Plant litter >... | reverse complement strand
TCGCGCTCGCGCTCTGCCCACGCTCGCGGAGCAGGTCGGCGGCGGCCGCGTGCGCCACGGAACGCTCCGGCACGGGCAGGTCCTCGTAGACGGCCGATTCCACGAGGGGGTGCACGAACGTCGCGCCGCTCGGGTCCAGGATCTCGGCGCCGATCAGCGCCTCGGCGGCGGCGGGCGCGGCGGCCGGGTCGAGCCCGGCGAGCGCGGCCGCAAGCGGAAGGTCCGCCGTCTGGCCGAGGACGGCGATCGCGCGCGCCAGCTCGGTGGCGCTCAGCGGCAGGCCCGCGAGCCGCACGAGCACCGTCCGCAGGACCGCGCGGGGGCCGAGCTCGTGCAGGGCGTCGAGCGCTTCATCGACCGGCGACACCCCTTCGAACCGCAACGTCTTCACGAGCTCGCTGAGGAGCAGCGGGTTGCCGCCCGTGGCCTCTCGGCACGCCGCCGCGAACGCCTCCCCGACGGGCTCGCCAAGCGTGTCGGCGAGCAACTCCACGGTCGCGGCCGCGCTGAGCGCGCCCGGGCGGATCGACGTGGCGAGCGGATCCGCGACGAGCTCGCTCAGCAGCGCCGCGGACTCCGAGCGCTCGAACGGCCGCAGCGTGGCCAGCACGGAGACCCGGAGCCGGGTGAGGCGTCGCGTGAGGTAGCCGAGGAACTGCAGCGACGGCTCGTCGCTGAGGTGCAGGTCGTCGATCACCAGCATCACGGGACCGCGCGCGGCGAGCGCCTCCGTCGCCCGGAAGAGCGCGGCGAGAGCCACGAACGACTCGTCGTCCTCGGCCCCCGCGGCGCGTCCCAACCGGATGCCCTGCTCGGCCGGGAACAGCTGGTCGACAACCCCGAACGGCAGGCGGTGTTCACGCTCACTCCCGCGGGCTTCGCGGATCTGCACGCCGGCGGCGGCCGCGTGGTCTCGCGCCGTCGTCAGCAGCCGCGTCTTGCCGATGCCTCCCGGGCCTTCCACGAGGATCAGGCCGGGCCGACCCGCGCTCGCGCCGTCGACCGCCTCCGCGAGACGGTCGAGCTCTGGCCCGCGCTCGAGCAGCCGAGCGGAGCGTGCGGAAGGGACCATCGAAGGGATCCTAAGCGGCACACCCGCGCTTCCGGACGGTTGGCGGGTCTGCGCTCCACCGGCCGGGAACGTCGAAGCGCCCCACGCCGAGCGCCCGGCTGGAACCCGCCCCGGCGGCGTCGTCCTCGACGTAGTCGTAGCGGCCGCTGACGTCGCTGCGCACGAGCGAGCCGGAGAGGTTCGCCGCGGCGCACGAGCCCACGACTCGCTCAGCGCTCGGCCGGCTCGCCCCCAGAGCGCAGGACCCGTAGCGCCTCTCCGTCCAGGCCCGGACGGTCCACCACCGGCAGGACGACGAACGTGTACCGGCGGTGCAGCAGGAACGAGACGGGCGCGATGCACAGCGCCGCGACGACCTCGCTCACGTTCTCCGGCAGCCCGAAGGACTCGACCGCGACGATCGTGACGAGCAGCGCGGCGGCGATCGAGACGGCCGAGACGAGGGCGAAGCGCAGGCCCTGATGGCCGATGTGGCCGTCCGTCGCCGAGAACGTCCAGATCCGATGGGTGACGAACGAGAAGACGTAGCTCACCGCGAAGGCCACGACCACCGCGATCCGGTAGTCGACGTCCATGCCCTGGGCGAGGAGGAGGAAGAGGCCGACGTTGAGGAGCGCCCCGAAGACGCCCGTGGCCAGGAAGCGGACGATGCTCGCGCGCTCCGCCCAGATGCGGTGTGCGGTGGTCGACAAGAAGCAGCAGGCTACCGGTGGCCACGCGCCCGATGGGCCGGCCGGCCCATCGGTGCGCCGCCGGTCCGGCATACTCGGGCCGCGATGCGGCGCTTCCTCCCCTCCGGCCTGAGGCCGCGCGCGTCCGCGTGGGTCGTGCCGCTCCTGCTCGGCCTCGCCTGCTTCGGCGTCTACAACGCGAACCTGCGGACGATCGGCGCCGGTGACACCCTGCCGGCCCGCTACCAGCCGCTCATCGCCTGGCAGGACCACACGATCGGCCTGAAGAAGAACGCGACCCTCGTCGCGCACGGCCATGCGATCGCGGACACCCCCGAGAAGGTCATCGAGGCCGGGACGACCGGCGGCCCCGCCAACGCCTTCACGCCGTTCGCCTACTGGATGGTCCCCACCGACCGGGGCGGGCTGGCGTCCCTGTACCCGGTCGTCACGCCGCTCCTCGTCGCGCCCCTGTACCTCCCCGCCCACCTCTGGCTCGACCACCACGGCTGGACGCAACCGAACATCGACCGCGTCGCGGAGCTCATGGAGAAGCTCGCCGCGTCGCTGCTCGCCGCGATCGCCAGCGTGCTGATGTACCTCCTGCTGCGCCGCGAGCGGATCCGGTGGGCCCTGCCGCTCACCATCGCGTTCGCGTTCGGAACCGACACGTGGATGATCTCCAGCCAGGCGCTGTGGCAGCACGGCACCGCCGAGATCCTCGTCGTCCTCGCCCTGCTGCTGTCCGTGAGCCGCCGGACCCCGTGGCGCCTCGGTCTGCTCGGCCTCGTGTGCGCCCTGATGGCCGCGAACCGACCGCCCGACGCGCTCATCGCCGCGGCGTTCCTGGCCTTCGTCGTGTGGCGCGACAAGCGCGACGCGAAGTGGTTCGTCGCGGGCGGGGCGGTGCCCGCGGTGGCACTGCTCGTGTTCAACCTCGGCGTCGTCGGCAACCTGCTCGGCGGGTACGCGGGCCCGGTGCACGCGGGCCAGAACTTCTTCCACCTGGACCTGCTGGGACCGGCCGGGATGCTCGTGAGCCCCGGGCGCGGGCTGCTGGTCTTCTCGCCGTTCCTCCTCCTCGTCCCCCTGGGCCTGGTCCTGCGCCTGAGGGAGCCGTCGACGCGCCGCCTGGCGATCACGCTGTCCGTGGCGGTGCTCGTGCAGCTCCTCCTCTACTCGCAGACCGACTGGCGGGCCGGCGGGTCATGGGGGCCGCGATACCTGGTCGACGTCCTGCCGATCCTCATCTGGATGCTCGCGCCCGCCCCGCAGGCGCTGCGTCCGGTCGGTCGCCGGGTCTTCGCGGCGGCGATCGTGGTGGCGATCGGCATCCAGGTGATCGGCGCCTTCTGGTACACGGGCACGAGCGACGATCGCATCTTCGCCGACGCTCCCAAGTCGACGGCCGGGACGTGGAAGCCCGCCAACACGCCGTTCGTCGTCGAGCTGGAGCATCCGCCGGCGGCCGCCTCGCTGCTCTGCGACGCACGCGGCCACGTCGAGCGGATCGGAAAGACGGTCATCGTCGGCGACGGCGTCGTTCCCCAGCTGACGCCGGGCGCGGCGATCGAGGGGTGGGCGCTCACCTGCGACCGGACCCCCGCCCAGGTGATCGTGCTCATGGACGGCATCGTGGTCGGAGCGACCGAGCACTTCACGCCGCGGCTCGACGTGAACAAGACGCTGGGCACATCCTCGCCGCCCGGATGGCACGTCGACGCCAGCACGACCAGCCTGACGGCGGGCCGGCACGTGCTGCAGATCGCCGTGCGGATCGAGCCGCGCAGCGACATCCGCATCCTCCAGAACCTCGACGTCGACGTTCCCGCGTCGGCGGTCGCGCCGCCCGCGAACGACCTGCCCGCCCTCGCCGCCCGCGCGGCCCAGCGGATCGAGGAGCACCAGCGCCCCGACGGCTCCTGGCTGACGACCTTCACCAAGGGGACGCGCTACGAGGCCCCGGGCGAGGAGCTCAACACGTACACGCCGGCGATCCTCACCGACCTCCTCGCCCCGGTCGCCGGCGACGCCGGCCTCGACCGCACGGTGACGCGCGCCCGACGCTTCCTCCGGTCGCAGATCGAGCGCAACGGGCTGGTCCGCTACCACGGGCTGCCGGACGCCCCCGGCATCGGCAAGCTCGGATGCGTCATCACGCCCGACGCCGACAACACGGCATTGTCGTGGAGGATCGCCAGGCTGGGCGCCCGCGACCCGCGGGCCAAGCGGATGCTGCGGACGCTCGCGGAGTACCGCGACGCGCGCGGCCTCTACCGGACGTGGCTCGCCCCGGTGGACCGGTACGAGTGCCTGGATCCCGGACGGGATCCGAACCCCCCGGACCTCGTGAACCAGATGCACATCTACCTCATGCTGCGAGCCCTGGATCCGCCGGCCGCGCGGAGGCTGTGCCGGGCGATCCGGCGTGCGGCCGGCGACGACGGCACCCTCCCCTACTACGCCGAGGCGCCACTCGTCCCGTACCTGCGCAGCGCCGAGCTCGGGCAGCTCGGCTGCCGGCTGCCGCTGCCGGCGGCGGCGCTGAAGCGAGCGGCCGCCGGCCAGGAGCCCTGGAGCGCGCTGGTGCAGCGGCTCGTCGCGACCCTCGCCGCGCCGCCCGACGCCGAGGCGCGCCGGGCGATCGACGAGCTGCTTTCGCAGATCGGCAGCGACGACTTCGCCCTGCTGCGCCAGGCGCCCCCGCTGATCTACCACAACGACCTCAGCGCGACGGTGGACCGCTACTACTGGTCGCAGGACGTCGGCTACGCGCTCTGGCTCCGGCTGTACGAGGCGACCCGGGCCGCCGCGCCGTGAGGGCCGTCGCGCCGCCCGCCCCCAGCTACCCCCGGGTCCTGCGGCACTTCGCGTCGACCCGCGGCGTGGAGGTGTGCGTGCTGCAGGCCTCCCCGCTGCTGGGAGCCTGGCTCGGCGGCATCGAGCTCACGGCGGACGCCATGGCCCGTCTCGCGCTGATGCTGCTCGGCAGCACCGCACTGACCGCGCACGTCTTCGTCCTCAACGACTGGGCGGGGTACCGCACCGATGCGCGCGACGCCCGGCGTGCCGCGGAGATGCCGGACGGCGTCACCCGCGCGCAGATCGCGCACGTCGCCCTCCTGCTCCTCGTCCTGGCCGGTGCCGTGCTCGCCGCGCTCGGCACGCCGACGATCTTCTACGGCGCCGGGATCGCCGCGCTCAGCGTCGTGTACTCGCTCGCCCCGCGCTTCGGCAAGGGCACACCGGTCGCGGCATCGCTCAACCATCTGCTCGGGGGCGTGCTGCACTTCCTCATGGGCTACACGCTCGTGCACGCCCTGGACACGACGGGCGTCATCCTGGGCCTCTTCTTCGGGCTGGTGTTCGCCGCGGGGCACCTCAACCAGGAGGTCCGCGACTACGAGTCCGACCGCGCCAACAGGATCGGGACGACCGCGGTGGTCTTCGGGTGCCGCACCGCCTTCCTCGCGAGCTTCTGCCTGTTCACCGCGGCGTACGCCCTGATCGTCGGCCTGGCCGTCGCGGGGCGCGTGCCGAGCATCATGCTGCTTACCGGCCTCGTCTGGCTTTTGCAGGCACATTGGTCACGCCAGGCCCTGCACCGCGGCCTGGGGGCGGAGACCGCGCTGTGGATGCAGCAGCGGTATCGGCTGCTCTTCGCCCTGGTCGGCCTGACGATGCTCATCCGGTGAGACGCGGGGTCGTTCGGGGCCCGCCCAGCCGAGATGAGGTCGATAGGGTGCCCGGTTTGATGTCCCACGCGAACAGATCGCCGTCACCGGTGGTCGTCACCGGGATGCACCGCTCGGGCACCTCCCTGGCCGCCTCGATCGTCGCCGCCGGCGAGGTCAGCATGGGAGACCGGCTGCTCGAGGCCGACCCGAACAACCGCCACGGCTACACCGAGGACCTGGACTTCCTCGAGCTGAACCGCGCGATGCTCGCCGCCAGCACCCCCACCGACGACGGCGGCCATCCCGATTGGGGCTGGACGGAGCACGACCGCCGCCGTCCGGTCGACGCGGATGCCTTCACGGACCGCGCCCGCGACCTGATCGCGGCGCGCGCCGCCGCCGGCGGGCGCTGGGGCTGGAAGGACCCGCGCACCACCCTCCTCCTCGACTTCTGGCACCCGCTCCTGGAGGACCCGGTGTACCTCGCGGTGTACCGGCCGCCGTGGGACGTCGCCGACTCGATGCAGCGGCTCGGCGCCGAGGTCTTCCTGCGCAACCCGGGCTACGGGCTCGCCATCTGGGCCTCCTACAACCACCACCTCCTGGAATTCCACCTCCGCCACCGCGACCGGAGCCTGCTCGTGAGCGCGGACGCGATCGTCCAGGAGCCGGCACGGTTCGGCGCGTTGCTCCAGGAGCGGCTCGGCGTCCACGTGCCGACCGACCGGCTCCTGTCGCTCGTCGATGCCGACGCGCTCGTGCGCGTGGACGCCGACGACCCCCTCGCGGCGCTCGTCGACGCCGTCCACCCGGCCACGTCGGAGCTTCTCCGCCGGCTCGACGCGGCGGCCGACCTGCCGGCGAAGCCCGCGTGGCCGGCGGCGGGACCCCGGTTCCGCGGAGGTCCGGCGCCCGACCCGCCGCGGCTCGCGGTGGTCATTCCCTGCTTCAACCAGGGCGAGACGCTCGTCGAGGCGATCGCCAGCGTCGAGCGCTGCTCCGAGCCGGTCGAGCTCGTCGTCGTCAACGACGGCTCCGACGATCCGGAGACCCTCAAGGTGCTCGACGCGCTGCGCGGACGCGGGTACGCGATCCACGATCAGCCGAACGCCGGCGTGGCCGCGGCGCGGAACGTCGGCGTGGCCCGCACGCGCGCCGAGGCGGTCCTGCCGCTCGACGCGGACAACCGGCTGTGCCCCGCCTTCGTCGACGCGGCGCTCGCCGTGCTCGACGCCTCCCCCGAGGTCGGCGTCGTCTACGGCAACCGCCGCGAGTTCGGCCTGCGCGACGGCATCGTCGACGTCCCGGCCTTCGATCTCCCGACGCTGCTCACGTACAACTTCATCGACGCGTGCGCCGTCGTCCGGCGCACGGCATGGGACGCGGCGGGTGGCTACGACCCGACCGCGCCGGTCTCGGGCTGGGAGGACTGGGAGTTCTGGATCGCGGTGGCGGAGCGCGGATGGGCCTTCCACCACCTCGGGATCCCGGGCTTCGAGTACCGCGTCCGGCCCGACTCGATGCTCTCCGGGACGACGGCCGTCGACGCGCGCCGCCGTCTGTACCTCCACGTGATCGACCGCCACGAGGCCCTCTACCGCGAGCACCTCACCGAGATCCTCATGCGCGCGCAGCGCACGGCCAGCGACCTGTTCTCGCTCGCCCGTGATCAGGAGCGCCTCCACCGCGAGATCGCTCCGCGCGACGACGAGGTGCGGGACCTCCACCGCGAGGTCGCGACCCGGGACGAGGAGATCCGCGCGCTGCACGGCGAGGTCGCCAACCGGCACGAGGAGCTCCGCGCGCTGCACCGCGAGGTCGCGATCCGCGACGAGGAGATCCGCAGGCTGCACCGCGAGGTCGCGCTCCGCGACGAAGCGATCGCCCAGGCCGGGAGCCGGGAGGAGCCGGTGTGAACATCTGCTCGATCGTCGCAAAGAACTACGTCGCCCAGGCACGGGTGCTCGCGGAGAGCTTCCGCCGCCATCATCCGGACGGCCGGTGCTACGTGCTCGTCATCGACGAGCCGGACGGGTACGTCGACCTCAGCGACGAGGACTTCGTGCTCGTCCGGCCCGCCGAGCTCGGGGTCGAGGCGTTGGATCGGATGCGCGCGATGTACTCCGTCCTGGAGCTCTCGACCGCGCTGAAGCCCTGGCTGCTGCGCTTCATGCTCGACCACCACGACGACGGCAGCGGGATCGCCTACCTCGACGCGGACATCCAGGTCCACAGCCGGATGGTCGAGCTCGAGGCCGCGCTGCGGGAGCATGCGGTCGTGCTCATCCCCCACGTCCTGCGGGGGATGCCGCGCGACGGGAAGCGGCCGAACGAGACGGACATCCTGCTCGCCGGCGTCTACAACCTCGGGTTCATCGGCATGTCGCGCCGTCCCGACGCGCACACCGTCATCGAGTGGTGGGCCGAGCGGCTCCTCACGGACTGCTTCGTCGCTCCCGAGCGCGGGTACTTCGTCGACCAGCGCTGGGTCGACTTCGTACCAGGACTCATCGACGACCTGCGGATCCTCCGGGATCCGGGCTACAACGTGGCGTACTGGAACCTCTTCGAGCGCGACCTCGAGCTCCGTGCCGGCGAGCACTGGGCCGGCGGGCGCCCGCTCCGGTTCTTCCACTTCAGCGGCTATGACCCGGCGCGACGGTCCGAGCTGAGCCGGCACCAGACGCGCGTCGCGCTCACGGAGGACGCGCTGCTCCTCGGGCTCTGCGACGGGTACGCCGACGCGCTCGAGGCCCACGGCCACCGCGCCCTCTCCGCCCTCCCCTACGGGCACGACACGCTGCCGTCCGGGCTGACGCTGACCCGCGCCATGCGGACGCTGTACCGCCGCGCCGTCGAGCAGGACGCGGGCCTCGACTCACCGTTCACGGCCCACGGCGAGGCCGAGTTCCTCGCCTGGCTGGCCGGTCCGGCCGACGAGGTCCCGGGCCTGAACCGCTTCGTCCACGAGGTCTGGGCGGAGCGGGCCGATCTCCGGCGGGCGTTCCCCGGCGTCGCCACCGGCGACCTCGACGGGTACCGGGGCTGGCTCGCCGCGGAAGGGAGCGAGATCGATGCTCCCGCCGACCTTCTCGTGCCGGCCCCGGAGCCGCCCGCCCCCGCCGTCCCGCCTGCCGAACCCGTCGCCGCCGCCCCGGCGACGAGCGCCGCTGCTGCGCAGCCCGCCACGCCCGCCCCACCCGCCCCGGTCCGGGCCAGCGGCGTCAACGTCGTCGGGTACCTGCGGTCCGAGGTCGGCGTCGGCGAGGTGGCCCGGCAGCTCATCGGCGCGTTCGACGCCGCCGGCGTGACGGCGATGGCCACCAACGTCCCCACCCCGGACAGCCGCCAGCACCATCGGTTCAGCGCGTCGAACCGTCCCCGCAACCCGTTCCCGGTCAACGTCCTGTGCATCAACGCCGACATGCTGCCCGCGTTCGCGGCCGACGTCGGCGAGCGCTTCTTCGCGGATCGCTACACGATCGGCGTCTGGTGGTGGGAGACCGACCAGTTCCCCGAGCCGTACCACGCGTCCTTCGACCTCGTCGACGAGGTCTGGGTCGGCAGCCGGTTCATCGCGGAGGCCCTGCGGCCCGTCTCGCCGGTCCCGGTGATCCACATGCCGATGCCCATCGTCTTCCCGGAGGCGGCGCAGCTCGATGCCGGCGAGCGGGCGTGGCCCGACGCCTTCACGTTCCTCTTCTCGTGGGACTACCACAGCGTGTTCGAGCGCAAGAACCCGCTCGCGGTGGTGGAGGCCTACCTCGCCGCCTTCGGACCGGACGACGGGGCGGCGCTGCTCCTCAAGAGCGTGAACCACGATCACGATCCGGTGAACCACCGGCGCCTGACCGACGCGGTCGCGGGCCGGCCGGACATCGTCGTCATCGACGAGTACCTCGATCCGCCGGACAAGGACCGGCTCATGCGCAGCTGCGACTGCTACGTGTCGCTGCACCGCTCCGAGGGACTCGGGCTCACGATCGCCGAGGCGCTGTTCTACGCGCGGCCGGTCATCGCCACCGGCTATTCGGGCAACCTCGAGCTGATGGACGACTCCAACAGCCATCCGGTCGGGTTTCGCCTCGTCCCGGTCGGCGACGGCGCCCCGCCGTACCCGGCGCACGGCACGTGGGCCGAGCCCGACGTCGCCGAGGCGTCGCGGCTCATGCGCCAGGTCTTCAAGCGTCCGGAGCGGTCCGCCTCGCGCGCCGCGAAGGCGGCGCGGGACATGCGCGAGCGGCACTCGGCCCACGCCACCGGCGCGGCCATGCGGCGGCGCCTTGCCGAGATCGACCTCCGGGTGCCGGGCGATCGCCGCGCGGTCTCCACCGATATCGCCGTCGTCTCCCAGGCCGCGGCGATGGAGAACGTCCAGCGGCTCGTCGATCTCCACGGCCGCCTCCGCGACCCGTCCCGGTTCGGGCCGCCGGGGAACGTCATCCGCCGCCTGGCCCACCGGGTCATGCGCCCGTTCACGGCCTACCAGCTCGAGCTCAACGAGGCGCTCGGGCGCGCCGTCGCGTCGCTCGACGAGCAGGCCGCGGCGCTGACGGAGCAGATCGAGGCCAAAGCCGCCCAGGCCGAGCTCGACCTCGCCGAGTCGCAGGCCGTCCTGGCCGCTCAGCTCCGCCAGCAGCAACGCGACATCGCGAGCCTCCCCCGGGGAGAGTCCGTGTCCGGCGACGATCGTCCGGCGCCGGTCGCCAGAGTCGCCGCCGCGGATCGCTCGACCTGACGCCGACCCTGCCGATCGCTCGCCGGTCCACGACGAGCTGGGCAGGTGTTGGTGAGCACCACGATCGTCACGTCCTGCTTGGGGAAGGCGGTCGACGGCCTCAACGACCATCTGTCAAGGCTCCTTGACAGACTTTGCCGGTCTCCGTAGCTTCCTCCCCATCCACCCCTGTGCCCCCGCCGTCACCGCTCTCGCTCGTGCGAGCCTCCTGCTGCTCGCCGCGGGCTGCGTGCTCGCCTCGGCGACGGCCGCGCCCGCCGCCGCCTCCGGCACCGGTCCCGGCTCGTCGTTCCGCAACCCGGTGATCCCCGAGACGGCGGCGGGCGACGACACCCCCGACCCGTGGATCTTCCGCCACGCGGGTCGCTACTGGCTGACCTACACCACGGCCGGGCACGTGGAGGTCCGCAACGCCCGCACCCTCGACGGGCTCGCGTCGTCGACGCCCAAGACCCTCTGGCCCCCGGCCGGCCAGCCGGAGCCGGCCGACCGCTGCTGCCAGGTCTGGGCGCCGGAGATCCACCGGCTGAACGGCCCGAACGGCCCCCGCTGGTACGTCTACTACTCGGCCACGAGCGACGCCGAGGGGTACACGCACGGCATGTACGTGCTGGAGAGCACGGGCTCCAGCCCCGCCGGCCCGTACGTGTTCAAGGGCCGGCTCGCCGTGCCGCAGCCGTACGCGATCGACGCCACGGTCGGAGAGATCCGCGGCCGCCTGTACCTGCTGTACGCCGGCGGCGTCTCGTTCACGCCCACCTCGATCCTCATCGCCCCGCTGTCGGATCCGTGGACGGTCGCGGGCGCGCCGGTGGCGGTCTCCAGTCCCACGCTCTCGTGGGAGACGAGCTTCTTCGCCATCAACGAGGGACCGGAGCTGCTGCTCCACGGCGGCAAGGTCAACGTCATCTACTCGGCGTCATGGTGCGGGTCGGGCGACTACGCGCTCGGCCGCGCGACCGTCCCGCAGCGGGCCGACCTGCTCGACCCGGCCACCTGGACCGGCGCCAAGTCCCCGACGCCCGTGTTCGCCGGCGCGCCGGCGCGCGGGGTCTACGGACCGGGGCACGGCTCGTTCTTCACCTCCCCCGACGGGCGCGAGAGCTGGAGCGTCTACCACGCCACCGAGGAGAAGAAGGGGTGCTTCACCGGCGGGCTGCGCACGACGCGGGCCCAGCGGTTCACGTGGAACGCGGACGGCACCCCCGACTTCGGCACGCCCGTATCGCTGGGCACCGACATCGCCGCGCCCGGCGGCGACGGGACGATCGCCGTCCAGGCCGAATCGGCGAAGGCGGTCCGGGCGGCCTCCACGCGCTCGGAGGTCGTCACCGACCGCCGGCTCTTCGGCTACCGCGGCGTCGCGCTGACGCCCACGGGCGGCGCCCACGCCCTGGCTACCATGACCGTTCGGGTGCCGCGCGCGGGGCGGTACGACGTGCGGGTGCGCGTGCTGGCGCAGCCGACGGCGGGAACGGTGACCCTGCGCGGCCCGCACGGCAGGCCGGTCAACCGCAGCGCCGTCCGGGCCACCGCCCGCGCAATCGACCTCGACCTCGGCGCCTTCAGACTCGACGCCGGCCCGAACGCGCTGCGGTTGCGCGGCACCAAGGCCATCACGGTCGACCAGATCCGTCTGCAGGTCACACGGTGAACCCCACCCTCCTCGAGGAGCCCCGCATGTCCCGTCCCGGTCTCCGATCGTGCCTGCGCCGCGGCGCGCTCCTCACGCTGCTGCCGCTCGCCGCCTTCGCGTCCAGCGCGGCGGCCGGTCCGACGCCCCCCGGCCTCCCGACGGACGTCTCCGTCCCGCTCGGCCAGCTCGTGCGGACGGGAGGGGGCCCGGTCCCCGACGCCGATCGCGTGCGCAGCTGCGCCGAGCTGACCGGCGGCACCGCGGGCGCGCGTGAGCTTCCCCTGACCGGTGAGACCGACGTCGGCAACGGCCTGAACGCCGGCGACGCGACCGACGCCCCCAAGGGCCTCCCCACGGTCGTGCCGTTCAAGACGGGCACCGAGACCTACAACCGCCGCTACCAGTTCGTGCTCAGGAGCGGGCGCGTGTGGTTCCGCTCCAACCAGGAGATCACGCACATCCGGCAGCCGTGGAAGGAGCTGGCCGTCCCGCCCTGCCTCTACGGCCGGGTCACCGGCATCCAGGCCGACGACGACGAGATGATCGCCCTCGACCGCAGCCGGCGCGTCTACGTGATGGACCACGCCTACCGCGCGCCGGAGCTGTTCAACTGGACGACGCGGTGGGGTCCCCTGTTCTGGGCGGGCGACGGCCGCACGCTACCCGCGTTCCGCGCCTGGGCCTGGTCGGTCCTCTCCCCGCGGGAGGACCGGGACTGGACCGACGACGCCGGCAACGCCTTCGCCGTCGGGGACGACAAGGTCTCCCACATCTGGATGCTGCAGGACGGCGGCCGCCGGATGGCCTACACCGACCCGTGGATCGCCAAGGACGACAGCTACGAGATGTGCGGTCCGCACCGGGGTCGGTTCCCCGCGGTCAACCTCGCGGCGAGCGCGTCGACGATCTTCGTGATCGGCCGCTCCGGCGATCTCTACACCCGGCTCTTCGACTTCGACATCGGCGGCCCGGACGCCGCGTTCTTCCGCTACTCCTACGACGACCAGCGCAACGTGCGGAACCCGGCCATCCAGCTGCCCTCCCCCGCGTGGCGCAAGCAGCCCAAGGTGCCCGGCACGATCACCAGCGTGATCGGCGTCGAGAAGCACGGCTTCGGATCCGACGGCCGCACGCTGCGGGTCGAGGGCCGCGACGCCAAGGGCCGCACCGGCTTCTGGCAGAAGGAGATCACGGCCCGCACGTGGAGGTTCACCCGGACCGGGCGCCCGCTCATCGGCCGGGTGCTCGCGAACCCGCGCCGGGACACGTCCGCGCGCGACCTGGGCGCGAGCGCCGATCGCCGCTACGTCTACCGGCCCGATCTCCTGAAGCGCACGTCCCTGCCGGCCGGCGCGTGGGCCGCGGAGGTCGAGGACTTCAACGTGGCCTGCTCCCCCGCCACGGTCCGGATCCGGCTGGACGGCCGCTCCGAGGCCAGGCTCGTGCTCCACAGCGTGGACGGCCTGCGGCTGGACGCGCGGGCGCGCGGCCTGGACCAGAAGCCGCGCTACCAGTACGCGGCGATCGAGGTCCCGCCCGCCACGCGCGCGTCGAAGGACAAGCGGGTCAGGGCGTGGGTCGAGCGCACCTTCGGGGCCAAGCGGTTCACCACGGTGCAGCTGGACGTCACCACGACCACGCTGCACGTCGACACCGTCGATTGGACGCTGACGTACGCGCCCTAGACTTCGGCCGATGCCGACCGGCCAGCGCTACGGGGGGAAGACGGCCGAGGAGCGGGTCGCGGAGCGGCGCGAGCGCCTGCTCGAGGTCGGGCTGGAGCAGTTCGGCACGACCGGCTACGCGGGCACGTCGATCGAGGCGCTGTGCGCCGCGTCCCACCTGAACCCGCGGTACTTCTACGAGAGCTTCCCCTCCCGCGAGGCGCTGCTGCGCGCGGTGTACGACCGCCACATGGAACGGCTCGCCGCCGCGGTCGTCGACGCGCTCGCCGAAGCACCGCTAGATCCCCGGGCCCGCTGCGAGGCCGGCCTGCGCGCGTTCGTGGAGATCCAGCGGTCCGAGCAGCGCGGCGCCCGCATCACGTACCTGGAGATCGTCGGCGTCAGCCTCGACCTCGAACGGCACCGCCGCGGCGTCCTGCGCGGCTTCGCGGAGCTGCTGGCCCGCGAGGCCGACCGGGTCGCCGAGGCGGGCCTCATCCCCCGGCGCGACCACGCCCTCACCGCGCTCGCCCTGGGCGGCGCCACCGACGGCCTGCTCACCGACTGCTTCACCAACGACGCCCCGCCGAGCACCGACGCCATCGTCACCACGCTCGTCGACCTCTTCGTCGCCGCGTTCGCGTAGCTCGGTCTCCCGCCCGCGTCAGCGGCCGCGTCCCGCCGAAGGGATCCGCGCCAGGAACCGGTCCACTCAGGATTCTCCCAGCAAGGTCGTGCAGGATGCGGGCGATGCGCTCCCTCCTGCTCGCCTGTGCCCTCGTCTCGGCCGGGCTCCTGACCGCCGGCTGCGGCTCGTCGGGCTCCTCCTCGTCCAGCGTGACCGCCACCACGGCCGCCACCGTGCCGACCGGGCGGATCGGGAACGCCGCGGAGCCGTGGCACTGCCCGGTGCGATACCGGTCGCAGCACATCCTCGGGACCTCCGCCCGGTGGGGCATCTGCCCGCCAAATGACCTTCCGGTCCTGGAGGATTGGCTCCGGGCCGAGCGGCCGAAGGGGATGGTGTTCGTCTACTGGGGCTCCGTGACGCGGGGCGACGCGAGCGTCCTCGTGCAGGCCAGCTGCCCCACCGGCACCCGCGAGGACTGGGGCAGCACGTACGCGGCGTGGGGCAAGGACGCGGGCGTCGTCTCGACCACGCCGGAGAAGCGCATCCCGCAGATCCACCCGGGCCGGAGCAGCCGGACCGAGGCCCTCCTGGAC
>Ga0247757_10001558_pt1 | contig 14683 bp, 15 predicted proteins | sample UWRJL126311R4_FD_180929 | JGI IMG/M metagenome (GOLD analysis project Ga0247757, IMG submission 180929) | Plant litter microbial communities from Arlington Agricultural Research Station in Wisconsin, United States - UWRJ-L126-311R-4 | ecosystem: Environmental > Terrestrial > Plant litter >... | reverse complement strand
CGGCTGGCGGCCGCCGAGCAGGCCGCGGCCGCGGTGAGCGACCGGTGCCGTTAGCGCGCTAGATGGTCGCCGCGCTGCGGCGCAGCAGCGAGAGCACCACTGCCGCGGTGGCGAACAGCCCGGCGAAGACCCGGTTGAGAATGGTCTGCTCGCGCGGGGTGCGCAGCCACTTCAGCACCCGTGAGGACAGGCCCGTGTAGAGCCCCATCACCACCATGTCGACCACCACCATCGTGATCGCGATCGCCAGGTACTGCGGCAGCAGCGGCGCGGTGGGCACCAGGAACTGCGGCATCACCGCGAGGAAGAACAGCAGCCCCTTCGGATTGGTCGCGTTGACCAGGAATCCGCGAACCACCAGCGCGGCCCGCCCGCCGAGCACCGTGTGGTCGACCTGGGCCTGCAGGTCGACCGGCGCCGCCCGCCATTGCCGGATCGCCAGGTAGGCGAGGTAGGCCACACCGAGCCATTTGATGATCGTGAACGCGACGATCGAATTCGCCACGGCGGCACCGAGTCCCAGCGCCACGAGAGTCAGCTGCAGCATCAGCCCGAGCTCGAGCCCGATGATGCTCCAGTAGCCACGCCGCACACCCTGGGTGAGGCCGGTGGCCATCGACTGGATCGCGCCGGCACCGGGGGAGACGGCGATCAGGATGGAAGCCCCGAGGAAGGCCAACCACACGTGCAGCGTCACGACGCCTCCGATTTCCGATTTGTGCTGCTCTGGGACAATGGTCTCGTGACTGTATCGACCGGACCCATGCGACGCATCGACCTGCGGGGCGCCCCGCTCTCCTCGAGCGGTCTGCGCACCACGCTGCCCCGCGGCGGCGTCGACGTCGACGCGGTGCTGCCCCGCGTTGTCCCCATCGTCGAGGCGGTCGCCACCCGCGGCGCCGAGGCGGCGCTGGAGTACGGCGCGTCCTTCGACGGTGTGCGTCCGGAGCAGGTGCGGGTGCCGGCCGACCAGCTGACCGCCGCCCTGGACACCCTCGCCCCCGACGTCCGCGCGGCACTGCAGGTCACCATCGACCGTGCCCGCGCCGTGCACGCCGACCAGCGCCGCACCGACACCACCACCACCCTCGGCCCCGGCGCCACCGTCACGGAGCGCTGGGTGCCGGTCGAGCGGGTCGGCCTCTACGTGCCCGGCGGCAACGCCGTCTACCCGTCGAGCGTGGTCATGAACGTCGTCCCCGCGCAGACCGCGGGCGTGGAGTCGCTGGTCATCACCAGCCCGCCGCAGGCCGAGCACGGCGGCCTGCCGCACCCGACCATCCTGGCCGCCGCCGCGCTGCTCGGCGTCGACGAGGTGTGGGCCGTCGGCGGCGCCCAGGCCGTCGCCCTGCTCGCCTACGGCGGCACCGACACCGACGGGACAGAACTCGCCCCGGTCGACATGATCACCGGGCCGGGGAACATCTACGTGACCGCCGCCAAGCGGATCTGCCGTTCGCAGGTCGGCATCGACGCCGAGGCCGGTCCCACCGAGATCGCGATCCTCGCCGACCACACCGCCGATCCGGTGCATGTCGCCGCCGATCTGATCAGCCAGGCCGAGCACGACGAGATGGCCGCCAGCGTGCTCGTCACCGACAGCACCGCACTGGCCGACGCCACCGAAGCGGAGCTCGTCCGGCAGCTGGAGACGACGGTGCACCGCGAGCGGGTCACCGCGGCGCTGAGTGGCCAGCAGTCGGCCATCGTGCTCGTCGACGACATCGACGCCGGGCTGCGCGTCGTGAACGCCTATGCCGCCGAGCATCTGGAGATCCAGACCGTCGACGCGGCCGGTGTCGCAGGGCGGGTCCGCGCCGCGGGTGCCGTCTTCGTCGGAGCCTGGTCCCCGGTCAGCCTGGGCGACTACTGCGCCGGGTCCAACCACGTGCTGCCCACCGCGGGCTGCGCGCGGCATTCCAGTGGCCTGTCGGTGCAGACGTTCCTGCGAGGTATCCACGTCGTCGACTACACCGAGGCGGCGCTCAAAGACGTGGCGGGGCACGTGATCACGTTGGCGCAGGCCGAGAACCTGCCCAGCCACGGCGAAGCGGTGCGGCGGAGGTTCGAGAGGTGACCCCGGGCCAGGGCGTGACGCTCGACGAACTGCCGCTGCGCACCGACCTGCGCGGCAAATCACCCTACGGCGCACCGCAACTCGCGGTGCCGGTGCGACTGAACACCAACGAGAACCCGCACCCGCCCACCCAGGCGCTGATCGACGACGTCGCGGCGTCGGTGCGGGCGGCCGCGGCCGATCTGCACCGCTACCCCGACAGGGACGCCGTCGCGTTGCGCACCGACCTGGCGGCGTACCTGACGGGGCAGACCGGGGTCCGCGTCGGTGTCGAGAACGTCTGGGCGGCAAACGGTTCCAACGAGATCCTGCAGCAGCTGCTGCAGGCCTTCGGCGGTCCGGGCCGCAGCGCGATCGGTTTCGTGCCGTCGTATTCGATGCACCCGATCATCGCCGACGGCACCCAGACGACGTGGCTGGCCGCTCACCGGTCCGACGACTTCGGGCTCGACGCCGCGGCGGCGGCCACCGCGATCAAGGAGCACACCCCCGACGTCGTGTTCGTCACCAGCCCGAACAACCCGTCGGGGCAGAGTGTCTCGCTCGACGACCTGCGCCTGCTGCTCGACGCGATGAGCACCGGCGTGATGATCGTCGACGAGGCGTACGGCGAATTCTCGTCACAGCCCAGCGCGCTCGGGCTCATCGACGACTACCCCGCCCGGCTGGTGGTGTCGCGCACGATGAGCAAGGCGTTCGCGTTCGCCGGCGGCCGGCTGGGGTATCTGGTCGCGGCACCCGCCGTCGTCGACGCGATGCTGCTGGTCCGGTTGCCCTATCACCTGTCGTCGCTGACCCAGGCCGCCGCGCGGGCCGCGCTGCGGCACGCCGACGACACCCTCGGCAGTGTCGCGACGCTGATCAGCGAACGGGAGCGGGTGTCGAAGGCGTTGTCCGGCATGGGTTTCCGGGTGATTCCCAGCGACGCGAACTTCCTGCTGTTCGGGGAGTTCCCCGATGCGGCCGCGACGTGGCAGGCCTACCTGAACGACGGTGTGCTGATCCGCGACGTCGGCATCCCCGGTTATCTGCGCACCACCATCGGCCTGGCCGACGAGAACGATGCGCTGCTCGATGCCAGCGCCCGACAAGGAGCACCGTGAACCGCCCCAACAGAACCGCCAAGGTCGAACGCAAGACCAAGGAATCCGACATCGTCGTCGAGCTCGACCTGGACGGCACCGGTCAGGTGAGCATCGAGACCGGTGTGCCGTTCTTCGACCACATGCTCACCTCGCTGGGCACCCACGCCCGGTTCGACCTGACGGTGAAAGCCGCGGGCGACATCGAGATCGAGGGCCACCACACCATCGAGGACACCGCGATCGTGCTCGGGCAGGCGCTGGGGCAGGCCCTCGGCGACAAGGTCGGCATCCGCCGCTTCGGCGACGCCTTCATCCCGATGGACGAGTCGCTGGCCCATGCGGCCGTCGACGTGTCGGGCCGCCCGTACTTCGTGCACACCGGCGAACCGGACTTCATGGTCGAGTTCACCATCGCCGGTTCGCAGGCGCCGTACCACACCGTGGTGAACCGGCACGTCTTCGAATCGCTGGCGTTCAACGCCAGGATCGCGCTGCACGTGCGCACTCTGTACGGCCGCGATCCGCACCACATCACCGAGGCGCAGTACAAGGCGGTGGCGCGCGCGCTGCGTCAGGCCGTGGAGTACGACGAGCGGGTCAGCGGTGTGCCGTCGACCAAAGGGACCTTGTGAGAGTGACTCTGTGACAGCCAAACTCGTCGTCCTCGACTACGGATCGGGGAATCTGCGGTCGGCCCAGCGAGCGCTGGAGCGGCTCGGCGCGAACGTCGAGGTGACCGCCGACGCGGCCGCGGCGATGGCCGCCGACGGTCTGGTGGTGCCGGGCGTCGGTGCGTTCGAGGCGTGCATGTCCGGGCTGCGTGAGGTCGGTGGTGACACGATCATCGCCGACCGGGTGAACGCCGGACGGCCGGTGCTCGGGGTCTGTGTGGGAATGCAGATCCTGTTCTCCCGCGGGGTCGAGTTCGGTGTCGAGACGGCAGGCTGCGGGCAGTGGCCGGGCTCGGTGACCCGCCTCGATGCACCGGTGATCCCGCACATGGGCTGGAACGTCGCCGACGCGCCCGCCGACAGCGTGCTGTTCGCGGGCATGGACCCGGCGACGCGGTTCTACTTCGTGCACTCCTATGCGGCCCAGAAGTGGGAGGGCGATCCGGCCGCGGCACTGACCTGGGCCACCCATCACGTGCCGTTCCTGGCGGCGGTGGAGGACGGCCCGCTATCGGCCACCCAGTTCCACCCGGAGAAGAGCGGTGACGCCGGCGCGCAATTGCTGTCGAACTGGATCGGGGCGTTAAGTTGACCGGCGTGAACGCACCGAAACTGGTTCTGCTGCCCGCCGTCGACGTCGTGGAGGGCCGCGCGGTGCGCCTCGTGCAGGGCCAGGCCGGCAGCGAGACCGAGTACGGATCGGCGCTGGAGGCGGCGATGACGTGGCAGCGCGACGGCGCCGAGTGGATCCACCTGGTCGACCTGGACGCCGCTTTCGGCCGCGGGTCCAACCGGGAGCTGCTCGCCGAGGTGGTGGGCACGCTCGATGTGGCCGTGGAACTCTCGGGCGGCATCCGCGACGACGAGTCGTTGGCCGCCGCGCTGGCGACCGGCTGCGCCCGGGTGAATCTGGGGACCGCGGCGCTGGAGAATCCGCAGTGGTGCGCCCGCGTCGTGGCCGAACACAGCGAGCGGGTCGCCGTCGGACTGGATGTGCTGATCTCCGACGGGGCGCACCGGCTGCGCGGGCGCGGCTGGGAAACCGACGGCGGGGATCTGTGGACGGTGCTCGAGCGCCTCGACGCCGAGGGCTGCTCACGCTTCGTGGTCACCGATGTCACCAAGGACGGCACCCTCAACGGCCCGAACCTCGAACTGCTGAGCGCGGTGTGCGAGCGCACCGACGCGCCGGTCATCGCGTCCGGCGGCGTGTCCAGCGTCGACGATCTGCGCGCCATCGCCACCCTGACCGGGCTCGGCGTCGAAGGTGCCATCGTCGGAAAAGCCTTGTACGCGGGCAGATTCACGTTGCCGCAAGCGCTGGCCGCGGTCAGCGCGTGACGGTCGACGCCAGGCAGCTCGCCGAACTGCTCGACACGGCCGCGGGCATCCTCGACGCTGCGTCGGCTCAGTTCATCGCCGGCCACGGTGCCGACTCGGCGGTGGCGAAGAAAGGCAACGACTTCGCCACCGAGGTGGACCTCGCGATCGAGCGCCGGGTGGGTGCCGAGCTGCAGCGACTGACCGGCATCGGGGTGCACGGCGAGGAATTCGGCGGTGAATCCATCGACGCCGATCTGGTGTGGGTTCTCGACCCGATCGACGGCACCTTCAACTACGCCGCCGGGTCGCCGATGGCGGCGATCCTGCTGGGCCTGCTGGTCGACGGTGAACCGGTGGTCGGCCTCACCTGGCTTCCGTTCATGGCGCAGCGCTACACCGCGGTGGTCGGCGGCCCGGTGCGCTGCAACGGCGAGGAACTCCCGCGCCTGGACCGCGGCGAGATGGGGGAGGCCATCGTCGGCACGGCCACCTTCAACATCGACTCCCGTGGCCGGTATCCGGGTCGGTACCGGGCGACCGTCCTGGCCGATCTCAGCCGCCAGTGCTCGCGGATGCGCATGCACGGCGCCACCGGCATCGACCTCGCGTACGTCTCGGCCGGAATCCTCGGCGCCGCCATCAGCTTCGGTCACTACATCTGGGACCACGCCGCCGGTGTGGCGCTCGTGCGGGCCGCCGGCGGGGTCGTCACCGACCTGGCGGGCGAACCGTGGACGGTCACCTCGCCGTCGGCGCTGGTGGCCGCGCCCGGTGTGCACGAGCAGATGCTCGAGCTCGTCCTGTCGGCAGGCGATCCGAAGGACTACCTGTGAGCGCCGGGGGTGACGTGGCGACGCGGGTGATCCCGTGTCTGGATGTCGACGCCGGGCGCGTGGTCAAGGGCGTCAACTTCGAAAACCTGCGCGACGCAGGGGATCCCGTCGAATTGGCGGCGGTCTACGACGCCGAGGGCGCGGACGAGTTGACCTTCCTCGACGTGACGGCGTCGTCGTCGGGCCGCTCCACCATGCTCGAGGTGGTGCGGCGCACCGCCGAGCAGGTCTTCATCCCGCTGACCGTCGGTGGCGGCGTGCGCTCAGTGGCCGACGTCGACGTGCTGTTGCGCGCTGGCGCCGACAAGGTGTCGGTGAACACCGCGGCGATCGCGCGTCCCGAACTGCTCTCGGAGCTGTCCCGGCAGTTCGGCTCCCAGTGCATCGTGCTGTCGGTGGATGCGCGCACCGTCCCCGACGGCGCCGCGCCGACGCCGTCGGGCTGGGAGGTCACCACCCACGGCGGACGACGCGGCACCGGGATCGACGCGGTGGAGTGGGCGGTGCGCGGAGCCGAACTCGGTGTCGGCGAGATCCTGCTGAACTCGATGGACTACGACGGCACGAAAGCCGGATTCGACCTGGCGATGCTGCGCGCGGTGCGCGGCGCGGTGACGGTGCCGGTGATCGCCAGCGGTGGTGCCGGGGCGGTGGAACATTTCGCGCCCGCCGTTGTTGCAGGAGCCGACGCGGTGCTGGCGGCCAGCGTGTTCCACTTCCGGGAGCTGACCATCGGCCAGGTGAAGGCGGCGATGGCGGCTGAAGGGATCACGGTGCGATGAGCGCTTGCGCGAAGAGCAGAGAGACGCGATGAGCGCTTGCGCGAAGAGCAGAGGGACCCGATGAGCGCTCAAGGGAGTCTCGACCCGCAGATCGCGCGACGGCTCAAGCGCGATGCCAACGGCCTGTTCGCCGCCGTCGTGCAGGAGCGCGGCACCGGGCAGGTGCTGATGGTGGCGTGGATGGATGACGACGCACTGGCCCGCACCCTGGAAACCCGTGAGGCGACGTACTTTTCGCGGTCCCGGGGTGAGCAGTGGATCAAGGGCGCGACGTCCGGACACACCCAGCGGGTGCACTCGGTGCGGCTGGACTGCGACGGCGACGCCGTGCTGCTCGAGGTCGACCAGGTCGGTGCGGCCTGTCACACCGGGGATCACACGTGCTTCGACGCGGACCTGCTGCTGGGTCAGGCCGACTGACGCTTGCTCAGCGTCTCGAGCGCCTTGTCGGCATGGGTGTCCATGTTGAACTCGCTGGCGATCACCTCGAGCACGGTGCGGTCGGTGTCGATGACGAACGTCGTCCGCTTGACCGGCATGAACTTCCCGAGCAGCCCACGCTTGACCCCGAACTGCCTGGCCACCACACCCTCGGTGTCCGACAGCAGCGGGTAGTCGAACTTCTGCTGGTCGGCGAAGAGGGCCTGCTTGTCGACCGGATCGGCGCTGATGCCCACGCGGGCGGCGCCCACGGCGGAGAACTCGGCGGCCAGGTCGCGGAAGTGGCATGCCTCCTTGGTGCAGCCCGGTGTCATCGCGGCCGGGTAGAAGAACAGCACCACGGGCCCGTCGGCGAGAAGCTTCGTCAGCGACCGCACCGTGCCGGTCTGGTCCGGCAGTTCGAAGTCGGCCACGCGATCGCCCTTGGTGACTGGGTCCATGGCGTACACCGTACGTCTGGGAGAATGCCGGTGTGCAGTCCACCGCCCGCTCATCGCACACAGTGACGACGTCGCGGGAGGACTTCCGGACGCTGGCCGCCGAGCACCGCGTGGTCCCGGTGACCCGCAAGGTCCTCGCCGACAGCGAGACGCCGCTGTCGGCGTACCGCAAGCTCGCCGCCAACCGGCCCGGAACGTTCCTCCTGGAATCCGCCGAGAACGGTCGCTCCTGGTCGCGCTGGTCCTTCATCGGGGCGGGCGCGCCGTCGGCCCTCACGGTGCGTGACGGGCACGCCGCCTGGCTCGGGGTCACCCCGCAGGACGCGCCCGTCGGCGGTGATCCGCTGGAGGCGTTGCGCGCGACGCTGGCGCTGCTGGAGACCGCCGCGCTGCCCGGGCTGCCGCCGTTGTCCTCGGGTCTGGTCGGCTACTTCGCCTACGACTTCGTGCGCCGCCTGGAGCGGCTGCCCGAGCTGGCCGTCGACGATCTCGGTCTGCCCGACATGGTGCTGCTGCTGGCCACCGACATCGCGGCCGTTGACCACCACGAGGGCACGATCACCCTGATCGCCAACGCGGTCAACTGGAACGGCACCGACGAGCGGGTCGACGAGGCCTACGACGACGCGGTGGCCCGCCTGGACGTGATGACCGCCGCGCTGGCCGAACCGCTGGCCTCGACGGTCGCGACGTTCAGCAGGCCGGCCCCGGTGCACCGGTCGCAGCGCACGGTCGAGGAGTACACCGCCATCGTCGACAAGCTCGTCGGCGACATCGAGGCAGGCGAGGCGTTCCAGGTGGTCCCGTCGCAGCGCTTCGAGATCGACACCGACGCCGACCCGCTGGACGTCTACCGAATGCTGCGGGTCACCAACCCGAGCCCCTACATGTACCTACTCAACGTGCCCGATGACCAAGGGCGCCTGGACTTCTCGATCGTCGGGTCGAGCCCCGAGGCGCTCGTCACCGTCAAGGACGGCCGCGCCACCACGCATCCGATCGCCGGCACCCGGTGGCGCGGTGACACCGAGGAGGAGGACGTCCTGCTCGAGAAGGAACTGCTCTCCGACGACAAGGAACGGGCCGAGCATCTGATGCTGGTCGATCTCGGCCGCAACGACCTGGGCCGGGTGTGCACGCCGGGCAGCGTGAAGGTGGAGGACTACAGCCACATCGAGCGCTACAGCCACGTGATGCACCTGGTGTCGACGGTGACCGGGCTGCTGGCCGACGGCCGCAGTGCTCTCGACGCGGTGATGGCCTGCTTCCCGGCGGGCACGCTGTCCGGCGCTCCGAAGGTCCGCGCGATGCAGCTGATCGAAGAGGTGGAGAAGACCCGACGCGGGCTCTACGGTGGCGTCCTCGGCTATCTCGATTTCGCAGGCAACGCCGATTTCGCGATCGCGATCCGCACCGCCTTGATGCGGGCAGGCACCGCGTACGTGCAGGCCGGTGGCGGCGTCGTCGCCGACTCGAACGGCCCGTACGAATACAACGAGGCGGCCAACAAGGCACGCGCGGTGCTCGCCGCGATCGCGGCAGCCGAGACGTTGAGCGAGCCGTGACCCGCATCGGCCAGCTCGCGCTGGTGCTGGCCGCGGTCGCCCTGTGGGGCGCGTCCCGGCTGACCTGGGTGGCAGTGGCTTCCTTCGACGGGCTGACACACCCAAGGACCGACGAGCTGACGGGGGCGACGTGGTCGACGGCGCTGGTGCCGCTGGCGTTGCTGGTGCTCGCCGCCGCGGTGGCGGTGTTGGCGGTGCGGGGCTGGCCGCTCCGGATCCTGGCTGTCGTGGTGGCGGCGGCCAGCGCGGCCATGGGATACCTGGCCATCAGCCTGTGGGTGGTTCCCGATGTCGGTGCGCGCGCGGCGCGCCTGGCCGACGTGCCCGTCGCCGACCTGGTGGGCACCGAGCGGCACTCGGTGGGCGCGGTCCTCACGCTGGTCGCCGCGGTGCTTTCCCTGCTCGGAGCGGTCCTGCTGCTGCGGTCCGCCACCCGGGCCGGTGGCGAGCCGGCGCGGTATTCGCGACGCGCGTCCGCGCCGGAGCAGCCCGGGGCGGCGATGTCGGAGCGGATGATCTGGGACGCGCTCGACGCCGGGCAGGACCCGACGACTCCGGACAACAAGGGGCGGTGACGGACTGTGGTGTGGCGGCGACTACCCTTTGGGAAAGATCAAAGGCGCACCAGGCGAAGGGGAGCGACTGTCATGGGATCGGCGACCGTGCTCGACTCCATCCTCGATGGAGTGCGTGCCGACGTTGCCGCTCGTGAGGCCGTCGTCAGCCTGACCGAGGTCAAGGAACTCGCCAAGAAAGCGCCCCCGCCGCTGGACGTGATGGCGGCGCTGCGTGCCCCGGGGATCGGGGTGATCGCCGAGGTCAAGCGGGCGAGCCCGTCCCGCGGGCAGTTGGCGTCGATCGCCGATCCGGCTGAGCTCGCCCAGGCCTATGAGGCAGGCGGTGCGCGTGTGATCAGCGTGCTGACCGAGGAGCGCCGCTTCGACGGGTCGCTCGCCGACCTGGACGCGGTGCGCGCGGCGGTGTCGATCCCGGTTCTGCGCAAGGACTTCATCGTGCGGCCCTACCAGATCCACGAGGCCAGGGCGCATGGCGCCGACCTGCTGCTGCTGATCGTGGCGGCGCTGGAGCAACCGGCGCTGGAGTCGTTGCTCGAACGCACCGAATCGCTGGGCATGACCGCACTGGTCGAGGTGCACACCGAAGAGGAAGCCGACCGGGCCCTGCAGGCAGGGGCCAGCTTGATCGGGGTCAACGCGCGCGACCTCAAGACGCTCGAGGTGGACCGCGACTGCTTCGCGCGGATCGCTCCCGGACTGCCGAGCAACGTCATCCGGGTCGCGGAGTCGGGTGTGCGGGGGACGGCCGACCTGCTGGCGTACGCCGGAGCGGGTGCGGATGCCGTGCTCGTCGGCGAGGGGCTGGTCACCAGTGGTGATCCCCGCAGCGCCGTTGCCGACCTGGTCACCGCCGGCGCGCATCCGTCGTGCCCGAAACCCGCCCGCTAAGTGACCACCCATCTCGGACCGGAACTGCCCCGCGCCAGCGCGGCGGTGGCCGAACCCACGCCTCACGATCCCGACGCCCGCGGTCACTTCGGCGTCTACGGCGGGCGGTTCGTTCCCGAGGCGCTGATGGCCGTCATCGAAGAGGTGACAGCCGCCTACGAGAAAGCGCGCGGCGACCAGGCGTTCCTCGACGAACTGGACCGGTTGCAGCGCCACTACACCGGCAGGCCGTCGCCGCTGTACGAAGCCGAGCGACTCCGCGAGCACGCCGGGGGCGCCCGGATCTTCCTGAAGCGAGAAGACCTCAACCACACCGGATCTCACAAGATCAACAACGTGCTCGGGCAGGCCCTGCTGGCCCGGCAGATGGGCAAGACCCGGGTGATCGCCGAGACCGGGGCCGGTCAGCACGGTGTGGCGACGGCGACCGCGTGCGCGCTGCTGGGTCTGGAGTGCGTCATCTACATGGGTGCGGTCGACACCGCGCGGCAGGCGTTGAACGTCGCCAGGATGCGGCTGCTCGGCGCCTCGGTGGTGGCTGTCGAGTCCGGATCCAAGACGCTCAAGGACGCGATCAACGAGACGTTCCGCGACTGGGTGACCAACGCGGACAACACCTACTACTGCTTCGGCACGGCGGCGGGGCCGCACCCCTTCCCGATGATGGTCCGCGATTTCCAGCGGGTGATCGGTATGGAGGCGCGGGCGCAGATGCTCGACCAGGCCGGCCGGTTGCCCGACGCGGTGGTGGCGTGCGTGGGCGGCGGATCGAACGCGATCGGCATCTTCCACGCCTTCATCGACGACCCGGCCGTGCGTCTCGTCGGATACGAGGCGGCCGGTGACGGCGTCGAAACCGGCAGGCACGCAGCGACTTTCACCGGCGGATCGCCCGGAGCTTTCCAGGGCTCGTATTCGTATCTGCTGCAGGACGAAGACGGTCAGACCGTCGAATCGCATTCGATCTCCGCGGGTCTGGACTACCCCGGTGTCGGCCCGGAACACGCGCTGCTCAAGGACATCGGGCGCGCGCAGTACCGGCCGATCACCGACACCGAGGCGATGGACGCGCTGTCGCTGTTGAGCCGCACCGAAGGCATCATCCCGGCCATCGAGTCAGCGCACGCGGTCGCGGGCGCGCTGAAGCTCGGTGCCGAGCTCGGGCCCGAATCCGTCATCTTGATCAACGTGTCCGGCCGTGGCGACAAGGACGTCGAGACCGCGGCCCGCTGGTTCGGCCTGCTGGAGGACGGGGCGCGATGAGTCGGTTGGCGCGCGTGTTCGATTCGTGCCGGGACGAGGGGCGGTCGGCGTTGATCGGCTACCTGCCGACCGGTTTCCCTGATGTCGAGTCTTCGATCGCGGCGATGGTCGCGCTGGTCGAGGCGGGCTGCGACATCATCGAGGTCGGCATCGCCTACTCCGATCCTGGGATGGACGGGCCGACGATCGCGGCGGCCACCGAGGTGGCTCTGCGCGGTGGTGTGCGGGTGCGCGACACGTTGCGCGCCGTGCAGGCCATCAGCGACGCCGGGGGTAGCGCGGTGGTGATGACGTACTGGAATCCGGTGCTGTCCAAGGGCGTCGACGCGTTCTCCCGCGACCTGGCGTCCGCCGGAGGGCTCGGGATGATCACGCCCGACCTGATTCCCGACGAGGCTGACGAGTGGATGGCGGCCTCCGAGGCTCATGATCTCGACCGGATCTTCGTCGTCGCGCCGTCGTCGACCCCCGAACGGCTGAGCGCCACGGTCGACGCCTCGCGCGGGTTCGTCTACGCCGCGTCGACGATGGGCGTGACCGGTGCCCGCGATGCGGTCTCCACCGCGGCGCCCGAACTGGTGCAGCGCATCAAGGAGATCTCCGACGTCCCGGTCGGGGTGGGGCTGGGTGTGCGGTCGCGTGAGCAGGCGGCACAGATCGGTTCTTTCGCCGATGGTGTGATCGTCGGGTCGGCCCTGGTGTCGGCGCTGACCGATGGGATTCCCGCGATGCGGGCACTGACGGAGGAACTGGCTGACGGCGTTCGGCAGAGGATCACTGCGTGACATCGACTGTTCTGGCATACATCCCGAGTCCTTCGCAGGGTGTGTGGCATCTCGGCCCGTTCCCGTTGCGGGCCTATGCACTGTTCATCATCATCGGCATCGTCGCCGCGCTGGTCCTGGGGGACAGGCGCTGGGTGGCCCGCGGTGGCGAGCCCGGCGTCATCTACGACATCGCGCTGTGGGCGGTTCCGTTCGGTCTGATCGGTGGCCGGCTGTATCACGTCATCACCGACTGGCGCACGTACTTCGGCGACGATGGTGCGGGATTTGGTGCCGCACTGCGGATCTGGGACGGCGGGCTGGGCATCTGGGGTGCGGTCGCGCTCGGTGCGGTCGGCGCGTGGATCGCCTGCAAGCGCCGCGACATCCCGCTGCCTGCGTTCGGCGACGCGATCGCACCGGGAATCATCCTCGCCCAGGCCATCGGCCGGCTCGGCAACTATTTCAATCAGGAGCTGTACGGGCGCGAGACCACGGTGCCCTGGGGCCTGGAGATCTACGAGCGGGTGAACTCCGCGGGCGTGCCGGATTCGTTGAACGGCGTGTCGACCGGCGAGCTGGTTCAGGTCGTCCACCCGACGTTCCTGTACGAACTCATCTGGAACTTGCTGGTTTTCGCGGCGCTGATCCTCGTCGATCGCCGGTTCCGGATCGGGCACGGCCGGCTGTTCGCGATGTATGTCGCCGGATACTGCGTCGGCCGCTTCTGGATCGAGCTGATGCGCAGCGACACCGCGACGCACCTGGCCGGTATTCGCGTGAACTCGTTCACGTCCACGTTCGTGTTCATCGGCGCCGTGGTCTACATCATGGTCGCGCCGAAGGGACGTGAAGACCCGCTGTTGTTGCGCGGCAACACCGGCGACGGGGAGTCACGCGCCGAGGAATTGGTCAAGGATCTGGCGCTCGGCGCGTCGACCACCGGTGTCGTCGCCGCGGCGACGGTCGCGGCGCAGGACGACGAACGTTCCGTCGCTGACCGTGCCGAGTCCGACGATCTCGTCGCCGACGACTTCGCGCCTGATCGGGAAGCCGATCTGGAGACCGTCGCCGGCAGTGATGGCGCGCCGGAGGCCGGTCTGGGTTCGGTCGAGGGTGACGAGGTCGGTGAGGCTGTCGAGGGTGCGTCGGAGGCGCATGCGGTTGCGGTTGAGGGCGAGGACGCTGCCGGGGCGCTCGTCGATGACGTCGAGTCGGATTCTGTCGAGAGCCAAGACGCTGTGGTGGTTTCGGCCGATGGTGCCGCGTCTGATGCCGATGCCGTCGAGCCGGAGGCGGGCCTTGGTTCGGTCGACGGTGACGAGCTGATTGAGGCTGTCGATAGTGCGTCGGAGGCGCATGCGGTCGCCGTCGAGGGCGAGGACGCTGCGAACGCTCTGACGGATGACGCCGAGTCTGACGCCAGTGCCGCCGAGCCGGAGGCGGGCCTCGGTTCGGTCGACGGTGACGAGCTAATTGAGGCTGTCGAGGATGCGCCGGAGGCGCATGCGGTCGCTGTCGAGGGTGAAGACGCTGCCGAAGCACTCGTCGACGGTGTCGAGTCGGAATCTGATGCGGGTCAAGACGCTGTGGTGGTCTCGGCCGATGACCCCTACGACGTCGGGTCGGAGGCGGGACTGGATTCGGTCGACGGTGACGAGGTCGCTGAGGCTGTCGAGGGTGCGCCGGTGGCGCATGCCGTTGCGGTTGAGGGTGAAGACGCTGCCGGGGCGCTCGTCGATGACGTCGAGTCTGACGCCAGTGCCGCCGAGCCGGAGGCAGGACTGGGTTCGGTCGAGGGCGATGAGGTCGGTGAGGCTGTCGAGGGTGCGCCGGAGGCGCATGCGGTTGCGGTTGAGGGCGAGGACGCTGCAAACGCTCTGACGGATGACGCCGAGTCTGACGCCAGTGACGTCGGGTCGGAGGCGGGACTGGGTTCGGTCGAGAGCGACGAGGTCGCTGTGGCTGTCGAG
>Ga0247757_10001557_pt1 | contig 14691 bp, 16 predicted proteins | sample UWRJL126311R4_FD_180929 | JGI IMG/M metagenome (GOLD analysis project Ga0247757, IMG submission 180929) | Plant litter microbial communities from Arlington Agricultural Research Station in Wisconsin, United States - UWRJ-L126-311R-4 | ecosystem: Environmental > Terrestrial > Plant litter >... | reverse complement strand
AGAAAAGAAAAGAAAGTGACGAGAGCAAAAATCGAACCGCCCCCTCGTAACCCCCAACTCCTTAGAGCTGCTTTCAAGAGAGGCCCTAGCCCGGGGTGCGTTTATACGAATTTGTGGATAATTGGTTCGATGGTAACTTGCCCATTTAGAAATCATATACCTGGTGAGGTGGGAGGTGGTGTGTGTATCTGTTTGTTTACTAGGTGGCTTGTGCGCGCTTGCCTTGAGTGTTGGCGAGGGTGCAGCGCTGGTATGAGGTGCTACCCAAGTCAGCCTGCGGCCCAAGTAGCTCAAGAACGCTATTTCGTAGGCCAATATATGTCGTTTGATCTTTACTTGAAGCTATAAGGAAAGCTGTAATAAGAAGTATCTATGCTCATTTTGGTATCTTGCAATCTGAGGGTGTCGAACATGATAAAAAGTACAAGTGCTCTATTCTTACTAAGACTTCAAACATATCTTAATCAATATCAAACAGCTCTTGCAAGAAGTAAGTTGGTTTTCCCCTCTCAGTGTCTTCATCGGGCAGCAAGGCCGCAGGACTATGGTGCATCGACCCGTCGTTTCTATGCTGAACTCCCAAGTCGAACAATCGTGTCACATGCACGGGCAGTTTTATCTTGGACAACTTAATGGCATAGTGATGGAAGGATTAATTTCTCTGGTTGGAAGTACTTTTCTGCTTCTTCTGCGAATCGTCTTCCTCTTGTCTTAGGGTCATCTAGCATGGAGAAAGTTTCTACTGTATAGCATATATCTGCATATTCAGATTAATAGAAAAAAAATATGGTGCATATGTTCACTTACGTAACTGATCGCAAGCAGGACAATGACGAGAAATAGAGAGCAGAACGAGCGACTTCCAATATTACCAGGACCTGCACAAAGGTCCTCCCCAAACAGAAACCGAAAAAATACACGTCTTATAATATTATTATGCGTCCGGAACAGATTCAAAAGGTGGTTCATAAGGCCGTTGTCTGTACAAGCTGTAGTCCACGGTGTGAGGTCGAGCTGGAGACCCAGCATATCGGTGGAAATGTTATCCTCTATATCTCGATCTCGGGTGTATACATATCGTTTCTCAAAGATATAATCAGGGTGGTAAGACCTACTTCATCTTAACATGCGTTCCGAAATTAAGGATAGAAATTACTCGTCGCGCGCAGTTAGATCTGGATGGCTGCCAGTTACCGATGCCGTATTAAGCAAGATTTCGGCAGCAGCTATCTCATTTACGGCATCATCAACACTCTGAGCTTCCCTAATCTTTCTCAAAACAAGTGCTCCGCTGGTTTCACTGCCACGGTGGAGCAGATCCAATACACTGCGAAGACTTGCATTTGAGTTTTTCATATCTAAAAGCTCTTTATCCTTTGTTCCCTGACGATTGGAGCCGTCTGGGCTGTATTGACATTCTACATTTGCTTTCTGGCATTGATCGCAAGCCGGCTTCTCACCGCTACACTAATGACGGCACTCAGGCACAGTTTTCATCGCAGCCCATGGATACAGTAACTTTTACCTTGGATTTTCTTGTTCTACAACCTGTTTTCGTTGTAAGCACAAAATGGCAGGCTACTTCGTCAAACGCACTGTTACAAGCTTTAGGAATCCGAGTGCGCTTATGCCGCGGAGGCTCTGGATAGGGACGCCAGGTATACGCTGGCTTCGATAATATTGGTTGCAATGGCTTCTGTAGTGGCATAATGGGAAGAGGTGGGTCGGTATCGAAACCTACTTTAAGAGAGTGAGGGAGGGCATTGGATTGGTTTTGTATTGGTACCCCACTATGCTTATACAGGTGCTGACAGCATGGGGCGCATTGGATCACCAATCATCGCTAACAGCAGCAATGATTTGTGTCACCTTCATATAGGCCACCACGCCTAGATGTCGTCGGTAGTTCCTTATACGGGGGCAAAACCGTTGTTTTATCAAGCGATGAGCTGAAACTGGAACTAGAGTTGCATTATAAGCATCCCTTCATGAACTATTATTTTGAAAAACTCTTCATATTTTAAGTAGTAGGAGCTTGAAGTTGTTTCTTTTTCATTTATCATTTTTTCATTTTTCTTTTCGGCTTTTTTTTTTTGTAAAAAGTAAATAGAGCCTCGAGTACCTCGGTAAGCGAGATACCCGCAGATACGAAGCCTGCCAAGTAAGCTACGATAATGGTTTCCTCCCCTTCCGAAAGGCAAAGAGCCTCCAGGCTTCTGTTTCAGAAACGTACGATAAACTTGTAGGTTTTCCCTCTTTGGGCTAAATAGTCTTCAACTCAAGGTTCGGCTTAAGCAGTGTGGATTTAAGGGCCTATAAAGGCTTAATTCATTTGATTCATATCGGTCATTCAGAAATCGACTTGGCTCTTACAACTTAAGTTTCGATCATGGTCAGAAATGTACCTACATTATATTCGCTCGAGGCAAGAGGTACTTGTGCCAGGTTGCAAATCTAAGCATATTGAGTACTTCTCTCTGTACTCCCGGACTCCCGGTTGGTGTATCCATTCGGGTTACCATCTCCCATCGGACCCATGTCAGCCATGCTCATGCCCATCCCCATCCCCATATCTGGTCCCATGCCCATGCCCAAGTTCATACCCACAGGCATCCCCATCCCCATGTTCATATTTATGCTCATATGTTGGTCCGTTGTGCCTGCAACTGCTGGTAGATTTGGCGGCACATGCACCTGCGTAGGCGATATAAGATCGACATGGTTTCCCACCCCATTTCCATGACTGCTCCCGTCATTATCGTTCGAAGCCGTGGCCGCTACTCCACTTGAAGTATATGCAGGTGGCGCCATTGATGTAGTACCTCCCATCGTAGCGAGTCCATTCATGCGAGACGAGACGTGGTGCGGAGGTATGTTCGGGTGCACATCGGGCGGCGGGGCCCCTGAGGGCGGGCTCATACAGTTGACGACCATATCTACATTAGACAATCCCGATATAAGCTGTTCGGGGGACGGTCCCTGCCCAGTCCGAAGCAAATGCTGGTATGCGCTGACCAGTGTGCACAGGTCGACTTGCAGACTCGCAATGATCATAGCATCGTTAGAAATGCGACGGAGCATAGCCGGATGAGTGTGCTGGTTGTGACGGGGTGTGCGGTCGGTACCAAAAGTGGAAAAGGCGCTCCCGAAAGAGCGCAGAGGTACCCCATTAGCCGGTAATGGGTAGGGTGTGTAGAAGTGCTGTGGAGTCTTGTGCGGCATGGAAGACAACGCGGAGGTGGAGCGCTGGTCCCGAGACTTTGGCGAGCGGATGCCTGCATGTGGGGTAGTGTTCGGTCGAGACTCTGGTTTCAATGACTGGTTTACGGATGTCTTGTGGCGGTCGGTGTTCATGTTGGAAGCGTGGACGGTCATACCATCAAATGATGATCCAAAAGGATGGATAGACGAAGGGAAGCATACCGTCGTATGTAAGATTCAAGTTTGCTTGTTTGCTTAGGTGTTAGTACAGCTGGTGTTCTCCTTGCATTCGAAAAGAGAAAGGCTTGCATCGGCTTGTCGGGGCGGTGAGACTTGTGCCACCACAACCCTGACCGCGTTGCAGTGTGAGTGAGAACAAGGTGACACCATTGGATGGGCTGATGCTGGATACAAGGGATGGGCAAAGATAACGTGCCGTGCGTGATCATTGATGCCCTTGAAGACGGTAAGCGCAGCTGTCGGTTGGCATCAGGCGGAGTTTGAGCTGGTATCACACCGCAGGGGAACGACATGGCTACTCGCCTTGTATCCGAAGTCGAATCCTGACAAGCGCGTTTATCCCGACAACTCGGTAGTGGAACGCCATACTCAGTTGTCCGTCGTATTGTTGCAGTGGTCATTCGGCAGTCCAGCACAAAACCGTCATGTGGTTGGATGAGTTATGCGGTGTCGGCACGCATATCCACGTAAGGCGCTGATTCCGGCATGGATGTGGGTTCCCAAGCCTGACTGCGTTTTTCGTGTTGCCCCGCGTTTTGCGAGGCTGCATGTGCAACATCTGGTCGCCCATGCGCACACAAGCTTGGGCCGCATAGCTTTATCCAATTGTGAGCTATGAACGCCATCCGTGCAGATCAGTGCCCTTGGGGCGTTCGAGGGGATTGAAGTCTGGATTGGCTGTGGATGCATATTCCGCCTTGTGCTGCTTTTGCGGTCATTGTGCACAACAAGTCCAGAGCGTTCATCAATACCAAGTCCGAACTACAACTTATGACGAGTAAAACTATCCAAGATAGCATTACTTTTATCCCGGAAAGTCTGGATATGCGTGCATCTGCTGGGCGTTTCCGCGACGACCACGTGATGGGATATAAGCCAGCTTCTTTTATTATCAGTTAATGTTTGATAAGCATTTCTGATTTCGAACAAAAGAAACAAAGTCTTTGGAACAAATGAAACTTCAAACTTGTTAGGTTTCCTATAATTCCTCTTCTTCCATTAGATCAGCATTGAAAAAGTATAGTTATGCCGCATATTCATCAGACACAATTCCAATATTGATCATTATCATAAGATATTTCAAACTATTAAACTACCTAACAAAGTTTTTCAGAGCAATAAAATCTAACATCCCTTTATAACAAGTCGACGTGATAAAGGCACATTGTCGTCCATATATGGCGTCTTCCGTGCGTTTGGAAGCATACAGTACGTCTCCTCATAGTGCGACGCTTGTCCATAAGTCTGGAAATGATAGCGCGATTACATTGTTTATTACATTCCATGCTATTCTTCGTTTGGAATATAGCGAGTCACGTGATGCACCTATTCACACACGAAAAGCCGCATCTCGACGACAAAGTGTTAAAATGGGCAACTGAAACGTTGAAGTTTCACATGCAACTAGCATGGCTGGAAATTGCGTTTCTCTACCGGGGCTCGGAATCCTGAGAAAGTTTGGAGTCCAATGTATTCATGACTACATTTGTGAGACAGCCTGTATGACACGGAAAAAGTCCACAATGGACTTAGTCCCTCTATAATCAGCAGTCAGATAAAGATGTTCATCGTTTGCACTAGGCCTCCTTCATCTAGCCGCTGATGCAACCAGACTCGGGAGCCGGCGCCCGGAACGCCGGGAAGTCGTCAAAACACTGCCAAGAAACATCATGCTGGGAAACAAACGTCATTTGCTTAATTATTGTTCGTCCGAAAGAGGTTTTAGGAGTTAAAGCTCAATTCAGATATCTTGAAAACTACTTGAGTCCCCCGTCAACCGAAGTTCAATTTCTAGTCTTATCCTCTTCAATTAAGATAGAAGAGAATACGCGGCATTATCAACAATGACCAGCTGGGTGCTTTTCCCTCGCATTCATCTTGCCGAAATCGAGGATCAGTCTTGGTGTCCTTCATGGCTTCGTGAGCATACCCACAGGGCGCTGGCGCGCATGTGGCAGACATCCAACAGTAAGAAGGGTTCCCCGGCAACACAGGCTTGCGACTTGCTTCTCCAGCAGCTTGGAGGACCAGAGACTGCATCTGGGTTCACCTTCGTGGATGCGTGCGCTGGCGCTGGAGGCCCTACACCATTGTTGGAGCCCAAGATGAACGCAAAGCTCAAGGCTAGTGGCTTCAAGCCTGTCGAATTCGTCCTCACCGATCTCTGGCCCGATATCAAAGCTTGGGAGAAGATTGTGAAGCGCAGCGAGAACATTTCGTTTATCAGGGAGCCCGTGGATGCGACCAAACCTCGAACACTCGCCAAGCCAGGAACCAAGGAATGCCGCATTTTCAACCTGTGCTTCCATCACTTCAAAGACGAGGCTGCGAAAAAGGTGCTTGCAAGTGCTGTAAAGAGCACTGACGCCTTCATGTGCGTTTGTTTCGTCTTCGTTCTGGTGGGCTTGCTAATCATCATTTAGGATTTTTGAGATGACTCACCGCACCCTTCCTTCCCTTCTGAACACCACTTTCGTCATCCTCTCGGTCTTTTTCACTACTCTATATGACTTCTACTGGTCACCTACGCACCTTCTGTTCACTTATCTTATTCCTCTTGCTCCACTATTTTACATGGTCGATGGGTACGTGTCATGCACGCGTGGTCGGACCGCAGAAGAGACCTGGGCGCTATTGGAGAATCAGAAAGGACTGGATCTTAGCGAATGGGAACTGTCGAGTGGTGAGCAAACCGCCTTACTGCCGTTCGGAAAGCTTTACTGGTACTCGGGTGTGAAGAAGACCGCCAGCAAATAAGGTACCTTGGTGGAACGATTGTAGCATAGAGCGAGCATAGCCCAACACAGCAGACTGAAAGATTGTATAGATTGAACAGACTCCAATAAAAACAATTTAGTTCCATCAGCACGCTTTCCTTTAAACCACTAAAATTTGTCAGGTCGTGAGCAGTGACTCAATCCATATAAACGGGTGCCGTTACGATGCTGATTAATTTACATAATGTGTGAATTAACCAGAAATGTTCAAAGATAGTTGTGAAAAGAAGACAAAAATGAAATGTTTGCTTTATTGTATATCCTCAAGCAAAGCTATGCTTTTTATGTTATCTTATCCAATTAATAAACATTCATCGAAAATGATTCATGACGTCAAAAAGTGCAAATGGGTGATGTAGAGTGGTTATTGAAAACCGTTCAATCCCTTTGACCGAAGAGTAGCTCTCCTATTAACTAACAAAACAAATTTTCTCAGCATCGAGTTTATGCTGAAACATCGGGAATATAGAAGCAAAATTCACTGGATAGATAGAGAATTAACATCCACCCAGTTCAATACGGATGAAGAGCTCTCTGCTGAAGAAAGGACGGATAGACCTGCCATCTCATTGACTCTGATGTGCAACCATATCACAGATAACCGAACCTCTAAACGACAACCCTGGTATAGCAGAAAAGTGATTTCTGTAGATTGTATGATACTCTTCCACCTAGAAGTGACAACTCGAGCCAACTTCGACTTACCTGCTAAACTCGCAACCCGTGTACACGTGTAATGATTGACTGGACAGAGTAATTGTCGACCTTGAAAGAACTAGTATTTGCGGGCATGACCGGGCGCTCCTCTGCGGTTCCGAGAGCCCGAAATTGGTCGGCCTCCGAGCCCCGCATATTTTGAAGGGTCGATTTTTTATTCACTTTGAAGCTAGGTATTGAACTTATTCATATATTAAGGATGGGATGGCAATCGAAAAAAGATAACATCTTCAACATTTAACATTCACATTCTACATCCTCTAACACAACCTGCAAAGAAGATGGCTTCCATTCAGACTCTCAGCCAGAACATTGCTAAGAACACTGCTCTGATCGAGCAATGGTTGGCCACTAAGAACGCTAAGCCGCTGTCGTTCGAGCAGGATGCAGACGAGGAGTTCCCTTCTGCTGCAGGCGAACCTGAGATTGAGGCTGCTCGTCTAGCCATCCTGGACGACACAAGAACTCTCCACGATCTTGTTCTTGGCCCGGGAGAGGTTCTCCGTCGCATCTGCTGGGGTGTAAGTACCATCAAAAAACGATTCGTGGCACTCGCTAAAACGCATGATTCTAGTCCATTGACAACTCTGTGCAACAATGCATCTACCATTTCAAGTTCCTTCAGGCCATCCCACTTCAGGGCGGTGCCTCCTACGAAGAGATCTCTGAGAAGACCGGTCTGTCCCTCCCGCAGGTCAAGGCTATTGTGCGCCAGTCTGCAACCAACCGCGTGCTCCGCGAAGACAACCCCAACCATGTCGTGCACACCGCTTCCTCCGCATTACTCCTACGTAACCGGGTCATGATGGACTGGTTTGGCCACTGTGTTGAGGAGATGTTCCCCGCCGGCGCCAAACTGGCTGAGGCGCTCGAGCAATACCAGGGCAGCACTGTGCAAGAAGACAGCGCTTTCAACCTTGCGTTCAACACCAGGGACCCTGTTTACAAGTTCTTCGAGAAGCATCCTGAGCGACAGGCTCGTTTCTTTGGCACTATGGAGGGCGTGGGTAAAGATTACGGCCACAGCCTCGAGCACGTTGTGAGCGGATATCCTTGGGCAGAACTTGGAAAATCTGCCACGGTTGTTGATGTGAGTTGCCTGTTGTCGTTGTGGTTTCCAAAGACAAATGACTGACGCGCAAATAGGTCGGTGGCTCAGCTGGTTTCATGAGTGCTGCCCTGGCCAAGGCCCACCCGAATCTTACTCAGGTAGTTGTTCAGGACTACAAACATACTGTCGAGGGAGGAGAAGCTCAGCTTCCCAAGGAGCTTGCTGGACGTGTGACTTTCCAAGCGCACGACTTCTTCGACCCTCAGCCAGTGAAGGGAGCAGACGTCTACATCCTCCGTCACATTTGCCACAACTGGTCTACTGAGAACAGCGCCAAGATCATCAAGACCATCGTTCCAGCCATGAAGCCTGGTAGCAAGATTTTGCTGGTAGAAGTCGTCGTCGTACCATCGAACCAGGAGGAGTCGAGTGTTGCCGAGAGATACATGAGGTGAGTTTCCGGATGACACTGATATAACCTGAGGATGCTGACATGATATTCAGGAACGTCGATGTGACTATGCTTCAGATGCTGAACACGCAGGAGCGAAGCGAAGCCGAGTGGCGCGATGTTGTTGCTGCTGCTGACTCCAAGCTGGAGCTTACGCGGTTCTTCAAGCCCAAGGGTAGCTGGGATTCGATCATCGAGATCTCTTTGAAGTCGTACAAGCCATAGATAGAATAGCAAAGAAGTGTGTAGAATTCCAGATACATTTCCGCAAGGAATTTTCAAAATACATATTTTTTACATTATTCTAACTGGTTTTGATTTTGATTCATCATGGTATAAGATTAAAGGCCATATCTTGACCAGAGACTAAAAACTCTGTTATTGGGCTCGGCCTATTCTCGGGCATCTGATCATCACACTCATCATGGAGTCGGGGACGTTTCCTCGGATTAGGAGAATCTGAAGAAAGTGCCGGCCATTGCATTAGCTGTAAGGAGGTATCGGGAAACAAATGAGATGTCGCCAGAATTTGAGCTAAAAGATCTGGCGGATCGGAGTCGGACATGTCTCCCATGTCTGTCGCACCAAACGGTGCATTGTTAGACAGTAGCCCAGATGACATGGCTAGCCAATTATCTTTGAGTGATGGAGTATTCCCCGAGGGAGTAGCAGGAAAGCTAGTTAGTTCTGTTTGTGTTGGTGTCATTGAAATGTTCGAAAAGTCTGTTAATGAAGGCTGGAATGATGTTATGTGAGATGGTGGATCTTGGGGTACCATCTCGGCTACAGGAACGCGTGATGGTACCGGGTTGGATGGATGACGTTGCGCTTTCTTGAGCATGTCCACCATAATGAGTAGTTGCTCGAAGATCCAGGATACCTTTCGGTGATAACTGTTCGCTTGCATCCGTCCTGTGTTGAGAGTGTAGCATGCAGAAATTTTGTGCAGTAGTAAAAGATCGGCGTCAGATTCCGCTGAATTTCCATTTTCAGGCGCCTGAAGAAGATCCTCCAGCAGAATGAAGAATGCTGGTACAGAGAAGGAATCAAATATACTGGCAAAAGGCTGTGTTCCAGAATCGGTTATGGACATAGTCTTCTCTCCAGATGAAGCTGAGGCTTGGGAAGTTATAGCATTGAATGATTTGACGATTTTATCATCCTGGTCTCCATGAGCAATCAACAGTAACAGGCAGCTAGTTCTTGCATCCTTGCGGACTTGCGCCAAATAGTCTGGGTCCGAACCGTGCTGGAGGGCGAGGATGCGGGATGCAAGAAATTCGAGCATGATCATTGCACGGCGTGGAGAGTACGATCCTTGGCATTGGAATAACCCAAATGAACTTGCATATTCGCTTAGCTGATTTTTGATTAACTCAAGCTTCGCATTTGATTTGCTGCTCGATCCTGGCCTGCGCCGACGGGTGGTGTGAATTAGACGGTAGATATCATCCTGAATCATGGAAAGCTGGATACGGTCGTAATATGTGACTTGGCGATCCACTGCCGATTTCAGCTGTGAAGCAACCTTGCTATCATGACTTGGCAGCCAGGAAACTGCTCCCCGGGTGATACATAAGCTCTTGTCTTGAGCATACAGTGACCTGAGTACTTTTGCACGTTCATGCTTCTCTTCGGCGCTTGTTTCGGATGGAGATATTTGCATGTGGTGAATTCCCATCGTTCGAGCAAGCGTGCAAGCATGTGTGAAAATTAATTCCGCCCATCCTGGAGGGTCAAACTGTTGCATCGCAACACTTAGAAGTATAAGAGTTTGAACGTTGATAAGTCTCGGAGTAAGCAGTAGCGAAGGACTGACCAGTGCAACCCGGCTTGGAAGAAAGAAACGAGCGAAGTCGCCGAATAGAGCATTCTTTGCTTGAGTAGATAGTTCCATCCCAAGTACCAATAAGACGATCACTTTGAAACATATTGCCCAAGCATCATCACCTGGCTTTGGTGGCTGCGAATAAATCCGTTCGACGTTGGCAAGAAGATTATCTCGCGAGAAAATATCCGTCGCAATGTCAAGGTGCTCAAGGAAATGGCCAACAGCGGAAACAGCTTGCTGTTTTGAGACAAGATTCGCCAGAGATTGGTCATGGTGGGATGGGAATGGTTCCGAGACGCCGGCTGCCTCGCATACGTTGTGGAGTAAGTCCCGCATATGTGTACCAGACTCATGTGTCTCGCTGACAGAAAGAAAACGCTCGCGGAATTGCTTGCACAGCACGAAGAGGGACGAAGATCCATGGTATCGATCCGCCATGTCTACTTTGTTACGGAACATGTGCAAGTCGGTGGTATCTTCCATATCTGATTGGCTGTCTTCATCGTCCATATCATCTTCGACGCTGCTTTGCCGTGAAGCAAACTGTGGCGATGAGACGCTAGAAACATTACTACTTCTATCAATACCTTGTGATGAGGCGGCTGCAAGGCGTGCAAGGTTTGATTCCATGCTGACCAGACGGTCTTGGAGCAAGTCGAAGTTGTCACATCTAGACGAAGTCAATATTGATTGGCGAGACCTTTAAAGAGTTGTTGATTGGACCCACAGTAATTTGATGTGATTTACTCGTTTGGCGGGATTTTGATAAATACAAGTTGCGCCATCATCCCTTTCGCAGTTACTACATTCGGGGCGCTCTCTACCGCAACGAATTTTGCGTTCTCGACAACGAGTACATGCTAAATCAGGAGTGGTATACTCTGAGCGATTCTAACTTAGTCAGCAGTGTCACAATACAAGTCGCGTCATTACACACTTGTTTCTCTTCGGCGGTCATTTCAATACTCGAAGATAAGTAGAATTTAGAAACAGCCTTTCTAAAAGGTCTCTAATATAGTGCGAAGTAAAGATAGGTGGAAAGTGTACTTGTGAATGCAAAATGATAGATTCGTTGACTATGAAAATGTGCACTATTGAGAGACGCCGACGTCATCAAAAGAAGTGAGCTCCTTAATATGACATTGGTTGCACAAAAAATGATGTGAGGTCGGACCTGAGAAGAGCGTACAAGTAGGTATACGAGCTCAATTTGATGCTCTGTATGGAACTGAAATCTAACGCTAATTTCGCTAGCGCAATGTCGAAGTGAAGGGGACTGTGCTGACCCTCCCGCTAGCGTGTTACCTGCAGCAGCATGATGCCCGAGAAGGCCACTTTCCTGACTGCTTAGTATTCCACTTCCAACTGAAACTTGTAGGGGCATCACAAGGTCCGATCAGTAACTGGGCGCTACTTGGCGGTTCGCTTATATAGCGTTGATCGGAGCCTGATGTGCAAACCAGTCGGAGGAAATCAACATCCGAAATAATAAGCGCCTAGGGCGCGGCAGTCTGTGCAAGGTGCATTAGTCTGCTCAAAGCGGTTATGGTGTCAGGAGCGCCCATCGGCAATATTTATATAGTCAGAATAACTCCCGAATGAAGACCCACCAAACTGAAGCATTCTAGAGTGCCATATCGGAGACCGCGATACGCAGGAGGACGCGATTCCCAGTCATTTTACTTGACATAGTAAGAGAGCAACGGCATAATTTATGCAGGCATGTTGGTGGCAATGCCATCCGAACACCTGGGGCGCAGCGAAGGAGCTATCACCTTCCATTGCGTCGCGATCGATACGGAATTCGTCCTTTCGGCGCAATAGTGTCCTGCACTTGTTAGACAATCGCTAAAATTTGAAGGTATTAGGGCCTACAAGTGGAAGTCAAAGGAGAAGACCTTATGATCTCTGTTAAAGGTTGAAGCAAGGCGGAATCGCGCGGTTTCGCTGCTTTTCCAGCCTCGCCGGATGGATTCCCTCGTTTCTGACTGAGAATGATTACTTGATCTGGCAGATTATTGAACTTATTGAAGCTGAATGTCAGGTTCCGGTAGGGGACAAAGGACAAAAGCTCTCCGCAATTAGCTCCTTTGCGCACACCGGCCCATTTGAGTGTCTACTTATGCGAAACGGGCCACCCCACGTGGCGGACCTCGGGTTCCAGAGCGCGAGTGTACGAGACCATCACCCACTTACGAATACGAGAGTTCAGAATGTAGCTTCCACAGAACTTGAAAGCTGAGTATTGTGCAAGAACGTGGATTAGAGGCAAGCTGTGACGAACGTTGGCCACCGTTTTTCCCTGTTTAACGCTCAAACAGAAACCCGACAAGAGAGATAAGTTTCGAAATGGCCTCTTATCTTATCACAGGCGCATCGCGTGGCATAGGCCTAGAGTTAACCAAACAACTCCTAGAGCTTCCAGAATCTGAAGTTGGCAAAGTTTTTGCCATGACCCGGAACAGAGATTGCCTTAATTTGACGGATCTTGTGGCTAAATACCCCAACCGCGTTGTCCACATCGTTGCTTCTGTTGACAACACTGAGAGCATAGCTAAGGCTGTTGATGATGTCGCATCGAATCTACATTCAAAAGGATTGGATGTTCTTGTCAACAACGCTGGTATTCAAACCTATGCGCCAGGTGGTACTAAGACTGTACCGCCAGAGGAACTTGCACAAGTGATTGACACCAATGTTATTGGAGTACACAGAGTCACGTCTGCCTTTCTACCATTACTGGAGCGCGGCGATCAAAAAAAGGTTATTAACGTGTATGTAGCCTATGAACTGTCCAACTTCGAGTAATATTAATTAGCGCACAGCTCGTCTTCAATGGGTTCAGTGTCTTGGGCAGCAAAATACAAGACGGCGCCTGTGCCAGCATACAAGATCTCGAAAGCAGCACTTCATATGCTCAGTGCCCAATATGCTTTGGATCATGCAGATGCTGGGTTTACTTTTCTTTGCGTATCCCCTGGGGTAACAACACCATTGGAATGGCCACAAAAAAGATATACTAACTCTCTACAGTGGCTTAAAACTGAATTAGGTGGAGATTACGCCCAATTCGATGTCGGTGTCGGTGTTTCTGAGCTCAAGAGGATCATCCTCCAGGCTACTAAAGCGCAGAATGGAAAATTTGTTAACATACATATTCCTGGGCAAGAAAAATCCTGGGGTCAATACGATGGAAGAGAGATTCCATGGTGAGCCTAAAATGCTCATTTGAAGTAGTACATATATGGATGCACGGTCTTTGTGTGATTGCGAAAACTTCTAGTCATCAAGGCGATGCTTAACAGATAAATCATGCATTACTGGCCTTGAATGTAGCCCTGCAATATAACGTGATGATTTAATCATGCATAATGGAAAAAGCAACCTTCTTCACTAGAGCTCGCTGTAGGTATGCTAATATACTTTAACAGGTGGTTAGAACTCAGTGCCTGAGCAGGAAATCTACCCTAGTCCAAATGTCACCATGGGCCAGGATCTCCGGCCTGCTTTTGCGTGGGAATCCTTAAGAGCCCCACACTTGTAGATGTACAAATCTAAACGCTAATGCAGGAACATGCAGCCTAGTACTTTTACCTTCGAGGCTGTTATCATAGGCTAGTCATGGCGCGTTGGGGGCTTTTGCTGTAGTTTTCTTGGAGAAGATGTCAGCTTATATTCCCTTACAGGCGATGAAATGTTCTGGACGTATAACCCCATAAGTATTTCTCTTTGATAAAAATTGAGAAACTTTTAATACTTAGTTGAAAATTTAAAAGGAAAAAAAATTAATAAAAAAAATGTTGTTTGTTTTTTAAGCTTCTTGTTCTGCAACTACTAGAGTTTTTATTCTCTAGTCCAGTATTTGACTGCTTGGTGCTTCCCAACTCGGTATTTTTTCTTTCACCCAGATAGCTGGTTACAAGATGCTTAATTTTTTTTATTCTGGTTCTTCACCAAAGCCTCTTTGTTGTACAACTATTCCTAGTCCAGTGTCTAGCACTGCTTGGTACTTCCAGCTTCGCTTTCGCAAATTTGCTATTCACTAATTACTGGGTAAGATGCTTAACCATTCCGTCCTCATTAAGTTATTACCAATTTCGTTCGTTCGAGGGTGCGCCGGTGCGCTTTCGGAGGGTGCGCCGGTGCGCTTTTCGTTTCTTTCGTCCCCAGCAGGACTCGAACCAGCGCCTACCTGGTGTGTTACACCAAGGTGAACTTGTGTTGCTTGGCCACTTCGTCTGCTTCGCGGCGCTGTTTCTGATAGACCATTCTCAATTTTTAAAATTATATACATGTCCTGAGAGGACTTGTTACTGATAAACAGGTTCACCTTATGGAAGAGCGTCGGTGGGTGGTGGTTCACTCAGTGGGCTTTGATGGGTGGGAGACTTTTGTCAACACTAAATGGAGTTTTCGCTTCCGT
>Ga0247757_10001556_pt1 | contig 14700 bp, 8 predicted proteins | sample UWRJL126311R4_FD_180929 | JGI IMG/M metagenome (GOLD analysis project Ga0247757, IMG submission 180929) | Plant litter microbial communities from Arlington Agricultural Research Station in Wisconsin, United States - UWRJ-L126-311R-4 | ecosystem: Environmental > Terrestrial > Plant litter >... | reverse complement strand
TACACGGCAGACCCTTCTGCGCATGTGTTTAACGGAAAGATCTATATCTACCCTTCGCATGACTTTGAAGCAGGCATTCCGGAGAATGATCTTGGTGATCATTTTGGTATGCGTGATTATCATATCCTGTCGATGGATTCTATCGGTGGCAAAGTAACTGATCATGGCGTAGCATTGGATATCAAAGATGTGCCCTGGGCTGGCCGCCAGATGTGGGCGCCGGACGCAGCATTTAAAGATGGCATCTACTACCTCTACTTCCCGGTAAAGGATAAAAAAGACGTGTTCCACATTGGCGTTGCAACCAGCGATAAGCCGGAAGGGCCTTTTAAAGCAGAAGCAAATCCTATCTCCAACAGCTATAGTATCGACCCCGCTGTATTCAAAGATGATGATGGAAGTTTTTATATGTATTTCGGCGGTATTTGGGGAGGCCAGTTACAGCGATGGAATAATAACAAGTATGATTCTGCAGGCGCCTTGAAAAAACCTGATGAATTGGCCATACTTCCACGGGTAGCCAAACTCGGCGCAGATATGAAAAGCTTCACCGAAGCGCCAAAAGAAATAAAAATTGTTGGAGAAGACGGTAAGCCGTTTTACGAAAAGAACAATGACAAACGGTTCTTTGAAGCCTCCTGGCTACACAAATACAATGGGAAATATTATTTCTCTTATTCTACCGGCGATTCGCACAACATCGTGTATGCTATTGGTGACAGTCCTTATGGGCCTTTCACTTACAAAGGCATTGTATTGAACCCTGTGGAAGGATGGACCAATCACCATTCGATTGTTGAATTCAATGGGAAATGGTACCTGTTCTATCATGATGTACAGATCTCCGGTAAAACACATCTGCGTAATGTAAAAGTGACCGAACTGAAGTACAATGCCGACGGCACTATTCAGCCCATCACTGCTTATAAATAACCATCAATCAACTGCTTTATGAAAAAACTGCTTTTTGGATTTGCTATGACTGTTGCCAGCAGTTATTGCTTCGCACAGAACACGATCGTATTACAGGCCGATAAAGGAAAAGACATCATTAACAGGAATATCTATGGCCATTTTGCCGAACACCTGGGCCATTGTATTTATGGTGGCATGTATGTAGGTGAAAACAATACAAAGATCCCGAACAAAGACGGTATTCGCCTGGATGTGATCGATGCATTGAAAAAACTCAAAGTACCTGTGCTGCGTTGGCCAGGCGGATGTTTTGCCGACACCTATCATTGGAAGGATGGCATCGGCCCAAAAGACAAACGTCCTTCGATGCTGAATGTATGGTGGGGTAATATAAAGGAAGACAACAGCTTTGGTACCAATGAATTCCTGAACATGTGCGAGTTGCTGGGCGCTGAGCCTTATCTCAGCGGCAATGTAGGCAGTGGCACACCGCAGGAATTATCAGATTGGGTAAAATACACAACGCATCCCAATGGTTCCAGTCCTATGACCGACCTGCGCCAACAGAATGGCCGCGGTAATCCATGGCATGTAAAATTCTGGGGGCTTGGTAATGAAGCTTGGGGCTGCGGCGGGAACATGAAACCGGAATACTATGCCAATATCTATCGCCAGTATGCCACGTTTATGACCAGTTGGAGCAATACCGACAGGATATTCCGTATCGCATCGGGTGCCAGTGATGCAGATTATAACTGGACCGAAGTACTGATGCGTGATATACCGCACAATATGCTGGATGCAGTAGGCGTGCACCATTATTCTGTGATCAACTGGAACAAAAAAAGTTCAGCTACGGGTTTTAATGAGGAAGAATACTATACCACCATGCAGCGCGCGCTGGAAATGGAAGAACTGGTTAGCAAACATGCTGCGGTGATGGATAAATACGATCCGAAGAAACGTGTGTCTATCGCTGTAGATGAATGGGGTGGATGGTATGATGTGGAACCAGGTACCAATGGCGCGTTCCTGTTCCAGCAGAACACCATGCGGGACGCGATGATCGCAGGCACTTCACTCAATATCTTCAACAATCATTGCGACCGCGTGAAGATGGCTAACCTGGCACAGATCGTGAACGTACTCCAGGCAGTGATCCTGACCAATGAAGAAAAAATGCTCCTCACTCCCACTTACCACGTGATGGAAATGTACAATGTGCACCAGGATGCAACCATGCTGCCATTGACAGTTACCAGCAACGATTACAAAATGGGCAAGGAGAAACTGAAAGCGATATCAGCTTCCGCTTCCAAAGACAAGAACGGGTTGACACATATTTCACTGGTGAACATTGATGCCAATAAAGCACAGGAAGTATCGATCAATATTGAAGGTGCGGCTTATAAAGGAGTAACAGGCAGGATCCTCAGCTCGGAAAAATTACAGAATTACAACAGCTTCGAAAAACCGGACCTCATCAAACCTGTTGCTTTTAACGGCGCAGCTTTGAGCAATAGCAAGTTAACACTAACCATCCCGCCATTTTCCGTGGTGGTGCTGGAACTGAAACAATAAAACTTTCGTCATGAAAAAAATGATGGTGACTATCCTGTTGGGGATAGCGGGCGCAGCATATACGCAAAATGATCCAGGCAACCTGGCCTTTCGCAACACCTCGCTTTCTTTTGAACAGCGGGTCAACGACCTCGTTGGCAGGTTAACACTGGAGGAAAAAGTTTCGCAGATGCTCAACTCCTCCCCTGCGATCCCGCGTTTAGGCATTCCTGCTTACGATTGGTGGAATGAGGTATTGCATGGTGTGGCGCGTACGCCTTTTAAGGTAACGGTTTACCCGCAGGCAATCGCTATGGCAGCTACTTTTGATACCAATTCCCTCGCTACCATGGCCGATTACTCGGCATTGGAAGGACGCGCCATTCATAACAAAGCCATCGAACTGAAAAGAGAGAACGAGCGTTATCTCGGACTCACTTACTGGACACCCAATATCAATATCTTCCGCGATCCACGCTGGGGCAGAGGACAGGAAACGTATGGAGAAGATCCATTCCTTACTGCAATGCTTGGCCGTGCATTTGTTCGCGGCTTGCAGGGTGAGGATCCCAAATACCTGAAAGCAGCCGCCTGTGCCAAACACTACGCGGTGCACAGTGGTCCGGAACCGCTGCGCCATGTATTTGATGTAGCACCAAGCGATCATGACCTCTGGGATACTTACCTGCCCGCATTCCAGGAGCTGGTAACCAGGGCCAACGTTGCCGGTGTTATGTGTGCCTACAACGCCTACAAAAAACAACCCTGTTGCGGCAGCGACGAATTGATGACCAATATCCTCCGGACACAATGGAACTTTAGAGGATATGTTACATCCGATTGCTGGGCGATTGATGATTTTTACAAAAACCATAAAACGCACCCCAATGCTGCCAGCGCTTCTGCGGATGCCGTGATACACGGAACAGATATCGATTGTGGTACCGATGCATACAAAGCGCTTGTACAGGCAGTGAAAGAAGGCCTGATTAAAGAGTCGCAGATCGATGTATCACTGAAAAGATTGTACATGATCCGCTTCCGTCTTGGCATGTTCGATCCGCCTTCAATGGTGAAATATGCACAAACACCGGCTTCTGTACTCGAGAGCCCGGAACACAAAGCACATTCCCTGAAAATGGCGCGGCAATCGATTGTGCTGTTGAAGAATGATCAGCAGACATTACCGCTCAGCAAAAACATCAAAAAGATAGCAGTTGTAGGTCCTAATGCAGATAACAATATCGCCGTATTGGGTAACTACAATGGCATCCCTTCAGAGATAGTTGGTGCGCTCCAGGGCATTAAAAATAAAGTTGGACCTGGCGTACAGGTGGTTTACGAGAAAATGGTTAATCATACCAATGACACACTGCTTGCTTATGCTGATATACGCAATAGGTACAGCTATGATGGAAAACAGGGATTTAAGGCCGAATATTTTTCAAATAAAGACCTGAAAGGCAGTCCTGATGTCACACGTTCGGAAGAAACAGTTGACCATAACTGGCAGGAAGGTGAAGCAGTAGTTGGCAGCATCCGCGCATATAACTTCTCTGCCCGTTACACCACACAGTTCACCGCAACACAGGATGGAGAAACTACTTTCGAAGTGGAGGCCGATGACGGCTATCGTTTCTTAATCGACGATAAAGAGATCCTGAATGCCTGGACACGTAACCGTTGGGGCGCTCGTACCTATCGCCTCAAAACAGAAAAAAACAAATCTTACAAGATCGTATTTGAATACCAGCAACTGGAAGGCAAAGCATCGGTAAGACTGCGTGCCGGCAATTTTGAGAAAACAGATTTTACTGCGGTTGCCAACAGGCTCAAAGACGCAGATGCGATCATTTTTGTAGGTGGTATCTCTCCTCAATTGGAAGGAGAAGAAATGCGTGTGAATTACCCGGGCTTTAATGGCGGTGACCGTACTTCTATCCTGTTGCCCGCCGTGCAAACAGCGGCCATGAAAGCATTGCAAAGCACCGGGAAGCCGGTAATATTTGTAATGATGACCGGCAGTGCGATTGCCATACCCGAAGAATCAACGCATATCCCTGCGATCGTTAATGCCTGGTATGGCGGCCAGTCTGCAGGTACTGCCATAGCCGATGTACTGTTTGGTGATTACAATCCTGCCGGTCGACTGCCTGTTACTTTCTACAAAAGCGACAGCGATCTGCCCGATTTTAATGACTACTCAATGACCAACCGTACCTATCGGTATTTCAAGGGAGAAGCGTTATATCCCTTCGGCTACGGATTGAGCTATACCAGCTTTAATTATGACCAATTGAAAGTGCCCGCCAACACACAAATAGGTAAGAAAATTTCAGTAAGTTTAAGAGTTACAAACACCGGCAAAAAAGACGGGGAGGAAGTTGTTCAACTCTATGTGTCATCCAACCAGGCAAATGCACCCTTGCGTGCGCTGAAAGGCTTTAAACGGGTGTCATTAAAAGCCGGGGAAAGTAAAACGATCAGTTTTGAACTGAAACCCGCTGATGTTTCAGCAGTGAATGAAAAAGGGGAGCTGAAACAGGCCAGGGGCAAAATAACGATCAGCGCAGGTGGTACGCAACCAGGCACAAAACTCAAAAGCAGTTCTAATACCGTGAGTTCAATGATCAGTGTTTCATAAAAATATTTCCATGGCCCAAAAACTCAGAAGCCACGATTGGTTTGGCAGAAAAGACAAGGACGGCATCATCTACAGAAGCTGGATGAAGAACCAGGGTATGCCGACAGATATGTTTGATGGCAGACCTGTGATAGGGATCTGCAACACCTTTAGTGAACTAACCCCCTGCAACGCACACTTTCGTGACCACGCAGAATCGGTAAAACGTGGCGTGCTGGAAGCAGGTGGTTTCCCCGTTGAATTTCCGATCATGAGTCTTGGTGAGACATTGTTGAAGCCAACAGCTATGCTGTTCCGCAATCTTGCCAGTATGGATGCGGAAGAAAGCATCAGGGGCAATCCCATTGATGGCGTGGTATTGCTGACAGGTTGCGATAAAACAACCCCCTCTACCGTGATGGGTGCCGCAAGTGTAGGTTTACCCACCATCGTTGTTCCAGGTGGACCAATGCTGAACGGCAGGTATAAGGGCCAAACGATCGGTAGCGGTACACATGTATGGAAATTTGATGAGGATATGAAGACCGGCAGGATGACACAGGAAGACTGCGAATTTGCAGAAAGCTGCATGAGCCGCAGTATCGGTCACTGTATGACGATGGGAACCGCAAGTACCATGGCCTGTATGGTTGAATCGCTTGGGCTGACATTACCCGGCGCAGCAGCCATACCTGCAGCCGATTCGAGAAAAAAAGTAATGGCCCAGCTTAGCGGAAGACGCATCGTTGAAATGGTCAGAGAAAACCTTACGATAGACAAGGTATTAACAAGAGAAGCTTTTGAAAATTCCATTAAAGTAAACGCGGCTGTTGGCGGCTCTTCCAACTTTATTATCCACCTCCTTGCCATTGCGGGCAGGATCGGTGTTGATCTTACACTCGAAGATTTTGATACGCTGGGAAGCAAGATACCGTTGCTGTTAAATCTCATGCCTTCGGGTAAATACCTGATGGAAGATTTTTACTATGCCGGTGGACTTCCCGTTATCTTAAACGAATTAAAAAAAGAGTTGCATACCAATGTAATAACAGTTACAGGAAAGAACCATCATGATAACATCAAGGGAATGACTGACTGTTATAACGAAGATGTCATCACCCCCATTGCCAAACCGCTCAAACCGGAAGCAGGTTGTGTGGTGGTAAAAGGCAACCTCGCTGAAAACGGTGCGGTGATCAAACCTTCGGCCGCTACCCCTGCGTTGATGACTCATACAGGTAGGGCTGTTGTATTTGAAAGTATTGAAGATTATCATGCAAGAATAGATGATCCCAACCTTGATATCGACGAGACCTGTGTGATGGTTTTGAAATATGCCGGACCTGTTGGTTACCCCGGCATGCCGGAAGTGGGCAATATGGCTTTACCCAAGAAAATACTGGAGAAAGGAATTACCGATATGGTCCGTATCAGCGATGGCAGGATGAGCGGAACCGCTTACGGCGCAGCCGTACTACACGTATCACCCGAATCAGCTATAGGAGGCACACTCGCATTGGTACAAAACGGTGACATGATCGAATTGAATGTACCTGAACGAAAACTGCATTTACACGTGAATGATGCAGAACTGGCCAAAAGAAAAGCAGCATGGAAAAAACCCGAACCGGCGGCTAAAAGAGGCTATGTGAGTTTGTATGTTAATCACGTACTCGGTGCCGACAAAGGTGCCGACCTCGATTTCTTACAGGGCAGTTCGGGAAGTGAGGTAACCAGAGATTCGCACTAAGTCAAAATCAAAAATGCAAAAATAAAAAGTCAAAAATATTTCACGCAAAGGCGCAAAGGGGGCAAAGACGCAAAGGTTGTACGCAGGACCAAAAGCTTCCCAATTTCACAAAAATAGAAATGTGAGAGCTTAAAACCCAGGCAACTCTTTGCGCCTTTGCTCCCTTTGCGCCTTTGCGTGAAACCGACTTTTTTGACTTTTGACTTTCGACTTTTCAATTTCTCAACCATGAAAAAAATATTCCTCTTAGTGCTCCCCATTGCCATCGGCAGCGCAAGTTGCCAGAACAAATCCCAGCCGGTCAAATATCCTGTTATCGGAAGCATTGAACGGCTGGATCCTGCATTGGACGCGATCATCTCAGCAGACGCCAAAGCCGAAATTATTGCCACGGGGTTTGACTGGAGTGAAGGACCGTTGTGGATCGAAAAATACAAGATGTTGATCTGGTCTGATGTACCACAGAACACCATCTACAAATGGACAGAAGAAAAAGGAAAAGAGGTCTATCTCACACCTTCAGGCTATACAGATACGGCAAAGCGTGGTGGAGAGACCGGGTCGAACGGCCTGGCGCTTGATAAAGACGGCAATCTCATTCTCACCCAATGCGGCAACCGGCAGATCGCCCGTATGGAATCGGCAACTGATCAACCTGCTGCCAAATACACCCCACTTGCCAACAGGTATAGCGGCAAAAAATTCAACAGCCCTAATGACGTGATCCTGAACAAGCAACAGGAACTATTTTTTACCGATCCACCTTACGGCCTTGAAAAATACATGAGCGATCCCAAAAAAGAACTGCCTTTTCAGGGAGTGTACAAAGTGAAGACCAATGGAGAAGTTGTGTTGCTGACAGATAGCATCACGCGTCCGAATGGGATCGCTTTATTTCCTGGAGAAAAAACGCTTTTAGTCGCCAATTCTGACCCAGGCAGAGCAAACTGGTATGCCTACGATATCGAAGGAGATAAGCTGGTAAACGGCAGGATCTGGGCCACAGCCAATGGTGCTGATAAAAAGTTGAAAGGATTACCCGATGGAATGAAGATCGATAACAACGGAAATGTATTTGCCTCAGCGCCCGGTGGCGTTTGGATCTTTAACAGCACAGGTAAACTGCTGGGCAAAATCAATATCAATGATGCACCGGTTTCGAATTGCGCGTTCTCCGATGACCAGAAAATTTTGTACCTGACCAATGACATGAATATACTTCGTGTAAAACTTCGTTCTTAACACAAGCAATCAACCAATGAAACTGTATAACACGGATAGCGGTATTGTAATTGAAAAAGAAAACAACTTTTACCACGTAGCAGAAAATAACTGGGAAGCGTTTGTGAATGATGACCAGTTATACAGCAAACTCGAACAAATTTGCGCCTCATCTGCTCCTGGTACTGCAGTGCCTGGCAATATTATTGCGCCGATGGGTAGCCAGCAGGAACTCTGGGCCTGTGGCGTAACGTATTTGCGGAGTAAAATCGGCAGACAGGAAGAATCCAAAGCAGCAGGCGGTAGTGATTTTTATGCAAAAGTGTATGATGCAGACAGGCCGGAAGTTTTTTTAAAATCAACACATCATCGCGTAGTTGGCCACAACGCCAAAGTAAATATCCGCAAAGATTCCACCTGGGATGTACCTGAACCCGAGTTAACATTGGTGGTTACCTCAACCGGAAAAATTGTGGGTTACACTGTAGGAAATGATATGAGCAGCCGCAGCATCGAAGGCGAAAATCCTTTATACCTGCCGCAGGCAAAAACATACGATGCCTGTGCCGCATTAGGCCCCTGTATTTATGTAACCGATCGGCCTTTACCATCATCAATGATCCAGCTGGATATACGCAGGGACGGAGAGACTGCTTTTAACGGCACAGTTAGTACAGACCAGATGAAAAGGAAACCGGAAGAACTTGTATCCTTTGTTTACCGGGAATGCAGTTTTCCCAATGGTTGTTTAATCATGACCGGAACCGGCATTGTGCCCGGGCATGATTTTACGTTGCGATCAAATGACGAAATTCATATCACCATCGAAAACATAGGAACACTGGTCAATACTGTTCGCTGATTTACTCATCAACCGATTAATTGCCATGACATTTCTCATCATCCTGTTTGCCATCGCTCTGCAGGTATTCCTGACGGTAAAAAAAATAAGCCCCTTTCTTTCGCTGCTTTTTGTAACGATCATTTGCGGTTTATTGCTGGGCATGGAACCGGCAGCTGTCATCACATCAATTGAAAAAGGCGTTGGCAGTACATTGGGTAGCCTGGCATTGATTATCTGTCTTGGCGCCGTCCTGGGAAAAATACTGGAGATAGGCGGTGCAACAGAAAGAATATCTTCCACACTCATTAATGCTTTTGGCGAGAAATATATTCAATGGGCTGTTTTGGTTACCGGTTTCCTGATCGGTATTCCGCTCTACTACAATGCGGGTTTTGTGATATTGGTACCGCTGGTATTTTCTATCGCCAAGCGAACCGGCCTGCCGCTGCTATATATAGCCGTACCGATGGCGGCATCATTATCAACCACGCATTGTTTTTTACCGCCGCATCCTGGTCCGGTGGTATTGATCAACGCATTCCATGCCAACACAGGAAAAACATTGGTGTATGGCATTTTGATGGCGATTCCGGCAGTGATTATTGCAGGACCATTCCTGGGAACTTTCCTGAAACGCATAAAGGTTAACATCATCGATCCTTTTGAAGGCAATGAGCCGAAAGAAACAAAAATCCTGCCTCCTGCCCCTGCAAGTTTCTGCCTGGCATTGTTGCCGGTTGTACTCATCAGCGTATCGGTTGTCACGAACCAGTTGCTTCCGGCTGATAATATGCTCAGAAAAATCATTGCTTTTACCGGTGATGCAAATATTGCCCTTCTGCTGGCGGTCACAGCATCGATCTATTATTTCGGCATCAGGGCCAAACGACCTATGCCTGAAGTAATGAAATGGTTGAACGATGCGATCTCCGGCATTGCGATGATATTGCTCATCATCACCGCCGGCGGCGCCTTTAAACAGGTATTGATCGACAGTGGTACCGGCCAATACATTGCGTCTTTCAGTGATAAACTACAGATGCCGCCATTGGTATTTGCCTGGATGATCACTGCTTTACTAAGGGTAACACTCGGTTCCGCAACGGTTGCCGGACTAACGGCTGCAGGCATAGTTGCGCCCTTGGTTGTTTCTGCTAATATTCCACCTGAATTGATGGTGCTGGCAGTAGGCGCTGGCAGTGTATTTGGTTCGCATATCAATGACTCTGGATTCTGGATGTATAAAGAGTTCTTCAAACTATCACTCAAACAAACATTTCTTTCCTGGACACTGATGGAAACGCTGATCAGCATTATCGGGCTGGCGGGCGTATTGGTTTTACAATTATTTGTTCATTAAACCCCCTTTGTATGAAACAATTTCTTGCATTGACCCTCACGCTGATACTCGCAGTTTGTTTGTCGCAATGCGGTACCGGTCGGGCCGTTAGTAGCAGTCAGAACAATACCGCGGGTAACAACGGTCTGACCGGTACCGCGCTCGACAGCACCAAAGGTTTAAAAGACTATTTCGCAAACGATTTCACTATTGGTGTAGCAGTATCTCCAAGGGCATTAAAAACAGACGAAGCCTCACTCATCTTAAAACATTTCGGCAGTATGACGCCGGAGAATGCGATGAAGATGGGTCCTATCCATCCGCGTGAAAACGAATACTTCTGGCGCGATGCAGATTCAATCGCCGCATTTGCCAAAGCGAACGGATTGAAACTAAGAGGTCATACACTCTGCTGGCATAACCAGGCCCCACGCTGGATGTTTGTGAATGAAAAAGGAGACACAGTATCAAAAGCCGTACTGCTGCAAAGATTAAAAGATCATATCACTACAGTTGTATCACGCTATAAAGGCACCATTTATGCATGGGATGTGGTAAATGAGGCGATCTCAGACCGCGGTGATGAATATCTCCGCAATTCGCCCTGGTACCGGATATGTGGTGAAGAATTTATTGCCAAAGCTTTTGAATACGCACATGCAGCTGATCCCAATGCGATACTCTTCTATAACGATTACAACGAGATCAATCCTGTGAAAAGAGAAAAAATATACAAACTGGTGAAAGGTCTGAAAGATGCAGGCATTCCTATTCATGGTGTAGGCTTACAGGCACACTGGGCCATCAACGAACCCAGCGCAGAAGAATTGGAAAATACACTCAGCAAATTCAGCAGTCTTGGGGTACAGGTACAGATCACAGAACTGGATATCTCTGTTTACAACAAAGAGCATAACTCACGCGAGAGAAGGGCCGAAGATACCGTTACGGCTTTCACGGCTGAGAAACAGGCGAAACAGATCGAGATGTATAAAAGGATCTTTAGCGCTTTTGAAAAATACAAAAAGAGCATTAGCGGTGTCACCTTCTGGAACATTTCCGACCGCAGCAGCTGGCTCGATAATTTCCCGGTTAGAGGAAGAAAAGATTATCCACTTCTGTTTGACAGGAACCTGCAACCAAAGCAAGCGTTTTGGGAAGTGGTGAAGACCGCAGGGCGATGATACCCCAAACGAATTACGGATTACGAGTTACGAATTACGATGCATTCATTTCGTAATTCGTAACTCGTAATTCGCAATTGTTATGATTGAATATAACTCTGCAATTGAGAAATTGTTTCTTCCTGGGTTTGAATGGTTTCCGTTACGAGGTCATTGATAGAAATGATACCCGCAAGTTTGCCATTTTCAATAACAGGCAAATAACGAATATGCTGATCCGACATTAACTGCATGCAATGCTCAACGGAATCAGATGTTTTTACAGGCGGGAAATCAGTGGTCATGATCTCTCCTACCGGTGTATCACTTGAATGCCTGTCTTTAAGAATGACCTTTCGTGAATAATCACGTTCTGTCATGATACCCTGGAACGCATCATTATCCACTACCACTACAGACCCGATGTTTTGCGTGGCCATAATACGCAGTGCTTCTATTACCGTTGTACCTGGCGCAACAGAAGTAACGCGACTGCCCTTGCGACGAAGAATATCACTGACTTTTCTCATACGGCGGGAAGATTTTCCATAAGATAAGAAAAAATCAGTGGATTTTGAAATCGGGTAACCGGGGTCCGCCGCTGAGGATGGTAAATCGCCTGCCCCAACCCGAAAAACAAAACAGCCGCAAACGGGTTGGTTTACGGCTGTTGTCATTGAAACTGAGAAACTTTTAAATTTAAAAATTCTCCAATTCCTCAATCTAAATATGGTTAGTCGGTCTTCATGGCTTTATCCAGCATAAACACCATATTGGCCCTGTGTGCTTTGGTTTCTTCGTTGCCTACAGCAGCAGCTGCTGCGAGTTTTGTACGCAGTTTCCTGGCTGTGTAATAACAGGCCGCTCTAGAAACCTGGTCGATGCCAGGAGTTTCTCCGATCAGTCTGCCCAGTCCATTCACAAATGAACTTTGCAGGTACTGTCTGTATACGTTTACATTACCAGCCATATCAGCATCAAACAACGCTTTTGTAAGATCACTCATCATATCAGCTGCACTATACTGGTTGCCATACAAACGTGTGTTGGTGATACGCTGTAAGGTTGGACCGCTCAGGATATGTCCCAAAGTACCGTTTACCTGTAATGCCAGGACATTGTTGGTTACTTTGTAATCCTCACCATTCGCGGGCTGGTTAAAACCACGACGTTGCAATTGCAAATAAGGATATACCTGCGCATCTGCATCAAAAGCATTTGGAGCAAACACATATTTGCTCATCACTTCCATCGCTTTTTTCTGTGTAGCCAATGATACCGGAGTATACGGCTTGTTACCTGATTTTTGCTCTGGGAATGTTCTGTCGATATAAACGCCACCTACATAACGGCTCACAGCATTGATCATGCTGTTACGCTGTCCATTGAGGATATTATACCTTGAGCGCAGCTCTGCGTAAGACTGGCCATTCTTTGTGTATTTGGTAACCAGTTTGCTCATCAGGTTGTTTACCAACTGGAATCTTTCTTCTGCGTAAGCAATCGCATCACTTGTCAGATCATTGATGTTAACACGTGGGTCCATCGCTTTACCCGGAGCACGCATATCATCACCGTCATTACCAAATGCCAGTTTGGGGTCGCCACTGCGTGAAAGGATTTTTGTTAATCCAGCTTCTTCTTCAGTAGCATTGAAAGGAGTATATCCATATTCGATCGCCCATACATCATAAGGACCGGCTTTGGTAGTATAGTAATCACCCTGCTTGCTCCTGTCGAGAGAAACATTGATAGCAGGGTAATCCATTACAGAACCCATCAGGCCGATACTGTGTGTGATAGATGTATTATTAATTTCTGCAGGAGACAACATCTGGCTGCTCTTCATATTGTGGTTGAGACCCAGTGTATGACCCATTTCGTGCATGATGAGATAATAAAGGAATTGTTTGTGCATTTCCTTGATCTCATCCGGTGCAGCGCCAGCCATTTCCAATGTAGTAAGACCCGCTGTGTATTGTGCTTTTAATTCAGCACCGATGCTGCAGTTGCGTGTATTCTCCATTTTCAGACCCGGGAACATCATTTCCGGGGCAGCTTTCTGCGCAGCATCCCATTCAGGAGTACCCCAAACAGGTGTTGATGCAGCTGCAGAATTATACAGGTCATCAAAAATCGGCGTAGCTGAACCGGAAGCCCATTCTACACTGATATCTGCACCAAGGATCTGGCCTGTGCGTGGATTCACAAAACTGGGTCCGATGGCACCATAAGCCGGGGTTGCAGATGCTACCCAACGGATCACGTTGTACTTGATATCAGCAGGATCCCATGTTGCATCATCAGGCATGATCTTCATCACTACTGCATTTTTGAAACCTGCTTTCTCAAAAGCTTCATTCCATTTATGACCCGCATCCATAATCGCCTGGCGATACTCGAGCGGAGTTGTATTCTCGATCCAGTATACCAGTGGTTCTACAGGTTCGCTTACAGCAGCTGAAGGATCTTTCTTTTGCAGGTACCAGCGGTTGATCATGTCCTTATAAGGTGTTGGACTCGTGCTGGTCTGGTTATTGCGCTGTTGTGTAAAATAACCCACACGTGGATCATCCCTTCTGCCTGTAAAATCGTTTTTCGGCATTTCGATGAAACTGTGCTGCATTCTAACACGCACATAACGTGTATCAGTGATATCATTACCGCCTTGTGCAAGGGTAACCGGGTTATCGTAAGAAAGATCAACCACCACATCAGTATTGCCAGGGAAAGAACGCACCGTTGCGTACTTCGATTTGGCAGTATTCAGCATACCCAGGTTGAAAGTAAAGGCAGCTAACGGACTCGGCGCGATGACGGGCTTCACCGGATCCAGTTTCTCGCTCAGGAACAATGCATCACCACTAACCAGGTAACCCAGCGAATCTTCTATCGAATATTTATCCGAATAGAATACTGCTTCCGGCTTGTCTACATTGCTTGTTTTACTTACCGCATTATTGGGATCATACCAGAAATTCGTATTCACTTCTGAGAACTCCAGTTTATCATAGGCTTTCTCAATTTTGAACACGGCAGTGCTGCGGTGCATGCTCTGGTGCAGGAACAATGCTACAGGACCATTAATAGAAAAACTCTGGTAGATAAATTCCTTACCTAACTGGTCTTTGCGGATGTATACCTGCATACTACCAGTTGCTGTATCCTGGTAGAGTGTGAACAGACCCTCGAGTTTTTTGTTACCCTTGGTTTTGTCGGCAACAGTCTGTTTTTTGGGGGCTGTGGCAGATGATTTGGTACTATCACTTCCCGGTTTTTCTGCAC
>Ga0247757_10001555_pt1 | contig 14700 bp, 17 predicted proteins | sample UWRJL126311R4_FD_180929 | JGI IMG/M metagenome (GOLD analysis project Ga0247757, IMG submission 180929) | Plant litter microbial communities from Arlington Agricultural Research Station in Wisconsin, United States - UWRJ-L126-311R-4 | ecosystem: Environmental > Terrestrial > Plant litter >... | reverse complement strand
CACGATAGCGTCGCATGCGGCGCTGGGGGTGGTGCGGGCGGGGGTTGCGGTGCTCAAGGGGACGGGCGTGCGGATCAATGCCATCACGGCCGGGCAGATTGATGTGGGTGTTGATCTGAAGGGGACGGGACTGAAGGAGCTGGAGCAGGGACAGTTTCCACCGAGCGCGTTGCAGAGCGAGGAGGCGCAGAAGAGAATTATTGGACTGGAGAGGGCGGGAAGACCAGATGAGGTCGCTCGCGTGGCGGGGTTCCTGGCGAGTGGGTTTTCGAGTTATATCACAGGAGCCGAGTTGAGGGTAGATGGCGGGGCGAGCGTGATGAATCCGTTGACAGTGCCGGTTTGAGTGGAGTGTCTGGCCTGGCTTCGATAGCATAGCGTAGCGCTGCAATGCCTGTAGCAAACTCCTTCCCTTTCCCCCTTCCCGCAGCTCCCTGCTCTTACGATTTTGAATCAGTGCTCCAACACCACCGGCTTCCCCTTCTCCCACCCATCCAAACTCTCCTTGATATTAACCCAATACCTCAACCTGACCGCCTCGCCCTTCGCCCCCTCGACATCATCCCTCTCAAACGCCTCAGCCAGCCTCTCCACGCTCTCCGCCATCCGCGCCTCGTTCTCGCCCTTCATCCCCTCGATCTCCGCCTCGCTCCCCGCCTCCTCGATCCGCTCCCGCGCCTCCAGCACGTCCATCAGCAGCTCCGGGTCCTCGACCTTGGCCGTCTCGTCGCTGCCGACCTCCAGCCCGCGCAGGCTGAGCAGGTACTGCGCGCGCAGCAGCGGCGACTGCAGCGTCCTGTACGCCTCGTTGATGCGGGCCGAGAGCGCCTGCGCGCGCGCCTTGTCCGAGGGCGGGTGCACGTCCGGGTGCGCGCGCGCCTGGAGCTGCAGGAACTCGCGGCGGAGGGCCGTGGTGTCGATGCCGAAGCGGCCGGAGGGCGGGGGGCCTGCGGGGAGGGTGGCGGGGAAGAAGGTGTAGTGGGTTTGGGGCTGGGACTGGGGTGGCGACGAGGGATGCTGTGGTGGCGTTTGGGTGGATGAGTATCGGGGGAGGAGGAGGGGATGTGGGGATGCGGGATAGCGGGATGGGCGTAAGGCGTTTGGCCTCGCGAAAGTCGGTGTGCGGATTGAACGCATTGTGAGGGTGGTGGGTGTGATGTGAAAGCTTCAATGGGAGGAAAGTCTGGCGGGCGCGCTCTCTTTTTTTTCTTCGGAGCGCGGGAGGGTCGGGCGGAGCTTGGCCGGTTACGTCAGGATCCTCGGCTGCTCTTCTCCGCGGCTCCGCACCGGACCTTGCTATGCGCTCGACACCTGCGATGAGATGAATACACACACGCATGTAGAGTCCCTATGTGTCTTATTGAAAGGCAAAAACGAAAATCAACAGCAGCGACTTTTCTTATCCACCATCGTCAATATGCGACGCCGTTCATCTAGAAAGCCTGTATATGCACCCAATGCACTCAACCTTTTATGCAATTCCCTATACCAAAACAGCCTCCGCCCCAACCTTCATCAAACTTCGTCAACAACACTCTAGGAGCGCCGCCCGGTCATACGTCGTAAAACATGCTTACAAGAACCCAAAGGATAAAAAGACAAACGTATCATGCTCATGAATACGTAAAGAAACGTATGTGCACCCCACTAGATGAAAAGAAGAGGTTGTCTGGTAAAGAACCCCAGAAACTCCCGGGACGTAGCGCTTGCGCTCGCCTGTATTGAGGAACCGAAAAAAAGGGGTGAGAAGATGGAAAATCATGGACTCTATACGCGGGTATCACTTCCACTCGGTGCTGCTAGGAAAGGCTGTCATGGACGATAAAAGAGGGAAAAGTGGCCATTATGAACAGGGAAAAAGAAAGAGAGATGCAGCGGACGCGTCATGTCGAAGGCAGCGGGGGTTTTCGTCCGTATACCACGGCGCCGGGGAGATAGGCGTGCACCTTGTAATTCTTGAGCTCGCGGCGAAGTTCAGCGAGGAAGACGTATGCGCGGGCGACGGACCACTGTCGATTCCTCGTTAGCGCCCAGTTTTCACTCCAAAGAAAAAAAAAAGGGTGGAGGGGAAGGAAAGATGAGAAGAGGAGAAACTCACACCCCCAACCTGCGTCAACAGCCTCAGCATGAACCCCTCGACCCCCTCATGCAGCCGCAGCTGGTTCCACCGCCCAATGTCCTTCGCCTTCCTGTCCTTTGCCGGCCACCCGTTCATCGGCCACTTGTACTCCACCTCGACGACATCCACGAACCCCGCACGCTCGAGCCGCTCCCTCGCCTCGTCCCAGATGGCGAAGCTCTTCCCGAACTTCTCGCCTAGCGCGATGACCGTCTGTCCCCAGGTATGATAGAAGTGGTCGTTCGGCATGCTCCCATCGTCGCAGCGCGGATACACGCCTTGCTCGACGATTTTGATCCACCCCCCAGGCCGCATGTGTTCGTAGGCTTGCCGGAGGAAGAAATCCCAGTCGGGCACGCACCCAAACAGTTCGCGCACGTGCACGAAATCGAAGTGGTCTGCGAGAAACGTCCAATCGAGCGTCACGTCGTCGATCTCGAAGACGCAATTCGGGGGCACCCACTCGGACTAGATGGGGGACAGATCGGTCCCGACGACGGTGGCGGCCGGGTACTGGTCCGCCATGTCGATTGCCCAGATGCCCGTGCCCGTGCCGGCGTCGAGGATGCGCTGCGGGTGCTGCAGGGGCGCGAGGTGCAGCTTGCGGTCCAGCGTAAGCAGGTACATGTGGTGGGCGAAGTCCAGAATTTCCTTGGCCATGTCGTCGTTGGGGCCCCAGTAGGCGCCGTCATGGTAGGCGTGGTACTGCCGTCCGTTCTCCATGCGGTAGTGCATGATGGACGAGGCAAGCGTGTCGGTCTCGTCGCCGAGGAGACTGCCGCTGTCGAAGCCAGAGTCGGACACGTAGTCGTTGTCTTGCGCCGTACCGGTGTCATCATCCTCGTCCTCGTCATCCTCGTCGTCCTGGTCATTATCGTCGAGGTCGGCCTCGCTAGCAGAGGAGGTGGTAAACGAGGGGCGCGAGGGGGCATGCGGCTCAGCGTGGCCGTCGACCTGGACAGCGCTGTCGTTTGCGGTATCGGGCATTCCGAAAGCGATATAGTCCTTGACCCCAGACCCAGTGGCATCTGCCATGACTCGCGAGAGACTGGCAGACAGGTGGGGGGGTTGTGTGTGCGGAGAAAGAGGGGACAGACAAATGGAGCAGGGAGAGTCCGGTGCTTGGCTGTGCGGTGCTTGTCGCCATGCTGGAGCCCGCTCTGCTCCCGCCCATCGTCGGCGGGCGTGGTGTTGAGTCGACGACGTCCCCCTCCCACGATACAGCCAGCCAACCAGCCGCAGCATGACAGCAGCCACGCGCCAGCCCGTCCTCATCGTCGGCTCCGGTGCGTAGCGATCCAATCTGACATGGGACGAACTCGGTTGGCTCACCCGGGGCCACCCATCCACAGGCAGCACAGGCCTCGCCCTCGCAAAGGGCCTCCGCAAGGTACGCACATGGGGCACCACGGCCATGCACGACATTCCAGATCCTTCGCTAACCTCCCGCCCCGCCCGCAGGCCGGCATCGCATGTCTCGTCTTCGAGAAACACCCCGCCGCCGCCCGCGAGCGCGACTGGCACATGGGCCTCCACTGGGGCGCGCCCATGCTGAGGAGCCTCGTTGGCGACGACGACGACGAGTGGGCCGCCCTCCAGACGCTCCAGGTCGACCCGCACACGCCGACCAAAGACCAGGACACGCTCTCCTTCCTGCAGGGCGACACGGGCGCCGTCTTCTTCAGCCTGACCTTCGGCTCCTTCTACCGCCTGCAGCGTAGCAAGCTGCGTGCATTCCTGTCGCGGGGCCTTGACATACGCTACGGCAAGCGCCTCACCTCGTACGCCTGCGCCGCCGACGGGTCCTCTGTGACGGCGTACTTCGACGACGACGGGACCTCGGTCGAGAGCAGCCTCCTGGGGCCCCAGCTCGGCGCCGTCACCAGGCTGCCGTACGCAAGCACCCTCGTGCACTGCCGCTACCCGCGCGAGCAGGCCCTCTTCCTGCGCTCCTTCCACCCACTGTACCTGGCCGCCGCGCACCCGGACGGCCTCTTCTCCTTCTTCGCCGTCCACGACGTGCCCGACCCGGCCGACCCGGCCGCCTGGACCTTCATGTTCTACATCTCGTGGCCGAGCAGGATGCCATGGCCCGCTGGCCGCCCGCGCGCCGCCTCGCCCAGCAGAAGGCGTTTGCGGCGTGCTTCTGCGAGCCCTGGCGGAGCGCGTACGCGTGGTACATGGGGCTGGCTGGTCGACTGGGACCCGGCGCGCGACGGCTATCGCTAGGACAGCCGCGCCGGGCGGGTCACGCTCGTCGGCGACGCGGCACATGCCATGTCGTTCCAGCGCGGCCAGGCGCCCAACCACGCCCCCACGGACGCTGGCCAGCTGCGCGATGCGCTGGTCGAAATGCGCGCCGGCGCCGACTGCGAGGCGGCCGTCACGGCTTTCGAGGACGCGGTGATCAGGCACGGCGGCGGCGAGGTTAGGGACGGCTCGAGGAACACCGTGCTGCTACACGACTGGGAGAAGATCAAGCAGAGCCCGCTGTACATGCAGGGCATGCGGAGGAACGAGTGATGGAGCATGGGCTCGCATTGGGTGGTGTTGTGGATATCGTGTGCTTGCCTGCTTTTCCTCGTCAGCCTGCTGACTCACCCCCTATCATGCTACGTAATAGAGTCGAGCTGGTTATGTTCAGGCCGTTGGCCGAGCATCAGTAGATCTAGAATAGAGTGTTGCAATGCTTTCCCCCTTGAAAATGCCATGTACACGCCCTCTTCTGTTATGCCAAAGCACCGACATCCGAACGGGAAAATCGTTCGACGTGGCGGTAAGGTAGCTGCACGTTTCGATGACTCGTCTCTTGCAAGCCCACCCCTTCTCCAGCCCATCCATTCCGATCTCTCCAACACCAAGCACAAAGGAACAGCAAGGCCGGCGGTGGCGTAGATTCATCTCAAGTTCCCGAAGAGCACGTAACATGGTTAGCCACCATCACTATGCTCATCGCTCATGTCCGATCCTCATCCCTAACCAAGGTCTTCGGACCTCATCCCCTACCTCCTCAGCTTTCCCCTCAATCTGACGTATGCCGTGCTATTCCACAGAGGAACCGGAGAACTCCACACAACCTCACACCCAGCCAAGACGCCTTCATCTTGCGTCCCCCATAGTAGAGGCATAGTCCACCCTCCCAGACGTCATCCCGCGTCCGCACCATTCAACCCGTCAACCCTTCACAACCGACCCCTTGGGAAAAGGTGGCAATCTGATCGACCTCCACCCCCTCTCCCATAGCCTCTCGTCCGTCCAACAAGCGTGCAGCCCCTTTGGGAAATCTCTCACCCGATCCTAGAAACCCCACACCACTCTCCTACAAAAGTCATGCAATGCTCCCCCAACGTAGCATGCATGCGTACCTACGCACTCCAAGCCTGTGTTCCGCTTCTCAGCCCTAGCACCCAAAGAAAGAAGCAAAAAAGAAAAAAGAAAAAAAAAGCTCAACATAACAGTGCGCATAAGCCAACACACCGCGTTGGTTCGCCTGTCTATACGCACCCCGCACCCCAGCCAACCACGCGCCACCACGACGTCTGCAAGCGCATTCTCGCATCGACAAGGGAGGGGGCGTGAAGCCAGGCGCCAGGCGCCGGTTACGGCCATGGCTTCGTTCCGAAGTAGAGCTCCGAGTCAACGGCGTAGGTGTTCGTTCAGCCGATCGGCCTTCATATGTGTGGAAGATGTGTAGAACGGTATCGCTCCATGTCCGAATTGCTATCCTAAACAGGTATCCCGAATCAAAGTCGGCTGAGCCGCTGATGAGTCACTCGTGTTAGCATGTTCCTACATTTTTTATTTTTTTTCGAGCGTAAAGGGTAGACGACGTCCTTCACAACAACGCATAGAGGTCGAGTGTGGTGCCTTCCACCTAATCATGCGGGCTATCGTTGCTTGCAAGATAACCCACTCTTTCATCTTTCGAAATGCCTATGCCATAGAAGTAGCCGGGAAAGGAGTTACCATATTTGGTCAACATACGAAAGTGCATTGCACGTCCAAGCAACCGGCCAAGAGCTCTACCGACTGGCCAACGTTGTGTCGTTGGTGGTGCACCTAGAAGGTTGCAAGAAATAACGTGCTGGCTCGCTTCGTACCCTTGCTCATGTCGCTGGGAGCAGTTTTCGTGCCTCGAGCAGTCGTTATTCGCTGCTGCTCACTCAGCCTGCAGGGACACAAAGTGTGACGTGCCCACGGAGGCCGACAAATGCTGAACATATGACCAGCACTAAAAAAGGATAAGCGAGTGTGCATTTATCATGGCCCGTCAAACGGCTGGAGCTTGACCGCCGAAAAAACATGCCTCGGGTGTCTGTACAACTGTCGTAAAGGAGTAGATTCCGGAAGGACAACCGGATCAGGGTAACGAAGCGTGTGCAACCCTGTCAATTGTCGAGTAAGGTAATGAACTCAGTGGGTTCCGAGGAACTATCTGTGCCCTTTTACTGGAATATACGCCATGTCCGGTCAGAGCGTACTTGGATGCACATCGGCCCAACGAGCAACAACAGTCGAGGGGGTAAACAAGGCGAAATCCAGTAGGTATCAGCCCTGCTGGGGCGTATAAAGGTGTTTTAAAGCATACTTCTGCTGCAGCTACCGACAATAGGACACGAGGAAGACGCCTAATCCCTGTCTCTTGCTCGCTGCTATGAAATTGCGTCCAGGTGACCGCAGCAGAATCCTACATCCGGTGAAATAGAGTGCGGCGTATGAACTCATTGTGACGCTCCTCTCCTAAGACATGCCGACTGCGGAGAGATGCCTTCTTTTGATGCTAATTGTAGCAACAAGGCAGCCAGACCCAGGCCAGCGTTAACTACTCACCGCTGTTTTCTCAAGCTCTGACTTGGTTCGTCAGAATCGTTTGCCTACCCCCAACATGCGGCCTTGGACACTAGATCATTTTGGCACATCCTTTAGAGCATCTTCGGATGTCGGTAGGAGCACAAGCAATCTTGTGATACATGCGTGAGGCTTTCAGAAAGATTCCCCCATGATCCATGCGTATTGCGGACTGTGTAGTGGCGGCGGAGGTGGAGCATACTGCGAACAAACTTAGCACCGCAAATGCAGGAGGCACCTTCGCCTTGTTGAATGCTTTATTTCGAGGCTTAGCCGATATGCGTTGCGAATCCAGGGTAAAGACCCCTATTGTAACTGAAACTAAATGATCCTTTAGACTTGATAAGCATTGATAAGACGATAAAATAGCGGAGAGAATGAATTGCCAGTGAGTTTAGCCGTTATCGGTCAGACTTGGAAGATGTGTCCAAGCGTACCTCAGACGATACAAGGGGCGCTGTACGGTATATTGGAGCTTCCGCTGTCCTCGTTGCTCGTACGTACAGGGCACCAAAACAGGAGGCGTGACTGCCTTGGGTCATGACTGCATATCTTGCTGCCATCGACGTTGCCCTTCGACAAGCTGTATTTCTCTCTGCGCGGTGATCGTTTTAGACCTGCTCTCGTAACACGAGGCTGTGTAACCAGGATACTCACGCTCGGGAACAAGTGAGAACTTGGGATCCGCGCACTGCTCGGGCATGGGGCGCATACGATTCGGGCCGGAATACGGGCAGCAAGACACGGCAAATCTGCTGCCGACGACAGTCCTGGGCGGGCCGGGCTTCGCCAGCCAAAAAGCGCAACTGTTCGATCAAGAGCAGGTTCAAAACCTCTGCTGGCCTAGAAGGTTTACCATAAATATCAGGTGCCGGAATCGCTCGTATCGGAATCATCAAACTCTGCGCTGGTTTCGACGAGGGTGAATGTAGTCCTACCAGCACGCCTCACAGCCAGTGGCTCGGAACAGTTGCCGAACTGGCACGAGGCGCAAAATGATGGACAAGGCTGGTTTATTACATGCACGACACGAAAGGATATTGTCGTACCACGCCGCCATCTGCTCCCAACTGAGCTACGTGTGGAAGATCCGGTAATGTGTCAACTAACCGTGGCCCCCTAGTGGCTATGATGTGGCTGATATGCGGAGGGCCAGCGAGTCCAGCGTCTTCTGGCTCACCTCGAGGCCGATCCAGGGCTTTTCTGTTCAGAAATGTTCTGCAAGCGGTCCCGAATTTCGACACTTATGTAGGTGTATTGACCACTTGGAACTGATCCCGGCATGCTAAATTGGCCTGGAATTCGTATTTTCGAACGATCAACGCAGCTAGAGGAGTGGAGGCACGTGAGCCTTTACGCGGGTTCGTTAGATCACGTTTATACGCAATACCAGTGATGCACTCTTGCGCAGTGCACACCCAATAGCAACGCACCCATTCAGGCGTCCACAGGTGTCTGTCCACGACGAGGTGGAACCAAGGCGTCTTTAGCTTGCTATCGCGAGTGGTTCAACTGGCCGGTGATGCATCTCGGCAAGGCCGGAGAGAGCCTCGCTTCCGCAGTACGAGAATACATCTCCCACGACAGTGGGCCCTTTGAGGCGTGAATGACCTTCCTGAGGTTACGCGTATTTCCCGGGATTTCCCTCCTCAAGGCAAAGCCGGTCCCGCGGTATATCAGGAGGTCGGCATCCCTAGCGTCCAATGTGAGATCTGACAACGCCCCAGCGTAGACAACAGGGAAAAACATACCTGCTAACAATCATCTTGAGAGCACCTCTTGACCATTAGGTAGCCGATTCATAGAACTGCATCCAGACCAGCTACATTTACGGCTCATAGCATCACCCAGCACCAGTGCCTCGCGGATACGGTCTCAATACTCGTTCTTTTTGGCAGCATCCAAGGCAAGTAGCAGGAAGTATATTGACCTAGCTGGGCTAAGCTCCATCTGACCTCAGCCGTAGACTATTAGTAGCGACAGAAGTCCTCAGCCGATACGATGAGTGGTGGCCGGAGACAACATGGGAATTCGAACTGGTATATGGGGCAAACCCATGGCACTGGCCAAAACCAACAAACCTACAGCCAACAACATTACCAGCCGACTGCTGGTCAGAACAGTACGTTTCCTCAGCGATGAGTTCGTGGACCCTTGGTATGTCTCATGCTCACATCTAGACGTAGTACCCGCACCATCTCCGTATGCGCCCGAAGCCCAGCATCCGCAGTCGCCTGGCCAATACGCGGGGACCCCCGCTCATGTCCAAAACGTATATACAAGTGGGAATAGTGCTATGGTCTATCCTGAGTACCAACAGCGGTATAATACGGGGTCGACTTTCGCTGGAGCTGGAGCTGTTGACAGACAGCAAGCTTCTTTCGCTGAGCAGGGTACATATTAGTAGGCGTGTCACAAATGTAGTAGTCCAGGCGATAGCTAATCAGCTTGTAGTCAGGAGCCGCGATACAGCATCAATAGTGCCATAAGCCCCAATTCGTATGGCCAGTACAACCAACATGCTGGAAGCTCTTACACCACCGATTCAATTGAGAGAGCATATGGTGGTTCGACAGCTTCAACGTATGCGTGTTTCTCGGCCATTGAAGGAGGCTGCTGATATGTAATTGTAGACCGCCGTTGGCATCGCCTCAACATGCGACCAATAACTCGTATGGGCAGATGGATTCCAAGCATATCCAAGCACATTCGAGCGAGCAAACTGCCCATCCGGAATCTTCGACTGGCCATCCCGGGATCAATAATCAGGTAATGTGCGTGTGTGGTTCAGTATTGACTGGTATTCATGCGAAAGGAAACCTGACACGGCACCAAAAGTCCCTGAAATGTACGACAGCCAAAGCAAAATCAACGAGGGTCTGTGAAATTTGTGGTCAGACTTTCCAGCGGTCTGATGCTCTTCTAAACCACAAGCGAAGGAGACACATGGATCAGTCTGAGTAATCCGGTTATTGAGTGGGTTAAAAAAGATGTTCGAGTTCGGTTCATGGCGGAACGTTCGAGAGCGGAGGTGGTGGTAGCACATAAGTTGGAATGGTTTGTCGCTGTTCTTTTTCATTTCCCCATTAGCATGGTTTTCTACTGTTGTTACTTAGCATATTGACCATATTATACCCTTCAGGTTGTTGACAAAACACTTGTCTGAGTGTCGAAGCGTGCACAACTCGTACCTTTTTCAACTCCGGCGGCAACAGGCAGCAGCCTATGGTCGACAGCTTGGGTAAGTGAGGGTGAAACAAGGTTTCTAAGCCGTCCTGTATAGGTCGAAGAGTATCTTATCACGGGCCAGCGGCTACGTCGACTTATATATCCCTGGACAATACCTCATGGTTGTTGAAGAGGGAACCAGTCCATTTGAGCGGATTACCCATGCCCGAGTTAGCCCGCATTTAGCTCCCGAGGAAGACCCTAAGAGCCACGGAGCGTGTTGTGGATCGTAACAAAGAGATATTTTGCAACAAAAGTGCAACAGAGAGACTAAGGCGGAGAAGAAGAGGACGTTGAGACAACGTTGGGGACCCATGACTCGGGTCTAGCCTGTTCAAACTAGGGAAGGAACCACCGCCCGGATCACATTCCGATTGAAGCCTGCAGCCCAGGCATGACACGCCTGGGCGCATTCAGCCAGCTCGAGTCGTGTCACCGCTGGATACTCGAGTGCTTGCATGGCGTTGTTGAACGGGCACACCGAATATTGGGCGTTGGACTGTGCGGGTTCGTCGAACACGTCTGCTCAGGATGCCCACTGGAGCCCAAAACCCGGACAATGCCTCACCGACCATAACGAGCCGCTGGGTAGATGAAAAAGGAGGATAGTTCTCTTGCATAAAAGCCAATCCCGCGAGAACCAGTGTCCGACCCAATTACGTTCCTGAAGCCAACCCGTCTTCTCCAAATCGGCGGGTGTACTGGCCGGGGCCAACCAGACGCCATTCGCCACTTCCTGAGGTATTCTGGGTTGAGTGTCTGGATATATCATCCGACTGCAGGCCCTGGTATGAGTTAGGGCTCAGGGTTACTCACCGGATGATTTGATAGGAAAGAAGCAGAGCAGAACTCGGGTGCCTAGCTTGGCTTTACCCCTGTGCCCTACGCGATTATCACCTTCGTTGAAGCCTCGTATTGCATTGGACCCGGTGGACACAGTAAAGCTCAGCCAACATTAATGAAGGTCTGGACCGTACGTTCCCAATGGTCGTACAGACACCTGACCAGGTCGGCAATAATTACTATCTTAATCTACAGTATGTTACATCCGCGGGACAACGCCCAGCCTATTTAGGCTCTCGATCTACGAATGAACGGATCCTTCGCTCTTCATCAGCCATGCAACCTCATTATAAATGCATTACCTCAGTGAAAACGGGGCGGTCCTTGATTATGGCAGGCACTGGTTACACATGAATACAGTACGAAACTCAATGTTTCAAAGTAGGTGTTGGATAGTCTAATTTGTCCATTACATATTACGGAGATGGAACGGCGCCTAAAGACCATCAAATCTGGTAAGCTGGTGCTTCTATGACGAATGTCACCCACCCGCCAGAGAGAAATAGGAAAGGTGTATAAATCGAGGCGGGCAGCCCGGCTCAGGATATAGGCCCTAGATACCCACTCAACTCCTTACATGCAGATAGACCTTTTGAAATCAAGGAAAACATTAGCGTAAGCGGTACTGATACCGAGGTGATCAACTGAAAGCCCTCCCATGTCTTTGATATCATGATTAGTCGGAACGAAGAAAAACTAGATGCTCGTGACCCTCCCATTAGAATTCAACCTTTGCGGCTTGGCACTCCTCAAAACGGACTCCAGCTCTTTCATTACGTTGTTGTTCGCCTCCCTCTGCTCTCGAGCCGAAGCTTGTCGCGCTCGGTCCTCTTGAATTTTGTGCATTCGCTCTTCTCGCGTCATCGACATCCTAGTTTTGGGTATAGCAATCGCCTCAAAGATTTCATCGTCCGAATTACCCCCGACGCTCGGTGGTCCGGATTCTCGTGATCCTATTAGCTCGCCATTGAGAGCGCGCAGCGCGTCGGTAGGACTTCCCTCGTCAACAGCGGTGAGGCCACCAAGACTTGGAACGGGCGATCGCAAACCACTGGAAGCTTGAGATACACGGCGTTCGTGCCGATCAATGTTGGAAGCAAGTGCGCTCCTCCCAGCTTCCCAAGCCTGCACAAGATTCTTCAAGTCGGCACCAATGGACTCATACTGTGCCATGAGATGATTGCCAAGCTCAGCCACATCTTCGGATTCCTCCAAGCTTTTGTGGGATTCTTCACGCAGAATTTGCATCTTTGCTTGCAGGCCACGAATGCCCTGAGATAAGCCACTCAGTTTGCGCACAGAATTGCGTAAGCGTTCCCGGCCAGGCGTGGCTTGGATCTTCAGAGGTGACGGAAGTGCAAAATGCTCCTCCTCATTAAGAATGCGATTGAACTTTTCAGTCCAGACGCCTGTCTTGGCAGCGACGACCAACATAGAATCTACGACAGTATTCCACCGAGCAAAGTCTGGCTTACCGCCATCTGCTTCCAGTGCGAGAAGTGAACACAGATATAATCGTCGTAAGGTGGACAAGCGGTACTGTAATATCCTAAGAGCTTTCAGGGTCTCGCCATCTTCAAACTCCGACTCCGCATAGCCCTGGGCCGCCTCCTGCAGGTCTGGGTTACTGATGTCGTAGACGTCAAGGTATTTTTCCAAATCATCATCCTCCACCAGTTGTTTGAGAGCCCCGCATTGCTCGAGCAGGACGGGTATAGTCTCGGCGAACGCCGCATGCAGAACTCGACGAAGGCGGTGACAACGACGGGCTTGGCCTTTTTCTTCGATCCGTGAGATAGGGGGGAGTGGACTGCTTCTTCTAAGATGTCAGCGTTTATTACAGGTTTAGGCAGAATGTTACTTACAGACGATAGCCCCTTGAAACAAGCTCCACTTCCTGAATCAATGCGAGTGCGGATGACGTGGATGTTTCGAAAGCTTGCAGATTCGTAACTAAGGTAGAAGCGCCTTGCACGGCTTGCTGACGGAGGTACTGTAGCCACTGCCGCCGCATACAAGCATAGCACGTGGAGGCCACGGCGAGGAAGACGAATGTGACGAGTGAGAGTCTGCCCCAGCTGAATGCAGCGGCTCGCTTCCGGACCCAGTGAATGAGCCATACCAATGAGAATGCAGTCGCCCCCGTCAGCACTGCTCCAGTCAGACTTATAGTGGCGACGTGGGGCTCCTGTTGCCCATGAGCAGCGAATTGCGGCACAGAAGCTGCTCGCACACGCTCAGGTTCATTTAACAGCTGGGAGGCAACGACCAGGTAGCGAAAGTGCTCGAGAAATCGTTGGTTATCTGCTCTGCCCAGTCTGGAATTCACCGCCCGCGACCAGGCGCCATGGATCCGTGCAACAGAGCCCTGGCGTCCTGCGTGTACTCGTAGTGGTTGCGGAAGCTTGTCCCGTATCCGTGACCGTAGCGTTGAGGGGCCTCGAGGCGCGAAACTTTCGGCTGCAGGCAAGGGCGAGCTCGGGGGGGACGAGGTACTAGAAGCGCGGCCCTCGCCTGACATGGTGGTTAGCTAGGACTAGGCCATGTACCAGACTGAGGGAAGCAACCTTCAAGATACTCAGCGAGGGGCGAGTCTTCGGAGATCACGAGCTCCATCTACCTCATGGCGCGTCCACGGGGGGCTTCGTTGGGGGGTGCGCCGGAGCACGGCGGCGCGTGAGACAATCACGCTGGTTTGGGGTTAGGATGCGAAAGTCGCAGCGTCCGAGGTGCAGTGAGAAACGGCAGCGGGGCGTGGGGGAGGCGTGAAACGGCAGGTAGCAAGGGCTGGAAGTGACGGCGACAGAGGAGGATGCGGTGTGGTGTGGTGTGGTTGTGGTTATGGTGGTAATGACGGCAGTGGCAGTTGAAAGGAGAAGCCACAGTGATGCACACTACAAACTGGGGTAAAGTGATAGGAACGGCAACGGGGGGGCCAGGGACATGGTCCACTATGGGCAGCATGTGGGACCGACGGCGACGGCTCATTTACCGGCGGACTCATCGAGGCGCCGATTCTGATGCTAGTCTCATCCCGTCGGCCTTGATCATCCCACCGACAACGTCCTGGTGGAATGTTACCACGACGAAAGTGTTGTTGGAGAGTGGTGATGCGGTAGGAAACGAGAGCGCGGAAATGCGATGCGGCGAAACGTATGCATGCGCATCGAGTCGCTACGGAGCGTTTCCGCCGTTGTCGATCGCTGCTTACATACTCAGAGCCCTATCCAGCGAACGCAAGCGAACAGCCTCAAAATTCCCACCAGCTGCTCTGGGCAAGCGAACGAATCCCGTTCCTCGAGAGTCAGCTGCGACAAGTCACTGACTAGATACTTGGCCTTTCTAACGTCAGAAAGGACCGCGTCTGCAGCGCAGAGTCACGGAGGTGATAGCATATCACTCCCAAGCCCTACACACCTGATCGCCGTCCGCCATATCCGCTCTCTGACGTGTGGCCTCGTGCGGCCTGAATCGTTCACGGCGGCCGCAGGACCCGCTAGCTCGTTAATAGGTATGTAAACCCTATCGAATGCCAACCACACCCTGCAGGGGTGGACAGCATGTACGCGGTTATTAATCCCCGATACCGCGGTCGAGAGATACACCCGTTCTAGGCATGCATAGTGCGAAGTAACCACCCCGTCGGCCCCACGGCTTGGGTT
>Ga0247757_10001554_pt1 | contig 14707 bp, 14 predicted proteins | sample UWRJL126311R4_FD_180929 | JGI IMG/M metagenome (GOLD analysis project Ga0247757, IMG submission 180929) | Plant litter microbial communities from Arlington Agricultural Research Station in Wisconsin, United States - UWRJ-L126-311R-4 | ecosystem: Environmental > Terrestrial > Plant litter >... | reverse complement strand
CGCGAGCGTCTCGCCGTTCGCGCGAGCGGTGAGGCGCTCGAGAGCGTCCTCGGTGATGAGCAGCGAGGCGCCCTGCAGGATGTCGGCGATGCCGACGCCCGTGTCGGACATGACCGCGACGCGCTCCAGGTTGCGGAACGACAGCGCGGTGGAGCCCTGCTCCTCCGTGAGGACCACGAGGACGCTGCCCCCGTTGGACCAGGGAGCGAGCAGCGCGGCCGCGGCCTTCGTCGACGGCTCCGTGAAGCCGGCCGGGTCGAGGATCGCGATCGAGCCGCGGTCGGCGTGCACCGACAGCGCGCTGCGCAGCGCGGCGCGGCGCTCCTTGCGGTTCACCTTGAAGGTGTAGTTGCGGGGCGTCGGGCCGAAGACCACGCCGCCGCCCGTCCAGACCGGCGAGCGGCTGGAGCCGGCACGGGCGCGGCCCGTGCCCTTCTGGCGCCACGGCTTGGCGCCGCCGCCGCTGACCTCGGCGCGCGTCTTGGAGGACGACGTGCCCTGGCGGCGAGCGTTGAGCTCGGCCCGGACGGACTCGTGGACGAGCGGGCCGTTGAAACGGGCGCCGAACGCCTTGTCGTCGAGGGTGACCTTCTTGGTGCCACCGAGGATGGGTGCGTCAGGCATCGGTGCGAACCTCCACGAAGCCGTTACGGGAACCGGGCACGGAGCCGCGGACGAGCAGCAGGTTCTGGTCGGCCTCGATGCGGACGACCTCCAGGCCCTTCTGGGTGACGCGCTTGTTGCCCATCTGGCCGGGACCGCGGATGCCCTTCATCACGCGGGCGGGCCAGGCGGACGCGCCGATGGAGCCCGGGGCGCGCACGTTGTGCGAGCCGTGCGACTTGGGGCCGCTGGCGAAGTTGTGGCGCTTGATCGTGCCCTGGAACCCCTTGCCCTTCGAGGTGCCGGCGATCTTGACCTTGTCGCCCACCGAGAACACGTCGACCGTGACGGAGTCGCCGATCTTGTGCTCGCCGGCCTCGCCGCGGAACTCGACGAGGTGGCGCAGGGGGCGGGAGTCGGCCTTGGCGAGGTGGCCGAGCTCGGCCTTCGTCAGGTGCTTCTCCTTCGTGGTCCCGAACGCGAGCTGGACGGCGTCGTAGCCGTCGACCTCGGTCGAGCGCACGGCGGTGACCGGACAGGGGCCGGCCTCCAGGACGGTGACGCGCTCGACGCGGCCGTCCTCCATGAACAGCTGGGTCATGCCCAGCTTCTTGGCGAGAATGGCAGGCATTACGCGACCAGCTTGATCTCGATGTCGACACCCGCGGGCAGGTGGTCCAGACGCTGGAGCGAGTCCACGGTCTTGGGTGTCGGCTGGTGGATGTCGATGAGCCGCTTGTGCGTGCGGATCTCGAAGTGCTCGCGCGAGTCCTTGTCCTTGAACGGCGAGCGGATCACGCAGTACACGTTCTTCTCCGTGGGGAGCGGAACGGGACCCGAGACGGTCGCGCCGGTGCGCGCCGCGGTCTCGACGATCTCCTTCGCCGCCGACTCGATGGCCGCGGTGTCGTAGGCCTTGAGGCGGATGCGAATTTTATTTTGGGTGGCTGTGGCCATCTCGTGATCTTTTCCGTCTGCTGTCCGGGGTATGAAGTCTTCTGGGTTCTTGCGCGCCGAAGGCGGATCTCCACACACGCGGAGTCCGCCTTCACATCCTGCGTCCCGTCCGGTTCCGGCGTGTGGCCGGCCTGTACGGGTGCTCCCCTGGCGTGCGAGAAGCCTCGTGGTCGTATCTGGCACTGCTGCCGCGGGGCGCGGCGCCCGGCTCCGAGGAGCGGCGCCGCGGTTCCCGCGGGTACTGCTACTCGATGATCTCCGTCACGACGCCGGAGCCGACGGTGCGGCCACCCTCACGGATGGCGAAGCGCAGGCCCGGATCCATGGCGATCGGCTGGATCAGCTCGATCTCCATCTGGACGTTGTCGCCCGGCATGACCATCTCGACACCCTCGGGGAGGTTGGCGACACCGGTCACGTCGGTGGTGCGGAAGTAGAACTGCGGGCGGTAGCCCGTGAAGAACGGCGTGTGACGGCCGCCCTCCTCCTTCTTGAGGACGTACACCTCAGCCTTGTACTTCGTGTGCGGCGTGATCGAACCGGGCTTGCACAGCACCTGGCCGCGCTCGATCTCCTCGCGCTTGGTGCCGCGCAGGAGGCAACCGACGTTGTCGCCGGCCTGACCCTGGTCCAGGATCTTGCGGAACATCTCGACGCCGGTGACGATCGTCTTCGTGGTGTCCTTGACACCGACGATCTCGACCTCGTCGCCCGTGTTGACGATGCCCTGCTCGATGCGGCCCGTGGCGACCGTGCCACGGCCCGTGATCGAGAAGACGTCCTCGACCGGCATCAGGAAGGGCTTGTCCAGGTCGCGCGTGGGCTCCGGGATGTAGGAGTCCAGTGCGTCGGCCAGCTCGATGATCTTGGCCTTGTACTCCTCATCGCCCTCGAGCGCCTTGAGCGCCGAGCCGGTGATGAAGGGGATGTCGTCGCCCGGGAAGTCGTAGGCGGAGAGGAGCTCGCGCACCTCGACCTCGACGAGCTCCAGGAGCTCCTCGTCGTCGACCATGTCGGCCTTGTTGAGGAAGACCACGATGTACGGCACGCCGACCTGGCGGGCGAGCAGGATGTGCTCACGCGTCTGGGGCATGGGGCCATCGGCGGCCGAGACCACGAGGATGGCGCCGTCCATCTGCGCCGCGCCCGTGATCATGTTCTTCACGTAGTCGGCGTGGCCCGGACAATCGACGTGGGCGTAGTGACGGTTGTCCGTCTGGTACTCGACGTGGGAGGTGGCGATCGTGATGCCACGCTCCTTCTCCTCCGGAGCGTTGTCGATCTCCGCGAAGCTCTTGGCCTCGCCGCCCATCTTCTCAGCCAGCACCGTCGTGATGGCAGCGGTCAGCGTCGTCTTGCCATGGTCGATGTGACCGATGGTCCCGACGTTGACGTGCGGCTTGTCGCGCTCGAACTTCTCCTTGGCCACTGCCTTGCTCCTCTTGCGTCTTTGGTGTCGGCCCGCCGATGGGCGAACCAGTGAAAGCTATCGAAAATCCGGGGTACGGCGCGTTCCGGCTAGGCCGGGACGGGTGAGCCACTGCGATGCGCAACGATCTCCTCGGAGACGTTGGGCGGAACTTCCTCGTACTTCTCGAACTGCATCGAGTACGACGCACGGCCCTGCGTGTTGGAACGCAGGTCGGTCGCGTAGCCGAACATCTCCGAGAGGGGGACGAAGGCGGTCACGATCATCGCGTTGCCGCGCTGCTCCTGACCCTCGATGCGACCCCGGCGCTTGCTGAGGTCGCCGATGACGTCGCCCAGGTTGCTCTCCGGGCACGTCACCTCGACGTTGAAGATCGGCTCGAGCAGGACCGGCTTGGCGCGGCGCGCCGCCTCCTTGAACGCCATGGAGGCGGCGATCTTGAAGGCGACCTCCGAGGAGTCCGTGTCGTGCGACTTGCCGTCGACGAGCGTCACGCGCACGTCGACCATCGGGTACCCGGCCTTGACGCCGGTGCCGAAGGCCTCCTCGCAGCCCTTCTCGACCGCGTTGATGTACTCCGAGGGCACCGAGCCGCCGCGGGTCTTGTTGAGGAACTCGAAGCCCTCGCCCGGGATCGGCTCCATGTCGATGTACACGACGCCGTACTGGCCCGAGCCGCCCGTCTGCTTGACGAACTTGCCCTCGATCTTCTGGACCGAGCTGCGGATCGTCTCGCGGTAGGAGACCTGGGGCTTGCCGACGTTGGCCTCGACGTTGTACTCGCGCCGCATGCGGTCGACCAGCACCTCGAGGTGCAGCTCGCCCATGCCGGAGATCTCGGTCTGGCCGGTCTCCTCGTTGGTCGCGACGATGAACGTCGGGTCCTCCTCCGCCAGGCGACCGAGGGCGATGCCCATCTTCTCCTGGTCGGACTTCGTCTTCGGCTCGACCGCGACCTTGATGACCGGCTCGGGGAACGTCATCACCTCGAGCATCACCGGGTGCTCCGGATCCGCCAGGGTGTCGCCCGTGAAGGCCTGCTTGATCCCGACGGCCGCGGCGATGTCGCCGGCGTAGACCTCGGTGAGCTCCGCCCGGTCGTTGGCGTGCATCTGGAGGATGCGGCCGACGCGCTCGGTCTTGCCGGAGTTGACGTTGAGGATCCGGGAGCCCGTGGCGAGCTTGCCGGAGTACACGCGGAAGTAGGTGAGCTTGCCGACGAACGGGTCGGCCATGATCTTGAACGCCAGGGCGGCGAACGGCGCGTCCTCGTCGGCGGGCCGCTCGACCTCGGTCTCCGTGCCGTCGCGCGACGTCTCCACGCCGGTGATGGCGGGCACGTCGAGCGGCGAGGGCAGGTAGTCGATGACCGCGTCCAGCAGGGGCTGCACGCCCTTGTTCTTGAAGGACGAGCCGCAGAGGACCGGCGTCATCGTCAGCGACAGCGTCGCCGCGCGGATGGCCTTCTTGAGCATGGCCTCGGGGATCTCGGCCTCCTCGAGGATGAGCTCCACGAGCTCGTCGTCGAAGTGGGAGATCTCGTCGAGCAGGTGCTCGCGGGCCTCGGCGGCCGCCTCGGCGAGGTGCTCGGGGATGTCGATGACATCCTTCTCCTTGCCCAGGTCGTCCTTGTAGACCGTGGCCTTCATCGTCACGAGGTCGATGATCCCGAGGAAGTCGCCCTCGGCGCCGATCGGCAGCTGGATCGGCACGGCGTTCGCGCCGAGCCGCTCCTTCATCGTGCGGACGCTCATCTCGAAGTCCGCGCCCGTGCGGTCCATCTTGTTGACGTAGGCGAAGCGCGGGACCGAGTACTTGTCGGCCTGGCGCCACACCGTCTCGGACTGGGGCTCGACGCCGGCGACGGAGTCGAACAGCGCGACCGCGCCGTCCAGGACGCGCAGCGAGCGCTCGACCTCGACCGTGAAGTCGACGTGGCCCGGCGTGTCGATGATGTTGATCCGGTTGCCGTCCCACTCGCAGGTGGTCGCGGCGGACGTGATCGTGATGCCGCGCTCCTGCTCCTGCTCCATCCAGTCCATCGTGGCCGCGCCCTCGTGGACCTCACCGATCTTGTAGTTGATCCCCGTGTAATAGAGGATCCGCTCGGTGGTGGTCGTCTTGCCGGCGTCGATGTGCGCCATGATCCCGATGTTCCGGGTGCGCTCGAGGGGGAAGTCGCGGGGCATACTGAAGTCTCTGTTCGGTCGTTCGGGGCGTCGGGGCGAGTGCGGGCAGAAAAAACGGGCCTACTCGGGCCCGCGCGTGCAGCAGGGAGATGTCCCGGTTGCGGCGCTATGTGCTCGAGGTATCCATCCTGGGGCGCACAAATGGCTCGCGGTGATCGGGGGAGATTCCTCCGGGCCGCGAAGCGACGTGGGACCATAGCAGAGATCCGCTGTCCTCTCGGACTGCGGGCGCAGGGCCGCCAGCCGCCCGCCGGCCGGGAGATCTGGCAGGGTGAGCCGCCATGGCCGCCGCCTCCCCCGCTCCCGCTCCCACCGCCCTGCGCGCCGGGCTCCTGGGCCTCGCGTTCGTGGCCGGGGTCGCCCTCGTGGCCGCGACGTTCGGCGACGTGATCGTCGTCGACGGCACCGGGGGCCGGCGGCTCGCCGCCAGCACGGGGCTGGACCGCCACGGCCCGGCCTTCCTGCTCCTGGCCGCCGGCTGCTTCGTGCTGGGGACGCTGGCCTGGCGCGGGGTGCGCATCGCGGCCACCGGGCTCGTGGTCGTCGGCCTGGCCGCGCTCCTCATCGTGGTCACCGGCGACGTCGGCGACCTGCGCACCACGGGGCGGATCGCCGGGGTGCCGGACGCCACGACGGCGGCCGGCCCGGGCTTCTACCTCGCGTCGCTGGGCGGGGTGCTGGCCGTGCTGGCCGGCGGCGGGCTGCTGCTCACCGGCGCGCCGGCGTCCCGCGCGGGCGCGGTGCCCGCCCGCCACACGTAGAGCGAGCCGATCTGCTCGCCGTCCAGGCCGAGGTCGGCGACCGCCTGGGCGACGCCCGGGTAGTCGGGGTGCCCGTAGTCGTCGAAGACCACGGTGGCGCCGGGACGCAGCCGGGGACGCCACGCCTGGTGCTCGGCCACGGTGGGCGCGCGCTGGTGGGTGGAGTCGATGAAGAGGAAGTCGACGTCGGCGGCCCGGTCGGTGCCGTCGGCCCCGGGCTCGGCGTGGAAGGCGATCCGGGCCCGCACCGCCGGGTCGACCAGGGCCAGGTACCGCTCGCGCTGCTCGTGCACGACCGGGTCGAAGGTGACGACCCGTGCCGCCGGCGCGTTCAGCGCCAGCGCGATCGACGTCCACGCGGTGCACGTCCCCAGCTCGACGATCGTGTCCGCCCCGCGAGCCAGCGTCAGCAGCTCGGCCAGGTTGCCCGGGCGCGAGACCGAGCGCAGCGAGAACGTGTCCTCGCTGGCCCGCGCCTCGGCGAGCGCGGCGCGGTAGAAACGACGAACGGGCGCCGGAAGCCTTCCCGTCGCCCGTCGTTCCCTCAGTCGACCCAGCATGGGGTCGGGCTCACTACCAGCGGTAGTGGGCGAAGGCCTTGTTCGCCTGCGCCATGCGGAAGATGTCGTCCTTGCGCTTGTAGGCGCCGCCCTGGGAGGCGGTGGCGTCCATGAGCTCGTTGGCGAGCCGCTGGGCCATCGTCTTCTCACGGCGGTTGCGCGCGAACTCGACCAGCCAGCGGATGGCCAGCGTGCGCGAGCGGCGCGGCGGGACCTCGACGGGCACCTGGTAGGTGGCGCCGCCGACCCGGCGGGAGCGCACCTCGAGGGCCGGCGTGAGGGCCTTGATGGAAGCTTCGAGCGCCTCGACCGGATCCTTCCCGGTCTTCTCGGCGATGATCGCGAGCGCGTCGTAGACGATCGTCTCGGCGGTGCTCTTCTTGCCGTCCAGCATCACCTTGTTGATGACCTGCTGGACGAGGCGCGAGCGGTAGACGGCGTCCGGCTCGACGACGCGGATGGTGGCGGAATTACGGCGCATTGTGGGTCCTTACTTCTTCTTGACGCCGTACTGCGAACGGGCCTTCTTGCGATCGCTGACGCCGGCGGCGTCCAGCGTGCCTCGCACGACCTTGTACCGCACACCCGGCAGGTCCTTGACGCGGCCACCACGCACGAGCACGACGGAGTGCTCCTGCAGGTTGTGACCCTCACCGGGAATGTACGCGGTGACTTCGATGCCGCCGGAGATCCGGACACGAGCAACCTTGCGCAGCGCCGAGTTCGGCTTCTTGGGCGTGGTGGTGTACACGCGGGTGCACACGCCACGCCGCTGCGGGGCAGCGGTCTTCTTCTTGCGCCCCTGCCCGGACTTGAGACCCGGGGTGGAGAGCTTCTTCGGCTTTGACTTGCGGCCCTTGCGGACCAGCTGGCTGGTTGTCGGCATTCGGCGGAGAAGACTAGCAGCGGCCCGCGGATCCCGCGCCGCGACCCGAGAACCGCCCCAAGTGCAGGACGTTCTCCAAGTTGTTGCCACCCCTCGGCAACAACTTGGAGAGGGCCTGACGAGGAGCCGCGGCGCTCACGCCGCGGCGAGGTCCCCGAGCGCCACGTCGGGCGCGACGTAGTCCAGGCCCTGGGCCAGCGCGACGGGCTCGTAGGTGAGCTTGCCGCCGCACACGTTCAGCCCGGCCAGGAAGCCCGGATCGCTCTTCAGCGCGCCGACCGGCCCCTGGTCGGCCAGCTTCACCACGAAGGGCATGGTGGCGTTGGTCAGCGCGTAGGTGCTGGTGATCGGGCAGGCCCCGGGCATGTTGGCCACGCAGTAGTGGATGACCCCGTCGACCTCGTAGGTGGGGTCGCTGTGCGTGGTCGCGTGCGACGTCTCGAAGCAGCCGCCCTGGTCGATCGACACGTCGACGAGCACCGCGCCCTTCTTCATCAGCCCGAGCTGGGCCCGCGTGATGACGTGGGGCGCCTTGGCCCCGTGGACGAGCACCGCTCCGATGACGAGGTCGACCTCGGGGAGCCGCTGCTCGATCTCCAGGGTGGAGGCGAAGCACGTCGAGGCCCAGCCGTCGAAGATCAGGTCCAGCTCGCGCAGCCGGTCGATCGACCGGTCGTAGACGTAGACCTCGGCCTCCATCCCGATGGCGATCTTGGCCGCGTTGAGGCCGACCACGCCGCCGCCGATCACCATCACCTTGGCCGCGGCCACCCCCGGCACGCCGCCGAGCAGGATGCCCCGCCCGCCGAGCGGCTTCTCGAGCATGAACGCCCCCGCCTGCGTGGCGATCTTGCCCGCCACCTCGCTCATCGGTGCCAGCAACGGCAACCGCCCGTTGCGATCCTCCACCGTCTCGTACGCGATGCACGTCGCCCCCGAGGCCAGCAGCGCCCGCGTCTGCTCCGGGTCGGGCGCCAGGTGCAGGTAGGTGAACAGCGTCTGCCCCGGCCGCAGCCGGGCGATCTCCACCGCCTGGGGCTCCTTCACCTTGACGATCATGTCCGCCTGCGCGAACACCGCGTCCGCGTCGGGCAGGATGCTCGCGCCCTGGTCCACGTAGGCGCCGTCCTCGATGGCGGAGCCGAGGCCAGCACCGGCCTGGATGTACACCTCGTGCCCGTGCTGGGTCAGCTCGCGCACCCCGGACGGCGTGAGCGCCACCCGGTACTCGTCGGTCTTGATCTCGGTCGGGACTCCTACCTTCATGACGTGTACCTCGGTCCGGGGTTGGTGGAGACGATCTCGCGCCCGCGCAGCGCGAGCCAGAACTCGATGCGGTTGCGGGCCGACGACAGGTCGCGGCCGGTGAGCTCCTCGATCTTGCGGATGCGGTAGCGCAGCGTGTGGCGGTGGCAGTACAGCCGCCGCGCGGCGCGCTCCCACTGGCCGTTCTCCTCGATGAACGCCTCCAGCGAGCGCAGCAGCTCCCCGCCGTAGTGGCCCTCCCCCTGCTCGATCGGACCGAGCAGCGACTCGCAGAACAGGCGCAGCGCCTCGTCGTCCTGGAGCGACAGCAGCAGCTGGAAGGACCCGAGGTCGCGGTAGGAGGCCACCAGCGGCGCCGGCTTGCCGTCCGCCTCGGCGGTCCGGGCCGCGGCCTCGCCGCCCATGCCGATCGTGCGGGCGTCGAGCGCGCAGCGCGCCTCGTGGTAGCTCTCGCGGACGCGGGCGACGGGCACCGCCCGGCCCACGCCGGCCGGCACGGGCACCCGGACCGCGTCGTGGACGCGGCCGACGATGCGCTCCGCCAGCTCGAGCAGCTCCTCCTCGTCGACCCCGGGGATCAGGGCGCAGGCGAGCTGACCGTGGGTGGCGACCAGGCCGTCGACCGCCTCGGCCCGCAGCGCGTCGGCCAGCGGCGCCTCGATCGCCGCCGCGCGCAGGGGCGGGTCCCCGGCCGTGCCGAGCACGAGGCTCGCCGCCCGCTCGCCGAGGCCGAACGGCTCCAGCCGCCGGCTCAGCTCCTGGCCGGTCAGCTCGCCGGACACGACGCCGGAGAGGACGTCCCCGGCCAGGCGCCGCTCGGTGGTGTCGGCCACGCGGCGGCGCAGCAGCTCGAAGGCCACGACGGTGACCGCCTGGTGCAGGATGAGCCGGTCGAACTCCGACAGGCCGCCGCTGTCCTTGACGCCGACGAGCCAGGCCTGGGGCAGGCCGCCGCGGCCCGGGCCCTCGGCGCCGAAGATCGGCAGGGCCAGCGCACGACCGGCGATCTCGCCCTGGACGGGGGCGAACCCGCGGCCATCGCCGCGACGGGCCCGCTCGTGCAGCTCCTGGGAGAGCGCGGAGACCGCCTCGGGCGTCAGCTCGCGACGGAACGTGCGCTGGGCGACCGGCGACCCGCGGCCCTCGAAGACGAGGGCGGCGCCGCCGATCAGCGTGGACAGCGCGGCGGAGATGGCGTCCAGCCCGCGCTCGCCGAGCACGATGCGCTGGAGCCGCTCCTGCGCGGCGATCGACCGCTGCAGCAGCGCGTACTGCTCGTTGACCAGGCGGCTGAAGGCCTGCTCGGTGACGGCGATGAACGGCGTGTCGTACGGAATCTCGAAGACGACGAAGTCCCGCTCCTGGGCGGTCTCCAGCAGCGCCTCGGGCACCTTGGCGTGGACGAAGCCGGTGCCGACGCCCAACCCGGCGAGCCCGTGGTCGGCGAGCCGGTGCACGTACTCGCGCTGGATCTGCTCGTTGTCCAGGTTCATGCCCGTGGTGAGCAGCAGCTCGCCGCCCGACAGCCACGGGGAGGGATCGGTGATCTCCGAGATGTGGACCCAGCGCAGCGGCGCGTCGAGGGTCGCCTCGCCGGAGAGCGGGACGATGTCCAGCGCGGAGAGCAGCTCACGGACGCTCAGCACGGCTCAGCCCACCATCCGGGCGGACGCGTCTTCCAGCACGGGCCGCAGCACGCTGTGGATCTCCGCGAACTCCTCGGGCCCGGCGATCAGCGGCGGCGACAGCTGGACGACCGGGTCGCCGCGGTCGTCGGAGCGGCAGATCAGCCCGCGCTTGAAGAACTCGCCGGAGAGGTAGCCGCGCAGCAGCGACTCCGCCTCGTCGGGGGAGAACGTCTGCTTGGTCTCCTTGTCGCGGACCAGCTCGATCGCGCAGAAGTACCCGTCGCCGCGCACGTCGCCGACGATCGGCAGGTCGCGCAGCGACTCCAGCATCGCCCGGAAGGCCGGGGCGTGCTCGCGCACGTTGTCGAGGATGCCCTCCTCCTCGAACACCGCGATGTTGGCCAGCGCCACGGCGCAGGCGATCGGGTGGCCGGCGAACGTGTACCCGTGGACGAACGACTCGTTGCCCTGCAGGAACGGCTCCATCAGCCGGTCGGAGGTGATCATCGCGCCGAGCGGCGCGTAGGCGGAGGTGATGCCCTTGGCCGTGGTGATGATGTCCGGCTGGTAGTCGAAGCGCTGGGCCCCGAACCACTCGCCCAGGCGCCCCCAGGAGCAGATGACCTCGTCGGAGATCATCAGCACGTCGTACTCGTCGCAGATCTCGCGCACGCGCTGGAAGTAGCCGGGCGGCGGGGTGAAGCAGCCACCGGCGTTCTGCACCGGCTCGAGGATCACGGCCGCGACGGTGTCCGGCCCCTCGAACTCGATGCGGTCGGCGATCGCCTCGGCGAGGTTCTCGGCGCCGTAGCCGGGGGCGAGCCGGTACATGTTGGTGTTGGGCACGTGGCAGCCGCCGGGCGTGAACGGCTCGAACGGCTCCCGCAGCGCGGTGATGCCGGTGGCGCTGAGCGCCCCGAGCGTGGTCCCGTGGTAGGCGGTGTGGCGCGCGATCAGCTTCGTCTTGTTCGGCTTGCCGCGGAGCTTGTGGTACTGGCGGGAGAGCTTGATCGCGCTCTCGACCGCCTCGCTGCCGCTGTTGGTGAAGAACACGCGGTTGAGGTCGCCGGGGGCCAGCGACGCCACCTTGGCCGCGAGCTCGATGGCCCGCGGGTGGGCGTACGACCAGTTCGTGAAGAACGCGAGGTCGGCGGCCTGGTCGGCGCCGGCCTGGGCGACGTCCTGGCGGCCGTGGCCGATGTTCGTGCAGAACAGCGACGACAGGCCGTCAAAGTACTTGTTGCCGTGGTCGTCCCACACGTGGCAGCCGTCGCCCCGGACGATGATGGGCACCTCGGCTCCCCGGTCGTACGCGCCCATGCGGCTGAAGTGCATCCAGAGGTGCTTGCGGGCAAGCTCCTGATAATCGGCGGAGACGCTGTCCGTCGTTGCGGCCATGGTCATCGCCCTCCAATTGGTTCGGCTGTTGTGCGAAACGGCGTACCGCCGGGGCAGGGCCCGGGGAATACGGCCGATCATCTCTCAATTGTGGAGTAGCCGTTGGACAATCTGGACCCGTTGGCCTACCACCAGGGCGTGCGTACGCCGATCCGTACAGGCTAGCGATGTCCACGGGCGGTCCCGGCCGGCTCCGGTGAACGGGCTCGTACAGGCGATAGGGTCCGGGCATGCTCAACCACGACCGCCGCGGGACCGGGGAGCCGCTGCTGCTCCTCCACGGCATCGGGAGCCGCTGGCAGGTCTGGGACCCGGTCCTCGACGCCCTCGCCGCCACGCACGACACGATCGCCGTCGACCTGCCCGGCTTCGCCGGCTCCGCGCCGCTGCCCGGCCGCACGGACATCGCCGCGCTGACCGACGCCGTCGCCGCCTTCGCCGCCGAGCTGGGCCTGGAGCGCTGGCACGTCGCGGGCAACTCGACCGGCGGCGGCATGGCCCTGGAGCTGGCCCACCGCGGCGTCGTGGCCTCGGCCACCGCCATCTCCCCCATCGGCTTCTGGTCCACCCGCGAGCGCGCCTACGGCCAGGCCGCACTCACCAGCACGCGGGGGATCGCCCGGCGCGCCCGCGACGCCGGGGCCATCCCGTCCCTCGTCTCCACCGCGGCGGGGCGTACGGCGATGCTGTCGCTCACCTTCGCCCGCCCGTGGCGCCTGTCCCCCGCGGAGTGCGTCGCCTCGGTCGACGACTTCCTCGACTGCCCCGCGTGGGCCGACGTGCACGCGTCGTTCACCGGCTACGTCGCCCCGTTCGACCACGGCGACGTGCCGGTCACCGTGGCCTGGGGCACCCAGGACCGGCTGCTGCTGCCGCGGCAGGCGCGGCGCGCGCGGCGCGTGATGCCCCGGGCCCGCCACGTGGCCCTGCCCGGCTGCGGGCACGCGCCGTTCAGCGACGACCCGCCGCTGCTGGCCGACGTGCTGCGCGCGGGCGCGAGCGCCTAGGCGCGACCGCTAGGAGGCGGTGCGGCTGGCGCCGCCGGGCCCGGGCACCAGCGCGGACGCGCCGATGACGAGCAGGAAGGCCATGACCTGGACGATCACGCCCAGGGCGTCGCCGGGCATCGGGTCCCCGAAGACGAGGATGCCGCCCAGGACGGTGCTGACGTTCGCCGCCGCGCCCGTGACCGCGATGACCGGGACGGCCTCGCCGTCCTGCAGGCCGCGGGCCGAGGCGTAGAAGGCCACGACCGAGGCGGCGATCGCCGCGATCAGCCACGGGCTGGCGATGCCGATGATGCCGAGCTCGCCGACCAGGCCGGTGAGCGCCTTGATCGCCACGTCGCTCACGCCGAAGAGCAGGCCGGCCGCGGCGCCGAGCATCACGCCGTGGTGCTCCTTGGGCGCCCCGACCCGCGGGCCGAGGATGAGCAGGCCGCCGATCGCGAACAGGCCGACCTCGAAGGCGAGCATGGCCGGCACCGTGTAGCTGGAGTGGGCGCCGTGGGTCGCCGGCTGGGTGAGGGCGAGCAGCGCGAGGCCGAGCGCGGTGAGGCCCAGGCCCCACCACTGGCGCGTGCCGACCTTCATGCCGAAGACGCGGTCGGCCATCACCGCGATGAGGGCGACGCCGCCGGCGAGCACCACCTGGACGACCGACAGCGGGGCGAGCGCGAGCGCCCCGACGTGCAGCAGCCAGGCGCCGAGCGCGACGCCCCAGCCGATCAGGAACCAGCGGGAGCGGAAGAGGCCGGCCGCCGAGGCGATGGGCCGGCGGACGTCGACCCGGGGTGCGGCCTGCGCTCCACGGAACTTGAAGAAGAACGCGAAGTTCGAGGTGATCGCGCACAGGAGCGCGAGGAAGATGCCGAGATCAAGCGTCATAGACGGTTTTGCGTGAGGCGAAGCCACCACCGGCGACGTCGAGCGCTGACCCCGAACTCGACGTGTCCGGCGGGCAGATCTGCCCCTGACACGCAGGTTCACCGTAGCGAAGATGGGCCCGGACGGCGGCCCTTGACACATAAATGTTGCTGAAGCTGCAACGTTCGTCGCGCTTTGGCGCGCCCCGATGGGCGCCTGGCGCGCGGCCACCGCGTTCTGACACCGTGTCCACCGTGACGCCCGAGAACCGCCCCCTCCTGCTCGTCGACATCGACGGCGTGCTGTCCCTCTTCGGCCCGCCGGCACGGCCCGGCGAGACAGCGCTTGCGCTGGGAGACGGGACGTGGCACCAGGTGGAGGGCATCGCCCATCTGCTTTCGTCGCGGGCCGCGGCACACCTCCTGGACCTGCGGTCCGACTTCGACCTGGTCTGGTGCAGCGGCTGGGAGGAGCGCGCCAACGAGCACCTCCCCCACCTGCTCGGGCTGCCCGTCCTCCCCACCCTCAGCTTCGACCGCAACCCGGGGAAGGGCCGCGCCCACTGGAAGCTGGCGGCGATCGACGCCTACGCGGGCCCGGACCGGCCGCTGGCCTGGGTCGACGACGCGCTCGACGACGGCTGCCGCGCCTGGGCCGCGGCCCGCCCGGGCCCCACCCTCCTGGTCGACACGGCCAGCCACACCGGGCTGACCGCCGCCGAGGTCGCGACGCTCCGCGCCTTCGCCGCCTCCCTCTAGAACGCACAACGGGCGCCCGATGGGCGCCCGTTGCGGTCCGGCTCTGTGACTGCGCTTACTTGTCCTCGGGGATCTCGAGGTTCGGGACCTCGTCGGCGAACCCGTAGTCCGAGCCGCCCGGCGCGATCTGCTCGAAGGACGCGAGGTCCTCCTCGATCGCCGCGCCGTACCCGCCCAGGCCGCCGTCGAGGCCGAGCTCGGCCGCGATCTCGTCCTGGTCCAGCAGCCCGATGTCGTCCATCGCCCGCGGGAGCGGATCCGTCGGCTCGATCTCGATCCGGCGGTAGCGACGCAGACCCGTCGCGGCCGGGATCAGCTTGCCGATGATCACGTTCTCCTTGAGGCCGTTGAGGGTGTCCTTCTTGCCCTCGAGCGCGGCATCGGTGAGCACCTTCGTCGTCTCCTGG
>Ga0247757_10001553_pt1 | contig 14710 bp, 16 predicted proteins | sample UWRJL126311R4_FD_180929 | JGI IMG/M metagenome (GOLD analysis project Ga0247757, IMG submission 180929) | Plant litter microbial communities from Arlington Agricultural Research Station in Wisconsin, United States - UWRJ-L126-311R-4 | ecosystem: Environmental > Terrestrial > Plant litter >... | reverse complement strand
CCAGCAGGACTCGAACCAGCGCCTACCTGGTGTGTTACACCAAGGTGAACTTGTGTTGCTTGGCCACTTCGTCTGCTTCGCGGCGCTGTTTCTGATGGACCATTCTCAATTTTTAAAATTATATACTGCAGTGCCTTGCACTTCAAATGACTCCAGCATTGAAGTGAGCAAACAGCCCAGACAACCCGAATCTATTGGAAGCCTTTCCGGATGGAGGATGATATATTCAAATCATTTCGTGAGATCTATGGAACCATTAAAGCGCTACAGGCTAAACTCAAACATGCGGAAAGATATTTTGTTGCGCGCAGTCCTCTTGAGAAGAGTCGACTCGGCATACGGCTCCTCGCGCCGATAGAGTTATTGTATCCCGACGATACCGGTACTATTCATCTACGAGTAATTCCCATTCACGAGCACACCTTAGGATCAGAGTTTATGACTGTTTCTTACACCTGGAGCCAACAACATAAGCTTGCGGAAGCGTTTCGAGGCCTTACACCAAAATATATGGTTCATAGGATAAACGAAGAGCCACAGGCATCACGTTGTTCTTCATTATTACTACACCGAGCGTTCTAGTATGCAAAGACAAGGCTCAAGAGCCCATTGATATGTATCGACCAAGAGTGACATCACCTTCAGTGCATTCACAGTAGCGATTCTCTCTCATATGATACATTCGATATCCATATTCGAGACAATCCGTCGATTCGAAAACCCAGTGAAGTGTGCGCATGCCGCATTTGATATGACACAATGGAAACTTCTGAAAAACTTTGTTGACGACCTCAGCGAAGATCCCTGGGTTACGCGATCATGGAAAGTACAAGAGAAAAAATGCGCCAACATGTTTTTTTATTTAATCGCAATTGATCCTGCAATTCATACTGCCCAGCCTCGCAAAACAACGGATTTCGATCTTTCTGTCCCCAAAGCTGCTTCTAAAAATCACGTTGTTCTACTTTTCATGCGGCAGTCAGTTGCAATCCAAACTTAGACTGGTTGCAGCAGGGTTTCTGTCCACTAATAGAAGTTGGCTCAAGCTTGTTGGCGGCGCGTGTGCGATATATGAACCACCAGGGACGGGCGTGGAATCAGATACGAGACTTGCGGGCCACACTATAGCTTTGTTGGAAGACACGTACGGTACCGTACTCTCCGATCGACTTGTCATCCTTGCGAAAATATGTCGTCTAAAGCAGATATTGCAAACTGTGGACCTCGAGGAAGCCGGAGAGAGAAGTTATGCAACTTTCTTGTTAGTGCTCATCCTCAACAATTACAATCTCACGAAGGTGGAAAGCGCTCTCGGAAGAAGAAATGGAAAGGTATCTATCGTCATATTAAGGCAAATCTTGATATGAAGGCTTTCAATCTGTTATACAAGCTCCTTCCAGCACCAAGTAATACCTGGGAACAAATCATAGAAGTACAAAACAGTCAGTTCTCCTACAACGCGGAAATATATTTCCTCGCATCTGGTGTCGAGGAATTATGTTCGGATTGAACAACAACAGCAGCACTTGAAGAGGAAGCCATGATTCTTCAGTCTGCTATTGATCGATCGTTTGTTGAAAGAACGCTCCGGCGGAAAGATCCCAATACAAAACTATGTTGAGCGTCGTCCAGAAATGTAATGAGTACAGTCAACTCAGAAAAAGGTATTTTCAACACTCAGCGGAGGGTTCTTGTTGTATATAAACAGAGAAATGTGTCTATTGTATCGTAATTTGGGTTATGAATTCTAGTCTATGTCAACACAATATTTCGCTCACGACTCTGTGAGAAGAATGTTCATGACAGTATTGACTTCCTCTTCTGTTCCGCACACCAGACCAGACTTGTCATCTACACTTGTAATAGTGATAGCAAGAATGTCCTTCCCACTGTCAGGATCGACAGCCCGCCCACCAGCACACTCCATTATCAACGCGATGGGTGTCAACTCATAAAGCCGCCTCAGCTTTGCTTTGCTCTTTGTAGTCACTGGGGAAACATAGATTCCGTGTCCCTTGACTAATGCATGCACAACATCTGGCACCAGACCACCTGAATATCGCAATGTGTACTGATGGGAAATAAAGTGGTTAATCAGTGTAGCATAGGCGGGAAAATGGCTTGCAGCACGCAGATTTGCTGGAGCAAAGTAGCGAGTCATCCCTTCTCTTATGCTGGAAAAGCAAACATTTGACCGCAAAATCTGAATTTCGTCTTTGCCGTTATCACCAAGAGCAACCTCGAAGCATATGGACTCCCCTCCCTCGGGGAGCCTTATCGCCACAATGGCGGTAATACGTGGTCCTAAAACGCCTAGAATGGCCGCAATCTGTTTCTCTCTTGGATTCTGGTTCAGAGCAGTTACACCATCCCAAATTCCGATGATGGTGCCAACAGTCCAATTGGCGCCAACAATAGAGCTCCCGTCGAGCGGATCGAAAGCCACTGAATATCGTTCTTGAATCTCTCCATTCGTGCTGATTGTGCTCTCATGCTTTACTGAATTCTCGCCTTCGTCTTCCTCGCTGCTGGCCGTGACTATTGCCGGGCACATCCGAATTGCAGAATGAATGGCCTCGTTAGTAGCCAAGTCGACATTAAGCTGATTGTCTCCCGAAGTATTAGTACTTCCCGCCTGTTGGATGCTCGAGGTAGTTCTTAGACATGTTGCGACAGAGGTTATGGAATGAAGAAGTGTTGGGATGACGGATTGGCGCAGAGAAGAGCGTGAGGCAGTCGATATGCGCTTCTCAAGAAATGATGATAAGGACCCTGAGGGCTCATGCATGATTTTCTAGGAATTCGCGACTATGCGTGAGATGAACAAAGGGCAGGCAGTCCGTTGGGGTACTCTATGACTCTAGAAGAGGTGAACTATCGGCTTCCGTAGTAGCTGGGCCGAGGGGAGGATTTTTGAGTCAGACCCACATAGCTTTCAGCTTAGCGTGCTGTGGCGCATACCTACCTGTTAACACCACCACCGGAGAGTGAAATATAGTCTCAAACCAGCGAACGGGCTGTGAGGAACGCGGCATGTCTCTCGTGGTTATTCGCTAATTCGCCAATTCGCTAGCGCCTCTCATTCGCTGGTCGCAGATGACCCACCAGATCTCAGACCCCCGACAGCCATGACTATGCTTGGCACGACGTCACGTTGCAAACCATCCTTTATTCTCCTACTATATCAAGGAGATGCCAGGCATCGCTCGCTTCTAGTGCAAGAGCTAATTGATTGTTCTCCTTACCATGCTCATCACTGTATCGTTAATCCCACCAGTGCTTATATGCCACACCCTTTTGTGCAGTGAAGCCCTTACCGGCGAACCCCATTCCCGAATCGTCGAGGAATCATAGGAGCTGAAGTGGCTTCCGCATGCCAGGTGTTGGAATATGTAGATGAAATGCCTTACTCAATGCAGTGAGTCACATAGTCTTTTCCTTAATCAGTCGATCTCTCATGCTCCTGCCTAGTTATCCTCAGTCTCATGAGTGAGCTTGCTTTAGCTAATGTTAACGAAGTCTTTTTACTATTGTGTTCCTGCTATGCGAATCTACTAAATTGCTTCATGTTATAGCCTTTTCGTGATATCCGCGCTGACCTTAATAGCTTACCTTTTTAGGTAGATCGACATATAAGGGATCAGTGAGTACAGATGTATGCGAGACGTCCTCGTGAGGTAGACGGAGGAGATTTACATTGATAGCCTGCCACATAACCCATTTCCGATATGTATAATGATCAAATTCTAGGCCCAAGAGGACAAATTGCTAACATTTATTTATTCTAAAGGCCTTGAGTGCACCCTTAGATCGATAAATGACGTCTTATATTGGGTCCGGCTCTCGATGGGTGCGCTGACATCTTATGGTAGGACAGCTCTTGTACTATTTCCCTATGCACCGAAGTGAACCCCCCCAAGTTGCTGCTTCAGCTTAAAAGGAATAGTTGACTTGCTATCCGGAACTTGTACAGTCTTGATACATCACTTAGAACAGTAAAGTATTCAACCCAAAACCCGTTTCCATATTATTTACGTAGCGGCATGCCTAGCAAGCTAGACAGGCGGGCGATAGCCTCTGAGGGAGAGAGAGCGAGGTAGAAAGTGTGCATTGAGTCGTTGACCAACTTGACGTAAAGTAGAAGACGCCGTATACCATGAGCATCTACACATACCTCTTGTTATACTATAAGACCTTGATACCTTTACGATGCAGGAGAAGGGAAGTATCCAGTTCTATCCAGATATTCTTGACTGATGAGCCATATTAAAAATATCTCGGTTTAAATTAACATCCAGTTTTTTATTTCACCGCTACGACATGATGTTCTATCTTGTACTTTGGCTCTCAAAGTCACTAAGTTTGGAAGAAGAATGGCGATGCTTAGCATAATCTCTTTAACAGATCATCGCAAGACCCAAACATGCGAATGAAGCTAACTGAAGTAACCAAACCTGGTTTGCTATCCAGCAAAAACATCATTTGTAAAAAAAGTTCTAGGCTGCTTCTGCCTTAACAAAAAGTCGTGCTACTTTTTCCATATCTAGACCGAAATGTGACTCACCAATTAGGCAGCGAAATAAAAGCTTGTATATCGTCATAATAAGAGTCATAACCGCCCTTAACATCGCAATTAACTTAGCGTAAGTGCTTCAAAAACCTAAAAGGGCGCAATTCGCATGATATAAATTTAATTGCTTTTGGCCTTGACTTCCATTCCGATTTTCTTTTTGTTTGCACGACAAGACCGGCTCCAAAGGTTCTTATCACCCAAACAATTAAAACCCAGCCAATTTCAAACAGACGTCGCCAAGTTCCCACACACGCTCCGATGTCCGCTGCACTTAACACCACTAACAAGGCTGAAACTGCCGTCTCACTCGCCGCTCTTATTCTAGCCGACGAAGGAATCAAAATTACCGCTGAGAAACTGCAAACCCTTCTCGAAGCCGCTAGGATTGAGGACGTCGAACCTATTTGGACCAACCTTTTTGCCAAGGCACTCCAGGATAAGGACGTTAAGGACATTCTGACTACCGTAACGGTCTCGGCTTCCGAGGCTGGGCATCAGAAACCACCTGGCGATGCAGAGGAACGGGGGGAGCCCGACGAGGGTGTACAGATTGTGGACGGGAAGGACGGCGAAGATGAGAGCGATATGGAGGGTGGAATGTTCGATCTATTCGGCTAAGGGTACGATTAAAAGAATAGGGAAGATATGGGATTTGGGGTTCTTGAAATCCTACGCTAGCTTTACAATGACTGAAGACCATTCTTCCACCTTCTGGATTCGTAATGAAGTGCACGGTCTTGAGGATCATTATATACTGGATCTACCTATCTTTGTCCAGAATATCGTCTTTCAAATCTCCATAGTGTTTCCACCAGATAAAGTCTTTCCCCACAATGCACCAGGAGTTCAATTTGGAGTCAGATACTGCTGCATGCTAGAGACCCTTATTCGCTGAATGTGATAAGAAGCGCGAAGAGAGAAGCAATCATGAATGGCTTATGCCACATAATCACATGTTACACTAATTAATGTTCCTGACCATGTGTTCTTATATTTAGTTGTTGAGGACATGGAAGGTTACTCAACAACCTCTCTTGGCAGTGACGTCATCTGCTCCTCAACCACACTCGCCATTCCATGACATCCTCGAGTAAGGGCCAACGAAAGAGGCTTTGAACTGGACTGAAAGAGTTAAGAAGCCATATCAGGTGTATGGTAATGATACCTAATAGCTTATTTTAATTTTAATTTTCCGCAAGATGAAGTCCAGGTAATGTTCTAAGACCACGCTAAGAGCTCATTTAAATTTGATGCTAAGTGACGGTTTGCATCCTTTGAGTTAGGGGTATAATATATCCTCTACAATCTCCTGTGGGCTTGACAAAACTCTAATTGCATAACTTTTTTTTTTTTCATTCTCTTGAAGCAGAAGCAAATTATCGGGTAGAAGAGACGGAGAAAGCAGTAACGGCTGATGTGATAAGCCAGAAATCTCTAGGACGCGCGATCTGTGCATGGAGATACTTGAACTAATGACTGAAGCGGGAAATCAACGAACTGAATGGTCATTCGCAGGTCTGAAATATCTTACTGATTCAATGACTACTGTATTCATTCTTTACTTTCAGGTAGTTTGAACAGTCACGCGAGCTTTCTTTCTGAGCACAATGCTACTTGTCCAGCTCCAATGACAGCTCCAGGGCTAGCAGAACTCTGTTCAGTGGATGTGGCTTATATATCTTACTTTGTTGACAATGTATTCAGGTTAGATCAGTCTTGTGAATTCAAGTGGCACCTTTATGCCGTGAGTCACGCTACGCCCTCGTATTGCATAGCAGCAGCAACTTGCTCAGACTCGCCACAATATCCTAGGAACAACCGTAATGTCCTAGGACAAGTGCGATGCCCAATGGACAAATCTCAACGACGCCCAGGCAGCCTCTTCTCGGATCTGTGACACCCAGGATTATGGTTGAATTATAGCGGGTCGAGCTTTGTGGGAATCACGCCAGTCAAGAGAGGAGCGGCGTGTGTTCTCCCGTTCACAGCTGCTCCGGATTTGCACGTCACGTATTCGAAGACTTATTAAGGATATGCGGACAGTCAAAACGACTCATTCAACCATGTAAGACAGATTGCAGGAGCTTATTCGCCTGCCACCCGCTGTTGTGACCAACTGCAGATGGACCGTGCCAGCTGTTTCCCCGCGCTGGCGCTTTTTGAACCGCTGTGAGAGCGGGGGCTTATCGTCACTTGGACAGTCAGGGTTGCTGGGGTGTCACAATGCGCCGTCTGCTGGACTGAGCTTCCCAGGACCAATGACAATGGCCATTGAACTTGAACCAGCGAATCTCGAAGCTCTCACAATAGGCCTTTCTGCCGTGTCTCAGCAGACTACAAAGTGACGCGATCCCAAACGGTTTGAGGTCACCCTGCATGTCTGGGCGCGGGGGTGAAGGGGTACTGTGTTAAAAATGAATGGTTGCCTTCCTATTGTTTGCGCACAGAGGTGGTCAGTCCGGCTCGGGCATTCACCGGTAACAACGTGCTCAGCCAGTTTGGCTTGAAGCGCGCCTAGCGGCGTTTGAGACCTTCTGCTAGGACTATAAAATCCTCTGCTCAGCTGCTTCGAGACTCCCGCTTCCACACCACAACCCTCTTGAGCTCATCACAACTCCCCACAAAGAGACGCCCATACAAGACAGCTACCACACCTTTTCTATCTTCAAGACACGCGATGTCTGCTATCAGCGAGCTCTCCGTCTCTGCTAGCCCCGATCCTACTCTTACAAGCCCCGCCATGGAAGTATCCTCTAGCAGCTCCGCTGAAGAAGTGCCTCCTGCAAGCCCTGCTACAGAAATGCCTCCTGCCAGCACTATGATCAGCGAAGTTGCTCCCACTGCGCACAAGCAGACCGAGATGACTCCGCCACCAACCACCCCAGTCCATAACTCGGAGATTCTAGTCGACCCCAAGTCCGTGGAGGCGATGAGTCTGTCTAACATTCTCAACCCTCCACCCCAGCATTCTGATATGAAAGGTGCACCTTCCACCCCGGTGCTCGGGCCTACCGCTCCACCCACGGCGCCGGTTACACCTGAAAACATGTCCTCACCACAAGAACTCGAGGCCTCGTCTCCTTTAGAGTCCATTAGCGACGTGGATATGGTGGATGCTGGTGATTCACCCGCGACCGACACCGCTGCTGTGCCAGAGTTCCGTTGCATGAACGACGAGTTCGAGGAGTGCCATACAGGACAGACATCGATGAAGCTCTCTCGAAAGGTCATCTCCGACCACTTCGGTAGGAACAAGGCTTGCACGCGCATGATTAGCGAATGGCCCTTGTTTTGCCGCAAGCACTACCAGCGTGCGACCTACAACAACAAGACCTGGCAGATGCGCAAGGTGTCTCTTATCATTCGGCAGTTTGATATCATTGAGGCTCAGTTCCCCAACACCACGTATACTGTCACCCTCAAGAAGAGCGAGGAGAAGCGCATCCAAAATTACGGTCTCCTTACATCTATCAACCGCCTTACAGACGAGGAAGCTGCTCTCAGGATCGCACCTCAAGAGGGAAAGCACTTCGAGGCTCCTGTCAGCGTCCTCTTGATCATTGGCGAACAAATGGGTCCACACAAAACAATTGATGAGGCGAAGGCTATCATGGGCAAAATCCACACTATGCTTGAGAAAGAGGATACTACTCAAGTCCCAGCTATTGAGTTTCTACCGGAGATTGGTGCACGCCGTGGTATTAGGGCTTCAGACACTCCTCAAGCGCCCAAGACACCTAAATCACAGTCCCGCACCTCTAGAAAGGGTAGTGTGCAGAAGACCACGACCCCAACCCGAAAGCCGAGGACTTCAGTCCAACTCAAGGTCGAGTCTGAAGCTTAAACCTTAGGTTCTTCACCGTTGTTCCCCTCACAGCTGAGTCTTAGTATCAGCAACGGATTCGAAGATATTTCTTGCACATGACTAATCCCTTTTCACTCCGGTTTCTGGCTGCATGTATGTCTGCGCTTGATTATGCGCTTCTGCCCCCTACTATATACGACTGTTGCGACATAGCTGTACCATGTCGCACATACACACGATCGATTTGTGCTAGCAAGGCATTCGCTATTGCGTTTTGACCTACTAGATCCCGTTACCGGATAGAAGGGCCTTTTTGCGACTCGAACGCACGACGAAGACGGCGCCCCTTGAATTCCGTATGCCTCGAATCGACAGCCAGAACGAGCAGGCATCTCAAACTTGGGGGTTCCTGGTAGTTCACTTCATGATACCCAATGGCGTTCGGCGTCGGATATCGCGCTCATAGTGCAGAGGTCCTTTGGCGTTGTCAGTTTTATTATGTTTAGTACCCCGTGTTTTGGAACCGGAGCGAGCTTCTGCATGTACCTAACCAATGACAAATGAAATATATAGCTCCAATTTTTTTTATGCTTGTGATATGTACAAACGAGCCGCAGTGTTATGCTCGACGTTGAGAACCAGCCCCCATGCCCCACCTTTTCTGTCGGCCAAGTATGCCGAATGAAGTGCAGTAGCTCAACCGCTTATCGTATTCGCCTACCCACATGTCGCTACTTGTAGCCATGTAGGGATTCCATTTGGGGCAGAAGGCTGCGGCACTCCGTACTGCCCGCCTGGTGGCGAGCCTTTAGCTATGCGCTCCATATCCCGTGTCATTTCACTGCGGCAGCACAAGGTTTCGATGACACGGAAAGGGCTTAGTATTGCTACGGGATTCCATTGAGCTAAGAAAATGAATCTTTTTCTACACAACAGGATGTTTTGGCTTTCAGCCCGAGCTCACAGGGATTGGTTACACCGCCGTTGCAGGGGTGATTACGTGGCTTTCTGAGAAATTCTGTCCTTAATATGTAGCAACGGCCAACATAATGACTCAGCGCGGCCGGAGTCGGTGTCGTACGACAACACAGTTGAGATTTAGGGCACGAGCAGCGGCATGTGCCTGCAGACGCTCGATATCGGCCGTCCACCCCTTACCCCGTCGTTTAATACCCCGATAAGATAGGGAGAGAAGAATCCCAAGTAAATGACCTGAGAGCTTCGCCTCTTGAATACCTAAGATGGCAGGATTATTTGTCCTAGAGTCTAGGTACCGATACATCAGTCCGGTACGGTGGGTGTTAAGTCACCGAGGGACATATAGTATGTCCCATTTCTTCAATCCTCACATCATGCTTGCCTGCCGCCTTCATCTCTGCCGCCCGTTGCCGCTAGTACGAACTGTCCTACGCGACTCCTGGCTGGCTATTGCGCATCTTTACCGAGTTCGGCGGCGGTGAAAGCCGCGGGGTGCAATGAGCACACCATTCTATCCCGCTCTCAGTGCCAGACCAGAGGGCGGAGCGTGCACATTTCAGCAAATAGGACCGTCAGCTGAAGAGACGTGCCAAATTCCGCGCTGACAATGTGTTACCCAAACACACATTAGTGCCCCTACACTTGGTAAGCTGCTGTGATTCGAGGGTCCCCCTGCCTCCAGCCCTGCTTAGCAAGACCTCCAGGGTGGATGTTGGCGGCACACCAAATGGGGCCATGGTTTCGAGTTACCTAACGTAGTGCCACCATATCCAGCTGTTCAGGTGCCCGAGCCTGTTGAGGCAGTAGCGTGACAGCTCTTTATTCAACGGGACCCACTTATCCCACCAACAGAACAAGTAGGCACAATTCAGTTCCTTCACCACTAAGAGCACTTCTCGATTTTACAACACTAAAACACTATCACGACGAGATCCTCAAAAAGATCCTTCTCAAAGGGTCTTTACTGCGCGAGCGTATACTGTTTTTTCGCATATCCGAGTCTTCCCTTTGGTCATCATCTCAGCTTCGAAGTAGTATTTTCTTGCTGACCAAGCCCATGAAATGTTTCCAATGCTTCCGAACAGTGTTTGGATTAGCTTACTGGCCTTAGCCTGTCCTCAAGGAGCCGATAGACGAAAGATTCACTTTTACGTCCGACAAAAATGATGACTCCACCATCAAATTTGGTTCCCAACATTCGAGGCCCATTCAACCATATCTCAGGCCACAGCTAGTCGATATAAACTGTGCTCCTCACTGTACGATGGAGCCCATAATACCATCGGCACACTCCACACACTTCAACTTACCACCAACTCTTCACCTACCTCACAATCATGAACTCTTCAAGTTATAGCTCGTCTGAAGATCAAGCTTCGGGGGCCAAGGACTATGCTTCAACGAAGATGTCCCCACGTCAGCCCCGAGCCAGAAGGTGGGCACAAAACAACGAGGTAAAGCAACCAACCCTCAAAGAACTTCGAAATGCTCCTGCAGTGCCTTTCAGGCGCGACGAAACCATCCGTAAAGGCACCCCTAACCCGTACGCCTTGCTCAAGCGTGACAATTTTGGCGCCCAGGCAGAATCTTCTTGCGTCTCCCGATCGTCCCACCAGCACAAGCTCGATCAATGGGGAAAGTATCCTTGGCAGAAAAGCCTCTCCCCGGAGCGCGGAGACCTGTGTGCCAAAGGCAAGATCATGCACCGCAAATTCAGCAAACAGGCACACATCTTGGAGCAACGCTTGGGATTTCAGAGAAGGGCCTTGATCAGGACGCTCGAAGAGCAGTGCAAAAAGTACAAGAAGAGGGAACGGAAGACCCAGGACAAAAAGGCAGCCGAAAAGTGCTCAAAAGCCGAGAAGTTGATTAGGATATTGAGGGCCTACGAATACGGGGAGGAAAACCAAGATCCGGATGAATCATCGATCGAAAGGGTAAGAGTAATGATTGCTTCATTGCTGAAACCTGATTTGCATGCAGCAAAATGATGGTTCTCTGGACCAGTGGAAAACCCGTTGAATCGCAATAGCCTCAAAATCATCCAGCAAGCTGCAAGGAAATCACTCTCGCTGAATTTTGTTGTCCGACGTTGGCGACGTTTCGATCAGGGGGGAATCATTTACATCCTTGGAAACTTGTGGAAAGTCAAAATCCATCGGTGGGAGGTCCGGGTCTGGTTTGGTTCTACTGCTGCTTAAGTCATCAACGATGAAATACGACAGCACGTGCGACCGCGACATCCCGAATTGCATGAACGTGTCATGCTAATCCCTGATCATCGATCTACTACTGTAGGCTATCGAACAGCTGCGCCATGGCAGCAAGCCCAATCTTCCGGCAGCCCGAGGCATCTCTGCAACAACGGCACCTCTGCAGCGGTTGAATTGACGGATAAACGGGGGCGCGTCCACGTCCAGCCTCAGGCACCTCCATCGCGACTTATCGCGCAGCAGCTTCGCCATAACGATTTTCGGATCCTCACCTGACGCCCAAGCTGGTCTACGAACAATCGGCGTACCTGTCCCGCTGGCTAATATGGCTAAATTGGAGGGGCTCTCGAGACATCATCGCGGGGCACTTGATCAATAGCTCCATAAAAGCATCGTGACATCCACGTGCCGCGTCATTATTGATACCCTTTCTTGTTACTGAGTACCACCACATTGAATCAAGACATACACGGTTACCATGGCCGACAAATCCCCCATCGTCACGCACTTGTACACGGCTGATCCATCTGCCCACGTCTTCAATGGCAAACTCTACGTCTACCCCTCCCACGACCGCGAGACGGACATCAAGAACAACGACAACGGAGACCAGTATGACATGAACGACTACCACGTCTTCAGCATGGACGAGGTGGGCGGACCGGTAACCGACCACGGCATAGCGCTCAAAGCAGAGGACGTACCCTGGGTGTCCCGCCAGCTATGGGCGCCGGACGCCGCGACCAAGAACGGCAAATACTACCTGTACTTCCCCGCGCGGGACAAGGAGGACGTGTTCAGGATCGGCGTGGCGGTGGGCGACCAGCCCGAGGGGCCCTTCAAGGCGGAGCCGGAGCCCATCGCGGGCACGTACAGCGTGGACCCGGCCGTCTTCGTCGACGACGACGGCCAGGCGTACCTGTACTTTGGCGGGCTGTGGGGCGGCCAGCTGCAGTGCTACGCCCAGGGCGCCTTCGACAAGACGCAGCTCGGCGCCCACGAGCCCGCGACGGGCAGCGCGCTGCACGCCAAAGTCGCGAAGCTCGCCGACGACATGGTCTCGCTGGCCTCGCCCGTCTCCGACGTCGTCATCCTCGACCCGGAGACCAAGTCGCCCATCGCCGCGCACGACCACGCTCGTCGCTTCTTCGAGGCCGCCTGGCTGCACAAGTACAACGGCAAATACTACTTCAGCTACTCGACCGGCGACACGCATTACCTCGCGTATGCGACCAGCGACAGTCCGCTCGGCCCCTTCACGTACGGCGGCAGGATATTAGAGCCGGTGGTGGGCTGGACGACGCACCATAGCATTGCAGAGTTCAAGGGCAAGTGGTACTTGTTCTACCACGACAGCACGCTGAGCGGGGGAGAGAACCATCTGAGGTGTGCGAAGATCAGGGAGATTGTGTACGACAAGGAGGGCAAGATTCATTTGGCGGAGCCGCAGCCGGAGATCAAGCCACCGCCAGCGAGGCTGGAAGAGGAGTCGTGAGGGCGGTAGTAGCATACTGGCTTTTTTTTATTCCATGGGGTACGTTTTACAAAAGCAAGAGCTGCGACATAGGTCGATGTAATGCGCAATCGACTTCACATACTGAGGCCTTCCTGTGCCGCTGATTCCAACGTGGAGGGGGCCGCATATAATTTTTTGGCGCAATGCAATTTGTGACAAGTACATACATGAATTCATATCTCTGAGCTCTTCGCCGTCTACTTCTTTGCGTTCAAAAGCTTCACAATGGACGCCGCGGTGGCATTGTGCACCGGGAAGGTAGGATGCAAGTTGTTCAACCACAGGTACTCGTTGACAGCATACGCGCAGCTGGGGTCCTTTGTGTACCAAGTCGGCGCTCCGCTGCAACTCCGTTAGCCAAGCATCCCACACATGCTCTGGAGCACTCAGACTTACTTTTGATACGCCGTGCAGTAGCCCGTCGTGTTCTTGAGCCCGCTCGTCTGCGGATAGGCCTTGGGGTCCTTGATGACGGCTCCGAACAGCGCATTCGTATCGTGGATGAAGATGTTAGGCTGGTTGCCGTGCCGCTTGCTGAAGGCTGCCGTCATGTTCTTCAGCTTGTCGTTCCATACGCCAATCATCTTCCCCTCATTCTCGATCGCATAGTCGCCGTTCGCCAGCGTCAGCGGCGCAAGGTTGACAGGGGGCACGCTCAGGAACAGGAAGTTGCGGGCGCCTGTCGAGTAGATCTGCTCGAGCAGGCCATCGTACACGGAGAAGATCTGGTCGTACAGGGTCGTGGCGTTGCTGAGCCACCACGAGTTGCCGACGTCGTTGATGCCGATCCAGAAGGCAAAGAGCGAGTTGGAGTCTTTCCAGGGGATAGCGGGCGAGGTCTTGCCGTAGATGGGGAGATATTGGTCCTGGACCTGGTTCTTGAGGGAGAGAACGGTGGGCTGGTAGGGAGCGACGAGAGCGCTGTCGACGGTCGCTCCGCCGTATGCGAGGTTGTAGGTCTGAAGCTTGCTGGTGTTGTAGGTTGCGGTCAGGAAGCCGACCCAGTTGGGACCGCTGGAGAGGGTTAGAAAGTGGATATGGTGGTAAGGGTTGGTGGTAGTACTTGGATGAGGTCCACCCCCTGAATGTTACGTCAGCGAATGCACGTCTGGAGCCGAGTGGTACACATACGGCCAGGGTGGGTTTCCGAAGGGATTGGTAGCACTGGGCTGGGTGCTCTTGGGGTCGAAGCCAGTTTGGGTGTATGAATCTCCACTGGTGATTTATGAGCCCATGTTATAGGTAAAGGCCATGGGAAGTTTTACAAAACGAAGAGATATTTGACGCTCTTCCAGCCTGCCCATGGTGCCCGCTCTGATAGGGGCCAGGCCAGGCCAGCTGTTGCCAGCGAGAGGGTGAAGAAAAGGGACTTCATGATTTCGAAGGCGATACAGAGGACTTCAGACACAACATTGGAAACAGGATAAAGACAATTCAATGTTAAGTAGTCGTAGCATAGGTCCATACCCGGGACTGCGGGACCGTGGCCCACATGCTGATGTGGATCCAGGTACATTATATTAATATATATAGCAACGACCGTCTAGATGAATATTGAGTTAAACGTGTGGAAGACAGAGAACGGCAAGAGAACGGAAACAGAAGCTTGTTCACGCTCCGGGACG
>Ga0247757_10001551_pt1 | contig 14719 bp, 10 predicted proteins | sample UWRJL126311R4_FD_180929 | JGI IMG/M metagenome (GOLD analysis project Ga0247757, IMG submission 180929) | Plant litter microbial communities from Arlington Agricultural Research Station in Wisconsin, United States - UWRJ-L126-311R-4 | ecosystem: Environmental > Terrestrial > Plant litter >... | reverse complement strand
CCCGCCTCCAGGTGCAGCCACAGGGGCGTGGCGACCGTGGTCGACAGCCGGTTCATCGCGCCGGCGAGCGTTCCGGCGGCCCGGTCCCCGCGGACGACCTCCAGGAAGGGGTAGCGCTCCAGCACCGCTTGGGCCCGGGCCGGGCGCGGCGTGTCCAGCAGGCACACGAACCGCGCGACGCGGTCGAGGTCCTCGCAGCACTGCAGGAAGGAGTCGAGGGTCCGCTCGAGCGGCTCGAGGTCGTCGTGGGCCCGCACGGTCACGGTCACGTCCGCGGCCGGCGGGGCCGGACGGCCGGCGGCCGCGATCAGCGCCTCGACGACCTCGACCGGATGGCTGGCCCGCACGAGCCGCACCGGCTCGACGCTGGCGTCCCGGTTGGCCGCGACGCGCTCGCGCTGCTCCTCCGGGAGCGCCGTCCCGGCCAGCAGCGCGGTGCCGAGGTCGAGCGCCTCCTCGTGGCGTCCCAGGTGGTACGCGCACACCGCCCGCTCGTCGCGTGCCCCCCACGCGTAGACCGACGCGTCGACGAACAGGTTGTCGGCCGTGGGGTACGGCAGCTCGTCCGCCCGCCGGGCGTACTCGTATCCGAGCTCGTACTCGCCGGCCTCGCGGTGGTGGCGGGCGATCCGGGCCAGCGGCTCGGCCCGCGACGGCCGCGCGTCGAAGGCCGCCAGGTACGCCTCCCGCGACTCGGGCCACGGGCGCCCCAGCCGCGCGAGCAGGTCGCCGCGCCGCAGCAGCGCGTGGCAGCGCTCCTCGTCCCAGCCGCCCGCCGCCGCCCGCGCGGCGAACGCCTCGGCCGCCTCCGCGTCCTGGCCGGCGTCGGCCAGGCTCTGGCCGAGGTAGAAGAGCGCGCGCAGGTCCCCCGGGTCGCGTTCCAGGACGCCGCGCAGCACCTCCGCGTCACGGGCGTACTTCCGCGGGTCGGCGCTGCGCGCGCCCATCGTGCGCCCGTGGATCTCGTAGTCCCCCTCCAGCCGCGCCTCGGTGGCCGGCGCGTCGCACACCGGGTACTCGTGGAGGACGCCCTCGTACCGCCACGGGAGGCCGCTGCGGAAGACCTGACGCCGCCAGAACACGTTCCCGGTGCGGTAGCGCAGCAGGTAGGAGTCGCTCGTCAGCCCGCGCAGGTCCAGGTCCCCGGTGACGAGATCGTCGGCGTCCAGCACCCACAGGTAGTCGGCCTGGCCGTCGGCGAGCCGCATCGCCTCGCTGCGGTTGGTGCCGAAGTCCCGCCACGGGCGGTGGTGCAGTTCCCCCGGGATGCCGTGCGCGGCCATCCGCCGCTGGATCGTCCCCGGCGTGTCGTCCGTCGATCCCGTATCGACGATCACCCACCGGTCGATGTGCGGCGCCGCGGAGTCGAGCGCCTCGTGCACGATGTGGGCCTCGTCGCGCACGATCATGGTCAGGCAGATCGTGGGACGGTCGGGGCTCGCGGCGGCGGACATCGCGGTCCATGCTCGCCGATCGGCCGGTCGCGCGCCGGGTGGGCTGGCCGGTGCGCACCCCGGCGGCTATGGTGATCCGCCGATGCCGTCCCCTCCCTCCACGGCGGCGCACGTCCTCCTCGTCGTCGGCACGCGCCCCGAGGCCATCAAGCTCGCCCCGGTCGTGCGCGCGCTGCGCGCCGGCGACTGGGCCCGCGCCACGGTCCTCGACACCGGCCAGCACGACGACCTGGTCCCCGCGGCCCTGCGCGCGGTGGGTCTGGTGCCGGACCTGCGGGTGCCGCTGCGCCGCGTGGACCACTCGTTGAACGAGCTGCTGGCCGCGCTGATCCGCGGACTCGACGGCGTGCTCGCCCAGGTCCGGCCGGACGCGGTGCTCGTCCAGGGGGACACGACGTCGGCGCTCGCCGGCGCCCTCGCCGCCTTCCACCGCGGCATCCCGGTCGGTCACGTCGAGGCGGGGCTGCGGAGCGGGACGCCCGGCACGCCGTTCCCCGAGGAGGCCAACCGGCGGATGGTCGCCGCGCTCGCCTGCCGCCACTTCGCCCCGACGTCCGAGGCCGCGGCCCGCCTGCGGGCCGAGGGCGTGCCCGCCGACGAGATCCTCGTCACCGGGAACACGATCGTCGACGAGCTCCACCGGACGCTGGCCGGGCCCGACGGGCCCGACGACGACGTGCCCGCGGGCGACGGCCCCCTGCTGCTCGTCACCCTGCACCGCCGGGAGAGCCTCGGGGCGCCGCTGGCGGGCGTGCTGCGCGCGATCGCCCGGATCGCGGCCGAGCGCCCCGACCTCGACGTGTGGTTCCCGGTGCACGCCAACCCCGCGGTGCGCGAGCCGGCCCGCGCGGCGCTCGGCGACCGGCCGGGGATCGCGCTCGTGGACGCCGCCGACTACCGCACGTTCCTGCGCCGTCTGCGCGCGGCCGACCTCGTGCTCACGGACTCCGGCGGCGTGACCGAGGAGGCGACCGAGCTCGGCGTGCGGACCCTCATCGTCCGCGACCGCACCGAGCGGCCCGAGGCGGTGCGCGCCGGCGTCGCCGAGGTCGTGGGCACCGGCGAGGACGCGATCGTCGCGGCCGCGCTGCGCGCGCTGGACCGGCCCGCCCCGCCGCGCCCGGCGGGCGTGTTCGGCGACGGCGCCGCGGGCGAGCGGATCGCCACGGCGCTCCGGGCCCTGCTGCGGCCCGCGTCAGGCCCCGGGGTCGAAGTCGACGAGCCGGGGATCCTCGTCGAGGATTGACGCGTACTGCGCCGCCGAGCCCCAGCGTCCGTCGGGGTCCAGGCGCCGGTAGCGCTCCTGCTTGGCCCGGCGGACCTCGTCGGTCGCCCACCCGAGGTGCTGGAGGCGCACGGTGCACGTCCACTGCGCAAGCTGCTGCGCCGACGGCGGGAAGCGGCCGGCGTGCTGGTCGGCCGCGGGCCAGTCGGCCGCCATCCCGGGTACCGGGCGCAGAAGCAGGATCCGGTGCGCGGTGTGGCCGAACCAGAGCCCATCGCTGCGGTACTGCGTCTCGTTCCACATGTCGTACATGCGGAACGAGATCGCGTCGACGTCGACCTGGTCGACCAGGGACCGGACGTGATCGCGGATGGCGTCCTCGAACCGCTCGTCGGCGTCGAGGTTGAGGATCCAGTCGGGCTGGGCGGCGAGCGTGTGCTCCCACTGGATCCGCCGCAGCTCGTGCTCGCGGTCGAACCGCGAGCGGTCGAGCGAGATCACCTCGTGCGGCAGGCCGCCCAGGGCCGCGTGGCAGACCGCCACGGTGCCGTCGGTGCTGCCGTCGTCGACGATCACCGCGGCGTCGACGTACGTCGCGGCGTGCCGCAGCACCTCCGCGAGCCGGCCGCCGGCCTCGTCGCGCACCACCATCGACAGCACGATCCGGTTGCCGGAGGCCTTGCGCCAGGGCGCGGGCGCCGCGGGCTCCCCCGGCGCGGGCGCCGTCGCGGCCTCGGCCCGGAAGCCGTCGATCCGCGCGAGGTCCTCGCTGCGGTACAGGTGTAGCGCGGGCAGGTGCGTGTCGACGTGCAGCGGCAGGCCGAGCGCCGCGGCGCGCACGCAGAAGTCGCGGTCCTCCCCGACGAGGTGCAGGTTGGGGACGACCGCGAACGAGGCTCCCCGCTCGATCGCCTCCCGGCGGATCAGCGTGCAGGCGCCGAGCCCGCCGACGGGGTAGACGCCGGGGACACGGAGCATCGCGACGAACGCGTCGGCGCGGCGCCGGGTCTCGTCCTCGTCGAGCGTCTCGCCCCGCCCGAGCGGGAACAGCGAGTACTGGCCGTGCATCCACACCTGGGGCAGCTCCGGGTCCTCCGGCTGCCACCGCGTCCAGAACACCTCCGAGCAGATCGGCACCCCGGCGGCCAGGAGCTGGTGCACGGTCCGCGGATGCAGGACGAGGTCCGAGTCGACGAGGAACACCGCGTCGAACCCCTCGTCCGCACCCACCCGCAGGAAGCGGTCCTTGAAGCCGCCGACGCGCTCCATCAGCGTCGGCCGCCACTCGTGGGTGGCTCCCTCGGTGTCGTACGCCTGGCCCGACGGGGGGCCGGGCGGCAGGAAGCGCACCGGCACGCCGGGATCGAAGGCGTGGAGCAGCGCGGTCGACGCGGGATCGTCGTTGTCGTCCACGAACGCGACCTCGGCGATCAGGCCGTCGAGGTCCAGCGCGGCCAGCGAGGTCAGGAACGGCCCGAGGATCTCGGGCCGCTGCCGGACGGGGGCGGCGATCAGGACGCGGGTCATCGGCCGGGCCGGCGAGGGAGGAGCGTCGGACGCCACATGCGGGAGCAGGGTATCCCGCCCGGAAAAGAGTAGGGCCGATCCCTACTGTGCCCGCGGCGATCGCCCGTCATGGTGGCGGCCATGGTCCAGACCCACGCCTCCACCCGTCCCCGCTCGCGCGGCCTGCTCGCCCTCGCCGGCGCGCTCCTGACCCTCCTCGTCCTGACGCTGGCGCCCGCCGGCGCCCAGGCCCAGGCCCCGCCCTCCCTGATCGGCACGTCCGGCGGCCACAGCTGCGCGGTGCAGCCCGACGGCACGCCGCGCTGCTGGGGCGACAACACCTACGGCCAGCGGACGATCCCCGCAGGCACGGGCGCGGTGACCCAGATCGCGGTGGGCCGCTACCACACGTGCGTGATCAAGGTCGACCGCACGCCCGCCTGCTGGGGCTGGAACAACCTGCAGCAGACCACGCTCCCCGCGGGCATCGGCACGGTGCGCGCCATCGCCGCCGGATACCGCTTCAGCTGCGCGATCAAGACCGCCGGCGCCGTCGTCTGCTGGGGCGACAACACCTACGGCCAGCTCTTCGTCCCGGCCACGCTCGGCACCGCCAAGCAGATCAGCGTGGGCCGCTTCCACGCCTGCGCGATCAAGGCCGACGACACCGCGGTCTGCTGGGGCTACAACTCCAACAGCCAGGTCCCGGTCCCGGCCACGGTCGGCACGGTCAAGCAGATCAACGCGGGGCAGGGCAACACGTGCGCGGTGAAGACCGACGGCACCGGCGTCTGCTGGGGCAACACCTCCGACAACCTCACGGTCCCCGCGGGTGTGGGCCCGGTGCGCGAGATCGCCGCCGGCTACCAGCACGCCTGCGCGGTGAAGGTGGACGGCACGGTCGCGTGCTGGGGCAGCAACCTGGTGGGCCAGACCAACGTGCCCGGCACCCTCGGCGCCGTGAGCCAGCTCTACGCCGCCCCGCTCGGCGACTGCGTCGTCAAGGCGAACGGCGTCCCCGCCTGCTGGGGCGACAACGGCTACGGCCAGAACACCGTCCCCGCCGGCGTCACGGTCGGCCAGACGAACGCGGCCCTGGCCCCCACGGACGTGACGGCGAGCGGCGCGACCCTCCAGGGCCGCGTGACCACCGCCGCCACCGGCTACCAGTTCCTCTACCGCAGGCTGGGCGAGACGGCGTGGCGCGCCACGCCGCAGACGGCGGTCGACAGCGCGGGCGCCGTCAGCACCGCCGTCGCCGGGCTCGACCCGATGGCCACGTACTACGTGAAGGTCCGCGCCTACCCCCTGGTCGACGGCCGGTACACGTACTCCGCGACCACCTCGTTCACCACCGCGATCGCCGCCCCCGGCGCCGCCGACGTCGCGGTGAACCCGGTGACCGACCTGACGGTGACGGGGGCGACGCTCGGCGTCACCGTCGACACCCACGGCGCGCCGGTGAGCGGCGTGGTCGAGTGGGGCACCGCGGCCGGCGACTACACCCGGTCGGCCGCGCTGTACGCCGACGGCCCGACGGACGCGCGCGTGCTCTCGCGCGCGCTTCCCACCCAGTTCTCCCCCGGCACCGAGTACCACTACCGGGTCACGGTGACCAACGCGGGCGGCTCGACGACCACGGCCGACCAGTCGTTCACGACCCCCGCCCCGGGCGGTCCGACCGCCACGCTCCAGGGGGTCGATCCCCTGTCGTTCACCACCGCGACGATCAACGCGATCGTCGACCTCCACGGCGCGGCGCTGACCTCCGGCACCGTCCAGTGGGGCACGACGACGAGCTACGGCCGGAGCCTGCCCCTCCTCCCCGGTGGGGCCACCGTGGGCGGCCGGACGTACACCCGTCCGCTGCAGAGCCTCAAGCCGGGCACGCTCTACCACTACCGCGTCGTGGTGACCACGGCGGCGGGCACGTACGACAGCGGCGACCAGACGTTCACCACCGAGGCCACCGAGCCGGTCTAGGACGGGTCAGGGCCGGCCGCCCCCGCGGCCGACGAGCGCGCGGCGCAACTGCGCCGCGCGCGGCCCGCCCCCGTCCGGGCCGGTGACCAGATCGAGGTAGACGCGCACCGGGTTGGCGACGCGCACGCCGCCGCTGGAGCGGGCGAAGGCGAGCGGCGCGTCGCCGTCGACCTGCCGCAGCTCGACGTCCGCGGCCTCGTCGGCGGGCTGGGCGCCGGCTGCCGCCAGGGCGCCGGTCAGCGACGCCGTCGCGCCGACCCAGATCGTCGTCGTGCCGGCCGGGGCCCGCACCGCCGCCCGGCGGTCGAACGCCGCCGCCCCCGTGACGGCGTACGGGAGCCCCGCGGCGGCGAGCGCCCCGGCGGTCTCGGCCACCGGGAGGCCCGCGAGCCGGCCGGCCTCCCGGGCGACGCCGCGGTCCAGGTGCTCCTCGACGAGCAGGTCGAGCAGCGCCTCGCGGTGGGCGACGTAGCGGGTCTTGCGGGGCCCGCGCCCCTCCGTCGTCACCATGCCGCTCTCCTCCAGCCGGCGCAGCACGAAGTGCACGGGCGACGGCGACAGCCCGCAGCGGTCGGCCAGGGCCTGCCCCTGCCAGTGCGTGCCGGGCCACAGCAGCAGCGCCTGCCCGACCAGGCCCGTCCGCCCCCGCAGGCGCACGCCGCGCGCCCGGCCGTCGGCGACGCGGGTGGGGCGCGATCGCGACGCCCCGCCCGCTTCCATCCGGACGACCAGGCCGGGCAGCCGCAGCCGGGCGTGCCCGGCGACGTCGACCACGCCGATGCCGTGCTCCTCGAGGATGCGGCGCGCCGTGCCCGTGGAGCGCTCGGCCACCACGACCGCCGGCGGGGACGCGCGCGCTTCCAACTCGGTGGCCATGGCGCGCGCCACGCCGGCGTCGAGCGTGCGGCGGAAGCGCACCCGCACCACGTCGGCGCCCTCGATGCGGAGCAGGGGCTCCAGGCCCGCGGCCTCGCGGGCGCGGGGCAGCCCGTCGAGCGCGTTCCAGGCTCGCAGCGCGAGGGCGACGTCGTTCTTTGGCATCTTGGGCATCTTTGTCGTCTTCGAAACGGTGGTGTCCCGCCGTGCGTCCACTGAGCCCCGATTGCGCGATGAACGCATGGACAGCCGCCGTTCCGCTGTCCTCGACGCTCGCGGAACCCGAGATCTTCGGGCACGGCGACGCTATTTCCTAGTAATCCAATAGAGATTCTAGGGTACGTTTCCGTTCATGTCCCCTGTTTTTCGTTCTGCGCTCGTCGCCGCCGCCACGCTGACGACCGCCGCCCTGCTTCCGAGCGCCGCGCTCGCCGCCACCGCCCCGGCCTCGTCGGCGAAGGCCAAGGCCAAGCCCAAGGTCGCGAAGGTGACGATCGCCAAGCTCTCCGCGAAGAACGCCGTCGTCACCGTCTCCGGTGCCGTCGCCCTACCGAAGGACACGGCCGCGATCCGCCGGCGGACCACGGTGGCCTTCGCCCTCGCCGGCGCGACCGGGAAGAAGGAGACCTTCTCCGCCAAGATCACCGCCAAGCGCGCCTTCTCGGTCCGCAAGACGACGAAGCTCACCGGCGCGCTGGGGCTCACCGCGCAGGTGAAGATCGGCGGGAAGGCGTCCGGGAAGAAGGTCACGAAGACGGTGAGCGTCGCCGCCAAGGTCGGCGGGCCGAGCCCCACCGGGCCGACCGGCACGACCACGACGCCGACGACCACGACCCCCTCGCCCGGGGAGACACCCGGCGAGATCCCGCCCCGGGCCACGCAGCTCAACGGGCTGTTCCGGCTGGAGGCGGGGAAGCAGGCGATCAGCGGAGCGATCTCCGGCACGTACTTCCGGATGTTCGCCAGCGGCGAGGCGTACGCGCTTCCCAACCAGCAGTCGACCGCCCGCGACAACACCTACACGCTGCTGCGGCCCGGCACGGACGGCGGCCTGCGCACCGACGTGTTCCAGTCGCCGCCGAACCCCGCGTTCGGCCCGACGTTCGCGCCGCTGGGCCGGCGGGTCATCGAGCTGCAGACCTTCTTCGGCACCGACTTCACCGTGGTGACCGACGCGACCGACCCGCAGAGCATCCAGCTCGGCGCCCCCGTGTCCGATCCCCTCCCCGCGATCTTCGACACGGGCGGCGCGCTCTCCGGGCAGGTGACGGCGTGGAACGCCCAGTGGAACGGCAACTCGTTCAACCAGGGCACGCCCAAGCCCGACGGCACGACGCCCGGCGGCACGACGCCGCTCACCGGCACGTACGACGCCCGCACCGGCCGCTTCACGCTCGAGTGGAAGAGCCTGATCGTCGGCGGCCCGTTCGACAAGTTCATCGGCTTCTGGCACCTGGCCGGCACCTTCGAGGCCGCGCCGTGAGCGCTCTTCGCCTCCCCACCTTCGCTCCGTGGCGGGCATGCCACGGAGCGAGCGCAGGACCGTGCGCGTGACGACCACGCGCACGCATCAATCCATCCCCCTCACCAATCGAGGAGTGTCCCAATGAGTACCACATCCCGTACCCCCAACCGCCGCCGGTCCGCGAGGACCGCGCTGCTGGCGACCGCCGTGGCGATCGTCGCCTCGGCCGGCCTCGCCGCCTCGGCGCAGGCCACCGTCGTGCCGATCAACGGCACGCTGACGCTCGACAACGGCGTGGCGTCCAGCAACTCGTCGATTCCGCCGACGAAGTCCTGGTTCCGCCAGCAGACGCCGCCCGCGAGCCCGAGCTGGGTCAGCAACCCCAACTCGGCCAACACGGTGGACGACACGTACACGCTGCTGCAGAACGGCAGCACCGGCCTCGTCGTCGACGGCAGCACGTTCCAGACGGGCACGGCGGACATCGTCAGCCCGTCGTTGTTCTACGGCGCCGGATTCGACATCTGGACGGACAGCGCGCAGCCCGTCGTCGACCTCGAGTTCGACAACACGGTCGGCACCTCGTCCAGCCGCACGGTGACTGGAGACATCACGGCCTGGAGCGTCCTGTGGAACGGCCTGACGTTCAACCAGGGCGCCGAGACGGGCGGCGGCACGGGTCGCAACCACGACCTGACCGGCACGTACAACGAGAACACGGGTGACATCACGCTGACGTGGTCGAGCAAGATCTACGACCCGTACAACCCGCCCGGCCAGGGGTTCGACGACTTCACCGGGTACTGGCACCTCGAGGGCAACATCCAGTAGCCCTCGCACCGTTCGGGAGGTCCGGCCACTCCGGCCCGCCCCGACGCCTCACCGAGGGGATCGCGCGCCGCGCGGTCCCCTCGTTCGGCGTTCGGCCCCGTTCCCGACGGCGCGCCGTCCTCCTCTTCGCCTCTCGCCTCACCGCCGACAACGCAAAGGACCACCATGCAGTCACCCATCATCCGGCCGACAGCGCGCTCCTCGCGCCGCCTCCTCCGTGCCGCGACCGCGCTGAGCGCCGCGGTCGCGCTCGCCGCGACGCCGGCCGCCGCCGTCGCCGCCGACTCCCAGGTCGTGGGCTGGGGCGCCGGCCCGTTCGGCGCCGGCGACGGTCTCAACGTCACCACCCCCACCCAGCTCTCGGGCCTGGACGACGTCACCGCCGTCTCGGCGGGCGTGTCGCGCATCCTCGCGCTGACCCCGGCCGGCGTGCTCGTCAGCGGCAACTCCGGCGACGGCAACCTCGGTCTCGGCAGCACCACGACCCAGGCCCTCGTCCCGACGGCGATCCCCGACACCGCGGGGACGACCGCCGTCTCGGCGGGCGCGGACGCCTCCCTGCTCCTGCGGGCCGACGGCACCGTGGCCGCGTTCGGGCGCAACCAGTTCGGCGCGGCCGGCGGGACCCTCAACACCCGGGTCTACGTCCCGACCACGGTCGCGGGGATCGACCACGTCTCCGCGCTGGCATCCGGCCGCCAGTTCTCGCTCGCCCTCAAGGACGACGGCACCGTGTGGGCGTGGGGCCAGAAGGACATCCTCGGCAGCACCGCGACCCGGACGGGCCTGGGCAGCGCCACGGGCACGGCCACGCCCGTCCAGGTCCCCCTGCCGTCGGGCACGAAGGCCACCGCGATCGCCGCCGGCAACGCGCACGGCCTCGCCCTGCTGGACGACGGCAGCATCGTCTCCTGGGGCAACAACGGCGGCGGCGCGCTGGGCAACGGCACCACCACGATCCGCTACGACGCCGCACGCGTCACGGACGGCACCGCCACCCCGTACTTCCCGATCGCGGGCGGCCCGACGGTCAAGGCCATCGCGGCGGGCGGCGGCCTGGCCGCCGGCGGCACGAGCTTCGCCCTGCTCTCCGACGGCACCTACCGGGCCTGGGGCAAGGCGACGTCCGGCGCGCTCGGCCTCGGCGGCGGGACGGCCAACGTCCTCGTGCCCACCGCCCCCAACCCCGGAGCGCTGCCGGGCTTCCCGTCCATCCCCGCCTTCACGCAGCTCGTCGCCGGCCTCACGACCACGTACGCCCTGACCGCGGCCGGTCAGGTCTACGCCTGGGGTGCGGGCGGCAGCGGCCAGCTCGGCAGCGGGACGTATGCGTACCCGTTCCCCTACGGCTCGGCCACGCCGGACAACCCGCAGGGCAGCACCGAGATCCCTCAGCGCGTGGGCAAGCTGCTCGGCGTGCAGTGGCTGACCACGGGCGGACAGGGTGCCGCGCAGATCCTCCGCACCAGGCTGACCCTCCAGCCGTCGCAGCAGACGACGTCGTTCTTCGGCCAGCAGGTCGGGACCCTGAGCACGCTCCGTCAGGTGCGCCTCGACTCCGTGCTGGCTCCGTCGACCATCGCCAAGATCCGGGTCGTGGGCACCGACGCGGAGGACTTCCTCCTCACGAGCAGCGGGGATTCCAACGTGTTCACCTACGACTTCCCCCTCACCATCGCCGCCGGCAGCTCGCTGTTCGTGGGGCTGCGCTTCGCTCCCTCGGCGGAGGGCGAGCGGTCGGCGGCCCTGGTGGTCACCTCGGACGGCGAGACGGTCCGCGTGCCGATCGACGGCTTCGGGCTGCCGCTCACCGGCGGGCCGAAGGGCGACCCGGGCGACAAGGGCGACAAGGGCGCGGACGGCGCTCCCGGCCCCGCGGGCCCCGCCGGCCCGGCCGGGCCCGCCGGCAAGAACGGCGTCGTCAGCTTCGTGACCAAGAAGGCCACGACCAAGGTCAGGCGCGGCCGGACGGCCACGCTGGCGTTCACGCTGAAGAACGGCACCACGGGCCGGCTCGCCCGGACCACCGCCACCGCCACCGTGCCGGCGACGCTGAAGGCGACGGGCCGCCGCTCGATCCTCGTCAACGGCCTCACCGCGGGCGCGAGCCGCACGGTGAAGGTCACGCTGAAGATCGGGAAGAAGGCGACGCCGGGAACGCGGACCGTGAAGGTGCGGATCCCCTGGGGCGCGACGTCGATCGCCACGACCGCGAAGGTCCAGGTCACCCGCTGACCGGTGGCTACGGCGTGGTCTTCTTGAGGACCAGCGTGCCGTCGGGCAGCTGGTAGACCTCGCCCACCGACTGGCCCTGGCCCGTCGCGGTCTGCTTGGACCGCGGCGTGGTCAGGGTCTTCTGCGTGGCGGCCGCCTTCTTCTGCGCCTTGTCCGCGTTCTTGGCCCCCAGCGCCAGGCCGGCGATGAGGAACGCGACGGCGAGCACGATGCCCACGTCGAAGAGGTTGACGAGGCCGTCGAGCGGATCGCCGGCGCTGTCGTCGAGCTGGCCGTGCCGTCCGAGGCCCACGCGGCTCATCTGACGTCACCGCCGACCGTGGTCTCCATGCGCTGGTGCGGCGTCGGATGGGCCTGGCGCGCGGCGACCGCCCGCTCGAGCGACGCGAGGTCCTCGGTGTAGTTGCGGGTGCGGATCAGCGTGAGGACGTAGGCGCCCGTGCCCACGAGGATGCCGACCACCGTGGCCGCGAACGCCGTCTTCAGGTCACCGGCCAGCTGCTTGTAGTCCCCGTCGCCCAGGGCGCTGAGCCCCGGCGCCAGCGGGATCAGCGTGCCCATGAGGCCCAGCGCCGGCCCGGCCCGCACGAGCATGCGGGTGCGGTCGAGCTTGCGCTGGATCCGCAGCTCGAACTTCGCCAGCGCGTTCTCGACCGCGTCCTCGCGGGGCGACTGCACCGCGGCGGCGAGGTCGAGCACCGTCCGCTCGGTCAACGGGCTCGGCGTCCCGTGCGCCACGATCGCGGCGTCGAACGGGTAGGCCATCGCCCGCCCCGCCGTCTCCTCCACCGGCCGGGCGCTGGGCCGCACCCGCCGCCAGCCCTCCATCGCCAGGCCGCCCGTCTCGAACGCCAGCACGGCGAGCAGGATCACGGCCAGGACGTGCACCGGGATCTCCAGCAGGCCGGCCAGGCCGGACAGCGCGTCGCTGGTGGGATCGGAGGCCGCGAGCGGCGGGAGGAGGGTGGCGGAGGACACGGCGGCAGGCTCCTAGGAGATGACCTTGCCCTGCAGGTGCCAGTAGCCGGTGAAGCCGTTGAACGGCCCGCCGACGATGAGGCTGTACCAGCTGATCTCGTACGCCTTCGTCTTGGGGTCGTACGTGCCGGTCACCGGCTTGCTGAACCCGGGGAGTGTGCCGTTGGGCTTGGGCGAGCCCTGGTTGAAGTAGATGGAGTTCCACCCGGCCGTCCACGCCCGGGTGTCGCCCGTCAGCTTCTTGCCGGTCGCGAACAGGCGCGGCACCAGGTCCTTGCCGCCGGTCTGCGCGTCGATCGCCGCGGTGGAGATCGAGAAGTCGATGCCGGCGAACGTCTCGGGCAGCACGATCCGCTTGGCCAGCGCGAACCCGTTGGGCGCGAAGGCGGGCGTCGGCGGGTTCTGGAACGCCCCGAGCTTCAGGCCCTTGTCGGTCCCGGTGCGGAAGAGCGTGTACGACTTGTCCGCCGCGCGGGAGTCGTTGTTGAGGAAGAACTTGTCGGTGCCGCCCGGCAGGATCATCCGGAAGTACGAGCCCGTGTACTTCGCCTTGGCCTTCTTCTGCTGGGCCTTCGTCGCGGTCTTGCCGGGGCTGATGCCCAGCGTGCCCTTCAGCTCGACCTTCTTCGCCGCCAACGCGCTGCCGCCGCCGAGGGCGAGCACGGCGGCGAGGGCGAGGGCGGGCGGGGCGAGGATCCGGCGGGTGCGTCGGGGGAGGGACATCGTGGTGCTCCTGGTCATCGGGGATTCGTGGTGGGAGACGACATGGCCGACCACGCGCCGAGGGGATCGGCGGCGGGGGTGGCGTGCGGACGAGCGGCCGGCACGGCGGGCCAACCCGCCGGTGGCGAGGGAACGGGCGCCTCGGCCGGCGGCGGCGCGGCGGGTTCGGCGGGCGCGGGCGCGGCGGCCGCGCGGCGGCGGCGGGCTCCGTGGTAGGCGCTGAGCGCGACGACGAGCACGGCGAGCAGGCCCGGCACGACGAACAGCCACGGGAAGACGGTGAACGACGGCAGCGCCGCGACGGCCTGGAAGCGGACGACGTTGTCGCTCATCACGCCGATGACCGGCGTGAGGCCGTTGAGGATGGGGATCCACCGCGCGACCAGCGTCCGCACGGCGGGGAAGCGCTCGTCGATCTGCGCCTCCGACAGCCCGTGCCTCTGCAGGGCGGGGACGAGCTCGCCGGCCAGCGCGCCCTGGGCGATCGCCACCTGCCCGAAGCCGTTCTGGACCCGCACCACCGCCCCGCGCTGCTCGATCGGCCGGAAGGCCTCGACCAGCGCGGCGCCCCGCGGCGCGCGGTCCCACAGCGAGAACGCCGACGGCGCGAAGAGCAGGCCCAGGCCCACCGCCAGCGCGCCCCAGCGGGCCAGCCGCCAGGTGCCCGGGAAGGCCAGGGCGACGGCGCCGAGCAGGAGGAGCAGCGCCCCGGGCACGACGAAGAACCACGGGAACAGCCCGAACCGGGGCAGCGCGGCGAGCGCCTCGAAGCCCTGGCGGTGGGCGACGATCGGGTCGACCACGCCGCGCAGGCCGCGGGACGTCGTGGGCCACGTCTCGCGGAAGCCGGCGAGCATCGGCCCGTCGTTGGCGAACCGCCGCTGGGCCGCCGCCGGCTCGAGGTCCGGGTAGAGCGCGGCGGGCCCGCGGGCGCCCGCCTCGGTGATCCCGTCGTCGAGCTGGCGCAGGTCGCGCTGGTAGCCGGCGACCTTCGCGGCCTCCATGTGCGGCGCGAACGCGGCGATCATCGCCTCGCCCTTCGGCGCCCGCTCCCACATGCCGGTGGCGAACGGCACCGCGATCAACGCGAGGCCGACGGCGGCGGTGGCGAACGGGGCCAGGGCGCCCCTCGCGCGGGCGCGCGCGAGGAACGCCGCCGTCGCGGTGAGCGCGACCTGGGTGCGCGGACGCTCGTCCGCGCGCGGGTGGCGCGCGGCCAGCCAACCGCCGACGGCGGCGAGGACCAGGAGCAGCACGCCGAGGCCGATCGTCGCCTTCGCCTGGTCGGTCATGCCGCCGGGGTCCTGCCCGGCCCGGGTGGCGAGCTTCGGGGCCGACGTCGCGCCGACCACCTCCCCCGTCACCGTGTCGCCCCCGTCGCCCTCCGCGGGAGCCGCGGCCTTCTTCCGCTTCTTGCCTCCGGCGCTCGTCGGCTTGCCCTCG
>Ga0247757_10001550_pt1 | contig 14721 bp, 17 predicted proteins | sample UWRJL126311R4_FD_180929 | JGI IMG/M metagenome (GOLD analysis project Ga0247757, IMG submission 180929) | Plant litter microbial communities from Arlington Agricultural Research Station in Wisconsin, United States - UWRJ-L126-311R-4 | ecosystem: Environmental > Terrestrial > Plant litter >... | reverse complement strand
GTTTGCAATGGCAGCGGTTACTCCTGGGTCGACTTGCTCGGTGGAATAGGTAGGCGTGTACTTTTCGTACCACATGGAAATGAGGAAGATACCAGGTATCAGCGGCGACGTAGAGGAGCAACCTGCTAAGAGTAATGCTAGGAAGCGTTAGCCAATTGCTATATTATCGCATTCTTCCCTCAGAAAACTTACATAGTAGAATGATGGCAACAGCTATCAGAATCATGAGCACGTGGTGGTAGCCCAAAAACGGAATGAACCCTAAGCTGATCAGTATGCATCCCATAGAGATACCGGATTCCGCACTCACGTTGTATGCTAACGGCAAATCGCATGTTTGCCATGGTGCTGCCTTCAGTCTCGTCTGCTCTGGAATGTTATCCCGATCTCCTGCGCCCTCGCAGGGCCGGAGCGTGTGTACGGTGGAATGCAGTCAAGATCCGAGTCTGTGGCTTTATGAAGAATGTGAGAGCGAGCTAGCGACAGGCTTGGTCCCAGGAATGTATCGGCGGAGCTATGTGAAGGTGGGAATTTGAGACGGTTTGGGGTTGGTGGGTAGCTCTTGGAGCTTCGGTCGGAATCTCAACTGCAACCAGCAATGGTTAGAAAGTCTCCCAGCTCGACAAGAATTAGGTGAGAGGTAAGGGGAGGGAGTGTTTAGCTTGTAGTGGCCCCTTCTTGGTTTACTTCCAGCCCGAGTAGTTTTGCTGTGCCGAAAAATGGTGAGGTTGGGATGTATCGTGTGGCTGGGCGACCAGCCCCCTCGCGATACAAACAACCGGCGTCAGGGCAACGCGACCTGGCGAAGCGTCACCGCTCCAGCCTCACTAATTACCCAATCACAGCGCGCGACATTTCCATCGGAAATTTACCTGCTGGACTCGGCGTCTGCGCGAGCCGGTTCCTGCAGGGCCGCGATCTAAGAGTGGCTCGACCTCGTCGTCCCCAGCCTCTTCTTTCTGAGTTGCGACGTGGCAGCGTGAGTGCGACAACCTTCGTCCTATCTACTCATGCATTGTTGTCGCATCTCATATCGCCTTTCCTAGACGCCGGCCGTGCGTGTCAGATTGCTTGCAAGGTTTGATTGGCAGTCTGGCTGTTGCGGCTTCTTTGCACAAACCATCATCTTTGAGCCTCAAGGCAGCATCTGGGCCATCTTCGCATACATACAACATTGGAGCACAATCTCAAAGTAACCGAATAGTTTCCATCAGCCTATCAGCCTGCGATTTCGTTGTGTCGCGAACAGACTCGTCAACGTCGCTGACCGAAAATCAATTCCATTTTGTCAACATGGTGTATTTATTGATTGGTTCCAGATCAACCCATCAGAGATTTGTTGGGTGACGATACCGTACGGGCATGCTGTCTCCCTTCGTTTCTGCTTGTAGGTGCCCGTATATAGTAAGAAGAGCAACCCCTATAGGCGACGGCCTTCTCCAATGCCCCCAACACGCAAGAAATGAACCCTGAGTACATAGCAGGTCCCGTGGTCTGCACATGCATGGCCGCTCGGACATTGAGCGCATTTTAGCTTTCCAGCTCACTATGCGCAATCTACATCGATCGAGGAAGCGCTACAGAATCGCGGTGGCCAGATTCGTCAGGGTCAGCTGCTACAGAAAGCCCGTAAGCTGCAAGCACCGGCAGTTCCATGGAAAAGGCCAGATGCAGTAGAATCCCATCGGCTTCTTGTGAAGGATCTTCCTGGTCCCTGATTGCAAACAGCGCTTGCCTGATGAGGTGTAGCGGTCTCCGCCCAATGACGTAGTTGCCCTCTGCATTCACGCGCGCCCGAAACAACCAAATGGAGGCAAACGCAGGCTCGCCAATGGAAGCGGATGTGAAAGTCCGCAATCTCGATCCGAGTAGCCTTTCACTCTCGCTTAGTTCTAATTATGACGTTGCGCATTGCGTTTCTTGTCATGTGGTCTTCCAAACGGGCCCCCTCCATTGTTTGCATGTTTGGGAGACGCCGAACGCAGAAGGTAGGGGCGATGACATAACTGCCTCTTTGATTCTGGCCCTGCAGTATATAAACCCCTCTACCTCACCAACGGCACAACATCAGTAACAATTAAGCCTTTACTTTCTACAATCAACACCAAATCACAAACTCCCTCAACCAACCAACCAACCATCAACATGTCTGACGCCGGCCGCAAGGATTTCTCCGACAAGATGAAGGAGGGCATCACTCCCGACTCCACCAAGTCCACTCAACAGAAGATGAAGGAGACCGTCACTGACACCGGCGACAAGTTCGCTCGGTATGTTCACCCATGCCTACTTGGCCTTTGACCCAGCTAATATGTATCAGTGGCGTCCAGCCTGATGATCAGAAGTCTACCGGCCAGGAGGTCACCGACAAGCTTGGCCGCTCCAAGGACCGTGAGGTCCACGGCTCGTCCGGCGGTTCCATCCTCGACAAGACAAAGAATGCTCTTGGCCTTGACAAGCACTAAGTGCTACGACCCCTACAACGACCACCTATCACGATTATGGACGATGAACGGCAGCAGTTTATACGATCATGGTTTGGATTGAGGTTTCTCGTTCCTGTATAACCAAGGATTACACTTTTGTATTGATACCATACCTAAGGGTGCTTGCCTGGGGAATAGTAATGAAATAATTTGAAGTATCTTGTCTTATTTTGCTGTGACGTTCTTAAATATGTTTTGTTACAATTGGGGTTATCATTGTTTCTTACAGTTTCTTTGCCAACTTGCTTGTGTGAAGAACACCGATGCCATATCCTCGTCGGCCATTGTTGTGATAGTACAGTTGACGTCATCTCCTTAGGCTTTCGAGGCAAGAGAAGCATGGTAGCGCATAGTAATGACAAGAGGAAAATGTAGGCAAATCCTTGACATGTATACGCTCCTGATTGGAGCATTCGTTATGAAATCCATTTCCAATCCTGGCATTCAAAGTTGGCATAGCACCTAAACTCATTGCTCAACCCCTTTGCATGCTTTGGCTCAAAGTTGGTAGTGCGTGCCCCGGTTTTTAAGTAAAGTTTCTGTATGAGGACTTCCATGCGTTCGCCCGTACACACGATCAAACGGAACGGTGTCGCGTTCGTCGCTACGTCTGGGGGAGCCCAGGACTTAGCCAACCACCGCACAGTCAGTGCAGCTGCACATAATCAGCACATACTATTAAAACTTCTTTTCAGTGTACCTTTTGTTTGGCAGTCCTGGCTAAGGAAAGGCGGGTCGCATATTATGCGGTCGAATGAAGCTTTGAGTTCTGTTGGGAGCTTGATAGGTTGCTCGAAGTCATACTTTACAAATTCTTTGAAAACATTGAAGCGTTCGTCGAATTCAAGAAGCACTAACTTGGGCTTTTGTAAATATTCTTCAGAATTCTACACACTTCGTCAATCACTGCTTCAGCTGCTAGAAGGTAGACACGTACAAGAAGATTCTTTAACTGTATGAAGGTACTAGGTGCAGATACGACTGCTATCCTAGTCTCATCTGTGGCCCCATCAAGGAGATGCCGCGCAAGCGTAGCTGCAGTCTCGTCACTGTACTATATACTGTGAGTTTCGATTAACGAACTTGACGAATCAAAACATACCCAGAATTGGCTAGCATTCCAGTCCTCTACGAAAGCTTCCATGCTTAGCTTTCCATCAAACTCATCTTCGGCCTGTGTTCTTAGGTCCTCAAACTGCTTCTGCCGTGCATCGCGCTCGCCATAGAATTCTTTCAGCGCATCTAGCGCCCCCGTCGAAAGCTGTCTTCTCTACTTAGCACTGATATTTTACCTTAGCCATTTGACATACGGTAGCTCTTCATCGTCATCTACTGGCGCCATTTTGACGTTTAAGTGTATATCGCTCAAGCACAGTACCTGAAAAGCGATCGTTTATTATTGCCCCACTCTGACAGTGATGCCTTGCTCGCTACCCCTCTTGTTATCGATAAGAAACGATCTAAACTCCGAACCTCGGGAGTTTCCCAGACTGATGAACATGCGTCTGCCATGGCGATTGCGTGCTCACTCCTATCTCTATACATCCTTCTCTACGATGACAGAGCCTTTAGTGCCCCTTCCAGTGATTGAGAAGCTCAGCAGCAGGGTTATTCGCGTATTAGGAGGGAATCCAAGCAAGGTGAGCTTCTGCACAGCCTACATCTACGACGTTGAGCGCTGACAAGACCTCAGTTCACGTTGCAAGGTGTGCGATTACGATCGCTGTTGGCGTTTGAGCTTAATATTAACAGGAACGAATACGTATATTGTTGGACAAGGTTCTAAGAGATTATTGATTGATACTGGGGAGGGCAAGCCTGAATGGATAACAGCGCTCAAGTCTGTGCTGGATGATGAGAAAATCACCATTGATACGGCGATTGTGACGCACTGGCACGGTGACCACATTCAGGGGGTTCCGGACCTCCTTGCTCATTCACCCGACACCATCGTGTACAAACGTGATCCCGAAGACGGGTGGCAAGACATCGCTGATGGGCAGACGTTCGTGACAGAAGGTGCTACACTACGGGCATACTTTTGTCCGGGTCATACAACCGATCATATGGCATTCATTTTGGAGGAAGAAGATGCGATGTTCACGGCCGACAACGTGCTAGGGCAAGGCACAGCCGTCTTCCAAGACCTTGCAACTTACATGAAGAGTCTCGATGGCATGGCGAAGCAGTTCAAAGGACGCGCTTATCCAGGTCATGGGCCCGTTATTGAGAATGGGCCCGGGAAAGTGCTAGAGTATATCAAGCATCGTAAGCAGCGCGAAAAGCAAGTTCTTGATGTGCTGGGTCAGGAAAAAGACGATGGCTGGACATCGATGGATATTGTGAAGATCATTTACAAGGACTATCCTGAAAACCTTTGGGCACCAGCAGAAGCCGGTGTAATACAGATTCTGAAGAAATTAGAGGGCGAAGGTAAGGTTGTGAAGGATGAATCAAAGGGGACATGGTCCTTGGCTGGGAAGGCCACGCTTTGAATTACTAAAGAGGAAGTAATTGCATACTGGTTACTGTGAACATATTAGACGCAGCTCAATATAAAGAACCAGACTTATAGTTAAGTGGGTAATTCATTTAGCTGGGTAGAGTCTCATGCTTTGCAGGCGCAAGTACCAGATAATTGTTTTCCCGTTACAAAATTTAGTGGTGTACTACTGTCATATTCTTATGAAAAGTACAAAGTGTACGACTGAGCTAACCTGGCAATGCTACCACTGTTAATAAAATACCCTTCGTATGTCTAAGATCCGGGATATCACCGAAATAGGCTAGGTGTGCAGCCACTCATAGTGATCCTGGGTCCCAGTATTTTACGCAGGGGCCTTTTCGAGTCACGAGCCACTCCGCCCCGCCCACTCTGACGAAGATGCCATGCGCATCATCACTCTGAAACTTTTGCTTTTGACATATATTTTAGATATCTGAAAAATTTCATCAACCTTGACACAGTGCCAGAGTGGTTAATGGGTTAGACTTGAATCACCATATTCATGTCATCTAATGGCTTCGGTCGCGCAAGTTCGAATCTTGTCTGTGTCGTAACCAACTGGTCTTTTTTTGCCTTTTTTTGTTATCATTACAACTTTATAGCATGCCCCAGTAAATCCGTATGAGGTGGTAATGGGATAGCATGACTGGAGGCGGCTGGTTATACGATCATTTATTTTAGTTTCATAAACATGATCTTGTCAGGGTATACTACTCTGGATAAGTTTTTAATAAAGCATAATCTTAACCTATCGCTCCTATTACGAACAAACTACGGCGCGGAGAAGACTCTGCTTCTTGAATTAAAAATATCTCTAAGCGATAATTATTAATTACTATCCAACTGCAAGCAACATGGTATTCCCTCCATCTTCTGACAGACCTGCATACGACTAACCGGATGCAACAGATCATATAATTCCGTATTACGATTTCTGAAGCTTATATACACAGAAGTGCGATTCAGTCTTCCTGGTACCTCAAAAAGCATGCATTGGGCGACTGATGTAGCTAAGGAGAGAAGGGACGGAACACCTTGCCATAGTTACGAGAGAGTAAAGCTGTTATTTGGGAGAGGGGAACGAATTTTGGGTTTACATAAAGAGTCAGATCTATGTATAATTTTATGAGTAGATATCGGAATACGTCAGAGGGCTGGATGAGATCTATCAGGGAGATTGAAGTGATGCTCATCACGTGATAACGGATTTTTAATCACGTGAAGATAAGATAAGACATCATTCATCCTCGAACTTTTCCACTTCCAACGCTCACTGTCAGTTAATAGCCACAGTATGGCGGCATCAAGAACCGAAGAGAAGCGCAAGCGGTCAGGCAAAAAGAGAAAGGGTCGAACTCAGGGTATGCATGTGCATGGTGTGCGAATGTGGTCAAGTACTAATGGTTGTAGTGGAGATCTCATCTTCAGAGAGTGAAAGCGACGTTCCCCAGCAGGTACCAAAAAAACTGCCCCAGACAAAGGTATGCGATGTCCTATATATGGTAATAGTACTGTGAGCTGAGGTATGCAGCCTTTAAAAGAACAGCAAAATGGGGATATTTCTATGACGAATGCGCACCAAACTGTATCCGCTTCAGTTTCGGGCTCGGGCGCAAGGATTTCAAGACAACCAATGGATACCGAACAGTTTCAATCCATTTACCTCCGGAAGGTGACGATGGAACTCGCTGACGATCTCGACAAAGTTCGAGAAGCGCAGGATTTCAAGGCCAACAGTTTGCCAATGTTGATCCACGCTCTGAAACAGGGTGCGGGCATGTATTCGACCGAAGAGAAGAGGCGGGTTATTAATGCTGCGGGTGTTTAAAAAGGCACGGAGATGCATGCGCTTATGGGCGCTTAGAATTGACTTTACGCAATGCTTTAAACGACCTACATAAAACCCAGTCGTTGAATGATTGCATCAGTACGCTTCTACGTCCAAAGCCGACCTCCACTCGAGCTCAATTTGCCAAGCGAGCAGATAAGGGTGCTTGATGATAACCATGTCGTGTGCGAGCTTCATCACCTTGGCGCGTTTGTCTGCCTTCTTGCCGGTTGGTAGCACCATCAGCGTGTCGTAAGCCCTCCGCAAAAGCTTTTCCTCATATTCCCTTCGAACCTCATCGTCGCCGGCCCAGTCCACTATGCTCTGATATATCTCCTCAAGCGGGCTTGCCGCGTAAATCTCGTTCTTCACGGCGGTTGTGGTACCTTCCAAGGTGGCGCCTATGCGGGTCTTACGTTCTTCAATCAGTCGCTTGATGGTGCGCGCCTCCTCGGCTTCGTGGATCTCAGCTATGCGTGTATAGGTCGCAGTGGGATTTGGCAAGCGGCCTTCGAGGTACGAATAGATAGGTGATGTTGGCAGCTGAGTCTCCAGAGCGCGTGCGTATTGGAGCTTCGTGCCGTGTCTGCGGGCGTGATCGACTAGCTTGTCGATGGCCGTTTGCGCTTTGTGGGCGTCGTCGCTATGCATGTCAGTCGTAGTCAGCCGCCATCGTAGGACAAGCCATACAGGTCGGCATAGAGCTGCGCCAGTTTCAAGCCAACTTCCACATTTTCGTCGACTTTAGAAGGGCCCTGTTTCTCGTACAGACCCCGCAATCCCAGCCAGGCCTGGGGCTCGACCGACTTGATCTTCGTCGCGCTTTGGTAGGCCTGCGCTGCATCGTCTAGTTTGCCTAGGCCATCGTTCGCCCGTCCGAGGAAAAGCCTTGCGAAATAATTCTGGTTGTCCTGCTGGAGAACGGCATTGGCATGCTCTTTGGCATCCTCCCACTTCTTCGCCTCGATCGCCGTCTTTGCCGCCTTAAGCGCAGCCTTGGTAGACATGGTGAACGTGTTCGGGTTGCCGGTGAGCACGCAGCTTGGGCCGGCAGGCAGCGCGGCGGAGCTATGAGTGCGCCATGTAAGTATGCCGCGGTGAGGTGCAAGTGCAACCTGTGGGGTTTCCAGTGACGTCTCCTCGTTAGCGAAACGTTAGCTTAGTCCAGCCTTACAGCAAATACGCATTTGACCCATCAACACCCCCACCAACCTCTGTACCTCTTTCGCCAACGTCCCCCCAAAGCCCTCACCGTTCCTCTTACCAAGAAGATCAGCGCATGCTGTGTGGTTTGGATCACCTCTGCGCTCACTTATGTGGTCGGTATGACTTCTTACGCCTCCAGCGCCCACGATTTACTTGATCTGGATATACAAACATTGAGGCAATATGTCGAACTGTTTCCCAATGAGGGACTTTCTAAAGTTATCATCGGTTACTTAAGTAGCGGCTTATCCAGGTATCCCCTCACCGAAGACACAAACACCCCGGATCTCAGTGAAGGCGGCGTAGCCCTAGACCAGGATGTGCCCATCACCCAGGATGACTGCTTGGTCCTGATGACTGAGGGCATTCTTGAAGCGAAGAATTCGCCGCTTGCCCACTGTCTGTTTGGCGATTTCTATCTTTCTCTAGAAGAATATGAAAGCGCCGTGGAGACAACCCGAAAGGGCCTGCAGCTTGTTGTTAGTGAAACGAAGCGAACTGACTTGTCTCTCCAGAGGTAAGATATGTTTCATTGCTGAATGCTACACGTCTGACGATTTGAAGACTACGGGACGCACTGAACAGCACACTGGCAACTGCCTTGGTATACTACCAAACGCCCAGGAATCATCCCGAGGCAAAAGACATTTTCCAAGCAATACTAAAGAAGAAGCCAAAATTTACTCCAGCTCTGCTTGGTATTGGGCTAATTATGGAAGAAGAGGGGGAATATTCAGATGCTGTTGCATTCTTAGAGCAAGCTTTGCAGCAGGACCCCTCAGACGGACGCATCGGCGCCGAAGCAGCTTGGTGCCAGGCCCTTAGCGGAGATTACCAGACTGGACTGATGAGACTCCGAGATTACCTAGACTACCCCCAATTAGATGCATCAAAGCCACGTGGCCGGGAGCTCCGGGCGCAAACGCTGTATAGAATAGGCGTCTGCATGTGGGAGCTCAATCCGTCGAAAACGGCTCGTCGGGACCGACAAGGAGCCTACGCCATGTTTCTAGCTGCCATAAAGGCTAATCCCAATTATGCTCCCGCGTACACCAAGCTCGGGATTTTCTACGAAGACTATAATAAAGACAAGAAGCGTGCCCGGCAGTGTTTCCAGAAAGCATTCGAGTTGTCTCCTTCAGAAATTGTTGCAGCGGAAAGATTAGCACGGCTCTTTGCGAACCAAGGAGAGTGGGACATCGTAGAGGTGGTGTCCCAACGTGTCGTAGATTCTGGGAAGGTTCGTGTAACACCCGGCTCAAAGAAGAAGGGTGTGAGCTGGCCATTCTCTGCTCTTGGCGTCGTGCAAATGAACAAACAAGAATACCAAAAGAGCATCGTTTCTTTCTTATCAGCCCTGCGCATCACTCCAGATGATTACCATTCTTACATTGGATTAGGGGAGAGTTATCACAACTCGGGTAGATACAATTCCGCCGCGAAAGCTTTCAATCATGCTGAGAACCCTACTGATGGAGCCGTGATACGCAAGGAAGATGGAGAGAGTTGGTTCGCAAAATACATGTTGGCGAATGTGAACCGAGAATTAAGTCAATTCGACGACGCAATTGCTGGGTATGAAGAGGTGTTACGTGAGCGACCCCGCGAGTTCGGTGTTTCCATCGCCCTCATACAGACATTAGTCGAGAAGGCCTGGCGATGCATAGAAACAGGTTTTTTTGGGGAAGCAGCTGACAGCGCTGTGCGAGCCATCGAGGTTGCAATCGCTATTACAGAGGACAAGCCTGATGCTTTCAATGTATGGAAAGCTGTTGGTGATGCATTAAGCATATTTTCTTGGGTTCAAGAAAAACTGCCTCGATATCCAGCAGATCAAGTGGCCAAACTGCTTGATGCGAAATCAGATATTGAGCTTAGCTTCGATACCCACAAAGATATCGACGGTATTGGTTCTGGGGATCTTGCTATGTTGGCAGTGGAGTCTGAGTCTCTGTTGGCTACCGTACTCAAAGCTTCTATTCTCGCCCATAAACGGGCAATCGCAAGTTGTGCTCATGATATCCACGCACAAGCTGTGGCCTGGTACAATCTAGGGTGGACGGAATACCGAGCCCATGTTTGCTTGGAACAGGAAAGCACTCGAGATGAAAAGCTAAACCCATATTTGCGAGCAGCGATGAAATGTTTCAAACGGGCCATTGAGCTCGAATCCGGTAACTCCGAATTCTGGAATTCCCTTGGTGTCATCACAACGACACTCAACCCTAAGGTAGCCCAGCACGCGTTTGTACGCTCCCTTCATCTCAACGAACGAAGCGTACATACATGGACCAACCTAGGTGCGCTTTATCTACTGCAGAACGACTCAGAACTTGCGCATCAAGCGTTCTCACGCGCTCAGTCTACAGATCCAGACTATGCATTAGCATGGGTTGGTGAGGGTATTGTAGCACTGCTTTTTGGTGATGCTAGCGAAGCTCTCTCTCACTTCACTCATGCTTTTGAGCTATCTGGTTCATCGTCCTTACTCACAAAGCGTCAATACGCAATATCTACCTTTGACTTTCTGATATCGTCGCCATCTGCATTTAACAACATTACATACCTCATTCAGCCGTTGTTTGCTCTTCATCAGCTCTGCTTCCAGGCTCCATATGATATCCCGCACAAGCACCTCGCTGCTCTTTTCCTCGAGCGTATCGGAAATCATGACGCAGCAATACAAGCGCTGACGACCATATGTGAGGCAGCAGAACAAGAGTATGAGACTTCTGAATCGCTCTTCTCTTTAGTCAGATTCGCTCAGGCGAAGAATGATCTGGCAAGAAATCTACTCGCTACAGGATCCTACGGTGCTGCTGTAGAAGAAGCTGAAACAGCAATAGAACTTCTCTCGGATTTTGACCCCCAGGCCAATAGTGCCGTCATGTCTGCAGATGCCCTCTCCAAAGTTACGCTTTCAGCCAGATTGACAGCCGGTCTGGGACACTATTTTGATGGAGACTTAGATGCCGCAATTCCTTATTTTCGAACCTCACTCGAAGCTACAAGCTCCAATCCAGACATCATATGTCTGCTTGCTGAAGTCCTCTGGGCCAAAGGCGGAGACAATGAGAAAGAGGTAGCTCGCGAACAGCTATTCACAGCAATCGAGACGCATGGTAGACACGTAGGGGTGGTGACGCTTCTTGGAGCAATGGCGGTTATAGACGAAGATGAAGATACTATGGACGCTGTGAAAGAAGATCTAGATTCGCTACGAGTCGACAAAGCTCTGAGCACAGATCAGTTGATTCGTGTCGAGAAGATTATCGAGGCAATTTCTTTCTGCCTGGGAGGTGAAGAGAAGGAACTTGATGAGGCACGACGTAGCATCATGCTTGCACCATGGAAGCATACGGGTTGGAGCAGTATGGCTAGTGCAGCAGAAACTCAAGGCGTTTTTGCGGCGATAATGGCAAGGGAGACAGCAAAGGGAAATATACCGCCAGTTGAAGAGTTAGATGCAAAGGACCTTTCAAAGGCTTTCGGTGGGACGGGAAGCGTGGGTGATGCTCAGAGGAGTATCATGCTGGCACCATGGCGTCATGATGGCTGGAGCGCGCTGGCTGAATGTGTGCAAAAGGCATAACGTTAAGACAGGGAAATACTACATCGCATTAGAAATCATAATATTTTTATAAAGATGGTTAATTTTGGCATGTGTCCTGAAAGACCCAAAGCTATTTAGAATATTCGCATACTGGAGAAGTGGCAGCCACCCAAGCTGGACGTGACCTGGAACGACCTAGGTTCTATACGGAAATTATAAGAGATGAATTGTAGTTGTGGGCAATGAATATGGAGTGACTCAGGTGGTTCAATGTTGGAAACGGTTTGGTTTAGTCCCACTAATTTCCGTTCGCTATCTATGCAACACAAGTCCTGTAATATTTAGGCTGCTTGCTCTCCACTCCCAACGTCTTAACTCAGCGTACTGTTGACCAGGGCAATGGCAAAATCTGTGGAGACTCTACATGAAGCTTCATGGTACCCGCTTGATCCCGAGTTTGAGACTGAGGTATGGAACCTCTGCGACGAGTGTTTGGAGGCTATTCATGTGACGACTCCTAACAAAAGCAGCACTTGCACTACATGGACACGAACAATGTTCCCAACAATCAAATAAGCTCTGAGCAACCCGGCGAGTGGTCTCAATTGTTCTCCCTCCATGCTCACGAAAGCAATCCTGAGGTCGCCCAGCACAACGGAGAGGATACAAGCCCATATGCACAAGACCATGCATTTATAGACCAGCAGAGAGTTACTTTCGCTCATGGTAAGTGCTTTTATGTCCTATGAAATGGCACAGCAACGCGCAGAATCTTCCCCTTACGTACTGATGCAGGACTCAATCATGCCTCCACCAACCAAGGATTGGCTGTCGACAGTGCTTTAATCGGTAAGTTGATATAGGAATCTCTCCAATTTTCAAGGGGCATCTTCTGCAAAAACACAGCGCAATCAAGAACCCGTTCTAATTTATTAATCGGTCAGAGATGTCTACCTCGGCTGACAACAGCAACGATCAAAATTACACACAAGGCCACACAATCAATCACTCTTTTAGGGAGCATCTTATTGGATTCGAACCGCCCCCTATCACAGTTCCTGGAAGTTATGCTCAAACATACCAGCTCCAAAGCACCTCTCCTATGGATCACACTCTCTTCCATCGCGCCGAGGAGCTTGAAACACAGGGTGTGCATACACATGAGCCTGAAGATTACCCTTATATGACAAGCTCATCACTTGATGGTGTGTTGAGTACATCTGCCAGTAATTTAGACGATCACGATGGCGAGCTTATGCATCAACCGATAGCCAGGCGAGGCGAAGACACTGACCAAAATGCCGTTACAACAGTTTCCTCACATCATGGAGACAGCAACGAGCATAAATCTATCCCAGTCGAATTCCCACCAATTTTTTTCCTACGTCAACCACATGAAAAAGCCCTACCGGTTTACAAGAAAGGAGTTTTCACACCATGGCCTGCATCCTGGGTCCCCGGTTTCAAACCTCATGTAACTAGGGGACAACGGGTGACAAAATTAAGTGAGATCCAAAAAACGGTTGCCAAAATCCCCCCTATATCTGTGGACGAGTATCCTAGAGAACTGTTGCAGTGGCCGAGAAGGTAAGCTTTGGACGTCATTTAACCACTTTTTAATCTGACCTTTCCTAGCTGGTCATTTGAGCCATTCTACCAGAGTCAAATGTATGCGTGGTATTGTACTAGAAGCCATATCTATGGCGGGTATATTATGGCCGGAGATCATCTCACCTGCCACGGATGTGACATACAGAAGTCCAAACGATCTCTGAATCTACCTTTCTTTTTGCCACCTGGTGAGATTTTTTTCCCCAAGCAGAAGATAAGCCCTGAAAAAAAAAGGTTAACGCATGACTAGGATCGTACCGCGTTATCCGAACTACAAAGGTGTGGCAGCCTGGAGCTCATGAATCTGAAAAGGCATTCCATACATTCATAAAAAATCCTAGCAAAAAACCGCCACTGTCGACGCTGCATACAGAGAACGGACGAGCGGTCTTCTGGCTTCGTGTGCAAGCTCACTATTACCCCGAGAAATCCCGAGAAGATGTTATTGCGGAACTCCGTTCGATGGCTTTTTCAATACTCCCGGAGCAGGCGGAGCCGGGTCCGCTTGAGGCACCTGCGAGTCATTCAAATTCCTCTGGCTCAGGTTCAGGCTTTCAAGACGACCAGTTGTAGGGTTGTCTACTACTTGAGAAAGAAAGTCAGAGTATGTGGCCAATAATGTCTGAGCAATGTGAATTGTAGAAGCAAAGATCGAAAGGAATTCCAGCTGGTTGATTGTGTGACAGAAATTCAAGAAATCGATAGAGATCCAAAGATGCAAAGATGCAAATCCAAAAATAGAATCATAGACATCGAATAGAGGTTTGGGGATCCAGGCGTGTGTGGTTGCTTTTGCATTTGTATAGAACTAAGGATCATTTCCACGGCTAGATCCTTGAAAGAATTATGTCTTTTTAAGAGCTTCGCGTTTTCCTCCACGTTAAGCTACTTGTTCGGCGTGACAAATAGATCCTGCACCAACTAGAGTGACGCCTGTGTGTGCTTGAATGCAATAGCAGCTAGGCATTCCGTCTCATTGGTGGAGTGTATAGATACCTAGAACAAGTATTTATAATTGCGGACCGCACGTCGGCAGTCTGCGATTCAAGTCCTTGCGGCTTAAATCCTTCAATAACGCCTATTAAGGAGGTCTTCTGCCTTTGGAAGTCAAGATTGCGGTCCTAGGCTATGGTGTGAGTAAGAATCTCTTAGTGCCCTAAGATAATTATTTCTGGTCATGTTCTCTATAATAGAAGAACTGATGAAAAATGGCCAGATATAGGAGGGCTGACAAACACCAGTTTCCCAGCAAGAAGGCCAACATAGTCACAACCTGGTTGTTCCTCAGTGCTGTGTTCTTTGCTGACAGCCCAGTAATGAAATGTGATTGATGAAGTTGCCTTGATGTAAGCCATGTCGAAGTTTCGAAACAGCACAGAAATTGGGGATGGCGTCAGATTTGATGGCTCCGGCTGATGTACATACGATCATTTTAGCTGCCTCATCGCACTTATAAAGCCTGCTCCTCCTTTACGGCCACGCCGGCTATTAATAGTTCCAACCAACGCCAGTAAACTCCCGACACGAGTCC